>WNFU01000091.1_pt1 | contig 103482 bp, 102 predicted proteins | sample 5400121 | NCBI WGS metagenome assembly WNFU01 (sample SAMN13153360, study PRJNA577476) | soil metagenome | isolation source: 100 cm soil or saprolite under grassland replicate 1 | place: USA:California | collected 2016-06-15 | reverse complement strand
CTTCCTGCAGCTCAAGGAGGCCGCGGCCGGCGTGCGCTTCACGCATCCCGTCCTCGACACGCTGCTCCTCGCTGCCGTGATCCAATCCGAGCTCCCATCCACCGGTCTCGAGGGGATCGCGGAGCGGTTCGGCGTACCCGTGCTCGGGCGCCATACCGCGCTCGGCGATGCGATCATGACGGGGGAGATCTTCCTCAGGATGGTTCCCCTGCTCGCCGAGCGCGGGGTCTTGACGCTCCGTGACGCCCGGGAGGCGTCACAGCGGACCTACCTCGCGCGCGTGAAGTACTGAGAGATACGGACCTCCCTTGGCCTCCCCTTCACCCCGCGCCATCGCCCGGGCGCGGCATACCCTCGCGGTAGCCGGAGAAGGTCTGGACGCCGAACACCGACTTCTCCTGGAAGGCGGGCAGCGTCGAGGCACCGACGTACGTGAACGCCGACTGGACGCCCGTGATCACGTCGACGAGGATCGCCCCCACGCTCTCCCGACCTTCGCGGATGTAGATCCGCGACGTGGAGATCCCCTCCCGGAAGAACCCCTTCTTGGCCCGCTCGAACGCATCGAGGCCGCTCGCGCGCTCGCTCACGGCGCGCGCGCTGGCCATGCCGTAGTTCTCCTTGTACTGCCGGCCGTCGCGGTCCTCCTTGACGTCGCCGGGGCTCTCGTACGTTCCGGCGAGCGCCGTCCCGATCATCACGCGCGAAGCGCCTGCGGCGAGGTACAGCGCCACGTCGCGGGGGTCGCGCACGCCGCCGTCCGCCCAGACGTGGCGACCGTGCCGGTGCGCCTCGCGCGCGCACGCCAGGACCGACGAGAACGTGGGACGGCCGGCGCCGGTCTGCATGCGCGTCGTGCACATCGCCCCCGGACCGACGTTCACCTTCACGATATCCGCGCCCGCCTCGATGAGCTCGCGGGTGCCCTCGGGCGTGCAGACGTTCCCCGCCACGAGCGGCATGGAGCTGCCCAGCGCGCGCCGCACGTCACGGATCGCCTCGAGCATGCGGCGCTGATGGCCATGCGCGGTGTCGAGCACGATCGCCGAGACGCCGAGCTCCGCGAGGCGTCCGGCCGCCCGCGCGGCCGCGGCGGAGATCCCGACGGCCGCCGCCACCATGAGCTTGCCCCGCGGATCGAGCGCGGGCTGGAGGAGCTCCAGCCGCACGGCGTCGTCGCGCGGCAGCACGCCGACGAGCCGGCCTTCGGCGTCGAGGACCGGCGCGGCCTTCACGCGATGCTCCTCCATGAGGAGAAATGCGTCACTGTTCGGGGTTCCGACCAGGATCGTGATCATCCGCGACGACATGAACGACCCGACCGGCGAGTACTGGTCCCGGTCGCGCAGATCCGCGTGCGTGACGATGCCGAGCGGTCGTCGCTCGTCGTCGACGACGACGACCATGTCGTGCGCGCGCTTGCGGATGATGCCGGAGACGTCGCGCAGCGTCGCGCGCGGCGACACGGAGAGGGCGGTGTCGTAGCGCGGATCCACCGCCTTGATCTGCTCGATGATGCGAGCCGCCGTCTCGAGGTCCATGTCCTGGGGCAGGACGCCGAGGCCGCCGAGGCGTGCCATCGTCTCGGCCATCCGCTTCCCGGTGACGGCGTTCATGTTCGCCGACACGATCGGGTGTGAGCCGCCCGGGAAGTCGACCGGTCGCAGATCTACGTCCAGGCGAGAGCTGCCGTCGAAGTAGCCGGGCAAGAGGAAAACGTCCTCGAGGGATAGCTCGAGCGCCTCCTCGCGCTCGGGGTGCAGGAACCGCATGCACTCGCGATAACCTCGCCGGGGTGACGATGAAACGGAAAACCGCGGTGGCGCCGCATGATGCCGGGCGAGCGTAGCGGGGTCGCCTCTCTGGCGTGCGACCGGGGGCGCAGCCAGGGATCGGCGGAGGTATCTCCCGCCGCCTCGGCAGGCTCGCGGCGGCTACGGACCCGTCGCAGCCGCGTGAGAATTTACGGATTGGGCCGGGCGCGACCACGTTCACCCGGACGCCCTGGTCGGCATAGTCGAGCGCGCCGCCACCTTTGTGAGGCCGTCTCGGACCTCACGGCTGTGAGGCCGTCTCGGACCTCACGGCGTCGCTCCCCGCGGCGCGCCGCCGGGGCGCCGCCACAACCGCGCGAACCCCGCTCCGAGCAGGGCGAGGATCGCGGCGTGAAAGACGAGATCGGGTGCCGTGCGCGGGCCCACGCCGACGGCGATCGTGAAGAGTCCGACGAGCGTGCCGACGAGCGCAAAGCCCTGCGCCCACAGGCCGGCTGCCCTGCTCCCCCCCGGCGCGAGGGCGGTGGCGACGAGCGCCGCGCCGAGCACGAGGCTGATCACCGTCTCCGCTGTCGCCGCCTTCACATGCTCGTGCCCGTGGAGAAGGACGCCCGAATGGACGAGCGCGGCCGCAAGGAACGCGCCCGCCTCCAGCGCCAGGAAAGACCGAACGAGACGTACCATCGCGAACCTCGACCCCGGGAGCCAACGCGGAATGGGTAGCCACATCGTTGAGGGACTTCAAACATCGAAACACTTCTACAAGATCGGCGCGTGAAGTTGGTCGTGCTCACCGCTCCTCCGAACGCTCGCGAAGATCGCCGAGCCCCCCACCTCGGCCGAGCGGGGCAGCCGGCAGGGCCGGAGTCGGGTAGGCCCGTCGCCGTGGGACGAGTTCGTTGCTCGACTACGACCGATTCGAGACCCTGATCGGAGACCCTGACCGAGCGCGCTGCGCGCGTGGATGGAGGACGGCGGGTAGCGGCAGCGTCGCGCCGCGACCGCACTCAGGGGCGCTTGTTCGCCGCGTCGTTCGGCGCGAGCGCGGAGGCCGTGTCGGCGAGCAGGTACGTCGAGATCGGGATGTACGCGTACTTGCCGTCCGGGAACGCGTCCTCGTACAGGCCCGCGTACGACCACTCTTCCCCGGTCGTGTCGTTCAGGAGGAGCGACGTCACTCCGACGACGCCCGGACTGCCGAGCGCGGCGAGGGGGATGCTCATCTCCAGGAAGTGCGCGCCGCTCGAGACGGCCACCGTCAGCCCAGGGCTGGGCGTGAACGTGGCCCAGATGCCGCCCCAGGCGTATCGCGTGGTCTGTCCCGACCCGTCGAGCCGCATCGCGAGCTCGTGGTCGGCGGTGAAGCCCGCTGGGAACGATGCCCTCTGCGTCCCGTACGGCCTGCCGTAGGTGAGCCACTCCACCCCCGTGCCCACGTCGAGGTAGACGAGGAGCCATCGCGCGGCGCTGCCGACGTCCGCCCCCTCGTACCCGACGTACAGGTGATCCGCGTCCCACGTGACGTAGGCCCTGTAGCCGCCGCTCGTCGTCGTGAACGACTCGCTCGGCGCGAAGTCGTTCGCCCCGTCGATGGCGATGGTGTGAGCGTACGGACAGCCCTCGTCCACCGCGCCGTCGCAGTCGTCGTCGAGCCCGTTCCCGCAGATCTCCGTGACCGCCGCGCCCGCGACCACGCTGCAGGTCCACGTGCCGTCCCCCGCGCAGATCCGGACGCCCGCGCGCTGGCATTCGCCGACGCCCACCGTGCACGACCTCCCGAGAAGGAAGTCCTCGTCCATCATGCCGTCGCAGTCCTCGTCGACCCCGTTGCAGGTCTCCGCCCGCGGCTGCTCGTTCTGCACGCAGGTGATCGCGCCGCCCGAGCACACGGTGGTCCCCGGCCCGCAGATGCCGAACTTCGCGGTGTCGCACGCCAGGCCGCCGCCGGGGCTGCCGTCGTCCACGAGTCCGTTGCAGTCGTCGTCGATCCCGTTGCAGACCTCGGCCGTGATCGGCATGACCGGGCACGCGTACTCGCAGCCGTTCGCCGGAGTGCCATCGAGATCGACGAAGCCGCGGTCGCACGTCGCGATCGCGCACGTGCGCGCGACGCACTGCGGGACGGAGTGAGCGAGCGCGCAGGCGTTGCCGCAGGCGCCGCAGTTCTGCGGATCCGTCGCGAGCGAGAAGCCCTCGTCCACGACGCCGTCGCAGTCGTCGTCGAGCCCGTTGCAGACCTCCGCGCCGGACGGGGTGGTCTGGACGCACTCGACCGCGCCGCCCTGACAGTGGAGGACTCCCGCCGCGCAGGCGCCCTGGATGCCGGTGGTGCAGCTCGCGCCGCCGCCCGGGTCGCCGTCGTCGATGGTGCCGTCGCAGTTGTCGTCGACGCCGTTGCAGAGCTCGGCGGATGGATTGCAGCTCACCGGCGGCGCATCGCTCGAGCCGCCGCAGCCGGACGCGAGCGCGGTGACGACGAGCGCGGCCCAGGAGCCGCGGCGTGACCAGGTCGTGAAGGTGTTCATGGCAAGCGGCCCCGTGCAGGCGGAGAAGCGCCTGCTCGCTACACTGGACGGGGTTCAAGCCACCGCGTCAAGCGCCGCGCGCGGGCACGAGCCGAGAACGAGTGTCAGACCGCCGGGAACGCCGATGACGCGAGGTCGAACGCATCGGCGAGCACGCGGCCCGCTCGGCCGCCGTGCTCGTCACGGCGGCAAAGGCGCGCCGTACCGGGGCGCTCCACGCGTTCGCGAAGGCTTCGATCAGCACGAGCGTCGAGGCGGATCGACGACGACGAACAGCGGCGCGATCCTGCGTCACCGGCCGTGAGCCGATCTCCGGCGCGCGGGCGCCCCGCCCGCGCCCCGCGAACGCCCGCGCGCGCATTGCGAAGAAACACCAGCTGCGCGACGGCACCGCAGAGATCCGAGCCACTCGACCGCCCCCGAATCAGCACGCGAGAGCGGCAGGTTCGGCGCTGTCTCTTTGGGCCCCGAGCTACTCCGGGTTCGGGAGCCTGCCGATCCGGACCAGCCCGAGGCTCAGCGCGCCCGTCGGGCAGGCTTCCACGCACCGGAGGCACCTCGAGCACGAGTAGTGGGTCGAGGCGTTGCGCTTGTCCGCGGCGTGCAGGCTGCGCCCGTCCGCGAGCTGGGCGACGTAGCAGGCGTCATCGCAGCGGCTGCACTGCGTGCACAGCGAAGGCTCGACCTGGACCCGCAGCGCGCTCACGCGGTTGAGCAGGCCCTGTGCCCACGAGATGGGACAGCCGATCTTGAAGTAGCCGTACAGCGCCCGCTGCCGGCCGTCCGGATCGCCCGCGCCCATCATCGTCTCCATGATCGCGCCGAGCGGACACATCCAGCGGCAGAAGAACTTACCGAGGAGCACTCCGGCGGCCGAAGCGGCGACGACGACGGTGGCGAGCCCGATCCGATCGTTCGACACGGCGACCCAGATCACCGCTCCTAGCGAGAACTGAACCAGCCGCCGCACCGACACGGCGCGCTGGAGGAGGGTCGGTCCGCGCCTCGTGGCCTCCCGGATGGCCGCCTTCGTGGCGGCGCTTCGTTCCTTTTCTTCGCTGCGTCCCATGCCGGGGTGTGAGCCGACCGGCGGGCGGAACGGTTCGGAGATCGACAGCGCGAACCGCCTGATGAACGGCCATTCGCCACCATGGCCAGCTACCCCTTGAGGGGACCCTCGCGCTCGCTCGTGCAACGCGCGACCGCAATACCCGATGCACTCGCGCCGTCGCAATGTGACAGCAGACGTTTAGCAATGTCGCCGAGCGATGGCGAAGAATCACAGTCCCGCATCATCGGGCACTTTCACGGGCCGGAGGACACGATGCCAAGGAAATCTCGAGCGAAGCCGATCAAGCGGAAGGGAGAGCTGCCGGCGCGAGAGGCAGCCGACGCTGAACGTGAGGTGACGCGGCGGGAGGCTGAGCCTGCCGCCGAGCGCGGGCGAGACGTGGAACGCGATGAGCCCGTGCGCCCAATCCAGCCAGCACCCCGAGCACCAGGAATGAGACTTGCGGCTCGTGCCCTCCGCGCGTTGCGGGTTCTGCTCACGCATGCTCGCTCTCCCCCTCTTCGCGTGTGTGCTTACTTCGAATCGTGAGGACTGGCTGCACCGCGATCCCGTCATGGCCCCGGTTCGTGTCAGGGTACTGGCGGCATGAGCCCCGAGGCGCAGCGCAGGCGCTCGATCGCGCTCGCGCGCATCGGACGCATCGGACGCATCGGACGCATCGACTCCGAGCTCATGACCTGCCTGGCAGAAGACGTTCGAACCGCGCTCGGCCGAGACGTCATCGTCGCGGAGCGGCTTCCGTTGCCAGCGCACAGCTTCTCGCGGCAGCGGGACCAGTGGCACGCGACAATCATCCTGGATGCGCTCGCGAACGCGAAGCGCCCGGAGTGGCTTCGCTTGCTCGGCATCGTCGACGTGGACCTCTACGCGTCGCCGTTCAACTTCGTCTTTGGCGAAGCCGATGCGGACCGAGGAGTGGCGGTCTTCTCAACGGCACGTTTGCGGGTGGGCTCGGAAGGCATGCGCCAGTTGCCTCGGCGCGCCAGCACAGAGGCCATCCACGAGCTGGGCCACACATTCGGGCTCGGGCACTGCTCACGGCCACGCTGCGTGATGTGGTTCTCCAACACGCTCGCCGAGACGGACAGGAAAGATCCCCGCCCATGCCCTGATCATGCGCGCGCGCTGGCGCGCGCACTCGAGGCAAATAGGTGATCCGGACCCGCTTTACCTCCATCGGCCTTCGGTGAGCGGCTCCGTTGCCACCTTCGATCGCGGCAGAGAGAGATCGCGGAAGATCTGCGCGCTCTCGAGGGTCTCGCGCTCCGGGTGCAGCTCGATGCCGAGCTCGCCGGGAACGTCCTCGTCTGCGCCGATCAGGATCACCTCCGCCCCTTCGTGGTCGAGGAGCTGCGGCTCGGCTTGCATGAACTTCCTGCCGCGGAACTGCTCCTGCATTCGCCCCGGCAGCTCGGCCTTCTGGCGCTCCGGGAGGCCCGCACCTGGGGGTGTCGCCGCTTCAGGGTTCTTCACGACGACGACATAGCTGGCCTTTGGCTTGATCTCGAGGTCGCGCTGCACGTCGCCGCGCTCTTCGGGCAGCTCGAGCTGATACGCGAGGTGGCTGTGGTCATCATGACGGACGATGGCGTAGACACCCTCTCCCGCCGGGCGCGCTCCCGGCTGGAACCGCTCACCACGTGTCGCCGTCTCATAACGTTCGGGTCCGAGCTCCTCTCGAACGGGCTCGGGATGTCGGGCCACCTGGTCCACGAATCCCCAGAACCGCTCACCCGTGACATCGGGCAGCTTCTTCCGGCCGACGACGATCCGACGGTAGAGATCCTTGTCGCGTGCGCTCAGGATGATGAAGAAGCGCTGAACGTCCTCCGGACCCCTCGCTTCATCTTCGGGCGCTCCTTCGGGCGCGCGCACCCGCGGGCGGTAGAAGAAGTAGATGTCGCCGCGCTCCAGTACCTCCGCCATCGAGACCTCCGGCTTCAGCGTTCGAGTCCCGCCGATCCGCGAGCGTACCCCATGCCGAGGGCATCATCGGACACGCCAACGCGCTCCAGTAACGTGGGGGCAGAGCTCGGCCGGCGCATTGCGCGCTCTCGCTCGCTCCGATCTGCCGGGGTGAGGTGCTCTGCGCCAGAGTCGGCGAGCTGGTACGCGGGCTCCTGCAAGTTCGGTGTCCGCACGCCCGGTCTCCTGCAGGTTCGGTGACCGTGCGCGTGGGAGCGCCGGATCCAGTGACGCCTGACGCGGAGAGCTCCACTGCTCGCTGATCGGGTCCGCCCGGTCGGACGAGTAGAGCTGGACCGTAGTCGACGTGCGTGGCGGTTCCGAGCGGCAGAACCTCCGGGTAGCCCCGACGAAAGAGAAGCGGCGCGCCCGGTGAGGACGCGCCGCTCCGATCGTCGCAGACCTGGGCTTACAGCTCGAACGCGCCGCGAACGCCGACCGTCAGCCACTCGTGCATGGCGCGCTCGCCGGAAGGGATCGACTCGCTCGCGCCACCCGGGGCCTTCTCCGTCGTGTACTGGCCGAGGGAGAAGCTGACGAACGGACCGACCGCGAAGCTCCTCGCGACCTCGAAGTCCGCGCCACCGATCACGGTCAGGTACTCCCAGCCGCTCGCCTTCGCGGTGCCGCCATCCTTGAAGCCGATGCTCTCCGTCACGTACCCGGCGCGGAGCGCCGCGAACGGCAGGGCGGGGCCGACCTTCGCGAACTCGTACTCGCCCTGCACGCCGAACCGGAAGGTGCCGATCGAGTCGATCGCGTCGCTCGCCTTCTCGCCGTTCACCTCCTTCGACGACACGAGGCCGAGACCGTAGCCGGCGTAGACGCCCGCGGAGATCGCGTGCGTGAACCGGTAGGACGCCTCCAGCTCGACCGGGATCTCGCCGGAGTAGAGGTTCGAGAGCTTCTCGTCCTTCGCCACGTCGCCGAGCGGGAGGCCGTAGCCGAGCCCCAGCCCGAGCTTCACGCGGAGCCCGTGCTCCGCCGCGCCCTCCTCTGCGCGAGGAGCAGCGGGGGTGGCGAGGATTGCGAGCGCTGCGAGCGCGAACAATGCGTTGCGCATGGGGTGAGTACCCTCCGTGTTTGCGCGCCGGCGCCGTGCCGGCGCGAAGAGCCGCGGAGCGTAGGCGAGGGCGGCGCCCGAGTCGAGGGCGTTCCGTCTCCGGATCCGGGCTGCCGGCTCCCGCTCCGCCTGCCAAGGCGCAACCTGGCGCCGAGCGGGTCCGACGACCTCAGCGGGCGCGCGACGCCTCGACCTCAGCTTGACACATAGTGACGACCCCTCTAGCTTTCGGGGTTCACTTTGGGAGGAACGATGACCACCATCATCCGCTCTGCGCTCGTCGGCGCGTTACTCGCGGCGTGCCCCGTCTTCGCAGCGACCACGTTCGGAATCACGACCAATTCCCAGAAGATTGGCGATAATTCCAACGGGATGGGGGTGTACGGCATCGGGTCTCACTGCTTGGTTCTGAATGGCACGACGATCTACGTCGTCTACACGTCCGAGACGAGGCAGACCGACGCATTTGGCAACGCCGTGAGCTATCGGGAGGTCCGCTTGGGCGTGAGCCCCGATGGCGGTACGACCCTGAACCATCCCCTCATATGAGACCGAAGACTTCACGGAACGTGGCGTGCTGACGGAGCGCCGATGGTGGCGGGACCTTCGCCGAGATCGGAACTGTCCTCGTTCCCGGCGCGGGTGCAGGCACCGTCGTAGCAGATGCCGCGGGAAACGTGATCCTGGCCTACGACGCGCCATTTGCGACAAGCGTCGCGATGCGCGATTTCCAGCACTTCTACATCGCTTGGGCCGGAAACGGTGTCCGCGTGGCGGCCACCGCCGACGGTGGCGCAACCTGGACGCAGTCGCTGGCCTTCTCGGGAGCAGCCGACATACCGAGCCTTGCGATCGACGCGAACGGCAACCTCGGGGTGGCTGCAAACGAGCTCTCTTCCAATAGCGGCATCCTGTTCGCCCGCAGCACCTCTGCCGGCGCCAGGTGGACCGCCAGCACGGTCTTCTCGAACTCCTCCAGATTGTACACGGTAGACGCGAACCTCGCGTTCGACTCGGGCGGGAAGGCGCTCATCGTGTACGATCAGGACGCGGTGAGGTTCACGCGCGAGCAGTAGCTTTGCGCCGCCTGCACGCTTCGCTCGGACGGCGGCGAGGCGTGGGGCAATATCCAGCGCTTCCCGTTGCGTTGTGGGTGCCGATGAAAAGGACTTGCGCCGAGCGTGTGGGAGCTCGGGCGGCTGGGACGGCGCGCCGCTCGAGGTGTTCGGAGCGGCGCCACTCAATTGACCGGTGAGCCCGCGTGCGCTCGCCGCCGCAACGCGAGGCTCGCGGGGAAGAGCGCCGCCGCGGTTGGACGCGTGCGTGCCGCAGTCTCGAATCCGTTGACGTGGCATGCGGGACTCGATCCGCTTAGGTCGTCCGTCTGACCCTCGGGAGTCCCACCTTGCGACACCTCGGCCTCGTCACCCTCTTCGCGCTCGCTGCGTGCCGCAGCGCCCCCGGCCCGAGCGCCGGCCCCGCTCGCGCGCCGGTCCCGCCGCGCGCGGAGGCGGGGCCCGTTCAGCCGCTCCCGGCGATCGACGAGAGCGCGCTCGACCGGACCGCGCCGCCCTGCGAGGACTTCTACCGATTCGCCTGCGGCGGCTGGATCGCGAAGAACGAGATCCCACCAGACAAGCCGCGCTGGAGCCGCGGCTTCGATCCGCTGCGCGAGCGGAACCTCGCCGAGCTGCGCGCGATCCTCGACACGGAGGCCGCCGGAAAGATCGATCCGCGCGACCGGTTCGCCGACAAGGTCGCGAACTTCTACGCGTCGTGCATGGACGAGCCAGGCGTCGAGGGTCGCGGACTCGACGAGCTGCGCGCCGCGTGGGCGCGCCTCGACGGGTTGACCGACCGGGCGGCGCTCGCGGGCGAGATCGCGCGCCTCACCGCGGCCGGAATCGCGGCGCCGTTCGAGGTCACGAGCGACCAGGACGCGAAGGACGCGACCCAGGTGATCGGGATCGTGACTCAGGGCGGGCTCTCCCTGCCGGATCGCGACTACTACCTGTCCGACGATCCGAAGCAGGCCGCGATCCGGACCCGGTACCTCGAGCATCTGCGCAGGATGCACGCGCTCGCGGGCGTCGCCGCGGCGGACGCCGCAGCGCGGGCGAAGACCATCGCCGACTTCGAGCGGTCGCTCGCGGAGACCCACTGGACCCGGACCGAGCTGCGCGATCCGAGGCGTCTCTACAATCGCGTGGACCGCGCCGGCCTCGAGAAGCTCGCCCCAGCGTTCCCGTGGGCGCGCTACTTCGAGGCCATCGGCCACGCCGAGCTGACCGCGGTCAGCGTGACCACCCCGCGGTTCGTGGAGCGCGTCGGGAAGCTCTTTGCCGAGGCGCCGCTCGACACCTGGAAGACGTATCTCGAGTGGCACCTGCTGCGCGAGATGGCGTCCGCGCGCGCCTTGCCGAAGGCGTTCGTCGACGAGCGGTTCGCGTTTTCGAGCGAGTCGTTCACCGGCGCCAAGGAGCTCCAGCCGCGGTGGAAGAAGTGTGTGGAGTCCACGGACGAGGCGCTCGGCGAGGCGCTCGGCCAGTCCTACGTCAGGCTTCATTTCGGCGAGGAGGGGAAGGCGCGCACCTTGCGGCTCGTGCAGGAGCTCGAGAGAGCGATGGGGCGTGACCTCGACGCGCTCGCGTGGATGGACGACGCGACCCGCGCGAAGGCCAAGGAGAAGCTCGCGCGGATCGCGAACAAGATCGGTTTCCCCGAGAAGTGGCGGGACTACGGGTCGATGTCGATCGAGCGCCGCTCGTACTTCAGGAACCTCCTCGCGGCGGGCCGGTTCGAGGTGAACCGGCAGCTCGCGAAGGTAGGCAAGCCGCTCGATCGCACCGAGTGGCTCATGAGCCCGCCGTCCGTGAACGCGTACTACAACCCGTCCATGAACGAGATGGTCTTCCCCGCCGGGATCCTCCAGCCGCCCTTCTTCAACCGAACGGCGCCCGAGCCCGTGAACTACGGCGCGATCGGGATGGTGGTCGGGCACGAGCTCACACACGGGTTCGACGACGCGGGCCGGCAGTACGACGCCTTCGGCAACCTCACCGACTGGTGGTCGCCGAGCGTCTCGAAGGAGTTCGAGGGACGCGCCCAGTGCGTCGTCGACCAGTTTGGCGGCTACGAGGCCCTCGCCGGCGTGAAGCTCAACGGGCAGCTCACCGAAGGCGAGAACATCGCCGACCTCGGCGGCGTGAAGCTCTCCTTCGCCGCGATGCAGGCGGCGCGGCAGAAGGGAACGCTGGACGGCGGCGAGACCGTGGCGGGCTTCACCCCCGAGCAGCAGTTCTTCCTCGGGTACGCCCAGGCCTGGTGCGAGAAGGTCCGGGAACCGTACGCGCGCATGCTCGCGGCGACCGATCCCCACTCGCCGCCGCGATACCGGGTGAACGGACCGCTGGCGAACCTCCCGGAGTTCACAAAGGCCTTCTCGTGTGCGCCCGGAGCGGCGATGGTCCGGCCTGCGACGAGCCGATGCCAGGTGTGGTGAGAGCGGAGGGCTCGGGCAGGGCGGGTCGAGATCCATTGTTCGCCCGTGGGCACCGGTCCGTTACGTGGTCAGCATGTGGTCCGGAACGGCGCAACAGTCCAAATCCTCGCCAGGCCGTCGCCGGCAGCGCGGCATTCGCGACGTACGCGTGGATGTCGTCGAGTGCGCGCGGATCGCGCGTGGTGCGACCGCCCGCGTCCGGGACGGACGACTGCCGACGGGCCGGCCTTGGTGGCTCAGTGAGCGGCCGGCTGATCGGGCTCGCCGCTCTTGACCTGCTGGAGCGTCTCGCCGGCCTCCTCCTCGCTCTCCGACTCGGCGATGTCCTGGAGGCTCACGACGCCGACGAGCTTCCCCTGGTCATCGCACACCATCACGCGCGACTTCCGGTGGTCGCGCATGAGCCGGGCGACCTCGTCGGAGTCGTCGCTGGTCCGGCAAGCGATCACGTCCTTGCTCATGAAGGCGGACACCTCCTCGTCCGCCGAGCGCCCCTCGGCGAGGACCCGGATCGTGAGATCGCGATCCGTGATCGCGCCGATCGGCTTCCCGTCCTCGTTGCAGATCGGCACGAAGCCGATGCTCTCGTCGCGCATCAGCTTTGCGCACTCGATCACCGCGTCGGACTCGCGGCAGCACTTCGCGTCGCTCATCAGCTCTTCCACTTGCATGGCAGCCTCCTGCGGCGTCGCCGCCTCGGATACGCCAAGTTGGGGGCGGCGTCGGTAGGGACGCAACGCGGGCGCGCCGAGGCGCCGGTCAGGCGACAGACGTGGCGCCGAGCGAGCGCACGCCGCGACCTCGCCCTGGGCTGGAGTCACGAGCTGAAGCGGCGGGCGGTCACGACCGATCGGGACCGCCCGCCCGTCTGCGCGCTACGGGAACAGCCCGCGGATCGACAGATAGAACCGGACGCAGTCGCTGTCATATCCGTCGCCGATCAGGTAGTCGGGTCGCGGGGCGCGATTCGGCGGAGCCCCGCGGCCTGTTAGACGGCGCGCGTTTACAGTCCGTGAACCTGTACGGCGAGTTCGCCCGCGCGTGAAACCACTCGTGACCCCGGAGGCTTGCCTTACCACATGCCTTCGCGCCTCGAGTCGCACGATGCCGCGCGCGCGTCTACTTCGCCGTCCAGTGCGGCGGCGTGGTAGGACCCCGTACCTGGAGGAACAAACCATGACCCGCAGCCTCGCCTTCGTCGCCCTCGTCGCCCTCGCCCTCGCCGCCTCCGCTTGCGGAGGCAGCAGCTCCAGCGGTCCGGTCTGCAACACGGTCGCGCAGGCCGGCTGCGCCGCCGGACAGTACTGCGAGCCGCTGACGAACGGCGGCGTCGGCTGCTTCGCTCCGGTGCTCCTGCGCGGCACCGTTCTCGATCCCACGGCGGTGACGACGGCGCTGGACGGCGCGCGCGTGGTCGCGCTCGACGCCAACCGGGCGCCGGTCTCGACGGTCGCGGTGAGCGCGAGCGGCGGCGCGTACGAGCTGAAGGTGCGTGCGACGCGCGACACGAGCGGCAAGCCCGTGTCGGCGTCCGTCACGCTGCGCGCGGACCGCCAGGATTACCAGACGTTCCCCGGCGGCATCCGGCCCGCGCTCCCGATCGACCTCTCGACCGCCGCTCCGAGCGGGACGAGCTGGATCGTCTCCGGCCCGCTCACCGCCCTGCAGCTCCTTCCGCTCGTCGGCGGCGGGACCGCATACGTCCACGGCACCGTCGCGAAGGCGCCGGGCGGGGCGGCGCAGCTCGTCGTCGCCGAGCCGGTGAGCGGCGGCGCGGGTCTCACGGGCGTCGCGGACCGGGACGGCAGCTACGCCGTCTTCAACCTCGCGCTGGGCACCTCGTACGTCGTCACGGCTTACGCGAAGGGCGCGAACTACGTGCCGGTCACGACGGGGGTGCTCACCAACGTGGACAACTCCGTCTCGCTCTCCCTCGCGGGCGCGGCGGCCGCCACGGTCTCGGGGGACCTCATCTTCAACAACGGCGCGACCCAGGACTCGGACGTGACGCTCGTCATCGAGTCCACCTACCTGTCGACCCTCGACCGCGGCGAGTCGGCGCCCGGGCTCACCGTCCACGCGGCGGGAAACAGCCCGTACGCGTTCACCGGCGTGCCCGACGGCAAGTACGTCGTCCTCGCCGCGTTCGGGATCGACGGCAACGTGCGGGATCTCTCGTCCAGCTCCGGAATGGCGGCGGCGCCCCGGGTGACGGTCAGTGGCGCGCCCGTCAGCGCCGATTCGTTCAAGATCGTGCCGGCGGTGGACCTGCTCACGATCGGCGGGACGAGCGTGGGCGCGGACCCCATCCTCGTCGTCACGACGGTGGCGCCGGAGTTCGCCTGGAGCAGGGGGAGCGTGGACGCCCTGGCGAAGACCTATCGCGTGCTCGTCTTCGACGCGTTCGGCGATCAGGCCTGGTCGCACGACATGGCCGCCAGCGCGAACGACTCGGTCGCGTATGCCGGCTCGACGCTGCAGGCGGGGATGCCGTACCAGCTGCGGATCCTGGCCATCAAGGAGACCATCCCCGTCCCGTCGACGTTCGAGCAGCTCACGCAGACCGAGGACCTCGCCGGCGTCTTCACGTACCAGCCGTAGCGGTCGCGCGCGGGGGCGCCACGCCGAACGGCGGGGCGTCCCGCTACTTCACGTCGATCCGCTCGAGCGCGGCGTCGTCGGTCCTGACCCGCGCCTCCGCCCGGAGCCGCGCGACGAGCGCGTCGAGCTCCTTCGCCGAGGCCTCTCGCGCGAGTCGCGCCGCGAGCGGACCGCGCATCTGCTCGAACGTCCGATCGGTGGAGGCCTGCCGGTCGATGAGCCGTGCCACGAGGAACAGGTTGGGTGTCTCGACGACCTGGCTGACGTCCCCGGGCCTCGCGAGCGCGAAGGCGGCCTCCGCGAGCCGCTCACCGTACCGGCGCGCCAGCTCCTCACTCGACAGCAAGCCGGTGTCGAGCGCCTTGCGGGCCGCGTCGTCCAACCACGGATCCGCCGTGGTCCCGTCGTTCGAGGGAGCGCTCGCTGCGAGCCGTTCACGAAGGCGCGCCGCCGACGCGACGGCCGCACGCCGCTCGGGTGCCGGAGGCGCGTCGAGCTGATAGACGTCGATCCGGACCTTCTCCGGAGTCGCGAACTCTCCGCGCGATCTCTCGTAGGCGCCCCGGAGCCCGGCCTCCGTGGGCGGCGGCCCGTCTGCTCGCGAGAAGTTCCGCTTGACCAGCTCCTGCACCATCACCTTCTCCATGGCGGCGGCGACCGCTGGATCCTGGTCGAGCCTCATCCGCCGGGCCTCGGCGGCCAGGACCTTGAACCGGACGAGGTTGTCGAGGAACTCACGCTTGCGCTCGAGGGTCCCGTAGCGCGGGCGGGCGAAGGGTGACTGCTCGGCCATGCGCGCCTCGAACTCGGCCGCGGTGATGCGGATGCTGAGCCCCTCCGCCAGGACCAACTCGCCGGGGACGGGGCCCCGGCCCGCGATCGGCGCGGGGGCGGCGTCGGGCTCCACCCCGAAGTAGACCCGCTCGAACGAGCGCGCCAGCGCGCTCGAGCGGAACCCGTCCACGGCGCGGAGATCGCCCACGCACACGCGCTCGCTCGGCGCGAACCGGCGCGCGGCGATCGCGACCCACTCCTGCCCGCCCTCCGTCGCGAGCCGCAGGAATGCGTAAGGAGGCGCGGAGAGCTGCTCCCCGACGGCGCCGCAGAGCCGCGCGCCGAGGTACGGTGCGGGTCCCCCGGCGCGGCCCTCGGCGGGCTGACCCGGCCCGGTCCTCGAACGCGTGGGCCCCGCCGCCACGATCCCCGCGCCGGCGCGCTGCCATACCCCGTCGTACAGCGAGACCAGCTCTTCCAGTGCCGCCGAGAAGGCCGACGCCGACCCGTCGATCTCGCGGCGAATCCAGAAGGCGACGGCGTGCGCCACCACGTACTCGTCCCCGAGCGACGCGTCCAACGCCAGGAACCCCGCCTCGCCGGAGGAAGCGGGTCGGGCAAAGCTGGCGTAGCGCGCGGTGTAGTAGCGGTCGGGGAGCGTCCCCCGCTCGATGGCCTCCCGGACCCAGCGCACCTCGGCCTCGAGCCAGGCGCGGCGGGCCGTCATGAGCCGCCGCGTGGCCAGCGACCGGCGCGCGAGCGGCGCGACGTACCGATCGTAGATGGGCTGCGTCTCCTCCCGGAAGCTCGGGTCCGCCCTCGCCGGCAGGAGGGCCCCGCGGAGCCACTCGACGAAGCGAGGGTCGTAGTGCCGAAACAACCGGGTGATCGCGGTGGGTGCGGCGCCCGGTGGCGGCGCGCGCGTCGAGGACATCCCGGCGAGCCGCTCGAGCTGCTCGACCGTCAGCAGGGACTCGACGTGGCAGTAGAAGGTCGCGATGCCGCTCCGCGGGAAGTCATGGGCGAGCCTTGGACACGCGCTGGCCGCCGAAGGCAATCCGCGCCACGCGGCGCGCGCTTCACGTACGGCGTCCGGCTGCGGCGGCTGTGCGCCGATCACCACCGGCAGCTCGGTCCGGGCGGCGTAGGCGGAGGTCGAGACGGCCGCGGCGAGCCACAGGAGACGCCGCGCCGGACCGCGAAGGTCGAAGGGCATGGGCCGCACGCGCAACTGGCTACCCCGTCTTCGCGCGGCGCTCTGCCGGGGGGGAGCCGGGCAGCTTCGGGTCGAGGGTGAGCCGTCCGTCGAGGGCGCCCGCGAGCAGCGCCCGACAGGCATCGAGCTGTTCCCTGTTCTGCAGCAGCAGCTTCACCGGCTCGCGACTCTGCGGCTCGAGGACCAGGCGCGCCACCGATGGCCCGTGCATGGAGAGGCGCTGACGGTCGATCCGTGCCCGCTTGATCGCGTGGAACGGCAGCTCGAAGTTCTTGGCATGGCGGGCCAGCAGCTCCGTCATCGTGCAGAGCTCGAGGGCCTTCACCTGCTCGGCCTTGCGCCGGGCCTCTCGCTTCTCGAGGAACAGCTTGTGCACGAGTATGCCGATGAGGCCGAGCTGATGCGCCAGCAGCTGGCGGCTTTGACCCGCAAGCTGTCCGCCCGTCCGGACCGCGACGGCGCGGTCCGAGCTGACGAAGACCCGGTACTGCACGTCGGCGGTCCAGGTGTTGCCCTGACGCGCTTCGAAGGACCCGAGGATCTTCTCCATGTCGCCTCCCAGCGAGGAGCGCCCACGCTATCACGTGGAGTGCTGTCGGAAGCGCCTCGCGCGACGCCTTCTAAAATTCGGGCGGGCGCCGAGCGCCTCCCCCCGGACGCGAGCGCGCCTACGGCTTGCTCGCCGCGATCCACACCGCGGCGTCCGACGTGCTGTGGATGCCGATGAACATCCTCGAGAGCGCTTCCCGGCTCACCGATCGATGTCGAGATCCCCGTTCAATGGGGGCACACGGCTCGAGGACGGCGAACCTATCGAACGACCCGAGCCTGCCTCCGGCCGATCGGCTGCGGCGCTTCTTCACGGAGAAGATCTGGGCCGCCCGCGCGGCGGATCTGCGCCGTTCGCAGGCGTTCCTCTACCGCGTGAGCCGGGTCGCCTACTCGACGATCCGCGGCTTCTCCGCCACCCGGCTCACCGTCCGAGCCGCCGCGCTGACGTACTACAGCGTCCTGTCGATCGTGCCCTTCCTCGCCTTCGCGTTCGCCGTCCTCAAAGGGTTCGGCGTGTACGCGAGCTTCATCGGCGGGACGGTGTACCCGTACCTGCAGGACACGTTCGGTGGCAACCCGGCGTTGCTCGGCTCGCTCGAGCGGATCCTCCAGTTCGTCGATCACACCGACGTCTCGACGCTCGGCGTGCTCGGGCTGCTCGTCCTCGTCTACACGAGCGTGAGCCTCATCTCGAGCGTGGAGGACGCGCTGAACGAGATCTGGGGAGCGCAGACGAAGCGCTCGTTCCTGCGGCAGGTAACGGACTACGTCACGCTCCTCGTCACGACGCCGTTGCTCGTCGCCGCGTCGGCGACGGCCCTCACCGCAGCGCAGAGCTCGCAGGTCGTGCTCTTCCTGCGGAACGCGCTGGCGCTCGGCGGGGTGATCGATTTCCTGCTTCACTTCACCTCGTTCGCGGTCGTCGGCGTCGCCTTCTTCGCGATCTACACGATCCTGCCGAACGTGCGCGTCCGGCCGCTCTCGGCGGCGATCGGCGCCACGATCGCGTCGGCGCTGTGGCAGGGCGCGCTCGTCCTCTACGTCCGGTTCCAGGTGGGTGTGTCGAGCTACAACGCGCTCTACTCGGTGCTGAGCGCGGTTCCCATCTTCCTCGTCTGGACCTACGTCTCATGGGTCGTCGTCCTCGTCGGCGCGCAGGTCGCCGCGAGCCACCAGAACGAGCGCGCCTCGCGGCAGCGGTTCCGGGCGCGGCGAGCGGACCAGGCGCTGAGAGAGACGCTCGCCGTGATCGTGGCGGCCCACGTCGCGCGCGCCTTCCTCTCCGGCGGGCCGTGGCGCAGCGAGCTCGCGCTCGCGGAGCTCCTGGAGGTGCCGCCGCTCACGCTCGAGGAGATCCTGGGCGCGCTCGTCCGTGCAGGCCTGTTGGCCCGGACCGTCTCCGGCCGTGACGTGGGTTACCTCCCCGCGCGCGACCTCGACGCCATCCGCGTGGCCGACCTTCGCGATGCGCTCCGCCGCGAAGCGGAGGCGGAGGCGATCCGGGCCGCCATCGAGCGGCACATCGGACCCGAGCTCCAGCGCGTCGTACGCGCCGCCGACGAGGAGAGCCGAGGCTCCCCGCGCAACATCACGCTGCGCGAGCTCGCCGCGATGCTCGGTCGGGGCGAGGCGGTCACGGCCGCTGCTGCCCCGGTCGGGAGCCCACCGGAGAAGGCCGACGGTCGCCCCGTGCTCGACGCGAAGTGAGAGCCGGGGGGGGTGCGCGCCCACCGCCCTCGACATGAAGGACCCTCCGTGAATCTCCGGGGTCCACCGAGCTGGGGCGAAGCGACGGCACGGCCGCCGGTACGTCGCTCGTGACGGAAGGGAGCTGCTCGCGGTACCCCAGGCAAACCTGGGGCCGATCGTCACGCAGTGATTCAGGCCTTCGTGCCGACGCTTCAGGCGACCGCGCGCTCGTCGATTCCGAGCGGAGTGCCATCGGTCGGCCAGTCGAGCTCGACGGCCAGCGCGTGCAGCTTCTCCCCGAGCTTCTCCTTCGCGCGGATCTCGAGCTGACGCGCCCGCTCGCGGCTGAACCCGAAGTGCTCGCCGAGCTCCTTCAGGCTCATCGGCTCGTCGCTCATGACGCGCTGCTCGACGATGAACCGCTCGCGCGGGTCGAGCTGGGCGAGCGCGGCGCCGACGCCGCCCTGTAGCATGGTGCGCTCCTGCGTGGACGAGACCGCGTGATCCTGCGCGGGACCCTCGGCGGCGAGGAAGTCGATGTGCGCGAAGCCGCCCTCGTCGCTCACGGGCGCGTCGAGCGAGAGGTCGCGCCCCATGCGCTGGCTCATCTCCACGACCTCTCCCGGCTTCACGTTCAGCTTCTTCGCGATCTTCGCGACGTCCTCGCCGTCGGAATCGAGCCCGTGCTCGGCGCTCGCCTTGTCGAGCTCGCGCTTCGTTCGGGCGAGGGAGAAGAAGAGCTTCCGCTGCGCCTGCGTGGTCCCGATCTTGACGAGCGAGAACGACCTCAAGATCGAGTTCTGGATGTACGCGCGAATCCACCAGACTGCGTACGAGACGAACCGGATGCCCCTCTCCGGATCGAACTTCTGCACCGCCTTCATGAGACCGATGTTTCCCTCCTGGACGAGGTCTGCCAGGTTCAACCCGTATGACCGGTACTCGTAGGCGATCTTCACGACGAAGCGGAGGTTGGCGGTGATGAGGCGGTGAGCGGCGCGCGTCTCACCCTTCACGTACGCGCGCGCGAGGCTCTGCTCTTCCTCGACGGTCAGCAGCGGGTGGCGGTTGATCTCCGAGAGGTAGAGCGTCAGGGAGTCGGACGCGCTGGGACGGGAGCCGCTGTTCATTTCGCCTCCTGAGCGCCGCCGGGATCGACGGCACAGACCCGGGGCGGTACAGCAACCCAGGTGCCAGGACGATCGGCGCGGGAGATGCCTGCGATTTCAAGTGCTTGAGCGCATACACTCTAAGTGACTTGACGCGCATCAACCGTTAGTTACAGTCGAGCCCGTAAGAAGCGTCCCCGTTCGGGTTTTTGTTGGGTATTTGGGACGGCACTTCTTACAGGGTCGCCGGGAAGGGGCGCTCTCGTGTGCGTCCGGACGGTCAGCCGGCGCGCGCTCGCCGCCCCGCCAGGCTCGCGAAGAAGAGCGCCGCCGCGATCGCGATGATCACCGGCCCCGTCGGGCGGTGAACGCGGGCGGCGACGATCTCCCCGCCCACGGTGGAGGTGACCGCGACGACGACCGCAATCGCGAACATGCCGTGGAGGCTTCGGGCGAGGTGCTTCGCCGTCGCGGCCGGGATGATGATGAGCGATCCCATGAGCAGGACGCCGAGATAGCGCAGCCCGAGCGCGACCGTCAGCGCGAACGCGAGCAGGTACAGGAGCTCGAGGCGCGCCACGCGGATCCCGGACGTCCTCGCGATGTCCGCTGACACGAGCGCGAGGACGAGCCGGTTCCGCTGGGTGAGGACGAAGGCGACGACCACGGCTGATCCCGCGAGCCCGAGCGCCAGCTCCGATCGGCCGAGGGTTCCGGGCGCACCGAGCAACGCGTCCACCAGCTCGTCTCCGGTCGCGAGCATGCTCCCCACCGCGAGCGCGAGCGAGAAGACCACGCCGATCACGGTCTCGATGGAGATCTGTGTCCGACGCTCGAGGCCCCAGACGAGAAGCGTCCCGAGGACCAGCGCTGCCGCACCACCCACCACCGGGTGGAAGTGGAACGCGAGCGCGATCCCGATGCCCGGCAGCGCGACGTGCGACATCGCGTCAGAGGCGAGCGACATCCGGCGCATCACGGCGAAGCAGCCGACGAGCCCGGCGGCCACCGCCATGCCGATCGAGAGCGCGAGCGCGGCGGCTTGCATCAGTGGTGATGGTACTTGAGCGGGGCGCCGTACACCTGCTCGATCCGCTCGGGGGTGAGGATCTCCTCGGGAGGCCCGAAGCACGGGCTCTCGCGCGAGAGGCACAGGACGTTCGTCGCGTACCGGTAGACGACGCTCAGCTCGTGGGAGATGAGGAGCAGCGTGAGGCGCTCGGTTTCCTGGACCCTGCGGATCATCTCGTACAGCCGTTCCTGGCCGGGCTCGTCGACCCCTGCCGTGGGCTCGTCGAAGAGCAGGACGGTCGGCCTTCCCATGAGCGCGAACGCGAGCAGCAGCCGCTGGAACTGACCGCCCGACAGCGTGCCGATGGGCTGGTCGGCGAAGTTCGGAGGAAGGTTCACGAGCTCGAGCACGCGACCGGCGTCCGCCCGCGGCGTCTGCGACACGGCGGCCTTCGCGTCGAGGAAGTCGCGTCCGGTGATGGGCAGGTCACGCTCGATGTCGAGCTTCTGCGGCACATAGCCGATCCGCGCCGCCGGCGCCCAGCGGATCGTCCCCTCATGCGGGACCGGGCCGATGAGCGCGCGAAACAGGACGGTCTTCCCGGCGCCGTTCGGCCCGATGACCGCGAGCGCGCTCCCCTCGGGAACGGCGAAGGTGAGGTCCCGCAGGACCTCGGTCCTGCCGAATCGGACCGAGAGTCGCTCCACCTCGAGCGCATTCGCCATGGCGCCACACTAAGGCGCCCGTCGCGGAGGGGACAGGGAATCACGCACGCAACGGGGTCAGAGGTAGCCACCTTGCGCGCGCCTGCCCGACGCAGTAAGGATTTCGGTCGCTCGTCGCGACCCAACCGGTGGAGAAGGACGCGGGCTGACGTGGCGATCGGAGGCGGTGCCCGGAAGCCCTTCATCGACATCAACGTCACGCCGCTCGTCGACGTGGTGCTGGTGCTGCTCATCGTCTTCATGGTCATGACGCCGCTCGCGGAGAAGCAGCGGTGACGATCGATCACCATGGCTCCCTGGACGAGGCGGTGTTCCGCGCGATCAACCAGAACTGCGGGCGCCTCGTCGATGCGATCGCGGTCATGCTTTCGGCGAGGTGGTTCGGAATGGTCGCAGGCGTGGCCATCGTCGGTGCGATCGCGATCGTGACTCGCCATCGACGGCTCGGCTTCCTGATCGCGTTCGCGGTCGCGCTCGTTCTGAGCGATCTCGTGGGGGCGCGGGCACTGCGTCCTCTCCTCGAGAGGATGCGTCCGTGCTTCGCGCTTCCGACCGGCACCATCCGCTGGCTCGCGCCGGCGAGCGACGTCGGTTCGCTCCCGAGCCTCCACGCGTCCAACTTCTTCGCGATGGGTTTCGTGGCGTGGGTCGCCGACCGGCGAATCGGGCTTGCGGCGCTGGGGGTCGCAGCTGCGGTCGCGCTGAGCCGCGTGTACGTCGGCGTCCACTGGCCGACGGACGTCGCCGCGGGTGCGATCTGGGGCGCGCTCTGTGCGTATGCCGCCATCGCGGTCGCGAACCGAGCGATCGCGCAACGCCGGCGCTCCGCCCCGGAGCCGTGACGTAGGCGCATCCTTTCCCTCCTCTGAGCTTCGCTCACTCATGGTCGCGGCCAGGTTCGCCGTGCGCGACGGACGATCAGAGCTCCATCGCGCGGACGAGCCCCTCCAGACGGGGTCCGCGGCCGTCCTGCCGGGCGCGCGCAGCGACGAGCGCACGCAGCAGATCGTCGACTTGCGGCTGTTGCGGGAGCCAGTAGGCCGCGGACGAATCCCGCTCGCCCCCGACTCGGATGGAGATGCCGACGACCTTCGACCGGAACGCCTCCTCGTCGCTGCGATCGTCGCCGACGTACACGGCGATCCGTGCTCCGAGCCGCTCGCAGAGCTGGCTTATCGCGTCGCCCTTCGTAGGAGCGTCGTCCGGGAGGACGTTCACGACGGCATGTCCGCCGAACACCACCGCGCCGTCCAGCTTCGCGGCTGCGGACAGCACGCGCCGCTCGGCGTCGCGCCACGAGCACGCGTGCCGGTAGTGAACGGCGATGCTGAACTTCTTGTCCTCGATCTCGATCCCCTCGCATCGCCACAGCGCTCGTCCGAGCTCGCCCCGCCAGGATGCCACGCGCGTCTGGAGCGACCGGTCGAGAGGCCCGAACCCCGCCTCCGCGCCGTGGGATCCGATGACCGCGATCAGCGGCACGTCGCTGACTCGCGCGGCGACATCCGACCGCATGCGCCCCGAGATCACGGCGCATGGGTAGAGGAGCGCGGTCGCGCGAAGCAGCGCGCGCGTCTCCCTGCGCATGCACGCCTGATCCCGGTCATCCACGATCGGCGCGAGCGTCCCGTCGAAGTCGAAGGCGATCAACGTGTGAGCGCGCGCGATCGAGTCCACGACCGCAGCGCCGCTCGCAGAGAGGAATGGCCTCATTTCGAGCCCCCTTTCTCATCGTGCGGGCGTCGCCTGGGGCATCGACGACGCGGACAGGACGATCACGGCCCGGTTCCTTCGACCGGTCGCAGCCCCATCGTCAGCCGATCCGAGAGCCGCCCCTGCTGCCGCACCCGCCCGGCGTCCACGAGCATCCTGCCGGCCCAGCGGAACACGTTGAACTCGGCCACGAGCCTTCGCATCGCTCGCATCCGCTCCGCCTGCTGAGCCGGCGGCATCGCCAGCGCCGTCGCGAGCGCGGCGCTCGCCTCCTCGAGGTCGTAGGGGTTCACGACGAGCGCCTCGGTGAACTCTCGGGCCGCTCCGGTGAATCGGCTGAGCACGAGCACGCCGCGCTCGTCCTCGCGCGCCGCGACGAATTCCTTCGCGACGAGGTTCATGCCGTCATGGATGCTGCTCACGTAGCAGACGTCCGCTGCGCGCAGATACCGGAAGATCGCAGGCGGCTCGTGATGGGCGCGCCGGAGGACGATCGGGCGGTACGTCCCGGCGGCAAACCGCTCGTTGATGCGCGCCGCGAGCGCGACGACGCGCTCGTCGAGCGCGCGGTAATTCTCGATGAGGGTCCGGCTCGGTGCTGCGAGCTGCACGAACGTGAACCGTCCACGCAGGTGACGGAATCGCTCGAGCGTGCGCTCCACGGCGAGCAGCCGCTCCTCGATCCCCTTCGTGTAGTCGAGTCGATCGACGCCGACGCCTAGGAGTGCGTCCTGGGCGAGCCCCAGCTCCGCGAACACCATCCGGCGGCACTCGGCGACCGGCGGCGCCGTCGCGGCCCAGCGGTTCGGCCAGTCGATCGAGATGGGATAGCTGCGCACCAGGCACTCGCGCCCGCCCTGCACGATCGCCTGCCGCTCGCGATCGATGCGTGACTCGAGGAAGCGGTCGACCGCCTCCACGAAGTTGTTGCAGTGCTGCTGGGTGTGGAATCCGACGATGCTGCTTCCGAGCAGCCCGTCCAGCAGCTCGCGCTCCCAGGGACAGATCCCGAGCCGCTCCGCGTTCGGCCAGGGGATGTGCCAGAAGGTGAGGATCGTCGCCCGGGGAAGGTGCTCGCGGATCATCCGCGGCGCGAGGGCGAAGTGGTAGTCCTGCACGAGGACGATCGGATCCGGACCCTGCACCTCCTCGCAGACGGCGTCCGCGAACCGCCGGTTGACGCGCTCGTACTGCAGCCAGTCCGACGCGCGGAATTCCGGCCGCGTGTGCGCGATGTGGCAGAGGGGCCAGAGGCCCTCGTTCGCGAACCCGTAGTAGTAGCCGCGCTCCTCCTCCTTCGTGAGCCAGACGCGCCGGATCGCGTAGGACTCTTCTCCGGGCGGCACCTTCACCCGGTCGTGCCGGTCCACCGTCTCGCGATCTGCCGACCCGCTGCCGTGCGCGATCCACGTCCCGGAGCACGCGCGCATCACCGGCTCGAGCGCCGTGACGAGGCCGCTCGCCGGGTGGACCACGCGGACCGCTCCGTCGGGCCCGCGCTCGTGCACGTACGGCTCCCGGTTCGCGAGGATCACGACGCTGTCGCCGTGGAGGTTCTCGCGCAGCACGTGCTGGAGCCGCTCCGCCGACCACGGCGCCACGGTGGCGGCGCGCTCCGCCGCGAGATCCGCGACGAGCCGGCGCACGTCCGCGAGCAGCGGGTGGAAGGCGTTCCGCGCGCGAGGCTTGGCGTCGGTTCCCCCCCAGTGCGCGAGGGACAGGACGCGGCGAAGCTCGTCCGTCCAGCTCCTCCACCACGCACGACGCACGAAGACGGTGAGGACGGATGCGAGGAGCGCGACGAACCCGAACGCCGCGAGGGTGAAGTGCCTCATCGCGAGCTCGCGTCGCGCGACGAAGCTGAGATCCTGGACGACGACGAGCGCGCCCACGATCACCTCGTCGTCCTCGATCGGGTGAACGCTGACGTGCACGCGTCCGCCGTCGATTTCGTCGGCGAAGGACAGCTCGGAGGGAATGGCCCACTCCGGGGAGCGAGACCGAAGCGACTCGCAGGAGAACCGGTCCGGAAACGAGGTCGTGCGGCTGATCGTCTCGAGCGTGGGGGCGCAGACCTCCACGGCCATGATCCGCTCGTCTCGTGCGAGATCCTCGAGCACCCCGCCGAGCTTCCGGCGATCCCCCGCCTCGAGGTGCGCCGCGAGCGCGCCCTGCGTCCCGACCGCGGCGAGCCGGGCGCGCAGCGCGACGTCGCGCATGAACCAGGCCTGCGTGGCCTCGTTCACCGCGGCAGCGGCGCCCCACGCAAGGGCCGCGAGGCCTGCGAGCAGGGGTACGGCGACTCGCGCGAGCGTTCGCACAGCCGCATGCTAGAGATCGTAAACTTTGATTCGCAATGAGCAAAGCGCGCCCCGATGGGCGGGGCCCCAGGATCCCTTCACCGCAGCTCGCGAGGGACGCGGGATGGCGCACCTGGTGCAAAGGGCCGCGTCGCTGGCGTGGCTCCATCGTTCGCATTTCGACGCCCATCAGATCCGCTTTCGGAGCCGCACGCGCGATTCTCCCGGCCCATCGTAGTCGGTGACGTGCGGCACGCCTTGCGATCCGGCGCTGCCGGGCAGCACCTCGAAACCCATCGCCCCGTGGAACGCGAGCGATCCCTCGTTCGCGGGCGGTAGTCTTCGGGGTCAGCATGTCGAACCGTGATGGGCATCGTCGCCTCCCCTCGAGTTCAGCCGACCGGGGCCGCGTCGGCCGCGTCCTCGAGGATGCGGACCGCAGCCGCGTACTCGGTAGCGACGATGGCTCGAGCGTCCTCCGTCAGCCCGCTCCAGAGGCGTTCCACTCTGGTCCGCAGCCACGAAAGCCCTTCCCCGTATTGCATTCCCCGCACCCGGTACAGGTAGAAGAACCAGTACGCGGGGCGCGCGATGTGCGACATCACGTCGGCGTTGGAGACGCAGACCTCCTCGAGCGTGCCTTGCCCCATCGCCACGGGAGCGGAGTGCGACTCGATGCACCGGCACACGGCGTCGGTCACCCCGAGCGACCAGCCGTGTGCATGCAGCAGCTCCCGGGCGATGTGGGCGCCGTCGAGGTGGTGCGTCGGGACGCTCGCCAGGTCTCGGACCGCCGACAGGTCGTGGAGATATCCCGCGAGCGCCACGACCTCCGGATCGGCGCCCAGTCGAGCAGCGAGCTCGCCGCCATAGCGCACCACCGTCTCGAGGTGCTGGTCGAAGAACGCGCGGCCGAACCGGTTCGAGTCGAGGAAGCACTCCGACCGCACGAGTTCCCGGATGGCGTCAGCGCTCATGGCGAGAGCATGCCCGCGCCGCCGCCTCCGTGGAATGCGCGCCTGCGCATTGCTACACTTGCAGAAATGCACGCCTCCCTCGACTGGAACGACCTCCGTTACCTGCTCGCGGCGGAGCAGACGGGCTCTCACGCAGCGGCGGCCCGGCGGTTGCGGGTGGATCAGGCCACCGTCGGGCGCCGTCTCCGGGCCCTGCAAGAAGCGATCGGGACACCGCTGCTGGAGCGGACGCCCGGGAGGCTCTCCCTCACGGAGGCCGGCCGGCGCGCGCTTCATGCCGCGCAGGAGATGGATCAGGCGGCGCTCCACCTCGAGCGATCGGTGACGGCAGGCATCCCCGAGGTGGCAGGCCTGCTGCGCATCACGGCGACGGACGCGCTGGCGAGCCGCATCCTTGCTCCTCGGCTCGCGGATCTCACCTCGCGCCATCCCGGACTGACAGTGGAGCTGCTCGGGACCAACCAGACGATGAGTCTCTCGCGTCGCGAGGCGGACGTCGCCGTCCGTCTCTACCGACCCGTCGAACCCGCCGTGGCGGCGCGCCGGGTAGGAACGCTGGCGTTCGCTCTCTACGCTTCCCGCGACTACCTGCGCAGGCGCGGTCGGCCCGACACGATGCTGCGGGGGCACGACCTCCTCGGCTACGACCGCCCCCTGGCGGCGTCCTCGGAGGCGCTCGGCTGGGTGGACGAGTTCCCCGGGGCGCGCGTGGTGCTTCGCACCAACGGCGCGCTCAGCGTCCTCGCGGCAACGCTGGCGGGGCTCGGGATGGGCGTGCTGCCGTGCTTCCTCGCCGATTCCGAACGCGCCCTGGTCCGCGCGCTCCCTCAGCTGCGCACGCGTGAAATCTGGCTCGCGGTCCACGGCGACCTGCGGCGCTCGGCTCGGACCAGGGTCGGGCTCGACTTCGTCGCGGGCGTCCTCTCCGCCGAGGGTCCTCGCTTGAGAGGAGACAGCGCTCGCCACCCGCCGCTCGGCCGGCGAATTCGGCGCACGAAGGCGCCTCACGCGGCGCCAGGCGGCGCCCCCCGGCTCGTCAGGCCCGAGGGACGATTCCGGCGAAGGATCACTTCGTGACGCTCGTCGGCACCGTCGAGCCGCCCGGGTGCGAGGTGCCCTTCGTGGCGCCGGTCGTCGGCCCACCACCGAAGTCGTATCCGAGCACGCCCATCTCCCCGACATCCAAGCCCGCGATCTCCTCCTCGATGCTGATCCGGTTCCCGACGATCTTGCCGATGACGAAGAACGCCAGCGCGGAGACCGGAGCGACCCACGCGATGTTCGCGAGGAGGCCGACCACCTCGGCTGCGAACTGGCCGGAGTCGCCGTACAGGAGCCCGGTCACGCCGTACGGGACGCCGTTCAGGCCCTGCCCGTAGGTGCCGTTCGCGAACAGCCCGAGCGCGAGAACGCCCCACGCGCCGTTCACGCCATGGACCGCCGACGCGCCCACCGGGTCGTCGATCTTGAGCTTCGTGTCGATGAATATCGCGGCGACGACGACGAGGACCCCAGCCACCGCACCGATGAGGGCCGCCGCCCACGCGGAGACGAAGGCACACGGCGCGGTGATCGCGACGAGGCCCGCGAGCATCCCGTTCGCGAGCCAGGAGGGATCGGCCTTGCCCCACCTCAACTTCACGTAAAGGTAGGCGCCGAAGGCGCCGGTCGCGCTGGCGATCATCGTGTTCGCCGCGACCACCGCCAGGCGGCTGTCCATGCCGGAGAGGGTCGAGCCGGCGTTGAAGCCGAACCACCCGAAGGCGAGGATGAACGTCCCCGTCAGCACCTGCGGGATGTTGTGCGCCGGGATCGGGTTCACCCGGCCGTCGGGGGAGTACTTGCCGATCCGGGGGCCCATCAGCTTCCCGAGCGTGAGCGCGATGACGCCGCCGGTCATGTGCACGACGGAGCTGCCGGCGAAGTCCACGTGACCATGGCCGAGCCCGAAGTTCGTGCCGAGCGCGGAGAGCCAGCCCGTGCCCCACACCCAGTTGGCGTAGATCGGGTAGATGAGCATGGCGACGATGAACGAGAAGACGACGAACGACGTGAACTTCCAGCGCTCGGCGCAGGCGCCGGTCGGGATCGTCGCGGCAGTGTCCATGAAGACCATCTGGAACACGAACGTCGCGGCAACCCCCGCCGTGAACGTCGAGAGCGGGTGGAGCATGAAGCCGGTCATGCCGAACAGGCCGAAGGACTTTCCCAGGATGTGGATGGTGAACTCCTTCGTGAGGACCGGATCGGCCCCGAACACCGCGCCGGCGCCCCCCATTTGCAGGCCGAACCCCACGAACAAGAATCCGATGATGCCGATCGCGTAGACGAGGAAGTTCATCCCCATCGTGTGGGCGACGTTCTTCGCCCGCGTGAGGCCCGTCTCGACGAGGGCGAAGCCCGCCTGCATGAACATCACGAGAAAGGCGGCGACCATCGTCCAGACGATGTTCAGGGCGTTCTGGGTCTCGGTGAGGCTCTTTGCCACTTCCGCAATGGTTGGATCGGCCATGGCTCTCCCGTCGGGTGGCAATGCGCCCGGCGCTCCGGCCGCACTGGGACCCCACGCCTGAGTGCACCTCCAGGCGGCACGTACTGTCAGTGCACGGCGCGTGCCGCGCGACGGCAGCGCGGACGGGCCGCGGAACTCGGAGCTCGTCGGGCCCGTCCTCCCTGCGCGGGCACGCGTGCTCGAAGAGTCGGCGCGCTCCGCCCGGATCGCTGGCAGAACCCGCTTGCCGGCTCGGTCGGCGCTCACCCGAGCTCGGACTTGCGCCGCCCGGACGTTCATCGTAGAAGGACGATTCGCCATGGCTCCTCGGCTCAAGAACGTCCCGACCTGCGGTCCCGCTCCGGAGTCGAAGGAGGCACCTGACCTTCGACCCGTCGAGGGCGCCGAAGCCGACGAGGAACTCGCGCTCCTCGCCAAGGCCGTCGGCCACCCCGCCCGGGTCCAGATCCTCCGGCTGCTCGTCCGTCGCGAGGCCTGCATCTGCGGGGACATCGTCGACGAGCTGCCCCTCGCCCAGTCCACCGTCTCCCAGCACCTGAAGGTGCTCAAGGAGGCTGGCCTCGTCCGCGGCGACATCGACGGGCCGCGCGTCTGCTACTGCATCGAGCCTCGCGCCCTCCGCCGCCTCAAGTCCCTCATCGGAAGCCTGTAGCTCACCGCCTTGCTCGCTAGGCGTGCGCCTCGGCGCGGCGCCGCGGAGCGCGGCCCGACCGGCCCCGGCGCGCGCGCATCGTGAGCGTCACGCCGAACCACATGCCGAAGAAGAGCACGAGCGCCCCGAGCGCCCCGGCGAGCGCGGCCGCCTTCGAAGCGAGGACCTTCGCGAACACGACGTAGAGATCGGTGCTGAGACCGAGCGCGAGCGCGACCATCGCGGCGAGCACGAGCCGGCCGGCGATGCGGTGGAACCGCTCCGTCTCCTCGCCGCGCTGCCGCCTGCGACGAGGCGATGGAAGGAGGCGGGGAACACGAGCAGCGCGAACGCGAGCAGCATCACGCAGACCGTGACGAGCCGCGTGACCTTCGCCCACTCCGGCATCTCGTCGAAGCGCGATTCGAAGAACGAGCGGAACTCGAAACCGAGCAGGACCTGCGTGCCGAGGACGTCCCCCCGAAGGGTACTCACGGCCGCGCACACGCGCCGGCCCGCCCGGTCGTCCGGACGCGACGGCCGCTACGCCGACGCACTTGCGAGCGCCCGGTGAAGCGGGAGCGATGCCATTTCGTGGTCTTGACCGCAGCATGAGAGGCGGCGGCAGAGGGGGTACTGGCGACTCGGCCGCGCCGAGAGGAGAGCCCACCATGAACTTCGGCGCCTTCTTACCTCGGAGTACCCACCGCAAGAAGCCGATGGTCGTGAACGCCCGGTCGGCGCTGGCCGGGCTCGTCGCGGGCGCAGCGGCCGTCGCGCTGCTCGAGCCGCGGGGCGGCGCCCGGCGGCGAGACCTCCTCGTGCAGAGGACGGCGCACGCCGGCAAGGCGGCCAGGCAATTCGGCGCGAAGGCGGTCCGCGACCTCGCGAATCGGTCGCGTGGGCTCGTCGCCTCGGCGCGCTCGAGCGCCCGCGAGACCACTGCGCCGGACGAGGTGCTCCGGGAGCGGGTGCGCGCGCGCCTCGGTCGGTTCAGCTCGCACCCGTCCGCGACCGAGGTCTCGGCGCACGAAGGCGTGGTCGAGCTGCGCGGCCCGGTCCTCGAAGCCGAGGCGGAGCGGGTCCTCCGGGGCGTGCGGCGGGTTCGTGGAGTGCGCGAGCTGGTGGACCACCTCGAGCGGCACGCGGAGCCGGGGAACGTTCCTGGCCTGCAGGGCGGCGCCGGCCGGGCTGGCCCCAGACCCGAGCTCATGCAGGAGAACTGGGCGCCCGGGACCCGCCTCCTCACGTTCGCCTCGGGCACCTGGCTGGCCGCGAGCGGGCTGCGGATGCGTCGTCCGATGGGGCTCGCGATCGCGGGCCTCGGCGCGCTCCTCGCGGCGCGCGGCGCCACGAACCTTCCGCTGACGCGGCTCCTCGGGGTCGGCGCGCGCCGCCGCGCGATCGACCTCCAGAAGACGATCCACATCGAGGCGCCACGCCCGGAGGTCTTCGCGTACTTCCGCGCGTTCGAGAACTTCCCACGCTTCATGAGCCACGTCCGCGAGGTGCGTCGCACCACGGAGGGGCACTGGCACTGGGTCGTCGACGGCCCCGGCGGAACGAGCGTCGCATGGGAAGCGGAGGTCTACGCCTTCGCGCCCGACGAGGTCATCGCGTGGAAGACCGTCCCGGGCGCAGCCGTCGCGAGCTCCGGGATGGCTCGCTTCGAGGACGACGGCAAGGGGACCCGCCTCGAGATCCGGCTCTCGTACAATCCACCTGCCGGAGCGATCGGCCACGCCCTCGCGGTGCTCCTCGGAGCCGACCCGAAGCGGCAGCTGAATGACGATCTGCTCCGCCTCAAGTCGCTCCTCGAGCGCGGGAAGGCCGAAGGCGTCACGCGCGAGGAGGTGCGCCCCTCGTGATCGACACCATCGCGCACGCCAAAACGTTCGCCCGGTAGCTCGCCCGAGCAATTCAACTACGACACCGCGGCGAAGCCCGGCTCGCCGATCCGCCCGCCCTCACTCGCTGGCGATCGCGCCATCGCTCGCCCTCTCTCTCGGCGCTCGGGCTCCGCACGTCGGGCGCCCGACGACCCATGCGTGCGCGCAAAGTCCACGGCGCGGCGACGCCTCTCGAGACACAGCTCAGGGCGCGCGAGCCGGGGACCGACTCGCACTGGAGGAGGGATATGAGCGCGATTTCGCCGCGAGAGCAGCGAGAGATCTTCCGGGCCAACCAGTCGGACCTCGAGCCGGTCGTGTTCGTGCACGGCCTGTGGCTCCTCGCCGGGAGCTGGGAGCCGTGGCGGCGCTTCTTCGAGGAGGCGGGGTACGTGACGCTCGCGCCGAGCTGGCCCGACGACCCGGAGACCGTGGAGGAGGCGCGCCGGCATCCGGAGGTCTTCGCGCACAAGAAGGTGAAGCAGGTCACGGATCACTTCGTCGACGTGATCCGGCAGCTCAAGTCCGTGCCGGCGGTCATCGGTCACTCGTTCGGCGGGCTCATCGCGCAGCGCCTCGCCGGGGAGGGCGTGGCGACCGCCACGGTCGCCGTCGATCCGGCGCCATTCCGCGGCGTGCTGCCGCTGCCGCTCTCCGCGCTGAAGGCGTCGCTCCCGGTGCTCGGCAACCCGGCTAACTACAACCGGGGCGTCGCGCTCACGTTCGAGCAGTTCCGGTTCGCCTTCGCCAATGCCGCGAGCGAGGGAGAGGCGCGCAAGCTGTACGAGACCTATGCGGTCCCGGGCGCGGGGGTCGTGCTGTTCCAGGCTGCGACGGCGAACCTGAACCCCTGGACGGAGGCGAAGGTCGACACGACGAACCCGGACCGCGGCCCGCTCCTCATCATCTCCGGCGAGAAGGACAACACCGTCCCCTGGGCGATCTCGCACGCGTCGTACAAGCGGCAGCGGCGAAACCCGGGAATCACCGAGATCCGCGAGATCCGCAACCGCGGGCACTCGCTCACCATCGACAGCGGGTGGCGAGAGGTGGCCGAGGTCGCCCTCGCCTTCTTGAAGAGCCATCACCCGACGCGCTCTGCCGGCGCGACCGCCGATCGGGCCGCCCCCCGCGTCGAAGCGGCTCACGAGGACGAGCCGCACCCCTGAGCCTCGCGCACGGCGCACGTCGTCATGCCCACTCTCCTCGGAGGAGGTTCCGCATGAGATCCGACATCGTGCCGGGAGCACGCCTTCCCGACTACCGCCTCCCTGACCACACCGGCAAGGAGCGCGCGCTCTCCGAGCTGCAAGGCGAGGACCCGCTCGTCCTCGTCCTCTCGCGCGGCCAGTTCTGCCCGAAGGACCAGCGCCAGCACCGGAACCTCGTCGAGCTCTTTCCGGAGCTGAAGGTGGGCTACACCCGCATCGTGACGATCTCGACCTCGACCCAGCTCGAGACCATCGAGTGGCGAGACGGCCTCGGCGCCCAGTGGCCGTTCCTCTGCGACGTGGGGAGGAAGGTGCAGAAGGACCTCGACATCCAGGAGTACACGGACTCGCATCACGACCCGATGATCCCGCACACGCTCGTCCTCGCCCCCGGGCTCGAGGTCTTCCGCGTGTACGTCGGGTACTGGTACTGGGGCCGGCCGTCGAACGAAGACCTCCGGCACGATCTCCGCGAGCTGACCCGCAAGATCCGGCGGGACTGGGACATCTCCGATCCGGCGCTGCGCGAGGCGTGGGCGCGCGGAGAGCGAGACCGCTTCTGGCCGTACGGGAAGACGCTGCGGCAGGTCATGTCGGGCGGATAGCCACTGTGGGAAGAAGTAGGTGTGGCCCGAGCGTTCTCGGCTCGACAATTCTCATCGTCTAGCGCGTGTCTCCATCGTTGCTCCAAAGGCTGAAGGGGGGTCGCGCGATGTTCGGCCGTCGCGGCGAGGCTCGCCCTGCCGTCCGCTGGCAGGGCCGGCGGGCGTTGGCGGCGTCGCTCGCCGTGCTCGGCCTCCTGCTCTTCACCTGGCCGTTCGTGCGGACCCCCCTGCTGGGCATCGGCGCGTCCTACGCGCACTTCCTCGGCGCGTGGGCCCTGTTCGTGGTTGCGCTCGCCGCGCTGGCCCGCTCGCTCGGCCGCCGCGACGGCGCCGGCGGAGCCGGCGATGCGTGAGCTCCTCCTCCCCGCCTTCATCGTGACGGCCTATGTCGGGCTCCTCGTCGCGGTGGCGGTCTGGGCCGAGCGCCGCGAGGCGCGGCAGCGGCCCGTCGCCGCGAACCGGTACGTCTACTCGCTCGCGCTCGGGGTGTACGCGTCGACCTGGACGTTCTACGGGAGCGTCGGGTTCGCGGCGCGCAATGGCCTGCTGTTCCTGACGGTGTACCTCGGGCCGACGCTCTGCGCCGCCGGGTGGTGGTGGATCCTCCGGAAGCTCGTGCGCCTCAAGAACGCGCATCGCGTGACGAGCCTCCCCGACGTCCTCGCGCTCCGCTACGAGAAGTCCCAGGCGGTGGCCCTCCTCGCGACTGCGGTGCTCGTCGTCGGCCTCATCCCGTACATCGCCCTCCAGCTCAAGACGATGATCGTGACGCTCGGCCTCGTCTCGGGCGGAGGGCCTGCTCTCACCTATCCCGCCTCCGGCCGGCACCTCGGCATCCCGCTCATCGGGTTCATGCTCCTCTTCACCATCGCGTTCGGCCTCCGCCGCGTGCGCCCGGCGGAGCGCCACCCCGGGATGGTCGTGGCGCTCGCGGTCGAGTCCGTCGTGAAGCTCGTCGCCTTCCTCGCCGCGGGCGCCGTCGTCGTCTGGGGCCTCTTCGACGGGCCCCTCGACGTGTTCCGCGCTGCGACGGTCCCGTCGGTCGGCGCGCCGGGCCTCCTCGGCAACCACCACGTCGGCACGTGGCTCGCCCACCTGTTCCTCTCCGCCCTGGCGGTGCTGCTCTTGCCGCGGCAGTTCCACATCGCCGTCGTCGAGAACGCGGACGAGGACCACATCCGCACCGCGATGTGGATGTTCCCGGCGTACCTCCTCCTCATCAACGTGTTCGTCCTCCCGCTCGCGCTCGGCGCGCTCGCGCTGCGCGGCTCGCCCGGGGCCGCCGACGCGTTCGTCCTGTCGCTGCCGCTCGACGCGGGGATCCCGGTGCTCCCCTGGCTCGTCTTCCTCGGCGGCTTCTCCGCGGGGACCGGGATGGTCATCGTCGAGACGACCGCGCTCGCCACGATGATCTCGAACCACGCGGTGATCCCCGCAGCGGAGGCGTTTCCGCCGCTCGGCGGGTTGCGCCGCCATGTCCTGCCCGTGCGCTGGGCAGCCGCCGCGCTCGTCCTCGTGGCGGCGTTCGCCTACGAGCGGGCCGTGGGCACCGGATACGACCTCGCCTCGATCGGGCTCATCTCGTTCGCGGCCGTCCTCCAGCTCGCCCCCGCGCTCCTCGGTGGCCTGTTCTGGCCGGGCGCGAGCCGGACCGGCGCGCTCGCGGGCCTCACGGCCGGGTTCGGGATGTGGGTCTACACGCTCGTCGTGCCCGTCCTCGCGCGCACGGGCTGGCTCCCGGCGTCGCTGTTGACCGAGGGGCCCTTCGGGATCGAGTCGCTCGTCCCCGAGGGCCTCTTCGACGTCCACGCGGACCCCGTCACGCACGCGGTGATCTGGACCATCGTCGTCAACGTCGGCTCCTTCATCGCGGGCTCGCTGCTGTTCCCGGCCAGGCCGCAGGAGGCGGCGCGGGCGGAGCGGCTGCTCGACGTGCTCGAGGGCCCCGAGATGCCCCGCGTGGACGACACGGCGCCGGCCCTCGCGAGCGTCGAGGAGAAGCGGGCCCGCACGGTCGCGCTCCTCGCCGCGTATCACGGGAAGGACGAGGCGCTCTCGCTCGCCGACGCGTGCCTCGCAGGGGCAGGCGCGCGCGGCGGGAGCGCGCTCACCGCGCTGCAGCTCGCGGAGCTCGAGGGGCGCGTCGAGACCGCGCTCGCCTCCGCCATCGGCGCCGCCGCGGCCCACGCCGCCGTGCGCCGAGCGGAGCTCGTGAGCGCCGACGAGGCGCGCGCCATCTCGACGGCGTACGCGGACATCCTCGCCGGCCTGCGGGTCTCCCCTGAGGAGCTGAGGCGGAAGATCGACTATCACCGCGAGCGCGAGCGCCTCCTGTCTCGCGACGCTGCGAACCAGCACTTCCTCGCCGGGGTGAGCAGCCTCCTCGCCGGCTCACTCGACGTCGAGGCGACGGCCCGGACCGCGGTCCGGCTCCCCCTGCCCCACCTCGCGGACGCGGCGCTGCTCGTGCTCCGGAGGGCCGGCGAGCCGGCGGGGTGGTTCGCGCACCTCGATCCGCAGCTCGAGCGCGCCGGCCGCGAGGCGCTTGGTGACCTCGCCGCGCTCGGGCGAGCGCCGTCCGTCGCGCAGGCGCTCGAGACCGGGCGCTTCGTGACGCGGCGCCCCGCCGGGTCCGGATGGCCGCCCGCGTTGCGCTCGGCGCTGCCGCCCGCGGTCGAGGCCACGTTCCCGCTCGTCGGCGTCGGCGAGACGCTCGGGAGCCTCACGCTCTTCGGCGCGTCCGAGGCCCGCCTCTCCTCGCCCGAGAGCCTCGGCCTCGCGGAGGAGCTGGCGCGACGGCTCGCGATCGCGGTCGACAACGCGCGCCTGTACGCCGAGGCCGAGCAGGCGGTGCGTGCGCGCGACGAGTTCCTCGCCATCGCGTCGCACGAGCTCAAGACGCCGCTCACCCCGCTGCGGCTCCGCATTCAGACGATCGAGCGGCTCGTCGCGCGCGGGCAGCTCACCGCGCTCCCGCCGGAGAAGCTCATCCAGCTCATGGGCGGCGCGGAGGGGCAGGTCGTCCGCATCGCGGGCCTCGTTGACGATCTGCTCGACCTCACCCGCATCCGGACGAAGCGCTTCCGCATCGAGGCGGCCCCCATGGATCTCGCGGCTGCGGCGCGCGCGATCGTGGAGCAGCACAGCGCGGAGGTCCTCCAGGCCGGTTGCAAGCTGTCCATCGACGCCGCGGCTCCGGTGCGCGGGTCATGGGATCGGCTGCGCGTCGAGCAGGTGATCGTGAACCTGCTCATGAACGCCGCGAAGTACGCGCCGGGTTCGCACGTGGACGTGCGCGTCGAGGCGGACGCCGGTTTCGCCCGCCTCCGGGTCCATGATGATGGCCCGGGGATCCCGGCCTCCGATCAGGAGCGGCTGTTCCGTCCCTTCGAGCGCGGGCGCGGCCGGGCCGCCGCCGGCGGCGGGCTCGGGCTCGGGCTGTTCATCGTGCGCGAGATCGTCGAGGCGCACGGAGGGATGGTGAGCCTGTGCAGCGCGCCCGGCGAGGGGACGACGTTCGTCATCGAGTTGCCGCGCACGCCACCCGCGCGCGCCTGATTCGCGCGCTGCTCGCGCTGCAGGCAGGTCGCCCGCAGCAACGCCGCAGTCCGGCGTGCACGTCGAGCCGGAGCACGTGCGCGCGGTGCCGCTCCGAGCGCGCTCTTCCTCGCGGCAATGATGGGGTCCCGGGGTGGCGCCCCGATCCGCGTGCCCATAGTAGCCGCGAATGCTTCTTGGGAGCGGGTGTTGGTGCGTCCGCTGGGGAGCGGGGAGCGGGCGCCGCTCCGGAGCCTACGAGGGGAGAGCCGTCATGGCGAACGAGAGCCCTGCCGCCGCGGGGAACGAGCCGAAGAAGGGACAGCCACAGCAGGAGCCGAAGACGAGCGAGCAGCAGCAGACGCGATCGGCCGCCGCCTCGTCACAGCAGCAACCGGGAGCAAGGCGAGAGCAGTCGTCCGGAGCCCTCGCGCGGCGGGGGTACGACCCCGGCGCGCTCGCGAGCGCGGGATTCATCACGAGCCCGTTCTCGCTCATGCGCCGGATGATGGACGACCTCGACCGCATGTTCGAGGAGGTTGGCTTCGGGCCGGGCGGAGGTGCCATGGGCCGGCGCGAGCTGCAGCGGGCGCCGTCGCGGCGCGAGGCGATCTGGGCGCCGAGCGTGGACGTGTTCGAGCGGAACGGAAAGCTCGTCGTGCGCGCCGACCTGCCGGGGCTCAAGAAGGATGACGTCCGGGTCGAGGTCGCGGAGGGCGCGCTCGTCATCGAGGGCGAGCGCCGCGAGGAGCGCGAGTTCGAGGGAGGCGGCGTGTACCGGGCCGAGCGCGTCCAAGGCTCGTTCCAGCGCGTGATCCCGCTGCCGGAGGGCGTCGACACCGAGAGCGCAGAGGCGCGCTTCGAGAGCGGCGTGCTCGAGGTGTCCCTCCGGCTGTCCGAAGAGAAAGGTCGCGGCAGGCGCATCGAGATCCAGGAAGGGAAGCAGCCGAGCGTGCACTGAGCGCGCGGGACGGCGCTCCGAGCGGAGGAAGGGCGCATGGCCACGACGACGGGAGGGCTTTCAGGTGAGCTGCGCGTGGGGGGGGCGGCGCTGCTGGCGGACCGCTGGATGATGATCGTCTTGCGCGGCGTCGCGGCGGTGATCTTCGGGATCCTCACCTTCATCGCGCCGGGCGCGAGCCTGCTCGCCCTCGTCGTGCTGTTCGGGGCGTACGCCCTCGTGAACGGGGTCATCAACCTCGGCCTCGCGGCGCGCGGACGGCGCGGCGAGGCGCGCTGGGGGTCGCTCGGGTTCGAGAGCGGCGCGAGCATCGTCGCCGGAATGCTCACCCTGCTCTGGCCCGGCATCACCGCGCTCCTGCTCCTCTTCCTCATCGCCGGCTGGGCGATCGCAACCGGGGTCGCGCAGGTGATCGCGGCGGTGCGGCTGCGGAAGCAGATCCGTGGGGAGTGGCTGCTCGCGCTCACGGGCGTGCTGTCCGTCGCGTTCGGCGTGCTGCTGCTCCTGTTCCCGGGGGCAGGGGCGCTCGCGGTGGTGATCTGGATCGGGGCATACGCGCTCGTCTTCGGCGCGCTCCTCATCGCGCTCGGCCTGCGCCTGCGCTCCTGGGGACGCTCCTCGACGAGGACACGGGAGGCGCCCCCGGGCGCCCTCCCGGTGAGGTGAGCGTTCATGTCCGAAATTTCGGCCCCACACGACGAAAAAGCCCGGCCTCGATGAGGCCGGGCTTCGCGATGTGACTGGAGTCGCGACGGCGCGCTTAGGCGACCGGGCGGACGTTCGCCGCCTGCAGGCCCTTGGGGCCCTTCGTCACCTCGAACTCCACCTTCTGGCCCTCGGCGAGGGAGCGGAACCCGTCGGCCTGGATCGCAGTGTGGTGGCAGAAAACGTCCTCGCCACCGTCGGTCTGCGTGATGAAGCCGAACCCCTTCGCGTCATTGAACCACTTCACGGTACCGGATGCCATGTGCTGTCGATGCTCTTTTCTCTCTGTGAACGCTCGGCAGTGAGTGCCGCGCGCGACTTCTTCCCTCCCGGAGCGGGAGAGGAGCGATGGTTTAGTCGAATATCGCCGAGAAGTCGAGCGGGCACCCAACATGACGCACCGCCGGGGCCCCCACGAGCGCGCCGGCGCCTGCGGTGGTATACGATTGGCATCCGGCGGACGCCGCCGGCCCTCCACGCCGCCGTGAGCGACACGGCGGGGTCCACCCGCGCCACCCTTCGCCCCCACGACGAGCCGCCTGCGCGCCCCCCGCGCAGACGCCACGAGTGCGCGACGCGTCGACGCCGAGCGAAAAGAGCCGACCATGGGCAGTCTCGAGAACGGAATGCTGGTGCAGCACGTGTCACTGGGCGCCGGCAAGATCGTGGCGCTCGACGACAAGGCCGTTCACGTCTTCTTCGCGACGAGCGGCGCGCGGTTCGCGACGAAGCTGAGGCTGCCCGTCTCCCTGTCGTACCTCACCCCCTCCGAGAGCCCGAACGCGTGGCTCTCCGCGCTGTCCGGCTTCGCGCTCGACGTGAAGACCGGCCGGTACGGCCGCGCCGGCGCGTGGCTCTCCCACGCAGACGCGGTGGCGCGCTTCCTCGAGTCGTTCCCGCTCGGCTTCGCGGATCCCAAGTACGTCGAGGACGGCAAGGAGCGCGCGTTCCGCTGGCGGCGTGCGCACGCGGAGTTCGAGGAGACGCTCGGGCGCGGCGAGGGCGAGAAGCTCCTCGCGGCGGGCGACGTCGCCGGGCTCGTCGAGCGGACCCTCCGGGTGGAGAAGCGGGTCCGCCCGCTGCACCGCGACGCGGAGAAGACCTCGTTCGAGGACGTCCTCGCGGATCCGGCGGCGGCGCGCGGGTTCTTCGCGGCGCTGTTCGAGCTCCTCGCGACGGAGAAGCCCGAGCAGTCCCGGTTCGAGGCGCTCGCCGTTGCGGCGCCCGCGCTGGCGCAGGGCGTCTCGCGGGAGTCCGGCTGGACGATCGTGACGCTCCTGCCCTTCATCGCGCGGCCGGACCTCCACATGCTGCTCCGCCCCCGGTTCGCCTGCGACGTCGCGCAGCGGCTCGGGCTCGAGCTCGCGTACGAGGGCGAGCCCAACTGGACGACGTACTCGGCCCTCCTCGAGTCGGCCAACCTCCTCCTCGAGAAGCTCCGGCCGCACGGCGCTCGCGATCACATCGACGTCGAGGCGTTCATGCACGTGAGCACGGCGAAGCAGGCCCGCCCGAAGGCGCAGCCGCAGCCGCAGGCGGAGCCGCACGCGGAGCCGCAGCTCGCGACGTGAGCGATCGACCTCGACGCTCGAAAGAAGGGAGACGACCCATGGCGGATTTTCTCGAGGCACTGCGGACCCGGCTCGGCGAAGCCCTCCAGACGTGGGGACCGTGGACGCGCTGGACGTGGTGCCGTGCGCAGCGCCGCCGCCTCCGCCGCCCCGGCGGCGGCATCGTCTGGGTGCGCGGGAGCGCGGCGGTGACCTGGGCGGAGTGGGGGGCACGCCGCGGCTACTTCGACGTGCAGTACATGGACGGGCTGCCTTACCTGTGTGCGCTCGCCGCGCCCGTCGTCTGAGCGCTGGACCGGGAGGGTGCGAGTGAACGAGATCGAAGCTCGAACGACGACGACTCGGATGCGCCGCAGGAAGGCGATCGCGCTCGTCGCGCACGACAACAAGAAGGCCGACCTGCTCGAGTGGGCGCGCTACAACCGCGGCTCGCTCGCGAAGCACGACCTCTATGGCACCGGGACGACCGGCAAGATGGTCGCCGACGCGCTCGGCGAGCTGAAGGTGAAGCGGCTCCTGTCGGGCCCGCTCGGAGGCGACCAGCAGATCGGCGCGATGATCGCCGCCGGTGAGCTCGATGCGCTCATCTTCTTCTGGGATCCGCTCGAGCCGCAGCCGCACGATCCCGACGTGAAGGCGCTCCTGCGGATCGCGGTGCTCTACAACATCCCGACCGCGTGCAACCGGGCGAGCGCGGACTTCGTGATCTCGTCCCCACTCATCCTCGAGGAGTACGAGCGGATCGTGCCCGCCCACGAGGCGATGCGGCTCCGCGCCACGAGGTAGCCTCGCGCAGCGACCCCACCGCACCGGTCGGGGACTCCCCGCGCAGGCCGCACGAACCGGGCGAGGGCTCGGTCGCTGCGCAAGGACCTCAGGTGCCCATGCGCCTCCACGGCACGCCGGTTATCTCTCGCGATGAAGGACCGCGACCCAGCCCGCGTCTCGGAGCATCCCGCTCCCTCACCGGCCGGCCCGAGGGATACCGAGATGGACGCATTGACTCCCGCGACACTGGTTCACTTCTACGATACCCGCCTGCACCAGATCCTCTGTGGCGTGCGCGGCTTCGATCACAAGTCCACGAAGCATTCACGCAGCGTCACGTGCCAGGCTTGCGTCGCGCTCCTTGGCGAGCGGACGGGGCTCACCGGCGCGGGCGCCGACGCCCCGGCGGGCAGCGCGGCCCCCTGACGCATAGGGGGCTCACCGCGCCGCTAGCGCAGCGCGCGGCCAAGCAGCTCCGCCTTCTCCACCGCCGAGCGCAGCACGAGCGAGGGCTCGCGCGTCCGGTCGCCGTCCCTCACGAGCCGGTGCGCCTGGCTCACCGCGCGCGCGAAGTCGAGGTTCCCGAGGATCCGGCCACTGTCGGACGTGAGCAGCTCGTTCAGCTTGCGGATCCGCATCTTCAGCTCGCCGAAGTTGTCGTTCATTCTGCTTCTATACCGCGCGCCGCCCTCCGGCGCCGGGCGCCCGCGCATTTGACGGGGTGGCCCTTCTCCTGCGCGAGCGCGGGGCGTACAAGAGGCGATGTCCGACGCCCGAAAGCAGTCGTTGTACTTCCCGGAGGAGATGCTCCGGCAGATGCAGGAGGAGGCGATCCGGCAGGATCGGTCGCTGTCCTGGGTCGTGCAGCGGGCGTGGCGGCTCGCGCGCGAGCGGATCGGAAAGCTCCCCGCGAGCGGCGTCGCCCACCCGCCCGCCGCCGCGGACGCCGGCGGCAGCCAGCGCTAGGCGCGGTGGCCGTCACCGGCTGGAAGCGCGTGAGGCGCGCCGCGCGCGCGGCGGTGATCGTCGCGTTCGTCCGCGTGCTCACGCGGATGCCGCTCGGGCTCGCGCTCGCGCTCGGCGGCGCGCTCGGGTGGCTCTCGTGGTTCCTGTCTGCCCGGATGCGCCGCGACATGCGCGCGAGCCTCGCCGCGGCGTTCCCTGCGAAGGACGCCGCGGAGCGCGACGCCATCGCGCGGGCGAGCCTCGTCCACCTCGGGTGGCTCGGCGGCGAGCTCATCACGATGCCGCGCTGGGCGTCGCGCATCGACGACTACGTCGAGGCCCCTGCCGAGGCGGTCGCGACGCTCGAGCGCGCGGTCGCACGGGGCAAGGGGATCGTCCTCGTCCTCGGCCACATCGGGAACTGGGAGCTCACGTGCCGCATCTCGCGATACGTGCAGCCGAACGCCGTCATCGCGAAGCGGAGCTGGCACGCGCGCCTCGACGGCCTCGCGGAGCGCGCGCGCGGTGTGAACCGCGTCGAGACGTTCTGGCGCGACGACGCCGCGACCGGCCGCGCCATGCTGAAGCTGTTCCGGCGGGCCGGCACGCTCGGCATCCTCATCGACCAGGACATCCGCGACGTGCAGAACGTCTTCGTCCCATTCTTCGGGCGCCCCGCCGCGACCCCGCGCGCGGCCGCCGACCTCGCGCTGCGCTTCGGCGCGGCCGTCCTGGTCGTCACCTGCCACCGCCGCGGACCGCGCGCGGGGGACGGCCATCGGCTCTCCGTGACCGAGGTGCCGTACGACGGCGCGCCCGTCGACCGCGAGGCGGAGGTGGTCCGCCTCACTGCCGCGTGCGCCGCGCTCCAGGAGGCGGCGATCCGCCGCCACCCCGCCGAGTGGGTCTGGATGCACCAGCGGTGGAAGACGGAGCCGCCCGGGCTCCCGGTGGATGGCTCTACCGCGGCGCCGCGAGCGCCTGCTCCAGGTCGGCGATGATGTCGGCGGCGTCCTCGACCCCGATCGCGAAGCGGACGAGGTTGTCCTTGATGCCGACCTCCAGCCGCTCCTCGGTCGTCTTCTCGAAGTACGACATGAGCGCGGGCTGCTCGATCAGGCTGTCGACGCCGCCCAGGCTCGGCGCGATGTAGGGGATCTCCATCCTGTCGATGAAGCGGCTCGCGTCCTCGAGCGCGCCCCGCACCTCGAAGCTGACCACCCCGCCGAACCCGCTCATCTGCCTGCGCGCCACCTCGTGATCCGGGTGCGACGCGAGCCCGGGATACCAGACGCGCTCGATTCGCGGGTGCGTCTCCAGATGACGGGCCACCGCCAGCGCGGTCTCGTTCTGCTGCCGGACCCGCAGCCCGAGCGTCTTCAGGCCGCGCTCCAGCAGGTAGGCGTTCTGCGGGTCCACGATGCCGCCGAGCACCCCGCGCGCGTCGCGCAGGGCCGCGACGCGGGCCTTGCTCCCGACCACGACCCCCGCGAGCAGGTCGTGGTGGCCGCCCATGTACTTCGTCGCGCTGTGCGTGACGTAGTCGATGCCGTACTGGAGCGGGCGCTGGTTGATGGGCGTGCCGAAGGTGCTGTCGATGATCGTCTGGACACGATGACGGCTCGCGATCTCCGCGAGGCGCTCCAGATCGACGCAGCGCAGGTAGGGATTCGTCGGGCTCTCCGAGATGACGAACCGCGTCTTCCTCGGCTGGATCGCGGCCTCGAGCGCCGCGTAGTCGCCCATCGGCACGACCGTGGTCTCGATCCCGAGCCGCTTCAGGAACACGAGACAGAACTGGCGGGTCCGGCGGTAGCAGTCGTCCGTCATGACGAGGTGCGCGCCCGTCGGAAGGCTCGCGAGCAGCAGCGACGTCATCGCCGCCATCCCGGACGAGAAGAGCACCGCGTCATCTGCCTGCTCCAGCGCCGCCACCTTGCGCTCGACGGACTGGACGGTGGGGTTCCCGTAACGACCGTAGTCCTCGCGCCCCTCGATGTTCACGCCGAGGCTGCGCTGCTGCATGAAGTTCACGAGATCGGCGGTGTCCGCGAACGCGTACGTCGCCGTCTGGATGATCGGCATCGGGATCGCCTGGTGCGCCCGAGCGCGGGTGTCGCCGCCGTGGACCGAGAGGGTGTTCGGGCCGGGGCGGGGCGAGCCGCTCGCGCTGCTCGTCTCCGCGGCTCGCGCGGCGGCTGCCGCGGGCGTGGCACTGGGATCTGAAGGTCTCTTGCTCATCGGGCCGTCTCGGGTTCGAGGGTCACGGGCGCGGCGATGCCGCGCGCGAACCGGTGACGTTCGCACAGGTCTTCGGGATCCACAACGCCGCGGACCCTTGCCCGCGCACCCCGTCCGGGCGTCCGTTATCCCAGAGGGACCCATGGGAGGAGCCGATCGGGGCGACTCGACGCTCGGATATCGCCGGAAACACGAGGGCTCCGGCGGTCGAGGGGCGAACGTTTGCCCGGTCGGTCTCGTCCGCAATACCGGATGCGCAACATCCGCCGCGGGCGACCGGCGCAGCGCCGCCTAGCGCGGCATGTGGCGCAGGCCGCCGCCGTTCACGACGTCGGCGTAGCCCGCACGCGCGAGGAGCCGCGCCGCCGACGCGCTCCGCATCCCCGACGCGCAGTACACGACGACCGGCCGCTCCTTGGGGATCCTGTCGAGCCGTTCGCCGAGCTCCGCGAGCGGAACGTTGATCGCGCCCGGGTAGGCGCCGCGGGCGAACTCGCCAGGCGTCCGCACGTCCACGATCTTCGCGCCCGCCTGGATGCGCCGGAGGACCTCCGCCGGCGGAGCGCGGCCGGCTCCGAGGGCCCGGCGCAGGATCAGGAAGCCGGCGGCGCCGGCGACGGCGATCATCCACGGTTCGAGGTTCACGCGCTCTCCTTGCGAGATCGGGCACCGCAGGCGGCCCCGTAAGTGAGAGCCCGCCCGCGAGGAACGGTTCGCGGACCCGCGCGCCTCGCGAGGGAAGGCCGCACGGTGGCCTCGGGCGGGTGCCCACCGTCCTCGAGGCTCTCGAGGGCCGCGCCGATTTCCGGTGGCGAGCCGCCAGCTGCCTGGCGTAGAGCCTCGCGGCAGGAGCCCACCGGCATGACGAACTTCCGCAGCGACTCCCGCTCACCCGCGCGCGTGTTCGAGACGGTCCTCGTGCCGCTCCAGGCCTTCTTCCGGCTCGAGGCGGCGAGCGGCCTCCTCCTCCTCGGATGCGCGGTCGTCGCGCTCGCGTGGGCGAACCTCGCGCCCGGGAGCTACACGGCGACGTTCGCGACGCCGATCACGATCGGCGCGGGCGGGGCCGTCGCGCGGTTCTCGCTGCTCGGGCTCGTGAACGACGGGCTCATGGCGCTCTTCTTCTTCGTCGTCGGGATGGAGATCAAGCACGAGCTGGTCCACGGCGAGCTCAGAACGCTGCCCCAGGCGCTCCTGCCGGCGATCGCCGCGGCCGGCGGCATGGTCGTGCCCGCCGCGATCTTCCTCGGGTTCAACCGGGGTGGACCTGGCGCGGCAGGGTGGGGCATCCCGATGGCGACGGACATCGCGTTCTGCATCGGCGTGCTCACGCTGCTCCGGCGGCGCGTGCCGCACGCCCTCGTGGTGTTCGTGACGGCGCTCGCGATCTTCGACGACCTCGGCGGCATCCTCGTGATCGGGCTCTTCTACGGGAGGGGGCTTCACCTCGAGTGGCTCCTCCTGGCGGCCGCGGTGACCACGGCGGCGGCCCTCATGTCGCGCGGCGCCGTCCGGAGCGGCGCGGCCTGGGCGGTCGTGGGCGCGCTCCTCTGGTACGCGCTCCACGGCGCCGGCATCCACGCGACCATCGCGGGGGTAATCCTCGGCCTCGCCATCCCGACCCGCTCTGGCCGACCGCTCCGGGAGGTGATCGCGGACCTCTCCGCGCACGCGGGCGACCTCGCCCGCGCCGCGGCGGACGAGGAGCGCGACGAGGCGGCGGTCGAGGGGATCGAGGCACGGCTCGAGGAGCTCGAGGCGCCGCTCACGCGGTTCGTCCACGCGCTCCACCCCTGGGTCGCGTTCGGGATCATGCCTCTCTTCGCGCTCGCGAACTCGGGCGTGGAGGTCTCGTCGCTCGACGCGTCGCAGCTCACGGGAGACGTCGCCGTGGGGACCGCGCTCGCGCTCTTCGTCGGGAAGCAGGCGGGGATCTTCGTCTTCACCCTCGCGGCGGTCCGGACCGGGCTCGCGCGCATTCCGGGCGGCGCGTCGCCCGTGAAGCTGCTCGGCGTCTCGATCGTGTCTGGCATCGGCTTCACGGTGGCCCTGTTCATCGCGGGGCTCGCCTACCCGTCGATGCCGCGCCTCCTCGTCGAGGCGAAGCTCGGCATCCTCGCGGGCTCGGTCGTCTCGGGTCTCGCCGGGGCGCTCGTTCTACAGGCGACCGCGCCCGTCGCCGCGAACGGCACGGACCGTACCGCAAGCGCGCCGGCGTGACCGCCGTCACGGCGGCCGCGCGTGGCCCCGCCCCGTGCACTTCCAGGTGGAGCCATCGGTTCCCTGCCGCCCGCCCGCCCCCCCGCGCCTCGCCGCGCCGCACCGTGTCGTGTCGCCCGCGCACGGGACAGTGCTCCCCGAGCGGGAGCGCTCTTCCGCTGGGCGCGTGCAGTAGACTGCGCCCGCTTCGCCTCCCGCGATGCACGACCACGCCCCCATCTTCGTCGTCGACGACGACACCGATCTCCGCGAGGTCATCGGCGAGCTCCTCGTCGACGAGGGCTACCCGACGCGCCTGTTCGAGAACGGCCGGGCCGCGCTCGACCTCCTCCGCGACGGCGTCCGCCCCCGCCTCATCCTGCTCGACCTCATGATGCCGGGCATGAACGGCTGGCAGTTCCGCGCGGAGCAGCTCCGCGACGAGGCGCTCCGCGACATCCCCGTCGTGGTCATGACGGCGAGCCGCGGGTTCGATGACGCGCCGTTCGCCGAGGCGGAGATCCTGTACAAGCCGGTCGGCCTCGCGGAGATCCTCGCCGCGGTGGAGCGGAACGCGCTCGCCGCGTAGACTCCCCGGCCCCGTGGAGAGCCCCGGCCCCGCCCAGATCGCGCTGCTCGTCGCCGTCGCCCTCGCGGCCGGAACCATCGACGCGATCGCGGGTGGCGGCGGGCTCGTCACGCTCCCCGTCTTCCTCGCGGTGGGCCTCCCGCCGCACCTCGCGCTCGGCACGAACAAGGGCCAGTCGGTCTTCGGCTCGTTCGCCGCGCTCGTCCGCTTCTCGCGTGCCGGGCTCGTCGACGCCGCGCGCGCCCGCGTCACCTTCCCGCTCGCGCTCGTCGGATCGCTCGCCGGCGCGGCGCTCGTCCTCGCCCTGCCGCCCTCGGTGCTCCGGCCGGTGGTCCTCGTGCTCCTCGCCTTCGCCGCGCTGTTCATCGGGCTGCGCCGCGGGCCCCCGCCGCGGCTCGAGGACGCTCCTCCGCCCCCGCATGCGATGCTCGTCGCCGGCTCCGCGGCCCTCGTCATCGGCGCCTACGACGGGTTCTTCGGGCCCGGAACGGGCACCTTCCTCATCGTCGCCTTCGTCGCGCTCCTCGGGGACGGGCTCGCCCACGCCTCGGCTTCCGCGAAGGTCGTGAACTTCGCCTCGAATCTCGCGGCCCTCGTGCTGTTCGCGGTGCGCGGGACGGTGATCTGGCGGATCGCGCTCCCGATGGCCGCGGCCCAGCTCGCCGGCGGCTGGCTCGGCGCCCACCTCGCGGTGCGACGGGGAGACGCCCTCGTCCGCAGGGTCGTCGTGGCGGTCGCGCTCGCACTCGCGGCGAAGCTCGCCTTCGACATGCGGTAGGGGGGGGCGGCGGCCCGCTCGCTCCCTGGTTCACGTGGCGCGCCAAGCGCTGCTACACTCGACCTCCACCCGGGGGTCAGGGAAAGGAGCATCGCGCCGATGAGCCGCTTCGTATCCGCCGAGGAAGCCGTCTCGGTCATCAAGTCGGGCTCGCGCGTCTTCGTCCACAGCGTCGCCGCGGCGCCGCGTCGCCTCATCGAGGCGATGACGGCCCGCGCCCCCGAGCTGCGCGTCGTCGAGATCGTCTCGCTTCATACCGAGGGCGACGCACCGTACGCCGCCCCCGAGATGGCGAAGAGCTTCCGCGTGAACGCCCTGTTCGTCGGCGCGAACGTGCGCCGGGCCGTCGAGGAGGGCCGGGCCGACTACTGCCCGGTGTTCCTCTCCGAGGTCCCGTCGCTGTTCCGCACCGGCATCCTGCCGCTCGACGTCGCCCTCATCCACGTCTCGCCCCCCGATCGCCACGGCTTCTGCTCGCTCGGGGTGTCGGTGGACGTCACGCGCGCCGCGGTCCAGACCGCGCGCACCGTGATCGCCCAGGTGAACCCGCGGATGCCGCGCACCCACGGCGACGGCCTCATCCACATGGACCAGATCGACTCCATGGTCGAGGTGGACGAGCCGATCCACGAGGTGCCGCCGCAACAGCTCACCGACATCGAGCACGCGATCGGGCGCCACTGCGCCGAGCTCGTCGACGACGGCGCGACGCTCCAGATCGGGATCGGCGCGATCCCGCAGGCGACGCTCGCGGCGCTCGACGACCACCACCGACTCGGGATCCACACCGAGATGATCTCGGACGGCGTCGTGGACCTCGTCGAGAAGGGCGTCATCACCGGGGAGGCGAAGCGCGTCCACCCCGGCAAGATCGTCGCCGGCTTCGCGATCGGGTCGAAGCGGCTCTACGACTTCCTCGACGACAACCCGCTCGTCGCCATGCTCGACATGGCGTACATCAACGACACCGCGGTGATCCGGCGGAACCCGAAGGTCACCGCGATCAACTCGGCCATCGAGGTGGACATCACGGGCCAGGTCTGTGCCGATTCGATCGGTGACCGCCAGTACTCCGGCGTCGGTGGCCAGATGGACTTCATCCGCGGCGCGGCCCTCTCGGAGGGCGGCAAGCCCATCATCGCCCTCCCCTCGATGACGAGCAGCGGCGACGCGCGGATCGTCTCGATGCTGAAGCCCGCGGCCGGTGTCGTCACGACGCGGGCGCACGTCCACTTCGTCGTGACCGAGCACGGGATCGCCGACCTCTTCGGCAAGAACCTGCGCCAGCGCGCCGCCGCCCTCATCGCGATCGCGCACCCGAAGCATCGCGACGCGCTCGCCGCGGAGGCCCGCCGCCGCTTCGGGACGTGGTGAGCTGACGGCGGCCCCGCCGCGGCGTCATCGATCGTTTTCGCCCCGCGAGGCGGCGCCACGCCTCCGGGGCGGCGCTCCCGCGGGTCGGCGGCTTGCCCGCTCGACGCGCCGTGTCGACGTTCGGCCCGGGGTGCCCACCGATGCCCGGCTGCAGCATCGTGACAGAGCTGGAGGGCGGCCGGACCGTCATCCGGGTCGCAGGCGTCTTCGATCGCGCATCCGCGTTCGAGCTCCGCGATCGACTCGAGCGCGAGCCGGCGCTCGATCTGGTGCTCGACTTCAGCTTCGTGCGCGAGTTCGCGGACCTCGGCGTGGCGACGCTCGCGCACGGCCTCGCGGGCGCCGAGCGTCGCCTCTGGCTCCGCGGTCTGCGCGAGCGCCAGCTCCGGATCTTCCGGTACTTCGGCGTCGACGTGGCGGCTCGGGGCGAGCTCGGCGCGCGCGGGGCATGAACCAGCCGCGCCCCGCGGCGCCACGCGTGCTAGATCTTCTCGTGGTCGGAGACGATCTCCCGGTCGCCGCCGGCCGCGTCCTCGGCGGCGCCCCGGTCGGCTGGCTTGTCGTCGTCCCCTGCCTCGTCCTCGCGGACGACCCCCTCCTCCTCGTCCGTACCGAAGTACCCCTCGTAGTACGGCTCCTTCACGGGCGGCAGATCGGTCCGCGGAGCGTCTTCTCGCTCCCTCTCTTCCGGCTTCTTTGGCATCGCGACCTCCGCCGCGAACCTGCGTCCCGCGCGCTCCGCGCGGAAGCGGTCGGCATTGCCGGAGCCCGCCCGGGGAACGATGGTTGAGCGAGGAGGACCGATGCCCAGGGCCATCTGGAGCGGCGCGCTGACGTTCGGGCTCGTGAACGTGCCCGTGAAGCTCTTCACCGCCGTGACGCAGAAGGAGGTCCATTTCAACATGCTCCACGCGAAGGACGGCGCGCGGATTCGCATGAAGCGCTTCTGCAGCGCGGAGGACCGCGAGGTGCCGTACGAGGAGATCGTGAAGGGGTTCGAGATCGGGAAGGAGCGCTACGTCACGATCACGGAGGAGGAGCTCGCCGCGCTCGATCCCAAGGCGACGCGCACGATCGAGATCCGGGACTTCGTCGACCTCGCCGATATCGACCCCATCTTCTACGAGTCCACCTACTACCTCGTCCCGGACAAGACCGCCGCGAAGGCGTACCGCCTCCTCGTGGACGCGATGCGGCACAAGGGCAAGGTCGCGATCGCCTCGTTCGTCCTGCGGACCCGCGAGGCGCTCTGCTGCGTCCGGCCGATCGAGGAGGCCCTCGCCGTCTCGACCATGAACCGCGCCGACGAGATCGTGCCGGTCTCGTCGCTCGAGGTCCCGCACGCGAGCGAGCCGTCCGAGCGGGAGCTGCAGATGGCGGAGCAGCTCGTCGAGTCGCTGTCCGCGCCCTTCGAGCCGGCGCGCTATCCGGACGTGCACCGGGAGCGGGTCCTCGCGCTCGTCGAGAAGAAGGGGGCGGGCGAGGTGATCGAGCCGGCCGCGGCGGAGGAGGCTCCGGCGCGGGTGGTGAGCCTCGCCGACGCGCTCTCGGCGAGCCTCGCCGCGGCGCGGCGCCGCGGTGACGAGGGCGCCGCCCGGGCGGAGCCCTCGCACGGGGCGCGGCATCATCCGCCCGCTGCGGCCGCCCGGACCGCACGCCGGCCGGGGAAGAAGAAGAGGGCGTGAGCGGGCGAAAGGCCGTCGAGGTGGAGGTGGAGGGGCGCCGGATCCTGCTCCGGAATCTCGACAAGGTCTTCTACCCGGAGACGAGCTTCACGAAGGGAGACGTCGTCGACTACTACGCGCGGATCGCCCCGGTGCTCCTGCCGCACCTGCGCGACCGGCCGCTCACGCTCAAGCGCTACCCGGACGGCGTCGACGGCCCGTTCTTCTACGAGAAGCGCTGCCCGCGCTACCGCCCCGCGTGGCTGCGCACCGCGCCGATCTGGAGCGAGGGCAACCAGGAGGACATCAGCTACTGCGTCGTGGACGATCTCGCGTCGCTCGTCTGGGTCGCGTCCATCGCGGATCTCGAGCTCCACACCCCGCTCGCCCTCGCCTCCGACTTCGAGCGGCCGACGACGCTCGCGTTCGACCTCGACCCAGGACCGCCCGCCGACGTCGTCACCTGCTGCGAGGTCGCCCTCCTCCTGCGCCGGCTCCTCGACCGGCTCGGGCTCGAGGCGTTCCCGAAGACCTCCGGCTCGAAGGGGCTGCAGGTCTACGTCCCGCTCGACGGCACCGCGGCCTACGACGAGACGAAGGCGTTCGCGCACGCCGTCGCGCGCCTGCTCGAGCGGGTCCACCCCGCGCTCGTCGTCGAGCGGATGACGAAGAGCCTGCGCGGCGGGAAGGTGTTCGTCGACTGGAGCCAGAACGATCGGAACAAGACGACCGTCTGCGCCTACTCGCTGCGCGCGCGGTCGCGCCCGACCGTCTCGACGCCGCTCCGCTGGCGGGACGTGGAGCGCGCGGCCCGGACGCGGAGGCCCGACGGGCTCGTACTCGAGGCGAGGGACGTGCTCGCGCGGGTCGCGGCCGTGGGCGACCTCTTCGCGCCCGTCCTCTCGCTTCGGCAGCGGCTGCCCGACGCGAGGGAGCTCGAGCGCGCGCCCGCTCGCTGACGCACGGCGCCTGCAGGCGCACCTTCTCGCAGGGGCGGCGCGGCGGCGCGCGCCGCAGCGAGGGGGAGCCATGGATGAGACGGGGCGGCTCATCGAGGCCGGAGCCCATCCGATGCCGCCGCACGGCGCGACCGACGGGAGCGGCCGTCAGGAAACCGAGCAGGAGGTCCGCTCGGCGGCGCGTCCGGCCGATCGGGCACGGGGCGCCGCGGGCGCCGCCCGCGAGAAGGTGCGCCCGCGATCGCGAGGCCTCCCTGCCGATCCGCTGCGCCGGATGCGGACACGGGAGATCGTGACCGAGCTCGCACGGAAGGGGAGCCTCCTCGCCCGCAAGGAGATCGAGCTCGCGAAGGTGGAGCTGAAGTCGGATGTGCGCGCCGAGATCCGGACGGCGGGCGGCCTCGGGGTCGCGGGGCTGTGCGCCGTCTTCACCGTTCAGCTCCTGCTCGTCGCCGTCGTGCTCGCCCTGATGGAGGGCGGCGTTCTCCCGGGCTGGACAGCCGCGCTCGTCGTCGCCGCGGTGGTCCTTGCGATCGGGGTGGGGGTCGGGCTCTGGGGCTGGGGACGCCGGGTGAAGAAGCCGCTCGGCACGACCCGGCACTCGCTGCGGGAGGACGTGCGATGGGCGAAGGAGCAGATCGCGTGAGGAACGGGTCTCCGCGGGCCGCCGACGTTCACCGCGTCGCCGGCGAGATCGACGTCCTGCGGAGCGAGCTCGGCGGCCTCGTCGGCGAGCTCGACCGGCGCCGGCACGAGGCGATGGACGTGCGGCTCCAGATGAGCCGACACCCGATCGTGGTCGCGGTGGTCGCGACGGTCGCCTCCCTCGTGCTCGGGAGCGCGCTCGGCCTCGCGGTCCGCGGCAGGCGCCAGCGCCGCCGGCCGTCCTTCCGCGCGCGCGAGACGCGCCGCGCGCTCGGGCGGCTCTTCGAGCATCCCGATCGCGTCGCCGCCGAGCCGTCGATCGCGAGCAAGGTCGCGACCGCGGTCGTCGTCGCGGTGGCGACCGCGCTCGCGAAGCGGCTCGTGGACCGGAGCATCCGGCCGGCGCGTGCCTGAGACACGCGCGCCGGCGGTGGCGGCGCGGGGCGCGCCGCCGAGGTGGTCCGGTTCCGTCGTCTCGTCAGTGCGCCGCGTGCTGCTCGGCGCGGTCCGCCACGTCGCGGACGCCCGCCGCGTGCGCGCAGTGTGCGCAGCAGTACGTCTTCGCGTCGGCCTCGCTCCCGTGGCCGATCACACGGCAGCCACAGTGCGCGCACCGCGGCGCGAGCGCCTGGATGGCGCACTCGAAGCTGTCGAAGATGTGCCGCTTGGCTGCCATCTCGATCGCGAACGCCTTGTCGTACTCGTTACCGCAAACCTCGCACGTCCCCGTCATCGCTCCCCCTCCTCGCCCGCACGGCGCGGGCGTCCCGAGATGATCCAGCCGGCGACGAGCGCCGCCTCGAGCGCCGCGTCGCCGAGATAAATGGGCGAGATCCGCCGCCGCGCGGCGTACCAGGTGTCGATCGCGCCGAGCCCGGCGGCGCTCCCCGCGGCGAGCAGCCGGAGCTCCGGCGTGACGCGGCGCCGGCGCGCGGCGAGCGCGAGCGCCCCCCCGATCGCGAGCACGAGCACGCCGACCGTCCGCACGAGCCATCGCTCGCGCTTCGGGCCGGTCACCGCCTCGAAGCTCGGCATGTGGACGAGCGGCCAGGCACCCGCCGCCGCCCAGTAAAGCCCCTGCCCCCACGCCAGCGTTCGCGCCCCCGGGTCCACACGCCAAACGTGATCACGCGCGGGGTCGCTCGCCTCGGGCACGCGCGCTCCGCCCGTGACATCGACCCCCGCAGTACCCAACGTCGTCCCTGAGGAGGGTGGCGCCCGCGCACGACGCGCCGGGGCTTCGCGCTCCAAGGGAGGGGACGATGGCAACGGTGGCGGTCAGGGAACCGCTCTTGAATCGCGTGAGCTGGGGTGCACTCTTCGCGGGGTTCTTCTTCGGTTTCGGAGTCTGGATGTTGTTTCTGTCGCTCGGCGCCGGGATCGGCTTCGCTGCGTTCGACCCGAGGGATCTCGGCCAGTGGCAGGGGCTCGGGATCGGGTTCGGGATCTGGGGCGTCATCTCGGGGATCGTGGCGATGTTCCTCGCGGGCTGGCTCGCGGCGCGCCTCAGCCAGGCGGACTCGAAGCCGGCTGGCATGCTCCACGGCGCCGCGCTGTGGGGCTTCATGATCGTCGCGGGGCTCTGGATCGCGACGATGGCGGTCACGCGGACCGCCGGGGCGGCGGCATCGGCCGCGGGCGGCGCGGCGCAGACCGCGGGTCAGGCCGCGGCCGCGAACCCGCAGCTCCAGCAGCAGGCACAGCAGCGGGCAGACGAGGCGCGGCAGCAGGCACAGCAGCTCCGGCAGAAGGCCGAGCAGAACAAGGACGAGGCGGCCGCAGCGGCGAAGACCGCTGGGGCGGCGGGGTCGTGGGCGTTCTTCATCTACGCCCTGCTCACGCTCGCCGCGGCGATCGTCGGCGGGCGCGCGGGCGTACCGCGAGATCGCACCTTCCTCACGCGCGAGCAGCCCGCGCCCGTTCCGGGCGCGCCGCTCTCGCCGCAGCGAGCCTGAGAACGCGCGAGAACGCGCCGCGCCGAGGGGGGCGGCCACACACACGCGAACGGGAGGCGATATGGCACGGGTAGAGAAGAGCGTGGAGATCGAGCGTCCACTCCGGATGGTCTACGACCAGTGGACGCAGTTCGAGGAGTTCCCGCGGTTCATGGAAGGGGTCGAGGAGGTCCTGCAGCTGGACGACAAGACCCTTCACTGGAAGGCCAAGATCGGCGGGAAGACGGAGGAGTGGGACGCGGAGATCGTGCACCAGCAGCCGGATCAGTCGATCGCGTGGCGCCACACGCGCGGCGCGGTGAACGCGGGAACCGTCACGTTCACGCCCATCGACGCGGAGCGGTGCAGGGTCTCGCTGGCGCTCGAGTACGACCCGAAGGGCTTCATCGAGAAGATCGGCGACATCCTCGGCATCGTGTCGCGCCGCGTCGAGGGCGACCTCGCGCGGTTCAAGAAGTTCATCGAGGAGCGGGGCTCGGAGACGGGCGCCTGGCGCGGGGAGATCCGGCCCGGCGGCGAGGTGGACCCGCATCCGGGCGGCCAGCACTGATCATCCCGAGACCTACCCCGCGCGCCCCTCCGCGACGGCGAGGGCCGGGACGCCGGCGCGGCGGGGCGCCTCAGCCTCGGCTGAGACGCGCACGACGCGGTGCGAGGCGGGGTCCGCGAGCACCCTCTTCACGAGCCCCTGGTTCAGCGCGTGGCCGCTCTTCACTGCGGTGAGCGCGCCGAGCACCGGCAGGCCGAACAGCGCGAGATCGCCGACGGCGTCGAGCACCTTGTGGCGCGCGAACTCGTCCGGGAACCGGAGCCCCTCGGGGTTCAGTATCGAGAACTCGTCCACGACGATCGCGTTCGCGAGGCTGCCGCCCTTGGCGAGCCCGGCGGCCTGCATCCGCTCGATGTCCTTGCGGAAGCAGAACGTCCGCGCGCGCGCGATCTCGCGCTCGAACGTGCGGTCGTTCACCGTCGTCCGGAAAGCCTGGTTCGTGATGAGCGGGTGCTGGAAGTCGGCGGTGAACTCGACCGAGAAGGACTCGGCCGGCTCGAGCCTTGCGAGCTTGTCGCCGTCGCGGACCTCGACCGGCTGGTCGATCACGAGCCAGCGCTTCCCCGCGCGCTGCACCTGGACGCCGGCCTCCTGGACGAGACAGACGAACGGCGCGGCGGAGCCGTCGAGGATCGGGATCTCGGGGCCGTCCACCTCGACGCGGCAGTTGTCGATGCCCATGCCGTGGAGCGCGGCCATCACGTGCTCGACGGTGTGGACGCGCGCGGCGCCGTTCGAGAGGTTCGTCGAGAGCGTCGTGTCCGAGACGAACTCGTTCCGCGCCGGGATCTCGATGCCGAGGTCCATCCGCACGAACGAGACGCCGGCGTCGATCGCCGCGGGCGCGAGCGTCAGAGTCGCCGGCTTGCCGGAGTGGAGTCCGACTCCGGTGCAGGAGACTCGCTTCGCGACCGTCCGCTGATTCCAATGTGCCATCGATACGTGTCCCCTCGCCGGGCCTACTCGCCCGAGCGGCACCCATCCGAGCAATCGACATGCCAATCACCCCGAAAATCGGCAGTTTTCGTCGCCTCACCGCGCCGGTCCAAGCGTGCGAAGTGACGGGTGATTCCTGCGCTGTCGGTCCGGATTCCCTCCAGCTGCTTCGCGGAGCGCGATCCGCACCCTCGGGACGTGCTCGGATCGCGACACTGCTGTCAGACCGGCACGATGCATCACCGGTTTCGACGCGGCGCCTTATACCATGTGCGACGACCGACGAAAGCTCGGCGCGTGATCCCTCTCAAGGACGACCTCCCCACCGAACGGACGCCGATCGTCACCTACGCGCTCGTCGCGGCGAACGTCGTCGCGTTCCTGTGGCAGCTGCAGGTCGGCCTCGACGTGTCGGCGTTCCGCGGGGGTGCGATCCCCTACGAGATCCTGAGGTTCCAGGACATCGAGTGGCGCGACATCGTCCCGCCGCCGTTCACGATCCTGACGAGCATGTTCCTGCACGGGGGCTGGGTCCACCTCGGGTTCAACATGCTGTCGCTCTGGATCTTCGGGAACAACGTCGAGGACGCGCTCGGCCGGATGCGCTACCTCGGCTTCTACCTGCTCGCCGGGATCGCCGCCGCGCTCGTGCAGACCGTCGCGTCCGCCGCATCGGGCGACGAGCTCGTGCCGATGGTCGGCGCGTCGGGCGCGATCGCGGGAGTCCTCGCGGGCTACCTCGTCCTGTTCCCGAGCGCGCGCGTCCTCACCGCCATCGTGCTCGTCGTCTTCGTGCGGCTCACCTACCTGCCGGCGCGCTTCTTCATCCTCGGCTGGTTCGCGATCCAGGTCGCCTCGGTCCTCTTCGGCGGAGCCCCGGGGGGCGGCGTCGCGTTCTTCGCGCACATCGGCGGGTTCGCGGCCGGGTACCTGCTCGTGCGCGTCTTCGGTCGAAGACCGACGTGGCGGTCGAGAAGGTTCACCTTCTGAGGGTGAAGCCCCGCGGTCCATTACTACTCGGGCACTTCTGCGCCGTAGCGAAAACGCCGAGGCCGAAGCGAGGCGGGCGCGCGACGAACGAGCAGCGGAGGCGTACCCGTAGGTCTCATGATTCGTCACTTCCGGTTGCCCGATCGGGATCTCGCGTTCGCGGAGGAGCGCCGGACGGAGCGCAAGTCGTCTCTCCCGGGCATCGAAGGGGCGCTGCGGCGCACCGTGAACCTCGGCCGGGCGGAGAGATCGCGTGCGGAGGTCATGACGCGAGCATAGAACGCGATTTCGGGACCTCCCCAGACGCACGGATTCGCGTCAGGGAACGCGAACGCCAGCGGGCCCTCGAGAACTCCCTTGCGCGTCCTCGGCGCACGGGAGGCGAGATCTGCCGCACCAGGAGCGGCATTCCCGCACGCTCCCTCACCGCGGAGATCATCTGACGGTGAAGTACGTCAAGCACCTCGGCGCCGGCCCGAGTAGTTCTAGAGCAGCTCGCCCTGCCCGCCCCTCGGCCTCTCGCGGCCGAGGTGCTGGTACGCCGACGGGAGCGCGACGCGTCCGCGCGGCGTGCGCGCGAGGTAGCCCTCACGCACGAGGAACGGTTCGTAGACGTCCTCGATCGTGTCGCGCTCCTCGCCCACGGCCGCGGCGACGGCGTCGATGCCCACCGGGCCGCCGCCGAACGTGTCGAGGATGACGGTGAGGATGCGCCGGTCCATCGCGTCGAGGCCCTTCTCGTCCACCTCGAGCCGCGCGAGCGTCGTGTCCACGATCGCCTTCGTGAGGCGGCCGTCGCCCTCGACCTGCGCGAAGTCGCGGGCCCGCTGCAGCAGCCGGATCGTGATCCGCGGCGTGCCGCGTGCGCGACGGGCGAGCTCGTCGGCCCCGGCGGGCTCGACCGGGAGCGCGAGCTTCGCCGCGGCGCGCACCGCGATCTCGCGCAGCTCGGCGGGCTCGTAGTACCCGAGCCGCTCCTGGATCGGGAACCGGTCGCGCAGCGGCGACGCGAGGAGGCCGGTGCGCGTCGTCGCGCCGACGAGGGTGAACCGCTCGAGCTTCATCTCCATCATCTGCGCGCCGATGCCGGCGCCGAGGACGACGTCGAAGCGAAAGTCCTCCATCGCCGGGTAGAGCGCCTCCTCGACCGCGGGCGAGAGCCGGTGGATCTCGTCGATGAAGAGGATGTCGCGCGGCGCGAGCGCGGTGAGCAGCCCCGCGAGGTCGCCCTTCTTCACGAGCGCGGGGCCGCTCGTGACGTGCAGCGTGACGCCGAGCTCGCGCGCGAGGATGTGCGCGAGCGACGTCTTGCCGAGCCCCGGCGGACCGGAGAGGAGCACGTGATCGAGCGCCTCGCCGCGCGCCTTCGCGGCCTTGGCGTAGACCTTGAAGTTCTTGACGATCTTCTCCTGCCCCACGTACTCCGCGAAGGTGGCGGGGCGGAGCGACTGCTCGAGGCGCGCCTCGCCCTCGTGGGGCCCGGGGGAGACGTCGCGGAGCGGCTTCACGGTCATCGCGGTCGGGAACGTAGCAGCGAAGGGTGACGGCCAGCTCTAACCGCGCAGGAGCTTCAGCGCGTCGCGCAGGAGATCGTCGAGCCGCTTCCCCTCGGCGTCGTCGCGCAGACGGTCCACCGCGCCGTCCGCCTGCGGCGCCTTGTAACCGAGGTTCACGAGCGCCTGCCGGAGCTGCTCGAGGGCGTCGCCGTCCCGCGCCGCCTTCGCGGGTCCCGCGGCGCGGGCGAGCACCGCGAGCTTCTCCCGGAGCTCGACGACGAGCCGCTCCGCGGTCTTCTTCCCGATGCCGGGCACCTTCGTGAGCCGCGCGTGATCGCCCTGCGCGACCGCGGCGGCGAGGTCCTTCGCGTCGATCCCGGAGAGGATGTTCTGCGCGGCGCGCGGGCCGACCCCCTTCACGTCGATGAGCGCGCGGAACACGGACTCCTCGTCCTCGGTCGCGAAGCCGAAGAGCTCGATCGCGTCCTGCCGCACGTTCGTGAACGTCCGGAGGGTCGTGGGGTTCCCCTGGGGCGGCAGCCGGGCGAGCGTCACCGCCGAGAGGTGGACGAGGTAGCCGACGCCCGCCACGTCGAGGATCGCGTGGTCCGCGCCCTTCTCGGCGACGGTCCCGGAGAGGCGCGCGATCACGGGGCGGTCCGGTGGTCGCGGCGGGCCGGGCGAAGGCGCGACAGCGCGTCGGCGGCGCGGCCGCGGACGAGCGAGAGGCGCGTCGCGCGTCGCGCGAGGTGGCAGACCGCGATCGCGAGCGCGTCCGCCTCGTCCGCGAGGTCGGCCTCGACGCCGAGCAGCGTGCGGGCGGTGCGGACCATCTGGTCCTTCGAGGCGCGGCCGCTGCCGGTGAAGGCGAGCTTCACCTCGCACGGCTGGTACTCGAAAACCGGCAGCCCGGCGCGGGCGGCGGCGGCGAGCGCGACGCCGCGGGCCTGCCCGAGCACGAGCGCGGATCTCGGTGAGACGCCGGCGAAGACGTGCTCGATCGAGACCTCCGCGGGGCGGGCTCGCGCGATGACGTCCGTGAGCCCGTCGAGGATGATCGCGAGCCGCTCCGCGACCACACCCTCGCCGGGGACGAGGACGCCCGAATCGAGGACGGAGAGCCGGCCCCGCTCCCGCGCGACGACGCCGTAGCCGCAGCGCCGGGAGCCGGGATCGATGCCGAGGACGATCACAAAAGCAGACTAGCATTCCCTGAACTTCCGTCCAGATGGCGGAGGTTCGCGCCGCCGCGTCCAGAGACCGGTCACGGTCACGGTCACGGGCACGGTCACGGGTCAAGCGGGAACGGGACACGGGAGGACCGGGAACGGGGAAAGAGGGAGACCGCCCCCGCGACGAGGGCCAGCACCGCTCCGGCGCGGAGCGACGTCGCGTAGCCCGCGAGGAAGCCGCCGTTCGCCGCGTCCGGGCCGGCCCGGAGCGCCACGATCGCGCCGGCGATCCCGATGCCGGCCGCCATCCCGCCGTTCCGCGCCGTCGCGAGGAGGCCACCGCCCGACCCGAGCCGCTCACGCGGGAGCGCGGACATCACCGCGGCGTTGTTCGGCGACTGGAAGAGCCCCATGCCGAGCCCGGCGAGCGCGAGCCGCGCCGCGATCGAGCCCACGGAGTCGTCCGCGCCCGCGAGCGACAGCAGCACGAGCGCAGCCGCGAGCACGATCATCCCGGCGAACGGGAGCCGGCGCCCGCCGAACCGGTCCGAGATCCACCCGGAGAGCGGCGACGCGATGGAGAGCGCGACTGGCACCGACACGAGCACCACGCCGAGCGTCGCGGGCGGCAGGCCGAGGACGCGGGCGAGCAGGAACGGGGTGAGGAGCGTCTGCGAGAACATCGCCGCGTACGACAGGAAGCCGGCGAGGAGCCCCCACGTGAAGACCGGGATCCGGAAGACGGCGCGGTCGAGGAGCGGCCCGCCCGCGCTGCCGCCCCCGCGCGGCAGGGTCCGGAGCGCCCACGCCACGCCGGCGAGCCCGACCGGAAGGTTCACGAAGAAGACCCAGCGCCACGAGAGGCCGGCCACGATGAGCCCGCCGAGCGGCGGCCCCGCGGTGAGGCCGATCGCGACGACGGTCCCGACCGCGCCGAGCGCGCGGCCACGCATCCGGGGCGGGAACGACGCGGTCACGATCGCCGGGCCAATCGCCATCATCGCCGAGGCGCCGAGCGCCTGGAGGAGGCGGGCGGCGACGAGCGCGCCGAGCCCCGGCGCGATCCCGCAGAGCGCCGAGCCGAGCGTGAACACGACGAGACCGCCCGCGTAGATGGCGCGGTGGCCGAGCCGGTCGCCGAGCCGGCCGAGCAGGAGCAGCGTCACCGTGATCGCGAGGACGTACGCGTTCACGATCCACTGGAGGCGGCCGACCGCCGCGCCGAGCTCGCGCCCGATCGTCGGGAGCGCGACGTTCACGATGTTGCCGTCGAGCGTCGCCATGAACGTGCCGACGGCGACGACCGAGAACGCGAGCCAGGGCGACCGCGCGCGCGGGGCCTGCCCGGTCGGAGTGGGGAGGGCGGTCTGCATCGGGGGATCGGTCGGGGTCGAGGTCGTGTTCTGGGTCGCCGTCTGGATCGATCAGCTCGCCGCCGGCGGGAACAGCGTCGGGTGCTCGGCGAGGACGATCCTCCGCAGCCGCGGCAGCGCGACATGGAAGGCGATGCTCGCGGCGAGGACGACCGCGCCGCCGAACGCGAGGGTCTTCTGCGCGCCGAGGTGGCTCGCGGAGAACCCCGCGGCGAGCGAGCCGAACGGTGACACGCCGACGAACAGGGTCGAGAAGACCCCCATCACCCGCCCGCGCATGTCGGCGGGGGCGAGCCCCTGGAGCAGCGTCATGGTGCCGGCCATCTGCGTGATGAAGCCGAAGCCGATGACGGCGAGCGCGAGGGCGGAGAGGGCCACCGTGCGCGAGAAGGCGAGCGCCACGACGCCGGCGCCGAGGAGCGACGCGCCGAACGCCACGCGCCGTCCGAGCCCGGCGAGCCCCGTTCGCAGCAGGAGGCCGATCGCACCCACGAGCGCGCCCGCTCCGGCGCACGCGAGGAGCGTGCCGTAGAGCCGGGCGTCGCCGCCGAGCACCTCCGACGAGAGCACGGGCAGGAGCGTCTGGTACGGGATCGCGAAGAAGCTCGAGGCGGCGAGCAGCGCGAGGAGCGCCCGCACGTGGGAGGTCCGGCCCGCGTATGCGAGCCCCTCCAGCACGTGCGCGCGGTGGCCGCCCTTCGCGGGCGGCTGCGGCGGCGGGGTCATGACGAGGAGCGCGTAGTAGGTGCCGACGAAGCTCGCCGCGTTGAGGGCGAACGCCCACCCCTCCCCGACGGACGCGACGACGAGGCCCGCGAGCGCCGGGCCGGCGACGCGCGCCGCGTTCACGATCGACGAGTTGAGCGCGATCGCGTTCGGCATGTCCTCGCCCGCGAGGTCCGCGAGCAGCGCCTGGCGCGCCGGGATCTCGAACGCGTAGGTCATCCCGAGCATCCCGGCGAGCACGAGGACGTGCCAGGGGCGAACCACGCCCGCGAGCGTCAGGCCGGCGAGGAGCGTCGCCTGCACGATCGCGTTCGCCTGCGTGACGAGCACGAGGCGCCGGCGCGGCCAGCGATCCGCGAGCGACCCCCCCCAGATGCCGAACAGGAACACCGGCACCGAGCCGAGGAAGTTCACGACGCCGAGCATCCCGGAGGAGCGGGTGAGCCGCCAGACGAGCCAGGCCTGCGCGACCGACTGCATCCAGGTGCCGGCGAGCGAGACCGCCTGCCCGGCGAAGAAGAGCCGGAGGTCGCGGCGGCCGAGCGAGCGGAGCGCGCGCGGCCAGCGCGTGGGGGTGACCGCGCCCACTCCGCCGCCGTCCGTCTTCATGGCTCCATCACGTCACAGCTGGATCTGCGCGCCCATCTCCACCACGCGGTTCGGAGGCAGGCCAAAGAACGAGCTCGCGGTCTGCGCGTTCCGGGACATGACGATGAAGAGCCGCTTGCGCCAGGTCGCCATCCGCGAGGGGCCGGTCGGGAGCAGGGTCTCTCGCCCGAGGAAGAACGTCGTCTCCATCGGGATGAACTTCAGCTTGGGGCCCGGGACCGCGCGCCGCGAGATCGACTCGAGCAGGGCCGGGACATCCGGGATCTCCATGAACCCGTAGTGCGCGATCACCTGGAAAAAGCCGCTCCCCAGCTCCCGGATCGAGACCCGCTCGGACTCGGGGACGTTCGGGATCTCCTCGGTGAGGAGGGAGACGATGACGACCCGCTCGTGGAGCACCTTGTTGTGCTTCAGGTGGTGCAGGAGCACGGGGGGGACGTTCCCGGTGTTGCCGGTCATGAACACCGCCGTGCCCGGGACGCGCTGCGGGTTCTTCCGGGCGATCTCGCCGAGGAACATCTCGAGCGGGAGCCCGGCGGCGCGCATCTGCTCGGCGAGGACCTCGCGCCCCTTCTTCCAGGTGGAGAGGAGCGTGAAGACGAACGCCGCCGCGGCGAGCGGGAACCAGCCGCCCTCCTCCAGCTTGATGACGTTCGCGCCGAAGAAGGCGGTGTCGACGACCATGAACAGGAACGACAGCGGCATCGCCTTCCAGCGCGGCCAGCCCCACAGATCGCGCACGACGCGGTGGAACAGCAACGTCGTGATCATCATCGTGCCGGTCACGGCGATGCCGTAGGCGGAGGCGAGCGCGGACGAGGAGCGGAACCCGAGCACGAGCGCCACCGTCGACGCCCCGAGCGCCCAGTTCACCTCCGGGATGTAGATCTGGCCGATCTCGGTCTTCGAGGTGTGGCGGATCGTGACGCGCGGCGAGTAGCCGAGCTGGACCGCCTGCCGGGTGAGCGAGAAGGCCCCCGAGATGAGCGCCTGCGACGCGACGATGGCGGCCGCCGTCGCGATCGCGATCATGGGGTACAGCGCCCACGACGGCGAGAGCAGGTAGAAGGGGTTCACGGCCGCGGTGGGATCGTGGAGCAGCAGCGCGCCCTGCCCGACGTAGTTGAGGAGGAGCGCCGGCATCGCGATCGTGAGCCAGGCGATCCGGATCGGCCGCTTCCCGAAGTGGCCCATGTCCGCGTAGAGCGCCTCGCCGCCCGTGATCACGAGGACCACCGCGCCGAGGACGAGGAACCCGTGCCACCCGTTGTGGACGAAGAACGAGATCGCGTGGCTCGGCACCACGGCGCGCAGGATCGAGGGGTCGAGCGAGAGCCCCCGGACCCCGAGGAGCGCGATCGAGCCGAACCAGACGAGCATCACCGGCCCGAAGACCGCGCCGACGGTGGCGGTCCCCCGCTTCTGGAAGAAGAAGAGGAGGACGAGGATGACGACCGTCGCGGGGACGACGACGTGCCCGAGGGCGGGCGCCGCCACGGTCACGCCCTCGACGGCGCCGAGCACCGAGATGGCCGGGGTGATGACGCCGTCGCCGTAGAGGAGCGCCGCCCCGAACAGGCCGAGGACGAGCAGCGCGTGGCGTGAGCTCTTCGCCGCCTCGTGGCGGCCGACGAGCGCGAGGAGCGCCAGGATCCCGCCCTCGCCGCGGTTGTCCGCGCGCATGACGAAGGACAGGTACTTGAAGGTGACGACGAACGTCACCGCCCAGAAGACGAGCGAGACGACGCCGATGACGTTCGCCGGCGTCGGCGCGACGCCATGCGGCCCGGCGAAGCACTCCTTGAGCGCGTAGAGCGGGCTCGTCCCGATGTCGCCGTAGACGACGCCGAGCGCTCCGAGCGCGAGCTTCGCGAGGGTCCTCCCGGTGGGCGCGGCGCGCTGGCCGTGCGGGACCGGAGTCGCCACCGGGAGCGTCGTCGGCGAGGACGCGGGGGCTGCTTCTGGTAAGGGGATGTCGGACATCGGGGTCGGAAATGGGCGCACGAGGTAAGCAGATCGTGGACCGGCCGTCGAGGTCGGACGGGGTACATCCGTCATTTCCCCGCCAGGCCTCGGTTTTTAGGAGGTCAGGAGGTCCGCGGCACCGGGTTCACCCCTTCCGGGGCCCGCCAGGCAGGCAGCTCGCATCCCGCAAAGCGGGCATCGCAGGCGTGCAGGCTGTAATTTCGCGTTCCATGGTGCGCCTCGCGCTGCCGCAGCCGTACGAGGATCTCGGCCACACCGCCGACGTCGGGGTGCGGGTCCGCGGCGCGTCGGCGGAGGAGGCGCTCGGGAGGCTCGCGCTCGCCTTCTCGACGCTCGTGACGGGCGGCGAGCGCACCGTCGTCCCGCTGCGCGAGGAGCGGCTCGACGTCGCCGGGGGACCGGGGCTCGCCGGCTCGGCGGTGGCCTTCCTGCGCGAGCTGCTCTTCCGGCTCGTGACGGCCCGCGAGGTCGCCACGGAGATCGAGGTCCACGCGGTCGACGCGCGTTGCGTGGTGGCGACGGTCGCCTTCGGGCGGCACGATCCGGAGCGGCACGCGGAGGGGGCCGACGTGAAGGCGGTGACGTGGCACGCGGCGCGGCTCGAGAGAGAAGGCGACGGCTGGGTCGCGCAGATCATCTTGGACATCTGATGAACCTCCGCCGCATCGAGGGCGACCTCTGGGAGATCCCGCGCGAGGGCCGGATGAAGGTGCCCGGCCGCGTCTACAGCGTCGGCCCGCCCGCGCCGGACGATCCGGCCCTCCAGCAGGTCGCGAACGTCGCGCACCTCCCCGGCATCCTCCGCTTCTCCCTCGCGATGCCGGACATCCACTGGGGATACGGCTTCCCGATCGGCGGCGTCGCGGCGGTCGACGCGGAGCACGGCGCCGTCTCCCCGGGCGGAGTCGGCTACGACATCAACTGCGGCGTCCGCGTCGTGACGACACGCCTCGAGGAAGAGGTCGTGCGCGCGAGCCTCCACGCGGTCACCGCCCAGCTCTACCGCGACATCCCGACGGGCGTCGGCGCCTCGGCCGCGATCCCGCGCGTGTCCGACGCCGAGCTCGACGAGGTGCTGTCGCAGGGGGCGCGCTGGGCGGTGCGGCGCGGCTTCGCGGCGGCGTCGGATGACGCCGAGCGCTGCGAGGAGGGCGGCCGGCTCCCCGCGGCGGAGCCGTCCGCGGTGAGCGCGCGCGCACGACTCCGCGGGTCGGACCAGCTCGGCACGCTCGGAAGCGGCAACCACTTCCTCGAGGTGGATCGGGTCGCCGAGGTCTACGACGAGGCGGCGGCGGAGGCGTTCGGCCTCGTGCCGGGCACGATCGCCCTCCAGATCCACTCCGGCTCGCGCGGCCTCGGGTACCAGGTCTGCGACGAGGCGCTCGCCGCGCTCGCGCCGCGGCTCGCCGACTACGGCGAGGACTACGCCGCGCTGCCGGATCGCCAGCTCGCCTGCGCGCCGATCTGCTCGGACGAGGGGCGCGGGTACCTCGGCGCGATGCAGGCGGCCGCGAACTTCGCCTTCGCGAACCGGCAGGTGATGACCGGGCTCGCGGTGCGCGCGCTCCTCCACACGCTGCGGGTCTCGGAGCGCGACCTCGGCGCGCGCCTGCTCTACGACGTCTGCCACAACGTCGCGAAGCACGAGGAGCACGAGGTGGACGGCGCGCGCCGCCGCGTCCTCGTCCACCGCAAGGGCGCGACCCGCGCTTTCGGCCCGGGCGACCCGCGCGTCCCCACTCCGTACCGGGACGTCGGCCAGCCGGTGCTCATCCCGGGGGACATGGGGCGCTACTCCTACGTCCTCGCCGGAACGGCGCGGGCGATGCGCGACACCTTCGGCAGCTCCTGCCACGGCGCGGGCCGGCTCCTCTCGCGCGGCGAGGCGCTGCGGCGCGGCCGCGGCCGCTCCATCGCGCGGGAGCTCGCGGACCGCGGGATCGAGGTCATCTCGCGGGGGAAGAAGACGCTCGCCGAGGAGATGAGCGAGGCCTACAAGGACGTCGCGCAGGTCGTCGCGGTGATGCACGGCGCCGGGATCTCGCGCCTCGTCGCGCGGCTCGAGCCGATGGGCGTCATCAAGGGTTGACGCCCGCGCGGGGTGCGCCACCCGTCCATCCGGACCGCGCGCCGGTGCGCATACTCCGTTAGATCCGGGTTCACCGGAGCGGCCGACTCTCGCCGGGTCCCCTGCCCGTCGGGGCTCCCCCGCCGAGCGCGGACGTGCGCTACGCATGTAACCATCCGTTCGCACGTTCGCTGTCCGTGTCTCGCTCCATTCGTGAAGAGGTCACCGTGCGCAAAACGATGCTCGCCTCGCTGCTCCTCGTCCCGTCGCTCGCGCTCGCGAGCGGCTACGCGCTCCCGAACTCGAATCCGCGCGACCTCTCGATGTGCGCATCCGCGGTCGCGGCGCAGCGCGACTCGGGAGCCGCGTTCGCGCTCCCCGCCGCGCTCGGCCGGCTCCAGGGCCCGTCGGCCCGTCTCGGCGGAGGCGTCGTGAACGTCTTCGACGACTGGACCGATCCGACGCCGGGCGCGACCGCTCCGCCCATCGGCGGCGCCGCCGAGCCGGGCACCGCCAGCCTGAGCCTCCAGTACACGCCATTCCCGAACGTCTCCGTCTCGTACGGCGGCAAGCTCCCGATGCTCGGCGACCGCGGGTGGGGCGTCGGGGTCGCCGTGCAGCCCTTCGGCGGCGCCATCGTGAAGTGGCCCGACGACTGGGCGGGTCGCTACCGGATCACGCGGGTCGACCGCGAAGCGTTCAGCGGGATCGTGAGCGCGGGCATCGAGGTGATCCCGCAGGTCCGCGTCGGCGGGGGCGTGATCTACTACTACACGATGGAGAAGTTCACGCAGAAGGCGTGGATGCAGCCATATCCGCTCCCCGCCGGCGGCGCGACGAATCCCGACGCGACCGCGGTCCTCGACCTCTCGGGCGGCGCGTTCTCCTACGACGCATCCATCGAGATCGACCCGCTGCGCGGGGTCCCGCTCACCATCGGGGTGGACTACAAGCACAAGGCGTCGCAGCACCTCGACGGCGACGTCACCTGGACCGGAACGGCGCCGTACTCCGCCGGACTTCAGGTCCCGGACCTCTCCGCGCTGTTCGGGGCGACGACGGCGAAACAGACGCTCACCATCCCGAACACGCTCAACATCGGCGCCGCATACCGCGCGACGAAGCCGCTCCTCGTCACGTTCACGTACACGTTCGACCGCTGGGTGGTGTACGACCGCGATCTCTTCATCGGGAACACCGGCGCGAGGATCGACGTCCCGCGCGACTACTCGAACGGCCACACCTTCAGGGCCGGCGCCGAGTACGACTTCGCCCGCGTCTGGCAGGTCCGGGTCGGCCTGCAGCGCGACATCTCGGGACTGCGGACCGCGACATACTCCCCGACGCTGCCGGACGCGAGCTCATGGGGCGGCTCGCTCGGAGCGACGTACCGGCTTGCGAGAGGCTTCTCGCTCGATGCGGCCGTGTTCTACGCGAAGATGGACAAGGTCACGGTGCCGTCCTCGTCCGTGGGAACCGAGCCTCGTCCGCCGCCGCCCGCGCCGTTCGGCGCCCTGTTCCCGACCGACACGTTCCGCGGCAGCTACGAGCCGTCGGCACTCGTCTACGGGCTCTCCCTCGGCTGGACGCCGGGCGCCCGGACCGGCGGGTAGCGCGCACGCCCGGAGGCCGCACCCGCCCTCGGCGGGCGGCCTCCCCCCGGGAGGCCGCCCGCGCCAGCGGGGCGTGTGCATCTTCCGCGCATGGACGACGTTCCGCGGGCGCACCTCTCCCTGCTCCATGGCGGGCGAACGGAGGCGGACGCCGACCCGCAACGGCCGCGCCTCCCGCGCGAGGCGCTGCGGGTCATCCCCGGCGGTGAGGCCGGCGACCTCCAGGCTGCCATCGAGGAGACGGTCCAGGCTGCCCGGCAGATGCGTCGCGAGATCGAGGAGCGGATCGCGAGGGCCCTCGAGGAGCTGTTCTAGCGCTGGCGCGGCGGGCTCCCGCCGTTAAGCGATCCCCATGCTCGAACCCCTTCCAGGGGCGGCGCCCTTTCCGGAGCGCCTCGCCCGACGGCTCGCCGACGCGGTCCGCGCGAAGGGGGCGGCGTACCGGCCGCGCACGCACCACCTCGCGCACGGCCACCCCCGCTTCACGAACCGTCTCGTGCTGGAGCGGAGCCCGTACCTGCTCCAGCACGCGCACAACCCGGTGAGCTGGTGGGCGTGGGGTGACGCGCCGTTCGAGGAGGCGCGGCGGACCGGCCGGCCGGTCTTCCTGTCGGTGGGCTACTCGACGTGCCACTGGTGCCACGTGATGGAGCGCGAGTCGTTCGAGGACCTCGAGATCGCGCGGGTCCTGAACGAGCGGTTCGTGCCGATCAAGGTGGATCGCGAGGAGCGGCCGGACGTGGACACCGTCTACATGACGGCGGTGCAGCTGCTGCAGGGCGGCGGCGGGTGGCCGATGAGCGTGTGGCTCACGCCCGACCGCGAGCCGTTCTTCGGAGGCACCTACTTCCCGCCGCGGGACGGCGCGCGGGGCATGACGCGTGGGTTCCTCGGGGTCCTGCTCGAGATCGCGGACCTGTACGCCCGCGATCCCGACCGCGTGCGCGGCGCGACGGGCTCGCTCGTCCAGGCGGTCCGCACCGCCCTCGCGGCGCACGGCGAGCCGGCGGCGGACCTGCCGGGCCCGGGCGCGATCGGAAACGCGGTGGCGTTCTTCGAGGGGAGCTTCGACGCCGCGCACGGCGGCGTGCGCCGCGCCCCCAAGTTCCCGTCGAACCTCCCTGTGCGGCTCCTCCTGCGCCACCACCGCCGCACGCGCGAGCCGGAGCCGCTGCGCATGGCGACGCTCACGCTCGAGAAGATGGCGGCCGGCGGGATCCACGATCAGCTCGGCGGCGGATTCCACCGCTACTCCACCGACGCGGAGTGGCTCGTCCCGCACTTCGAGAAGATGCTCTACGACAACGCGCTCCTCGCGGTCGCCTACGCGGAGGCCTGGCAGGTGACGCAGCGGCGCGACCTCGCCCGCGTCGTCCGCCAGACGCTCGACTACCTCGTGCGCGAGATGACCTCGCCCGAGGGCGGGCTGTATTCCGCGACCGACGCCGACTCGGAGGGCGAGGAGGGGAGGTTCTTCGTCTGGGAGGAGAAGGAGCTCCGCGCGCTCCTCGGCGCGGACGCGGACCGGTTCCTCTCCTTCTATGGCGTGACGCCGGAGGGGAACTTCGAGGGGCGCTCGATCCTGCGGGTGCCGCGGCCGGACGAGGACGAGTGGGAGGCGCTCGCCCCCGCGCGCGCGCGGCTCTACGAGGTGCGGGCGCGCAGGCCCGCGCCGCTCCGCGACGAGAAGGTGCTCGCCGGCTGGAACGGGCTCGCGATCTCCGCGCTCGCGTTCGGCGGCCGGGTGCTCGGCGAGCCGCGCCACGTCGCGGCGGCCGCGCGCGCCGCGGAGTTCGTGCTCGAGCGGATGGTGAAGGACGGCCGCCTCCAGCGGACCTGGCTCGCCGGCGAGGCGGGGGTCCCGGCGTTCCTCGAGGATCACGCCTTCCTCGCGGCGGGGCTCCTCGACCTGCACGAGGCGACGTTCGAGCCGCGCTGGCTCGAGGCGGCGGTGGACCTGTGCGAGCGGCAGGAGGCGCTCTTCGGCGACGCCGCCGGCGCCTGGTTCCAGTCGGCCGGGGACCACGACCGGCTCATCGCGCGCGAGAAGCCGACGCACGACGGCGCGGAGCCGTCCGGCGCGTCCGTGGCGATCCTGAACGCCCTGCGGCTCCACGCGTTCACGACGGACGAGAGGTGGTGGAAGATCGCGTCGGCGGCGCTCCGGCACTACGCCGGCGCGCTCGAGGCACAGCCGGCCTCGCTGACCGAGATGCTCCTCGCGGTGGACTTCGCGACCGACGCCGCGCACGAGGTCGTGCTCGTCTGGCCCGAGAAGGAGCCCGTGCCGGAGCCGTTCGTGGCGGTGCTGCGCCGGACCTTCCTGCCGAACCGCGCGCTCACCGGCGCGGCGGAGGGGCACGCCGTCGCGCGGCTCGGCCGGACCGCCACCGTCGCGGCTGGGAAGATCGCGGCGGGGCGCCCCACCGCGTACGTCTGCGATCGTGGCCTGTGCCGCCTCCCTGCGATCGCGCCGGAGAAGCTCGCGTCGCAGATCGCGCCGGTGCGGCCGTACTGACGCGTGGGCCCCGACCGGACGAGGGGGGGTGGCCCGTCGGGAGGATTGGAGGAGCGACCGTCACCCCCCAAGGTATGGCATGCAGCGGAGCCTCCGCCGCCCCGCCCGCCTGCTCGCGCTCCGCTGGCACCTGCTCGGGCTGACCGGGGCCACTCTCCTCCCCGTCATCCTCTTCGGGGCGGTGCTCGTGCACCGCGTCGCGAGCGAGAAGCGCGACGAGACCGAGCGAGTGCTCCTGCGGGACGCGCAGGTCCTCGCCGCCGCGCTCGATCGCGAGATCGCCGTTTCCGTGCGCGCGCTCGACACGCTCGCGCGCTCCGAGCTGCTCGCGCGCGGCGACCTCGTCGCCTTTCGCCGCGAGGCGGAACGGGTGGACGCGGCGCAGCCGTCCTGGCTCGCGATCGTGCTCTTCACGCCCGACGGCGCCCGGATCATGGACACCCGCGAGGAGGGCCCGGGCGGGACGACGGTGGACCGGGCGAGCTTCGATGCGGCGGTGCGATCGGGGAGCATGCAGGTCGGCGACCTCGTGCGCGCGCGCGACGGGCGGACCTGGGCCTTCGCGCTGCGCGTCCCGGTCATGCAGGAGGGGGCGGTTCGCTACGTCCTGAGCGCGGCCGTGTCCGCGCTGGAGATCGGGCGCGCCGCCTCGATCGGCGGTCCGGGCGAGCTCGAGTGGACCCGGACCATCGTGGACCGCGCGGGCCAGGTGGTCGCGCGGACGCGCTCACCGGAGCTCTTCGTGGGGCAGAAGGCGACCGCCGCATTCCTCTCGCGGATCACGACGACGCGGGCCGGGCTCTTCCGCGACCGGACCTTCGAGGGGATCGGGTCCGTCGTCGGCTACGCGCGCGCGCCGCTCTCCGGCTGGACCGCGTCGGTCGTCGCGTCCGCGGACGTGGTGGACGCGCCGGTCCAGCGCGTCACCTCGCTGCTCGTCGGCGTGGGGCTCGCGATGCTCGCCGCGAGCGGCGCGGCGGCGTTCCTCTTCTCGCGCCGCTTCTCGCGCGCGATCGCCTCGGCCGCGAGCGCGGCGGAGGCGCTCGCCGAGGGCGCCCGCGCCGAGGTCAGGCCCGCCGGGATCCGCGAGGTGGCCCAGCTCGGCGAGGCGCTGCGGAGCTCGGCCCGGCTTCTCGAGGCGCGCCGGTGCGAGGCGGAGGAGCACCTCGCGCGCGCCGCCGCCGCGCGGAACGAGGCGGTGGCGTCGAGCCGCGCGAAGGACGAGTTCCTCGCGATGCTCGGGCACGAGCTGCGGAACCCGCTGTCGCCGATCGTCACTGCGCTGCGCCTGCTCCGGCAGCGCGGCTCCGCCTGGGGGCGCGAGCACGAGATCGTGGAGCGGCAGGTCGGGCACCTCGTCAGGCTCGTGGAAGATCTCCTCGACGTCTCGCGGGTCACCCGCGCGCAGATCCGCCTTCACCCCGAGCCGATCGAGCTCTTCGCCGCGGTCGCGCGCGCGGTGGAGATGGCGAGCCCGCTGCTCGAGGCGCGGCAGCACCGGCTCGCCGTGGACGTCCCCTGCGGCCTGGTCGTCCGCGCGGACCCGGTGCGGCTCGCGCAGGTGATAGGAAACCTCCTCACGAACTCCGCGCGCTACACGCCGCCCGGCGGACACGTGCACGTGACCGGTGGGCGCGACCCGGACGGCGTCTCGCTCGAGGTGACGGACGACGGCCAGGGCATCACCGCCGACCTCCTGCCGCGGGTGTTCGACCTCTTCGTGCAGGGCGCGCGCACGCCCGACCGCGCCGTCGGCGGGCTCGGGATCGGCCTCGCGATCGTGAGGAGCCTCGTGGGCCTCCACGGCGGCCGTGTCGAGGCGCACAGCGATGGCCCCGGCCGCGGGTCCACGTTCCGGTTCGTGCTCCCCTCCGCGGACCGGCCAGAGGACGCCGCCGCGCTGCTCGCCGCGGTGCGTCTGCCGCGGCGCTCCGGGCGGCCGCTCCGGATCCTGATCGTGGACGACAACGAGGACGCGGCGACGCTGCTCGCCGACTTCCTCGCGGAGGCGGGCCACGACGTCCAGGTGGCGCACGACGGTCCGGCGGCGCTCGCGGCGGTGGACGGGTCGCGGCCGGAGATCGCCGTGCTGGACATCGGCCTGCCGGTCATGGACGGGTACGAGCTCGCGGCGCGGCTCCGCGAGAAGCTCGGCGCCGCGGCGCCCGCGTTCGTGTGCGTCACCGGGTACGGGCAGCCGCGCGACCTCGACCGGAGCGGCGCGGCCGGGTTCCGCCGCCACTTCGTGAAGCCTGCCGATCCGACCGAGCTGCTCGCGGCGATCGAGGAGCTCGGCGGCGCGCTGGCGCGCGCGGCGTCGTAGCCGCGCCGCCCCCGGCGCCGTGCGCAGGAGCTGGCGCCGGAGGCGATGTAGGCAAAGGACGTCTCGAAGTAGCGACGTCGCTATATGCGACGATTCATCACCTTGACCCGCCCGATACCGCGTGGCTCCATGGGGCGCGGCGCTCCATCCCGGGGCGCGGCCCTACGGGAGCTGCACATGAACAGGACACTCGGTACGGTCGCGCTCGCGATCGCCCTTCTTGCATCACCTGCGCGCGCGACGAACGGCATGCGCATGATCGGCTTCGGGCCGGTCCAGAACTCGATGGGTGGCGCGTCGGTCGCGGCGCCGCTCGACGGGGCCACCGCGGTCTCGAACCCCGCGGGGCTCGCTGAGCTCGCACCGCGCGTGGACGTCGCCGGCCAGGGCTTCATGCCGAGCGTGAAGTACAAGGCGGACTGGAGCATGGGCGCGCCGCCCGTCACCGCGTCGCAGTCGTCGGATCGTCCGACGGACATGCTCCCGACGCTCGCGGCGGTCTACAAGCTTCAGGATCGCTACACGGTCGGCCTCGCCGTGCTCGGCACCGCCGGCATGGGCGTCGAGTACCCGGCGGGCGCGTCGGGCCTGTTCGGGAGCAAGCTCCTCACCTCGTACCTCAACGGCCGCGTCGCCCCGGCGGTCGCGTACAAGATCAACGACCAGCTCTCGGTCGGCGTCGCGGCGAACGTGATGTACGCGCAGATGGAGTACGAGGCCGGCGGCGGGGCGAAGCACTCGACCGCGAGCTCGATCGGGTTCGGCGGCACCGTGGGCGTCACGTACCAGGTCAGCCCGATGGTGACCCTCGGCGCCGCGTACGAGACGCAGAGCTACTTCCAGGACTTCGAGTTCACCGTCGCTGGCGAGACGGAGGCGATCGACTTCGACCAGCCGATGGTCGCGACGCTCGGCGCGGCGGTCCGCCCGGTCACCGGACTCCTCCTCGCCCTCGACGGCCAGTGGATCAACTGGTCCGCGACGAACGGCAAGGACATGCCGAAGTTCACGAAGAACGCGCCTCCCGCCGGCTATGGCTGGAACATGAACTGGTCCGACCAGTTCGTCGTGAAGCTCGGCGCCGAGTACCAGATCCCGGCGCTCAAGACCCTCAAGGTCCGCGCGGGCTACAACTACGGCAAGACGCCGCTCGACAAGGACCGCGGCTTCGAGAACCTCGCGTTCCCGGCCATCGCCGAGCACCACTTCACGGTCGGCGCCGGCTATGACATCGGCAAGCTCGCCGTGAACGCCGCCTTCATGTACTCGCCCGAAGCGACGCTCAAGGGCGCGACCCCGATGAGCGGGCTCGTCTCCTACGAGACGACGATGTCGCAGACCGCCTTCGAGCTCGGCGCCGCGTACAAGTTCTAGCGCCCGCAGACGCAGCTCGCGGAACGTCTGACGAAAGGGGCCCCGGCGGCGACGCCGGGGCCCTCCTCGTCTCTTGGATGCGACGCCGGCGGGCTCTACTACCGGCCGCCGGTCCGCGTCAGCGTTCGCCGCCGAGGATCACCGGGAGGCCCGACTTCCCGGCCCCCACGATCACGAGCTTCGAGTTCTGGCTCTCGGCCAGGCGCGCGGTCGCCTCGATCCCCTTGAACTGCAGATACTCCTGCGTGAGCCCCTGGCGGACGATCGTCTGGTACTTCGCGATCCCGTCCGCCTCGATGAGCTTGCGCTGGGCCTCCTGCCGCTCGCGGTCGAGCGTGAAGCGCATCTTCTGGGCGCGCTGCTCCTCCGCGAGCTTGTCGGCGATGGCGGTCTTGATCGTCTCCGGGAGGTCGACGTCACGCACGAGCACGGCCTCGACGATGACGTGCTTCCCCTCGAGCGCGCGCAGCACCTCCTCGTAGATCTGCCGCTCGATCTCCTCGCGCTTCGTCGAGTAGATCTCCTCTGGCTGGTAGCGGCCGAACACCTTGCGCGCCTCCGACCGGACCACCGGCCCGATCACCTTCTGGTCGTAGTCCTGGCCGATCTGCGTCTGCAGCTCGAACAGCTCGTCGACCTTGGGCCGGTACCGGACGCTCGCGTCGACGCGCAGGGTGAGACCGTTCGAGGTGAGCACGATGAGCTGCTCCTTCATCTCGTGCACGCGCGTGTCGTACGGGATGACGAAGTTCCAGATGGGGATGAAGTGCGTCCCCTCGCCGAGGACCTCCTTGCTCGTGCCGCCGCCGAGGGTCTTGAAGACGATGCCGCGATGGCCGGAGTCCACCGTCGGGCAGCGGCAGCCCGGCAGGAAGGGGGCGATGGAGAGGAGCAGGACGAGGGCGCTGCGCATGGGGGAGCCTCCGGGAGGAATCCCCGAGCCTAGCGCCTTTCCGGGGCGGCCCGGGGTCGAGAAAGGGGCGCGCCCGGGCGAAGGTCAGCGGCCGCGGTCCACGACCGAGAACGGCCGCTCGCCCTTGAACACGCGGAACAGCACGTACAGCGAGGGGAAGAGGAGGAGCGCGCCGCCGGCGAGCGCCCAGAGCAGCGCTACCTGGGTCGCGCGCGGTCCGCTCGCGGACGCGAGCGTGAGCTCGGGCACGACGACGTAGGGGTACTGCGACGCGCCCCAGCCGACGACGACGAGCACGACCTGCGCCGCCGCCGCTGCGCGCGCCGCGCGCACGCGCCCCGTCGCGAGCAGCGTGAACGCGGCGAGGGCCGCGGCCCCCGTCGCGAGGTGGAACGGCACCGACCACGGGCGGCGCGTGAGCCCCTCGAACACGAGCGGCGCCTCGCGCGACGAGAGCGCTCCCGACAGCGCGGCGCAGAGGAAGACGACGAGGCCCGCCCCGATCGCGCGGCGCCGGAAGTCCTCGCGGAGCGGCCCCTCCGCCTCGACCGCGAGGTACGTGGCGGCGAGGTACGCGAAGAGCGCTGCGGCGAAGACGCCGACCGAGAGCGGGAAGGGCGCGACCCACGCGAACGGCTCGGCGCCGTCGGCGGCGACGCGGAGCCGGCCGGACGCGAGCGCCCCGACGATCACGCCGAGGACCACCGGCGCGAGGACCGACGAGCCGGAGAAGACGAGCCCCCACCGCGCCTGCACGCGGTCGGCCGTCACGTCGTACGTCCGGAACGTGAACGCGGCGCCGCGCAGCACGATGCCGAGGAGCAGGAGGACGAGCGGGACGAACAGCGCGATGCAGATCGCGGCGAACGCGGCGGGGAAGCCGGTGAAGAGGACGACCACGACGAGGATGAGCCAGACGTGGTTCGCCTCCCAGATCGGCCCGATGGCGTGCTCGACGAGCTCGCGCTGCGCCTTGCGCCGCGGCCCGGAGGCGAGGAGGTCCCAGATCCCGCCGCCGAAGTCCGCGCCGCCGAGGAGGGCGTAGAGGACGAGCGAGGCGAGGATCGCGCCGCCGAGCAGGTCGGCCGGGGTCACGCGGAGCCTCCCCCGCTCCCGGCGTTCGCCGTCGTCGGGGTCGCCGCGATCTGGCGATAGAGGAGGAGCGCCGTCACGACCCCGAGGAGGACGTAGACCGCGACGAAGAGGACGAGCGGGACGTCGAGCCGCGCGACCGGAGTCACGGACTGCGCCGTCGTGAGGACGCCGTGGACGGTGAACGGCTGGCGTCCCCACTCGGTGACGAGCCAGCCCGCCTCGAGCGCCACGAACCCGGCCGGCCCGGCGATCGCGACCGCGCGCAGGTAGGCGCGCGGCCAGGGCCGGCGGCGGACCGCGAGCCAGAGCCCCGCCGCGGCGAGCGCGGCGAGGAGCGTGCCGAGGCCGACCATGACCTGGAAGGCGAGGTGGACGTGGCGGACCGGCGGCCAGACCTCCCGCGGGAACTCGGCGAGCCCCCTCACCTCCGCGCCGGGATCGTGGAAGGCGAGGAGCGACAGTCCGCGCGGGATCTCGAGGGCGAAGCGCGTCGTCCCGGCGTCCGGGTCCGGGAGCCCGCCGATCCGCAGGGGCGCGCCGCGCTCGGTCCGGAACTGCCCCTCGAGCGCGGCGAGCTTCACGGGCTGCGTCTGCGCGACCTGCCGCGCCGAGAAGTCGCCCGAGACCGGCTGGACGATCGCCGCCGCGCCGCCGACGAGGAGCGCGAGGCCGAGCGCGGCGCGGTCGAGCGCCGACGCGGGGCGGCGCAGGAGCCGGAGCGCGTGGATGCCCGCCACCGCGAACCCGGTCGCGAGGTAGGACGACAGGAGCACGTGGATCACCTCGTGCGCCCAGCCGGGGGGGAACATCGCCACGAACGGGCGCACGTCCACCGCGCCGCCCGCGCTCGCCTCGAACCCCGCGGGGACGTTCATCCAGGCGTTCGCGAGGGTGACGAAGAAGGCGGAGAGCGCGCCGCTCGCCGCGACGACGAGGCCGCTCGCGAGGTGGAGCCGCGGGCCGACGCGCCCCCAGCCGTAGAGGTACACGCCGAGGAAGATCGCCTCCGCGAAGAACGCGAAGCCCTCGAGCGAGAAGGGCATCCCGATGATCGGCCCGGCGAACGCCATGAAGCGCGGCCAGAGGAGCCCGAGCTCGAACGAGATGACGGTGCCGGAGACCGCGCCGACCGCGAAGAGGATCGCCGCCCCCTTCGCCCAGCGGCGCGCGAGATCGAGGTGGACGGCGGAGCCGGTGCGGCGCCAGCGCCACTCGGCGAGGACCATGAGGAGCGGCATCGCCACGCCGACCGCGGCGAAGACGATGTGGAACACGAGCGACAGGCCGAACAGCCATCGGGCCGCGAGGAGGTCGGGCACGCGACGAGAGTACGGCGGCGGAGCGCGCCCCGGCCGAAATTGACACCCGGGAAATCCGGGCAGTACCCTCCGTGGGTCGCTTCCCCCGGAGGTTCGATGCGTCGTCTGGCGTACGTCCTGGCCGTCGTCCTCGCCGTCGCCGCGGCGCCCTCCGCCCGCGCGGAGCCGCTCGACCTCGACCTCGCGAAGCTCGGCGCGCCGGATCCGAGCATCTGGACGTCGATCTTCAGCCTCACGGGCACGCCGGCCGGCAACGTCACGCAGCTCGCGAAGGAGTCCCGGCAGCGCTTCGCGATCCTCTCGACGGAGATGGCGCTCGCGCTCTCCTCCGCGGTCCTGCACCCGGCCTCGACGACCGGCCACTCCGGCTTCGCCGTGGACCTCGAGGCCGCGACGGTCGCCGTGCACCCCGACGCGGTGGGTGCCGCGCCGCCGCTCGGCTTCACGAACCAGGTGTGGCCCACCGAGTCCACGCAGCCGACGCAGCTCTACATGCCCTCCATTCACGTGCGGAAGGCGCTCCCGTTCAGCCTCGAGTTCGGCGGCCGGCTCATCTACCTCTCCGCGTCGTCGTACTTCGCCGCGCAGGGCGAGGCGAAGTGGTCGCTCAACGAGGGCTTCGACCTCGTGCCCGACATCGCGGTGCGGTTCGCCTACACGCGCCTCTTCGGCCAGAAGGACTGGGACCTCGGCGCGACGGACATCGACTTCCTCGTCTCGAAGCGCTGGGGCGTGAACGCCGTCACGAGCTTCACGCCGTACCTCGCCGCCCGCTTCACCTACGTCTCCGCCTCGACGGACCGCATCGACTTCGCCCCGGCGGTCTCGGGAGGGGACACGAACCCCATCGGCGCCTCCGGCACCCAGGGCGCGTTCCCGCGCTTCTCCGCGGGCTTCTACCGGACGACGCTCGGGCTGCGGATGACCGCCTACGCGGTCTCGCTCGCCCTCGAGGGGACCTACTTCGGCGGCGCCACCCCGAAGGTGAGCGGCTACGACGACGTGAAGATCGCCTCCGCCTTCGGGGGCGCGGCGAAGCTCGGCTGGGAGTTCTAGCCGGGCTCGAGCGCGGCGCGCACGCGCCCCGGCACGTTCGTGATGATCGCGGTCGCGCCCGCCCGGGCGAGCCGCGCCGCCTCGGCGGGATCGTCCACGGTCCAGACGTTCACGGCGAGGCCGCGCGCCGCCCAGCGGCGCACGCGCGCGTCGGTCGCGAGCACGCGGTCCGGGTGGACCGCCGCGGGTCGCAGCGACCGCACGGCGAGGAAGGTCCGGAGCCGCCAGGCGTGGGCGTCCTCGAAGAGGAGCCCGGTCGCCACGCCGGGCGACGCGAGCCGGAACGCGGCGACGAGCCGCCAGTCGAACGAGGAGACGATCACGCGACCGCCCGCGCCGGCGCGCCAGATCACCTCGGCCACGGCCTGCGCGAGCCCGAGGTCGGGCGCGCCGCGGCTCTTCAGCTCGACGTTCACGACCGCGTCCGGGAGCGCCGCGAGCACCTCGGAGAGGAGCGGGATCGCCTCGCCCCGGAACCGCTCGCCCTTCCACGCCCCGACGTCCACCGCGCGGAGCGCCGCGAGCGGGGCGTCCGGGAGCCGGAGCGGGCTCCGCCCGACGCGGACGAGATCCTCGTCGTGCGCGACCACGACCTCTCCCGTCGCGCAGCGCCAGACGTCGAGCTCCACGCCGTCCGCCCCCTGCGCGATCGCGAGCCGGAACGCGGCGAGCGTGTTCTCGGGCGCCTCGGCGCTCGCGCCACGGTGCCCGAGCACGAGCGGCCGGTCCGCCCGGAACGGGGGGACGCTCGCCTTCGGCTCGCGCCCCCGCTCGCTCCTCGCCATCGCCGCCTCCTCCCGCTATCCTACCCCGCGGATGCCGTCCCTGAACGACCTCGCCGTCGCCGCGTTCATCACGGTGCTCGTGTTCGGCGGGATCTACGTGCCGCAGGTCGGCGACGCGATCGGGAGGTTCGTGCGGCGCCGGCGGGGGCACCGGAACGACGACGCGCCGGCGGCGGAGGAGCCCGGGCCGGAGCGGTCGGCGAAGTCGCGCTGAGGCGGTCGCTACGAGCGCTCGGCGGCGATGCGGGCCGCGACCGCGCGCACGAGCGGGTGGAGCACGCCGTCACGCGAGATGTCTCGCAGATCGGCGGCGCCGAGCGCAGCGAGGAGCTTCAGCGCGAGCTCGGTCTCCACGTACGGATTGCGGACGAGCGCGCGCGCGATCGCGGGGCGCGTCCGCCAGCGCCGCGTCTCGAAGATGCAGCGGAGCGTCGCCGGCCGGCACGGGCGGCGCGACGCGATCCTCACGACGAACGGCTCGGTGAGCTGGGCGTTGCGCAGGAGCTCGCGCACCACCACCGGGTCGCCCTCCGCGGCAAGGCGCGCGAGGAGGTCGGGATCACGCTGCGCGCGCGCCATCGCCTTCTTGTGGCCGAGCGTGAGGTGGGCGAGGTGCCCGTCTGCCTTGTCCCGCGGCTCCACGTACGCGCGGTGCGGCGGCGGCGCGACGACGAGCGCCGCGACCTCCGGCGCGCCGCGCGCGGACGCCGCCGCGTAGACGCCCGCGAGCCACGGGTACGGGAGGTCGTCCCCGGGCGCGACGAGCGCCTGGCCCACCGCGGCGAGCGCGAGACGCGCCTCGGCCCCGCCCGACGCGCGGACGAGCGCGCCGAGGACGAGCACCGCGCGTTCGGGCTCGAGCGCCGCGAGGGCGCGTGCGGCGGCCCCGCAGCGGATCGCGCCCTCCTCGAGCGCCGCGAGCCGCCGGGCGAGCGCGAGTGCCTCCGCCGCCGGACCGGGGGCGCCCCGGGCCGGAGCGCCCGTCACGGCGCGAAGCCCGCGGGCGCGACCGCCAGCCGGAGCGATGCGCCGTCGAGGTCGGGCGGGGCGTCGCCGATCGTGACGAGGAAGGGCACCGCGTCGCCCGGCTGCACTCGAGCGGGGGCACGGCCGCGCGCGGAGCGCCGGGCCGCCTCGAGCGCGGCCTCGTCTCCGGCGCCGTAGAGCTCCTCGGGGGTGGGCACCGCGCCGGCGATCGCCTCGCCGCGCGCGACCACCTGGCCGGCGCGGAGGACCTCGATGGAGACCTTCACGGCCGAGACGGCCGCCGTCGCCCTCGAGAGCACGGTCCCGCGCACGAACAGGATCGGCGCGCCGCGCTCCCGCTCGTATACGCCGCTGCGGACCTCCTGGGCTGACCACGGCTCCGAGGCGGCGCCGCGCCCGAGCGCGCCGAGGATGGTGGCGGGGCGAAGCGTGCCCGCCTCGAGAGGTCCGTCCGAGCGCCACACCACCCAGAGCGCGAGGGCCACGAGGAGCAGCACCGCGAGGGCCACCGCGTTCACCGCGACGGCGCGCAGGCGCGAGCCGCGCTGACCGGGGATCCGCTCCTCCGGCTGCGGCTCCGCTCTCGCTGCGGCGCGCGGCGATCCCAGCCGGAGCGCGGGCGCGTCCACGGCGCGCGCGGCGACCGGCGGCGCGGGGGGCTCTCTCCCGCCGATCGCGAGCTGCTCGCGGCCCGGATCGCCGGCGAGGTCGAAGCTGCCCGGATCGAACGGCTCGCCCGCGGATGCGGCGAGCGTGAACGGATCGATCGAGGGGCCGTGCCCGTCGAGCGACGAGGCGGCCGCGAACGCGCCCTCCGGCTCGCGCGGCGCGACCTTCCTCGGCGGGGGCGTGAGGCGGTCCTCGAGCGCAAGGCCTCCGTCGTCGGGCGCCGCGGCCGAAACGCCCCGAGCGGCCGGATCGATCGGCGGGAGGTCGGGCAGCGGCCCTGGTGCGGCGTCGAACGGATCGGCGGCGCCGAACGACGAGGCTCGCCCGAACGGGTCCGGCGGGGGGGACGCGGCGTCGAGCGCGGGTGCGGCGTCGAACGACGGATCGGTGTCGAACGACGGCGCCGCAGCGTCGAACGACGGCGGCTCGAACGATGCCGCGGTGTCGAACGAGGGCGCAGCGTCGAGCGACGGCGCCTCGAAGGACGGCGCGGCGCGGGTGGCCGCCGCGGCGAACGGTTCGGGGGCGGACGCGGCGGCCCGCGCGGACGGCGGGAGCGGAGGCGGCCCGGCGCGCTTCACGGGGGACGACGTCCGCGGTCCGAGCAGGTCCGAGAGGTCGGTGACGGCGAGCGTCGCGCGCGACCCCTCCGCCTCCGCGAACGGATCGGCGCCGGCCGGGCGGTGCCCCGCGGCGGCGAACGGGTCCGTCGGCGGCGGGGGCGACGCGAACGGATCGGCGGCGGGCGCGGGCGTCGGGACGGCGGTGTTCCAGGCGGGGGCGCCCGCGCTCTCGATGAATGGGTTCTCGGAGCGGGGCGCGCGCACCGCACCGGTGTGCGCCTCGAGATCGACCGCGGGCGCGGCGGGCGGCGCCGTGTTCGAGCTCGCGGTGTCGAGCGAGGGTACGGTGCCGAGATCCGGGTGCACGAGGAAGACGGTCTGGCACCTCGAGCAGCGGACCTTCGCCCCTCGCGGGCCGATCTTCTCGTCGGCGACGCGGAACTTCGCCTGACATTTCGTGCAGATGACGATCATGCGGCCCCGCTGGAGAGATCGAGTCTACTCCGCACTCGGCTTGACACCAAGCGCCAAGGACAGAACAATCCCGAGATTGCGGGCACTTATCGCTCTGGACGGACCCCGATGAACGAAGAACGCAACGAGGCTGGCAGCGAGCCCACCACCGGCGGACGCGAGCCCAAGGTCATCAAGCGCTACACGAACCGGAAGCTCTACGACACGGTGGAGTCGCGGTACGTCACGCTCGACGAGATCTCGGAGATGATCAAGGCGGGCGCCGAGGTGAAGATCATCGACAACCGGACGAAGGAGGACCTCACGTCCGTCACGCTCGCGCAGATCATCTTCGAGGAGGAGAAGAAGACCTCGAAGGTGAGCCTCGAGACGCTCCGCGGGCTGATCCGCCAGGGCGGCGAGGTGGCGCAGCGCCTCGTCGAGGGAACCGGCGCCGAGCTTCGGGGGCGCGTCGAGGCGGTCCGCGCCGCCGCGTCGCAGCGGGTGCAGAGCTTCATCCAGTCGGGGCAGCAGACGAGCGACCGCGCGAAGGAGCTCGTCCAGGCTTCGCAGGAGGCGGTCTCCGCCATGCAGCGGAAGGTGGACGAGCGCGTCCGCGCGGCGATGGAGGGGATGTCGAACCTCGCCGAGGTGAAGCGCTCGCTCGACGACCTGTCGCGCCGGATCGAGGGGCTCGAGAAGAAGCTCGACGACCTCGGGCGCAAGTAGCCGCGCCCCGGCGGCGATCGCGGAGCAGCCGCCCGCTACGCGGCGCGCCCGGCCGCGCCGCGCGCGTCGAGCTCGTCTGCGATCGCCGCGAGCGCGCGCGCCCCCGACGAGCGCGGCGCCCAGTCGAACACCGTCCGGCCGTGGCTCTGCGCCTCGTCGACCTTCACCGACCAGCCGAGGACGGTCTCCGAGACCGCGGCGCCGAGCCTCGCCCTCAGCTTCGCGAGGATCTCGTCGGCGAGCTGCGTCTTCCGGTAGAGCGTCGCGACGACGAGCGTGAGCGCCGGCGCCCTGCCCCGCTCCGCGCGGAGCCGCTCGACGCTCTCCAGGATCTCGGCGCAGCCGTCGAGGGCGAGGTACGTGAGCGCGACCGGGATCACGAGCTCGCGCACCGCGACGAGGATGTTGTCCGTCACGAGCGAGCGCGACGGGGGCGAGTCCACGAGCACGGCGTCGTAGAGACCGTCGGGGAGCTCGTCGAGGCGCCGGAGCAGGCGCTCGGCGCGATCCGTCGCCGCCGCGGCGGCGACCGGGAAGCCGGCGAGATCCTTGTTCGCGGGGAGGAGATCGAGCCCGGGGACCGGGGTCGGGCGGACGACGGCGGCGAACGGTGCCGTGCCGAGCAGCCACTCGTGGACCGTCGGCGAGAGCCTGCGCGGGTCGACGCCGAGGGCCTTCCCGGCGTGTCCCTGCGTGTCGAGGTCGGCGACGAGCACGCGCCGCCCGCGCGCGGCGAGGCGCGCCGCCACGTTCACGCACAGCGTCGTCTTGCAGGTGCCGCCCTTCTCGTTGATGAAGGCGATCCGGCGCATCGGCTCTACTCGCCGCCGCCGTTCCCGTTCCGGTCGCGATCCACCCGCTCGGCGAGGCCGTCGATCATCGCCTCGAGCTCCTCGAGCTTCTTCCGGAGCGCGGTCACGTCGTCCTTCGAGGGGAGGTTCGCGGCGTGGAGCGCCTGCGTCACGCCGCGCTCGATCACCGCGCGCGCCTGGACCGCACCGGAGAGGACGGTCTGCACCCCGGTCGCGACGCTCTCGCTCGCGAGCACCTTCGCCACCGCCTTCCCGACCTGCTCCTCGCCCGCCTGGAGCGCCCTGCGAAGCAGCGGATTCTTGAGGAGGTCATCGAGCGACGGCATGGTGGACTTGTCTCCCTCCCCTCGTTAGCTTGTCAAGCCTGGTGCCCAGCCCGACCCTTCTCGATCGCCGCCTCGTGATCGTGACCGGGAAGGGCGGCGTGGGGAAGTCGACGGTCTCGGCCGCGCTCGCCCTCCTCGCCGCCCGCGCCGGGAAGCGGGTGCTCGTGTGCGAGGTGAACGCGCAGGAGCGGGTCGCGCCGCTGCTCGGGGCGCCGCGCACGGGCGGCGCCGTCCGGGAGGCCCTCCCCGGCCTCTTCACGGTGAACGTGACGCCGCACGACGCGATGCGCGAGTACGGCATCATGGTCCTCAAGTTCAAGACCATCTACGACGCGGTGTTCGAGAACCGGCTCGTCCGCTACTTCCTGCGCGTCGTCCCGTCGCTCGCCGAGCTCGTCATGCTCGGCAAGATCCTGCATGAGGTCCGCGCCGAGGAGCGCGGGCGCCCGCGCTGGGACCTCGTCGTAGTGGACGCCCCCGCGACGGGCCACGCGGTCCAGCTCCTGCGGGTGCCGTCCGCGCTCGTCGACACCGTCCCGGGCGGCCCGCTCCGCCATGACGCGGAGTGGATGGAGGCAATCCTCGTCGATCCGGCGCGCACCTCGCTCGCGATCGTCACGCTCCCCGAGGAGATGCCGGTGAACGAGGCGATCGAGCTCGACGCGCAGGTGCGGAGCGTGCTCGGCATCGACCGCGGCGGGCTCTTCGTGAACGCGATGCCCGAGGCCCGCTTCGCGCCGGCGGAGGCTGCCCGGCTCGCGCCGCTCGTTGACGCGCCGCCGCCGCTCGGCCCGGCCGCGCAGGCTGCGCGGCTCCAGGCGGTCCGGGCCGAGCAGGCGGCGCGCTACCTTCAGCGGGCGCGCGCGGCGCTCGACCTCCCTGCGACGGTGATCCCGCTCCTGCCTTTCGCGACGTGGGGGCGCGAGGCGGTCGAGGCGGTCGCCCGGGCGATCCGCGACGGGAGGCACGGGTGACGTCGGTCCGCGCGAGCCTCGCCGAGCGGCGCATCGCGGTCTGCGTCGGCCCGGGCGGCGTCGGAAAGACGACCGTCGCCGCGGCCATCGGGCTCGGCCGCGCGCTCGACGGCGCGCGCGCGCTCGTCTGCACGATCGACCCGGCCCGCCGGCTCGCGAACGCGCTCGGGATGCAGGCGCTCGGCAACGTGGAGTCGCGCGTGCCGGAGCACAAGTTCGCCGAGGCGGGGCTCCGCCCGAAGGGCGAGCTGTTCGCGATGATGCTCGACGTGAAGCGGACGTGGGACGACGTCGTCACGCGCCACGCGCCCGACCCGGCGCGGCGCGAGCGGATCCTGCGCAACCGGCTCTACCAGCAGATGTCCTCCGCGCTCGCCGGCTCGCAGGAGTACATGGCGATGGAGAAGGTGTACGAGCTCGCGACGGACCGCGACTACGACGTCATCGTGCTCGACACGCCGCCGACCGCGCACGCGCTCGACTTCCTCGAGGCGCCCGACCGCATTCTCGATTTCCTCGGGAACGAGACGGCGCGCTCGCTTCTCGCGCCGGCCGCCGCGGCCGGGAAGCTCGGGCTCCGGCTCGCCCAGCTCGGCGGCGGGTACATCGCGAAGACGCTCGCCCGCTTCACCGGGCAGGCGGTGCTCGCGGACCTCGCGGACTTCCTCCAGTCGTTCCAGGGGATGTACGACGGGTTCAAGGAGCGCGCGGCCGCCGTCCACGCGCTCCTCTCGCGACCGGAGGTCGGCTTCGTGCTCGTGACGAGCCCGAGCCCGGTCGCGATCGACGAGGTGCTCGCGTTCCACGAGCGGCTCCACGCGGAGTCGATGCCGATCGCCGGCCTCGTCGCGAACCGCGTCACGCCCGACCTGTGGCCGGGGGGGCAGCTGCCGACGATCGGAGAGCTCGAGCGGGCGCTCGGGGGGGCCGACGAGGGCGTGCTCGCCGCGAGGCTCCTGCGCACGCTCACGGACCACCAGGCGCTCGCGCAGGCGGAGCGGCGGGCGCTCGATCGGCTGTTCGCCGCGCTCGAGGCCCCGCGCGCCGTCGTTCCCCGGCTCGAGACGGACGTGCATGACCTCGCGGGGCTCGCCAGGCTCGGCGAGCGGCTGTAGAACGAAGCGATGCGGCTCCCCCCGCTGAACGTCCAGACCCGCGCGGCGCACGATCTCGTCGAGATCACGCGCGAGGTGCGGGGGGCGCTCCGCGCGACGGGCATCGCGGGCGGGCTCCTCGTCGTGTACGTGCCGCACACCACCGCCGGCGTGACGATCCAGGAGAACGCCGACCCCGACGTCCGGTCGGACCTTCTCCTCACGCTCGAGAACATGGCGCCGGCGCGTCCCTCCCGCGGGACGTACCGGCACGCGGAGGGGAACAGCGCCGCGCACGTGAAGGCCTCGCTCGTCGGCAGCTCCGCGACGGTGATCGTGGAGCGCGGCGATCTCCTCCTCGGCACCTGGCAAGGCATCTTTCTCTGCGAGTTCGACGGCCCCCGGAGCCGGACGGTCGAGCTGAAGCTCGTCCCGGACGTGCCGCTCCCCGCCCCGCCCGAGCCGGACCACGGCGGATGAGCGCGGACGAACCGATGTCCGCGCACCCTGAGCGTAGCGCCGCCGCAGGCGGCGCGAAGTCGAAGGGGACCGCGACCCCGACCCCGACTTCGACCCCGACCCCGACCCCGACCACTACCACGACCTTGATCCGACGCCCGCTCCTCCTCCTCGCCCTGCTCTCCGCCTGCGCGACCGCGCAGCGCCCGCCCTCGCCCTCGCCCACCGCCCCGGTGGACCGCGCGCCGGCGGCGGATCTCCCGCCGCGCCTCGAGTTCCCTCCCGACGACGTGAAGGTCTCGCGGCTCGATCTCGAGCTCGCGGGGAAGAACGACGAGGAGCTGTTCGCGATCGGGACGGCCGCGTATGGCGCCGCCGACTACGGACGCGCGGCCGCCGCGTTCGCGCGGCTCGCCGACCTCTTCCCCACCTCTCGGCACGAGGCCGCCGCGCTCTTCGACGCGGGGCTCGCCTACGAGCGGCAGGACGAGTGGCGGCTCGCGCTCGAGCGGTTCCGCACGATCTCGCGGAAGTACGAGGGGCCCGACGCGACCGAGGCGGCGTTCCGGATCGCGGAGTGCCAGTACCACCTCCGCGAGCTCGCCGACGCGCGCGCGACACTCGACCGGCTCGTAGCCCAGCCCGACCTCTCACCCGGGGACCGCATCCGCGCGCTCGCGCAGCGCGGGATCGTCGAGCTCGAGGACGGGAAGATGGAGGACGCCGAGAAGAGCCTGCGGCTCGCGCTCGCGACCTTCCGCGCCGCGAGCGAGGACGAGCGGCTCGACGACCACTTCGCCGCGCAGGCGCAGTACTACCTCGGCGAGGTCTACCGCGAGTGGTTCCGTGCGCTCCCGCTCGATCCGTCGAAGGGGGACGACGCGGCGCTGCAGCGGGACCTCGAGCACAAGGCCGAGATGCTCCTCTCCGCCCAGGGTCACTACCTGCGCGCGATCCGGATGGGGAACGACCGCTGGGCGGTCGCCTCCGGCTTCCGCATCGGGGGCCTCTACGACGAGCTCCGCTCGCAGCTGCTCGACGCGCCGCTGCCGCCCGGGCTCGACGACGAGCATCAGGCGGCGTACCGCGCGGAGCTGCGCCGGCGCGTGCGGGTGCTCGCGACGAAGGCGATCACCGCCTACGAGCAGACGCTCTCGCGCGCCGCCCGCTCCGGCGTCGACGACCTGAGATTTCTCGGCGACGCGCAGGGATCCCTCGAGCGGCTGAAGAGCGCGATCGCCGACGACGTGAAGCCGACGATGTGATGGGTCGAGCCGGTTGATCCCGATCATTTTGTAGCGTCGCGGGCGCTCGTTTTCTTGATCCACGTCAGGTGACAGCGACTCACAGTGCGTTGCTTGCGCACGGTGAGACCAAGTATCTTGCGAGCCGATGTTGAGAATGACTCGCATGACCAGCCGAGCCCACTTCCCGAGCAGCCGCTCACCGGAGCCCCGCACGATGACTTCCTCCCGCCGCCTCGCCGCTCTCCTCGCCCTCGCCGGCGCCATCGCCTCCCCACGTGGCGCTCGTGCGGAGGGCCGCCCGATCCAGGACAACAGCTTCCTCATCGAGGAGGCCTACAACCAGGAGGCCGGCGTCATCCAGCACATCAACACCTTCGCGCGCACGCGCGGCGGGGCATGGGGCTACTCCTTCACCGAGGAGTGGCCGGTGCTCGGCCAGACGCACCAGGCCAGCGTCACGTTCACCGCGGCGGGCCCCGAGGGCGCTTCGGCGGGTGTCGGCGACCTCGCACTCAACTACCGGCTCCAGGCGATCGGGAACGGCGAAACCCGCGTCGCGCTCTCGCCGCGCCTCACGGTGCTCGTCCCGACCGGCGACTCGGCTCGCGGCCTCGGCTCCGGCGGAACGGGGCTCCAGCTGAACGTGCCGCTCAGCGTCGTGCTGCTCGACCGGCTCGTCACGCACGTGAACGTCGGCGCGACGTACGTCCCGTCGGCGCGCGACGGCGCGGGCGCGAAGGGCTCGTCCGCGAGCTTCGCCGCCGGCGAGAGCTTCATCTGGCTCGCCCACACCAACTTCAACGTGATGCTGGAGGCGCTCTACACGCGCACCGAGCTGAGCTTCGGCGCCGGGAGACAGCGGACCGAGACGTTCACCGTGAGCCCGGGCCTGCGCACCGCGATCAACTTCCGGAGCGGGCTCCAGATCGTCCCGGGCATCGCGGTGCCGATCGGCGTCGGCCCGAGCGCGGGCGAGCGGAGCGTCTTCCTGTACCTGAGCTTCGAGCACCCGTTCCGCGCCGCCGGCCCCACGGAGCAGTCCTGAGCGCCGGGCCGGCCGCCGCGCCGAGGACGGCCACGCTCCCGCTCGCGCTCATGTCGGACGGTGAGGTGGGTGACATCGTGCGGGTCGCGGGCGGCGCGGGCGCGACGGCGCGCGCTGAGGACCTCGGGCTGCGCGCCGGGAAGCGCGTCCGGATGCTCGCGAACGGCGCGGGCCCGGTGCTGGTGAAGGTGGACGAGTCCCGGATCGCCGTGGATCGCCGTGTCGCGCTGAACATCGAGGTGAGGAAGGCATGAACACGAACCTGGCGAAGCTCGCGCCCGGAGACCGGGCGCGGATCACGGCGGTCGGCTCGATCGGGCCGATGAAGCGGCGGCTCATGGACATGGGGCTCCTGCCCGGCGAGGAGATCGTCGTGCAGAAGGTCGCGCCGCTCGGGGATCCGATCGAGGTGCGGGTGAGGAGCTACCGCCTCTCGCTCCGCAGGAAGGAGGCGGAGGGCGTCGCGGTGGAGGTGACGCCGTGACCGCCGCGGCGAAGCTGCACGGCGAGGCGACGCGCGCCCGCGCCGAGCCGGGGCGTCGGATCACCGTCGCCGTCGCCGGCAACCCGAACTCGGGCAAGTCGACGCTCATCAATGCGATCGCCGGCACGCGCCTGCAGGTCGGGAACTGGCCGGGGGTGACGGTCGAGAAGAAGGAGGCGGCCTTCGAGCACGGCGGCCGCCGCATCCGGCTGGTCGACCTTCCGGGCACCTACTCCCTCTCGCCGTTCTCGCAGGAGGAGATCGTCGCGCGCGACTACCTCGCGCAGGAGCGCCCGGACGTCGTCGTGAACGTCGTGGACGCTACGAACCTCGAGCGGAACCTGTACCTCACGGTGCAGCTCCTCGAGCTCGGGATCCCCGTCGTGATGGCGCTCAACATCCACGACGAGGCGGAGGCGAAGGGGTACCGCATCGACGCGCGCGCCATCGAGCAGCGGCTCGGAATCCGCGTCGTTCCGACCTCGGCCACGAGGAAGGAAGGGCTCACGGACCTGCTCGAGGCGACCGTCGCCGCGGCGGACGCGCCCGAGGAGGAGGCGCGCCCTGCGCTGCTGAGCTACGGGCGGGACCTCGACCGCGCCGCGCTCTCGATCGCCGAGCTGCTCGAGCAGGGCGCCCCGCCGCGGGTGGACCGGTATCCGCGCCGGTGGCTCGTCCTGAAGCTCCTCGAGGGCGACCCGCGCGTCTGCGCGGAGGTGCGGCTCGCCCCCGCGCTGCTCGACGCGGCGCGCGCTCACCTGCGCGAGGCGCACGGCGGCGACGTCGAGGCGCTGCTCGCGGAGGCTCGCTACGGGCTCGCCGCGGGGCTCACGCGGGAGGTCCTGGAGCGGCCGCGGCTCGAGAAGGTCGAGCTGACGGAGCGGATCGACCGGATCGTCCTGAACCGCGTCCTCGGGATCCCGATCTTCTTCGCCGCGATGTGGGTCGTCTTCAAGCTCACCTTCGACCTGTCGGCGCCGTTCGGCGACTGGATCGACGCGACGGCGAACGGGCCGCTCAAGCGGTGGGCGGCGGCCCTGCTCGGCGTCGTCTCGGCGCCGGGCTGGACGGTCTCGCTCGTGAACGACGGGATCATCTCGGGGGTCGGGTTCGTCCTCGTGTTCGTGCCGGTCATCTTCGCGATGATGTTCTTCATCACCTTCCTCGAGGGCAGCGGCTACATGGCGCGCGCCGCGTTCGTGATGGACAAGGCGATGCACGCGATGGGGCTCCACGGGAAGTCGTTCATCCCGATGGTCCTCGGGTTCGGCTGCAACGTCCCGGGCATCTACGCGACGCGAACGCTCGAGAGCTGGCGCGATCGCGTGCTGACCGCGCTCCTCATCCCGCTCATGTCGTGCGGGGCGCGCCTCCCGGTGTACGTGCTCTTCGTGGGCGTGTTCTTCCCCGGGCGCCCCGGCACGGTGATCTGGTCGCTCTACGTCGTCGGCATCGTCCTCGCCATCGTCATGGGCGTCCTCTTCAAGAAGACGCTGTTCCGCGGCGAGGCGCCCGCCTTCATCATGGAGCTGCCGCCCTACCGCATGCCGTCCATGCGGAGCCTCTGCCTGCACACGTGGGAGAAGGGGAAGCACTTCCTCTTCAAGGCGGGCACCTACATCCTCGCGGTCTCGGTCCTCGTCTGGTTCCTGCTCCACCTGCCGTGGGGCGTCGAGGGCAAGAAGGACTCGTACCTCGGCAAGGCGGGGCAGGTCATGGCGCCGGCGCTCGCGCCGCTCGGCTTCGGGACGTGGGAGGCCGCCTCGGCGCTCCTCACCGGCGTCGTGGCGAAGGAGATCGTGGTCGGGACCATGGGCGAGATCTACGCGCCGGCGGCGGAGCCGGCGCAGAGGCAGCCGCCGCCGACGGTCGGCGAGGACCTGAAGGAGATCGGCGCCTCGTTCGGCGCGGCGGCGAGGAAGGCGGTCGGGAACGTCGTCTCGACCGTGGGGCTGTCCTCGCTCTCCTTCGAGGACGAGAAGCCGGGCGACTCGCCGCTCAAGGTCGCCCTGCGCGGCGCGTTCACGCCGCTCACCGCGCTCGGCTTCATGATCTTCGTGCTGCTGTACATGCCGTGCGTCGTCGTCGCGATCGCGATGCGCCAGGAGTTCGGCGGCTGGAGGTGGTTCGGCGTCGCGTTCGCGTACCAGACGGCGCTCGCCTGGGGGATGGCGCTGCTCGTCTATCAGGGCGGCCGGCTGCTCGGTCTCGGGGGCTGACCGTGAGCGCCGTCGATCTCGTCATCGCGACCGCGGTGCTCGCCGCCGCCGCGTGGCTCCTGTGGCGGTCGTTCCGCCGCGGCGGGAGCTGCCACGGCTGCAGCGGCGCCTGCGGGAGTGCGCCGCGCGCGGCGGCCGGCCTCGTGCAGCTCGGCCGGGAGCCCCGCGACGGCGCGCGCTGAGCGTCAGCCCGCCGGGACGGCCTCGGGATACAGCGCGTCGAGCTCCGCCTTGTAGCGCTTCTCGATCGCCTTCCGCTTGAGCTTCTGCGAGGGCGTCACCTCGCCCTCCGCCTCGAGGAACTCTCGCGGCAGGATCGCGAAGCGCTTCACGGTCGCGAAGCGCGGCAGCGTCGCGTTCAGCCGGTCGAGGTCCTTCTGGAGGAGCGCCTTCACTCGCGGCTCCCGCGCGAGCTGCGCGATGGGCATGCCGGCGAGGCCGTTGTCGGCCGCCCAGCGCTGGATCGCCTCGGGGTCGAGCGTCACGAGCGCCGAGACGTAGTTGCGGCGATCGCCGTGGACGAGCACCTGGGCGATCCAGGGCGAGAGCGCCTTCAGCTTCGCCTCGAGCTCGGTCGGCGCGACGTACTTACCGCCGGAGGTCTTGATGAGATCCTTCTTGCGGTCTGTGATGGACAGGTAGCCGTCGGCGTCCACGAAGCCGACGTCGCCGGTGTGGAGCCACCCGTCCTCGTCGAGCGCCTCCCGCGCCTGCTCCGGCAGCCCGCGGTAGCCGCGCATGATCCAGGGGCCGCGCATCAGGATCTCGCCGTCCTCCGCGATCTTCACCTCGATGCCGGCGAACGGCGTCCCGACCGTCCCGATCTTCCTCGCCCACGGGAGGTTCCCGTGCGTCGCCGCCGACGACTCGGTGAGGCCGTATCCCTCGAGGATCACGACGCCGAGCGCGTCGAAGAACTCGGCGATGTCCTTCGAGAGCGGCGCCGATCCCGAGACGAAGAACTTGAGCCGGCCGCCGAAGAGGGCGCGCACCTTCTGGAACACGAGGCGGTCCGCGACGGCGCGCTGCGCCTCGAGCAGCGCGGGGGGCCGGTGGCCCGCCCGCAGGAGCCGCGAGTGCTCGAGCCCGACGCCGAGCGCCCAGCGGAAGATCGCCCCCTTCACGGCGCCGCCCTCGCGCGCGCTCTGGACCACCTTCGCGTGGACCTTCTCGAAGATGCGGGGGACGGCGCACACGAACGTGGGGCGGGTCGCGGCGAGGTTCTCGACGATCTTGTCGACGCGGCCGTCGACCGCCGTCGGGAACCCGATGCGGAGCTGCGCCGTGCCGATCATCTTCCCGAAGACGTGCGCGAGCGGCAGCCAGAAGAACTGGAAGATGCCGGGGTGGTCGAGGAACCGGGACTCCTCGATCGCCCTCGACTGCGCGATCCAGGCGGCGTGGGTGAGCTCGACGCCCTTCGGCCGGCCGGTCGTCCCGCTCGTGTAGATGAGCGTCGCGAGCGCGTCGGGGCGAAGCTCCGCCGCCCGCTCCTCGAACGCGCCGGGGTGGGCGGCGTCCCACGCCCGTCCCTTCTCCTCGAGCTCGGCGAGCCGCATCACCCAGCCGTCCGGCGAGGCGGCGCCGTCGAACGTCACGACCTGCCGCAGCGCGGGCAGCTCGGCGCGGCGGGCGACGAGCTTCTGGACCTGCTCGTCGTTCTCGACGAACGCGATCGTCGCGCCGGAGTCGGAGAGGATGAAGGCGCACTCGTCCGGCGTGGAGGACGGATAGATCGTGCTCGTCGCCCCTCCCGCGAAGAGGATCCCGTAATCGGCGAAGATCCACTCGATCCGGGTCGAGGCCAGGATCGCGACGGGCTGCTCCGGGCCGAGGCCGAGCGCGCGCAGGCCGCCCGCGACCGCGCGGACCCGCTCCTCCGTCTCGAGCCACGAGAGCGACCGCCAGGCCCCGGCGACCGGATATCGGAACGCCTCCGCGTCGGGCGTCCGTCCGACGCGCTCGAGGAACAGCTCGGGCACGTTTCGCGGTGCGGTGTCGGCCACGGCCACGGTGTCCTCCCTCAGCACGTCGCCGAGCGTACGTCCGAGCGTCCCGGCGCGCGAGGGCAACGAGGGGCCCCGGAAGAGGCGCGGACGGCCATCCGTCCTCAAGCTAACTTCCTCCGCGATAACGGAGTCACGAAACGACGCGCCTGCCGCTTGACAGCTCGATCATCCGTTACTTAGGATACGCCACCTATTCTAACGGACACCCGAAAGGACCCGCTCACATGGCCCTCCCTCCGAACCGGAAGCCGCGCTTCGAGACCCTGCAGATCCACGCCGGTCAGGAGCCCGCGCCGGGCACGAACTCCCGCGCGGTCCCGATCTACCAGACGACCTCGTACACCTTCGACTCCGCCGAGCACGGCGCGCGGCTCTTCGCGCTCCAGGAGTTCGGCAACATCTACACGCGGCTCATGAACCCGACGTCGGACGTCTTCGAGAAGCGGATCGCCGCGCTCGAAGGCGGCGTCGCGGCGCTCGCCACCGCGTCGGGCCACGCCGCCCAGTTCCTCGCCATCACGAACATCGCCCAGTCGGGCGACGACATCGTCTCCTCCTCGAAGCTCTACGGCGGCACGTACAACCAGTTCAAGGTGACGTTGCCGCGCCTCGGGATCACCACGAAGTTCATCGAGAAGGACGACCTCGGCGAGTGGAAGAAGGCGATCGGACCGAAGACGAAGGCGCTCTACGTCGAGACGATCGGCAACCCGAGCTACGACATCGCCGACCTCGAGGCGCTCGCGAAGCTCGCGCACGAGAACAAGATCCCGCTCATCGTCGACAACACCTTCGGGGCCGCCGGCTACCTCTGCCGCCCGATCGAGTGGGGCGCGGACGTCGTCGTGGAGTCGGCGACGAAGTGGATCGGCGGCCACGGCACCTCCATCGGCGGGGTGATCGTGGATTCCGGAAAGTTCGACTGGGGCGCGAGCGGCAAGTTCCCGGGCTTCACGGAGCCCTCGCCCGGCTACCACGGCCTCGTCTACAACGACGTGTTCGGGCCGAAGGGGCCGTTCGGCAACATCCAGTTCATCATCCGCGCGCGCGTCGAGGGGCTGCGCGACATCGGGCCGGCCCTCTCGCCGTTCAACTCGTTCCTCTTCCTGCAGGGGATCGAGACGCTCTCCCTCCGCGTCCAGCGGCACTGCGAGAACGCGCTCGCGCTCGCGAAGTGGCTCGAGCACCACCCCCAGGTCGCGTGGGTCTCCTACCCCGGCCTCGAGTCGCACCCGCACCACCAGCGGGCGCGCAAGTACCTCGAGAACGGCTTCGGCCCGGTCCTCTCCTTCGGGATCAAGGGCGGGTTCGAGGCGGGCAAGGCGTGGATCAACTCGGTGAAGCTCTCCTCCAACCTCGCCAACGTCGGCGACGCGAAGACGCTCGTCATCCACCCCGCGTCGACGACCCACAGCCAGCTCACCCTGGCCGAACAGCAGAGCGCCGGCGTGACGCCGGACGGCATCCGCGTCTCGCCGGGCATCGAGCACATCGACGACATCAAGGAGGACTTCGAGGAGTCGTTCGCGGCGGCGAAGAAGTAGCGGTCTCCGACGACGAACCGCCGTCTTACCCGTTCGCCCTGAACGTAGGGCCGGAGGAGCCGGCCCGAAGTCGAAGGGCGGCAACGCGAGGGGCCCCGCCGGCACGTGCCGCGCGGGGCCTCCATCGTATTTCCCGCGCCTGCTGCCACTCGGCTGCCACTCGTCCGCGGCCTCGCACTGTCAGAGTGTGCGCCTACGCTCTGCGTTCAGTGCCGGGGGATCCCTCACCGAAAGCGATCGCGCACGTTGCGCCCGACGGCCGGGCGCAGAGTGTCGACGATCATCTAGAAGGCGTCGCGCAGCTTGCGGCGCAGTTCGTCGAACCCTTCTGCGATCGCGAGTGGGGGAGCCTCGCGGGGCGGTGGCACGACTTCGGAAAATACAATCCCGAGTTCCAGGCCAAGATCCGAGCCGAGTCCGGCTTCGACGAATTCACGGAGAGCGACTCGTCGGGTCGCCGGGTGGATCACTCGACGGCCGGCGCCCTGCTTGCCTACGCGGCTCTGGGTGGCAGGGTCGGCACCTCGGCCGCGGCCGACGCCATCGCCGCGGTCGTCGCGGGGCACCATGCAGGGCTTTCTGACGTCACAGGCGGCCTCGACCAGAGACTGCTCGCGAAGGCCGATCTCCTCCAGCGCGCAAAGGCGGCATCGCCTTCCCCCGATCTTCTCCGGGCTACGGTCCCTCCTCCACCGGCCTGCGTGCGGGCCGGCGTTCCTTGCGACGACATGCTGCGAGACTGGGAACTCTGGGTCCGTATGCTGTTCTCCGCCGTCGTCGACGCGGACTCGCTCGACACCGAGGCGTTCTGTGATCCCGAGAAGGCTGCACAGCGGGGGACTCTCCCTTCCGTAGCGGAGCTCGCCGAGCGCCTCGACGATCACCTCGGGAGCTTCCGCGACAGAACCGGCTCGGTCGCCGCTTCGCGGCAGAAGGTCCAGGCTGCGGCCCGTGCCGCCGCGGACCGGCCACCGGGCGTTTTCACGCTGACGGTCCCGACGGGCGGCGGCAAGACGCTGGCATCACTCCTATTCGGACTTCGCCATGCAGCGGCAAACGGCCTCGGGCGCGTCATCGTGGTCCCACCGTACACGAGCATCATCGAGCAGACCGCGGACGTGTACCGCCACGCGCTCGCGGTGGACGCCGTGATCGAGCACCATGGCGCGCTCGCTCCTCGCAACGAGCATCGGTGGAGCTCCCTCGCCGCCGAAAACTGGGACGCGCCGGTCGTCGTCACGACCGCCGTCCAGCTCATCGAGAGCCTGTTCGCGAACCGTCGGTCTCGGTGCCGCAAGCTCCATAATGTCGCGCGCAGCGTCGTCGTGCTCGACGAGGCACAGACGCTCCCGCCGGCCCTGCTGGCACCCATCCTGGACGTCTTGAAGGCGCTCGTCCGCGGGTACGGCGTGAGCCTCGTTCTCTGCACCGCCACGATGCCCGCGCTACGGCGCCGCGAGCGCTTTCCGCATGGGTTCGATGGCGCCGTCGAGCTTGCGCCCGAGCCGGAAGCCCTCGCCGACACGCTCCGCCGCGTGGAGGTGACGTGGCCCGCGAGCCTGGAAACGGCTGAGGATTGGGACGGGCTCGCGCGAAGGGTGGCTGCCGAGCCGCGCGTGCTCGCCATCGTCCACCTGAAGCGTGACGCGCTGCTGCTGACCGAGTCACTCGATCGGATCGCGGGGGATGTCGCGACCTGCCACCTCTCCGGCAACATGTGTCCGGAGCACCGGGCGAAAGTCCTCGGCAAGGTCCGCAGCGCCCTGCAGCGCGGTCAGCCCATCCGCGTAGTGTCGACTCAGCTCATCGAGGCGGGTGTCGACGTCGACTTCCCGGTCGTGTTCCGCGCCCTCGCCGGTCTCGATTCGTTGGCACAGGCGGCAGGGCGCTGCAACCGCGAGGGCAGGTTGGCGCGCGGGCGCCTCGAGGTGTTCGTACCGCCGACCCGCCCGCCGCCCGGAGCGCCACGCGCGGGCGAAGCGGTGACCCGTGCGATGCGCTCGGCGAACCCGGCGCTCGACCTGTTCTCACCTGCCGTTCACGAGCAGTTCTTCCAACAGCTCTACGCGACAGCAACGCTCGACGCGCTCGGAATCCAGCCGCTGCGGGCCGCTCGCGCATTCGAGCAGGTCGCCGAGCGGTTCCGGTTGATCGAGGACGGCGCGACGGAGGTCGTCATCCCGTGGGAGCGCGCCGCGGAGCTCCTCGCGGATGTCGCGCGCTTCGGGCCGGACAGGGGACGGCTGAGGGCCCTCCAGCGGTGGGTTGTCCGAGTGCCCGGCAGTATCTTTCGCAAGCTCGCCGAGGCGGGTGCGATCGAGGAGGTCGGGGGCGCCTTGAGCGCACTGCGGCCGACGTTTCGCCACCTGTACTCGGACCGCTTTGGCCTGGTCGTGGGCGACGCGCCCGCGGCGGACCCGGAAGCGTTCGTGGTCTGACGAAGGGAGGACGGATGGAGAAGGAGAGCCGAATGCTCCGGCTGCGCGCCTTCGGGCCGCTCGCGTGCTTCACGCGCCCCGAGTTCAAGGTCGAGCGGATGAGCTACGAGGTGATGACGCCGTCGGCTGCGCGGGGGCTTCTCGAGGCGGTGTTGTGGAAGCCGGCGATTCGGTGGCGGATCCACCGCATTCACGTGCTGCGCGACATCCGGTTCACCTCGTTCAAGCGGAACGAGGTGAACGGCGGGCGACCCGCGATCACGGCAGGACAGGTCGCGGGGGAGGAGCCGCTTCGCCCGTTCTTTGTGGACGAGGCGAGAGCACAGCGCTCGACCCTAGCGCTCGCGGACGTGGACTACGTCGTCGAGGCGACGCTCCGATTGACGGAGCGTGCCGGCGAGGACGACAACGTGAACAAGTTCACCGAGATGTTCGAGCGGCGACTGGAGAAGGGGCAATGGTTCCACGCGCCGTATTTCGGCTGTCGTGAGTTCGCAGCGTCAATCGAGCCCGCGGCGGCCTCGTTCCAGCCCATTCTTGTGACCAAGCCGCTCGGCCTCATGCTGCACGACATCGACTTCGGACCGACCGGTCACGGCACCCCGCACTTCTTCCAGGCGGTCCTGCGGGACGGGGTCGTCGAGGTCCCGCCTTTCGAGCCGCGGGCACGCGCGGAGGACACGCGATGATGCTCAAGGAGCTGTATGACCTCGCGCAGCGCGAGCGCCTGGTCGCGGATGCGGATTACGAACCCCAGCGCATCAGCTACGTCGTAGTCATCGGCAAGGGCGGGAAGCTCAGATCGGTCGTCTCCACGCTGACACCGCCGCCCGAAGGCAAGGGAAAGCCGAAGGCGAAACCGTTCCAGGTCCCTCGTGGCAGCGTCAGGACGTCGGCGGTGCTGGCCCAGTTTCTGTGGGACAACGCCAAGTACGTCTTCGGCGTCAACGTCGACCCCACGCGAAAGGTCGCGAAGGCGGACCTCGCCGAGTGCCGCGGCGCCTTCCTGGCCAAGGTGCGCGAGGCGGCAGCCTCGTCAAAGGATCCGGGACTCCAAGACGTGGCCGCTTTCCTCGCGAAGCTCGAGGGTGTGCCGTGGACTCGCGACGAGCTCCAGAAGCGCTGCGGCGCGGAAACCATCGAGGCGAACGCGAACTTCACCTTCCGGCATGAGTCCGACCCCGAAGGGCTGGTGAGCGACGGCCTCAGGGTTCGGAATTGGTGGGCTGCGCAGCGACAGGGCTCGGCCGAGCGCGAGATCCGCTGTCTGGTGACCGGGGAGCTTGCATCGCCCATTGGCGCCCATCCCAAGATCAAGAAGCTCTGGGGTGGGCAGACGAGCGGCGTCGCGCTGGTCTCGTTCAACGACATCGCGTTCGAGTCCTACGGGCTCGCCGGAAACGAAAACGCTCCGATCGGCCGACCGGCTGCGGAGGCGGTCGCCGCGGCGCTCAACCGACTCCTCGACCGCGATTACCCGAGCCCGATCGATGGCACGCCAATGCCGTCCCGGAGCATCCGTATCGCCGAGGACACGACGGTTGTCTTCTGGTCGCGGAACGACGCCGCACCCGTGAGCTTGTTCGCCGGCGCGCTCGAGGCTGATCCGCAGCAGGTGAAGGCGTTATACGAGGCGCCGCACGGAGGCCGGCCGCCCGCGCTCGGAGACGAGAGCGCGTTCTTCGCTCTCGCGCTCTCCGGCGAGATGGCACGGGCCAAGATCCGAGGGTGGCACGAGACCACCCTCGGACGCGCGCTCGCGAACGTGAGGGCTCATTTCGACGACATCGACGTGGCGCACCGGGACGGGGATCCGCTACCACTGTGGCGTCTGCTCCAGTCGCTCGCGCTGCTGAGTGATCGGAAGAACGTAGAGCCCGGAGTCGCCGCGGCGACGTTCGGCGCGATCATCGAAGGGCGCGCCTACCCGCGCGCCCTGCTGCAAGGCGGCGTCCGCCGCGCCCGCGCCGAGCGGGAGGTCACGCCGGAGCGCGCCGCCGTCATCAAGGCCTATCTCGCCCGAGCCCGCCGCAAGGGGCTCCTCCCCGCTTCCTTCCCGGAGGTCACGAAGCACATGGACGCCACGTCGACGAACGTCCCGTACCGCCTCGGCCGACTCTTCGCCACGCTCGAAAAGCTCCAGGAGGAAGCCCTCCCCGGCGCGAACACCACGATCCGCGACCGCTTCTTTGGAGCGGCCTCAGCGACGCCGGTCACTGTCTTCCCTCGCCTCGTGCGCGGAGCGCAGCCGCATCTCGGAAAGGCGAAGCGAAGCGTCTACTTCGAGAAGCTGATCCAGGAGATCGTCGCGCCGCTTCAGCGCTTCCCGTCTCACCTGAGCCTCGAGGAGCAGGGGCTCTTCACGCTCGGCTACTACCACCAGCGGCAGGATTTCTTCACGAAGAAGGACGACGCCGCAATCGCGCAGTGAAAGGGGCACGCTATGACCGCACTCCAGAAGCGCTACGACTTCGTCCTCCTGTTCGACGTCCAGGATGGGAACCCGAACGGCGACCCCGATGCCGGGAACCAGCCGCGCATCGACCCGGAGACGGGGCACGGGCTCGTCACGGACGTCTGCCTGAAGCGCAAGGTCCGGAACTACGTCCTCCTGTCGAGGGAGGGCAAGCAGGGCCTCGACATCTACGTGAAGGAGAAGGCCGTCCTCGCGCAGCAGCACGCGAAGGCATACGACGCACTCAAGCTGGAGAAGACGAAGGAAAAGAAGAAGGCGAGCGATGCGGGCGACGTTGAGAAGGCCCGCGACTGGATGTGCCGGAACTTCTTCGACGTGCGCACCTTCGGCGCGGTCATGTCGCTCAAGGAAGCGAACGCGGGGCAGGTCCGTGGGCCGGTTCAGCTCACGTTCGCGCGATCGGTTGCGCCGGTCGTCGCGCTCGAGCACGCGATCACGCGGGTCGCCGTCGCCACGACGAAGGAGTCCGAAGAGCAGGGCGGCGACAACCGCACGATGGGGCGCAAGACGACGCTGCCCTACGGCCTCTACGTGGGACACGGCTTCGTCTCCCCCCAGCTCGCGGCGCAGACCGGATTCTCCCAGGAGGATCTCGGGCTGCTCTGGGAGGCATTCGGCCGGATGTTCGAGGTCGATCGGAGCGCCGCCCGCGGCCTCATGTCGCTGCGCCGACTCCTCGTGTTCGAGCACGAGAGCGCGCTGGGAAGCGCCCCCGCCCATCGGCTCTTCGACCTGGTGAAGGTGGTCCAGAAGGATTCGTCGAAGCCCGCCCGGCAGTACGGCGACTTCACGGTCGCGGTGGGCGAGCCGCCGAAGGGCGTGAAACTCTCCGAGCCGGTCGCCACCTGATGCGATCGGACGACGACCTCATCCCCATTTCGGCGCTGCAGCACCTCCTGTTCTGCGAGCGTCAGTGCGCGCTCATCCACGTGGAGGGGCTTTGGGCGGAGAACCGCCTCACGGCCGAGGGACGCGTGCTCCACGAGGCAGCCGATCGCGGCGCGCCGAGCGAACGCGACGGCACCACGGTCGCTCGGGACGTCGCGCTCCGATCGGATCGGCTCGGCCTCTACGGCCGCGCCGATGTCGTAGAGTTCCGTGCCGAGGCCGAAAGCGGGAGGGTGGCGTTTCCGGTCGAGTACAAGCGCGGACGCCGCGCGCCGCGCGCGGCCGACGAGGTACAACTCTGCGCGCAGGCCATGTGCCTCGAAGAGATGCTGGGGACACCCGTACCGCGCGGCGCGATCTTCCACGGCGCATCTCGCCGAAGGCGGCCGGTCGAATTCACGCCCACGCTCCGCGACCTTGTGGAGCGCTCCATCGAGAGACTCCGGCGCCTGTTGGAGATCGGGCGGACGCCGCGGGCCGAACCGGGCCCCAAGTGTCGCTCGTGCTCGCTCGCGGCGCTTTGCGTGCCCAGCGCCACGGTCGACCCGGATGCCGCCAGCCGCTACCTCGCCCAACTCGTGCGGGAGGGGCCATGACGAACCTGATCAACACGCTTTACGTCACCACGCCGGGGGCGTACCTGCGAAAGGACCATGAGAGCCTCGTCGTGCGCATCGAGCGGAGGACGGCCCTCGCGGTACCCATTCATCATCTCGCGGGCGTCGTCTGCTTTGGCCAGGTCGGAGTGAGCCACGGCCTCCTGCACGCGTGCGGAAAGGCCGGGGTTGCGGTTTCATTTCTTTCACGGACCGGCCGTTTTCTCGCGCGCGTGGAAGGTCCGCGGTCAGCGAGCACGGCACTCCGCCGCGCACAATTCCGCGCGGCGGACGACGCAGCGGGGTGCGCCCGGCTCGCGCGCGGAATCGTGATCGGCAAGATCGCGAACGCGCGGTCTCTCCTGCTCAGGGGCGCACGCGAGGCCGAAGAGGTCGAGGACCGCTCGGCGCTTGTGGACGCCGCAGGTGCGCTCGCGACACGGCTTGACCTGCTCGGGCGCGAGACCCCCGTGCTCGACGAGTTGCGCGGGCACGAGGGCGAGGCTGCACGGCGATACTTCGAGGCGTTCGACCGGCTCCTGAAGCGAGAGAGGGAGGCATTCCGCTGGGAGGGCCGAACCCGCCGACCACCGCTCGATCCGCTGAACGCGCTCCTCTCGTTCCTCTACGCGCTCGTCACTCATGATGCCGATGCTGCGCTTCAGTCGGTGGGACTGGATCCGGGCGTGGGGTTCCTCCATGCCGAGCGCGCCGGACGACCGTCGCTCGCGCTCGACCTCGCCGAGGAGTTCCGGAGCGCGCTCGCCGACAGACTCGCCGTCGCTGCGATCAACCTCGGGCAGGTGAAACCCGGCGGCTTCATGTCCGCGGAGACCGGAGCAGTTTCGATGGACGACTCGACTCGGAAGGCGGTCATCGTCGCGTACCAGAAGCGGAAGCAGGAACCCATCGTCCATCCGTTTACCGGCGAGCAGACGACCATCGGGCTTTCGGTGTTCATTCAGGCGCGACTCCTTGCCCGCGCCATCCGTGGCGATCTCGACGCCTACCCACCGTTCACGCTGAGGTGACCCATGGTCGTGGTCGTAAGCTACGACGTGAAGACGTCCGCCGAAGGCGGCAAGAAACGCCTCCGCGCGGTGGCGCAGGCATGCGCGGATTACGGGCAGCGCGTCCAGTTCTCCGTCTTCGAGTGCTCCGTTGGAGAGGTGCAGTGGGTCGAGTTGCGTCGGCGGCTGGCCGCCACGATAGACCCCGATCAGGACAGCCTCCGTATCTACTTTCTCGGGGAGGATTCGTCCTCGCGTATCGAGCACCTCGGGACCAAGATCCCCAGAGACCTGGATGGGCCGCTCGTCGTCTGAAGAACCGCGCGAACCGGGAACGGACAGCCGTTTCCGCGCCGGTTCGCGATTCGCGCAACACCGCTCTCTGACAAGCGAATACGATGCGTCGTCAGGTCTAGCCAGCTCGGCATCGACACTACGAGCGCAGGTTCGCGCGAGGCCTGGAAAACGCGCTCGATTTACAGATACTTGGAAACGCAGAGTCCCCTCCGCCGACGAGGCGGAGGGCGGGTTGAAACCTCTATCAGCCCCTTCCCTTGGCGACGGTGAAGGGTCCCCTCCGCCGACGAGGCGGAGGGCGGGTTGAAACTTCTTCGCGTTCTCGCCTCGGTAGACGGGCAGATGTCCCCTCCGCCGACGAGGCGGAGGGCGGGTTGAAACCTGGGCACGCGCGGGCGTCAGAAGGAGGCGCGTGTCCCCTCCGCCGACGAGGCGGAGGGCGGGTTGAAACTCCTCGTCTCGCGTCCGGCTCCATGCCGTCCGTCGTCCCCTCCGCCGACGAGGCGGAGGGCGGGTTGAAACTTCGCGGACCTCTGGGACACGGTCAAGGGCGTCTTGTCCCCTCCGCCGACGAGGCGGAGGGCGGGTTGAAACTTGGTCCTGCGCGGCGCCCTGAACGTCCCCGCGGGTCCCCTCCGCCGACGAGGCGGAGGGCGGGTTGAAACGTTCAGGCGGCGGCCGGCTCGTGCCGGCGCCGCGTCCCCTCCGCCGACGAGGCGGAGGGCGGGTTGAAACTTCGCCTCCCGCCTCGCGTCATCGCTCGCCGCCTGTCCCCTCCGCCGACGAGGCGGAGGGCGGGTTGAAACCCGGCCGGCTCGCGGCGTTCGGGGGCTAACGTGGTCCCCTCCGCCGACGAGGCGGAGGGCGGGTTGAAACTTTGCGAGAGGCAGGTACACGGCGCGCGTCGGGTGTCCCCTCCGCCGACGAGGCGGAGGGCGGGTTGAAACTCCGG
>WNFU01000406.1_pt1 | contig 103659 bp, 106 predicted proteins | sample 5400121 | NCBI WGS metagenome assembly WNFU01 (sample SAMN13153360, study PRJNA577476) | soil metagenome | isolation source: 100 cm soil or saprolite under grassland replicate 1 | place: USA:California | collected 2016-06-15 | reverse complement strand
CGCGCACCGCAATGACGCAGATCGCTGCTGAGGAGCTCGGGATTCCTCTCGAGCACGTGCGGGTCTCACTCGGCGACTCGGCGCGCGGACCATTCGCGTCCATCTCTGCAGGGTCATCGACGGTGCCGTCGATGGGGCCTGCGGTGCGCTCGGCCGCCGGGGACGCCAAGCGTCAGATCATCGAGATCGCTGCGCAGCGGTTCCACCTCGAGGAGCGTGTGCTCGATCTTCGGGACGGCCAGATCGTGTCCGCGGACGGCGGTTCCTGGCCGCTCACCGAGGTCACGGGTCTGCTCGAGAGCGGCCAGATCCTGGGCAAGGGCGCGCGCGGGCCGAATCCGGCCGGCATGCAGGTCCTGACCTTCGGCGTCCAGATCGCCGAGATCGCCGTGGACGTCGAGACCGGAGAGGTGCGTGTCGACAAGATCGTTGCGATCCACGACGTCGGCCGCGTGATCAACGCGCTCGGCGCGGAGAGCCAGGTCGAGGGCGGGATCATCCAGGGCATCGGGCATACGCTTTCGGAGGAACGAATCGTCGATCCGTCGACGGGGTCGATCCTCACACGCACGCTCGACGCCTACCGGATGCCGACGATCGCAGACGTCCCGGAGATCGTCACGGATCTCGTCGACGTGCCGGATCCGCACCTGACGAACCTCGGCTCGAAGGGCCTCGGCGAGCCGCCGATCATCCCGGTCGCAGCCGCGATCGCGAACGCGATTCGCGATGCGACCGGAGCGGAGATTCGCTCGCTGCCGATCACCCGCGAAGAAATGTTGCGCGCGCTGCACGAAGCGCAGGCACGCGAAGAGGAGCGCAGTGGAGCTCCTGCGGCCGTCTAGCCCCGAGGAGGCCACCCGCGCGCTGGGCAACGGCTCGCGTGCGCTCGCAGGCGGGACGGAGCTCGTCCCGCTCATGCGGGACGGCCTCGTGCGCGCCGACACGCTCGTGTACATCAGCGACGTCGTGCCGCGAGGAGTCGACGGCACCCGCATCGGCGCGGGCACGACACTGGCCGAGCTCGAGGTCGATGGACAGATCCCGCAGGCGCTACGAGAGGCGTGCACGCAGGCGGCTTCGCCGCAGCTGCGCTCGATGGGGACGATCGGCGGCAATCTCCTGCAGGCGACACGCTGCTGGTACTGGCGGCTCGGCTTCGACTGCTGGCTGCATGGCGGCGAGAAGTGCTTTGCGCGAGACGGCGCGCACCGCGAGCACGCGATCTTCGGCAACGAGCAATGCGCGTCCGCTCACCCGTCGGACGTCGCGGCGGCGCTGCTCGCGCTCGGCGCCACTCTGCGCACCACGCGGCGTGAACTTACGATCGCAGAGCTCTACCGGCTGCCGACGGACGACAACCGCAACGTCACGACGCTCGCATCCGACGAGCTGATCCTCGAACTCGACGTTCCTGCACCTGACGCTTCCATCTACCTCAAGGCGATGGACCGGAGGAAGTGGTCGTTTCCGATCGTCGGCGTTGCCGCCGCGCGCCTCGACGGCGAGGTTCGAATCGCCCTCGCCGGCGTAGCTCCGATTCCCTGGGCGCTCGACTCGACCGCGGCTCTCGACGAGGCCACGCCTCTTCCCGGCACGGCCTACAAAGCCGAGATCGTCCGCGCTCTCGTGCGCCGCGCACTCGAAAGCATTTGACAGACGCGAAGCCCGGCTCGGCGGTGGCATTGGGCCTCGCGGTTTGCACACTCGTGGCCTGTGGCGGCGGCGACAAGACCGCGACGCAGAACGTCGCCACGCAGAGGACCGCAACGCAGAAGGCTGCGACGTCTTGCCCCACGACCGGCAAGCAGGTGACATTCCCGCTGCTGGACAAGTCGAAGGCCTACACGGTCAACGTCCTGACGAACCTCGGCTCCTTCGACATTCGCCTGGACGTCGGGGACTCGCCGTGCACCACCTCGTCGTTCGCCGCGCTGGTGCGGAAGCGCTTCTTCGACGGCACTCGGTTCCACCGGATCGTGCCCGGCTTCGTCATCCAGGGTGGAGATCCGACGGCCACGGGCACGGGCGGCCCCGGCTACAGCGTGCGCGACGTTCCGCCGCGCAATTCGCTCTACACGGAGGGCGTCGTCGCAATGGCGAAGAGCGCCGCAGAGCCGCCTGGAACCTCTGGGAGCCAGTTCTTCGTGGTCACGGGCGCGAACGCGGGCCTACCGCCCGAGTATGCAATCCTCGGTGTCGTCACCAAGGGGTTGCGCGTGGTCAGGAAGATCGGCCGCCTGGGCAATCCGGTGAACGAAAAGCCGACGCGCCGGGTCGTCGTCCTGCGCATGGTCGTCACGCCGTAGCCTGAGCTCATGATCTCTGCAGTCGTGCTCGCGGCAGGAGCATCGACGCGCTTCGGCTCGCCGAAGCAGGCGGTTCTGCTCGAGCCCGTCCTGGAACGGGTGCGCGGCAGCGCTGCGGTCGACGACGTTGTCGTCGTGCTTGGCGCCCACGACGTCGAGACACGTGAACGAGTCGTGCGCTGCCCAGACTGGGAGCGCGGGCCGGGCTCTTCGCTCAGATGCGGTCTCGCGGCGCTCGGCGACGAGGTCGAGGCGGCGGTCGTCGTCCTGGGCGACGGGCCGACGCTCGATCCGCGTGCGATCGACCGGGTAGTAGCGGCATGGCGCGAGAGCGGCGCGGAGCGGCTGGCGGCGACCTACGGCGGCATCCGCCTTCATCCGCTGCTGCTCGCCCGCGAGGTCTGGAGCACCGTGCCGGACGAGGGGCTGCGCGGGCTGCCCGCTCAGCTCGTGCCCTGCGACGATCTCGAACCTCCAGGAGACGTCGATTTTGCCGATGACCTGACCAGGTAGAAGAAGGATGGCCGCCCCGGAAACCAGAATTAGGTCGAGCATGGAGCTCGTCCACCCCCTAGAGCCGACCGGCGAGGAATCGCCGCTGGCCCGCGCTCGCCTCCACCGACAGCTGACCGTCGAGGAGACGGCCCGGCGCGCAGGCATCACGCCCGAGGAGGTGCGCTGGCTCGAGGAAGGCCGGGTGTATCGCTTCCCGAAGGCCGACGATGCGCTGATCGCAACCGCCCTTTACGCCACGGCGCTCGGGTTGGACAACCGCGAGGCGCGCGAGCTCGCAGGCCTGCCCGTTCCGCCGCAGCCGATCGAGCGAAGCCGGCTGCCCCGGCTGCTGGTCGTAGGGGGAGTCGTGATCGCCCTCGCAGTGTTCGCCACGCTGCTCCTGATCCCACGGTCGGGGACCAAGCCGACGCAGGGGGGCCCGAGCGCCATTCTTCCGCCGCCGTGGCGCATCCCGGTCAACGTCCTGAACGGCAGCGGCGACATCAACTACACGCGTCAGGTCGCGAGCCGTATCGGCGCGTTCGGCTACAGCATCAAGAAGGTCGGCCGCGCCGACAACTTCACGTATCCACAGACGGCGGTGTTCTTCCCACCGAAGTGCGAGGGCGTTGCGTTGCGGCTCGCAAAGCAACTCGGTGTTGCGACGAAGCCACTCCCGGGCGGGGCCGGACCGTGCCAGCTCTACGTGATCGTCGGCCCAGCGCGCGGACCCGGCGAGTAACGTCGCGCCGACGGCCTTGACCTGCTGACCACTAACATCGTCACTGATAAGCGAACGGAGGCTCTACTGGCTGCGTACAGCCCAGAGTGCTGCGCGCCGTCGCGGCGCGGTCAGATTCCTTGCTCGCATATAGCCTTAATCCTGTCGGCCAACTCGCCGGGGAGCCAGGAGTCGAGCGGAAGCTGGTTTGCGAACCGGCTAATGACCGTCTGCGCGTTTCTTGCCGTCTGAGCATCCGGATCATTTGCAGAATCCACCAAGGCGTCGAGTAACTCAACCGGGGCCGGAAGGAACTCGTGAATATCCTCATTCACAAGCTCTCGCAAAACACGAGCAATCGCGAACCCGGCTTCATCGAATCGTCCAAGCCGAACGAGGCAAGTAGCGCGTATCTCATCGATCCGAACGGCTCTCCAATGAAGATCGAGTTCTTCGAGACGTCGCGTGTCAACTCGGGCACACGCATCAAGAGCATCGCCGCATTGACGTGCCTTCAGGAACGCCTCCGCGAGTTGCGAGTACGGCAGCGCCGTCGACACACCCGCCGTTTCAGCGGCCTCGCAGGCCTCTTTCGCCCGCATCAACTCGGACGGGTCGTCGAATGCGATCATCGCGAGCGCGACGGCACGGCCCTGCAGACCGTCCACTCCGAGGTCGTCTAGCTCGGTAAGAGCAGTCCGCAGTAGCGTCGTTCGTTCTGGGCCCAGGTCCAGCGCATCGGCTTCGTCGATGAGCCTCCATGGATCTGCACCGCTCAGGGCCGCCGCCCAGGGTGATCGATTGTCTTCGCGCGGGCCTCCCACTCAGCAGCCTTCTTCAGCATCTTCTCCTTGATCTCGGGCATCCAGACGTCCTGGTTCTTGGCAACACGACGGCGCAACTCCGCGGCAGCTCTTCTGAGCCCCGTTCCGTGTCGCCCCGTTTCCGTTGCCACGCCGCGAAACATGTTCCTAACGTCTCGGATCTCCGCGTCCACAAACTTCTGCCACGAGATCCACTCACCGGCACCCGCGGGCCCGAGAGTACCGCCCCTCTCCTCCGCCAGCAACCTGCTAAGACGGGGGCCCCACTTCTCCCCGAGACGCTCCAGTGTCTTCCGGAGCACCTTACTTGCACACCGGCCCGCAACGCCTCCGCCGGCGACGTCAGCCGCTGCAATAGCCAGATCTCCAGCGATCGCGAGGCATTCCTCGCGGCTGAAGCCTGAGTGGCGGCATCTGTCGCCCGAGATGAGGACCTGGAACATCGGGTTGAAGTTTTCGTTGAACGAGTGATAGGCACATTTCCACCCGCCACCGCAGTTCTGAAAGTCCTGAATGGCATCCTCAACCTTTCGCTCAAAGCTGTGTCCAACGCTTGATGCTGCGTCCGACACGCAATTGCCCTTGCTCCAGAAGTCCTTGCTGATTGGGTTCTTTCGGCATAGGCCCGTTGGGTCAGTGAATACGGACGGCTGACCGCCGACATAGCCGTAAGACCCCGTATATGGCTCGCGAACTGGATTCTCGAGAGAGTCAAGCGCGCCAAAGCGTCCGCTCGCTGGGTCGTACTCTCGGGCACGTAGGTAATACTCGCTGTCTTCCGAGTCGAGATACTGCCCATTGAAGCGGAGCCGATTCGCGGGTGCGCTACCCGAGACATTCGTTGCGGATCGTTGTGCGCCGTAAGCTTCGTAGTCGTAGCGCCACTGTGCCGAACCAGCGGCGTCCGTCAGGTCGGTGACGGTCCCAAGCGGGTCTCCGTGATAGTAGAAGGTCCCGCTGCTATCAGTCATCGACAGGGCACTGAGCGGTCCGGTGATGTAGCGGCGGATAAGGCTGCCGCTTGGGGTGCGCTCGAGCGCGAGTTCAGGTAACCCGCTTTCAGCGAGGGAATCCCAGGTATAGCGGAGGTCGGCGCCGCCGCTGGTTGTTGAGCTGAGGCGGCGGTCCTCGCCGTCGTAGCTGTACGTGCTTGTGACGCCGCTTGCGGCCGTCGAGGTCAGGCGATCGGCGAGGTCGTAGCTGAACGTGCGTGACCCGATGGATGCCTGGTTGCCGTTTGCGTCGTAAGCGTAATTGGTGATCTGACCGCCATTGCTTGTGGACGTCAGTTGGTCGGCGGCGTTGTAGGAATAGTCGATCGTGCCGGTATTGCCAACATTCCCCGTGCGTACTTCCTGTGTCCGATTGGAGACCTTGTCGTAGCTGTAGCTGATCGCGTTGGTCGCACCTGTGCAATTGCTTGCGCCTTGCGCGACGCCGTAGCATGATGCGGAGAGGCGGTTGCGGGCGTCGTACTCGTATGCGTCGTAAGTGTCGCTGCTGCCACGGGTGGTTTGAACCTTGGTCGGGTTGCCAGCGGCGTCGAGCGTCCAGATGAATTTCGAGAGAATGGTCCCGGCCTTTTCGTTGTCGACTGTAGTAAGTCGGCTCGCGCGGTCGAAGACTCGGGTGGCGACGTGTCCGTTACCTGAGGGTAGGGTGACTGTGGTTATGTTGCCGGCAGCGTCGTAATCGAAGCTTGTTGCTGCACTACCGGAGGTGATGCTTGTGATTCGGCCGTCGTCGTCGAAGGCTTGCGTCGTGGCAGTTGTGTCGGGATATGTGCGGCCGGTGATATCGCCGGCGTTGTTGTAGTCGTAATGGAAGGTGCCGTCGATTCCGATGTCGCCGCCGATGCGGGTGATGTCGGTGGGGCGGTCGGCATTGTCGTAGCTGTAGGTCACGGTGCCGGACCCATCGACCATCGTCTGCAAGCGGCCCGCGAGGTCATAAGTGCGGGTGACGTCAGGCGTGTTGTCTGAATAGTCCACACCGGTGAGGCGGCTCATCCGGTCGTACCCGTAGGTGATCGTGCCATCGGCCGATGTCTGGGTCGAACGGCCCATTGGCGTCTCTTTCGTCTTCACGTTGCCATCGGCGTCATAGCTGAGGTTCCAGGTTCCGATCGGCGTCGTGCGGCTCGTGATTCGACCGTCGAGGTCGTAGGACCAGTCACTAGCGTGCCCGTTTGGATCGGTTCGTGAGGCGAGGTTGCCAGCGGCGTCGTAGGTGTAGCTGGTCTCGAGGTTGCCACTCGCGCCGGCGGTTGGCGGGATCACCTTCCAGAGCCGGTTCATCGCGTCGTAGGTCAACGAGGTGCTGTTGTTTCGCTGGTCGGTGGTCTGTGTAACGTCATTCAGTGCGTTGTAGACGTATTGGATGGCGTTGCCGAGAGGATCGGTGATGCGGGTGCGATTGCCGGCCGCGTCGTATTGGTAGTTCCAGGTGTATTGGTTTGGGTCGGCGCCGACAACGTTGCCGCGGGGGTCGACCATCGAGGTGATTCGGCCGTCGTCATCGAGGGCGTAGGTTGTCTTGTTGCCGAGCGGCGTGGTGACGCTTTGGAGCTCTCCTGTTGCGAAGTAGGCGTAGGTCGTCGTCTTGTTGCGTTCGTCGGTTTCGGTCTTGCGTCGGTCGAGCTTGTCGTAGGTGGAGATGGTCGAGTGGTTGAGCCCGTCAGTGCGGGTAATGACGTTGTTATTGGCGTCATAGCTCACGCTTGCCGTGTGACTGAGGGCATCGGTCCACTGCGTGGGCCGATTGAGAGCGTCGTAGCTGATCTGGCGTGTGCCTCCGTCCGGGTGCGCCTCGCTGGTGCGGTTACCCGCGTTGTCGTAGCCGTAGGTCCAGGTGTAATCCGAAGCTGTTGCTCCGGTGACGTTTCCGTTCGGCTCGACAAGTGTCGTGGGTTGCCCGGCGAAGTCGTAGTCGTAGGTTGTCTTATTGCCCTCTGGGGACTGCACGGATTTGAGCTGTCCGTCTGGCCAGTAGAGACGAGTTTCAACGCCGTTCCGGGGATCGGTGGTTTTCCAGAGGCGGTTGGCGTTGTCGTACTCAGTGGTAGTGACCCGCGAGGTCCCGTCGTTCTCGGTTCGGGTGACCTTCCAGGGCAGCTCGTTGTCGGTGAAGTCGTAGGTGGTGACGTTCCCACGAGCGTCGGTGAGCGTCGAGACGTGGTCGGCGGCGTCGTAGGTCCACTGGGTGAGGAAGCCGGCCGGGGGAGCCGGGACGTTGCCACGGGGATCGCGTCGAGTAGTTCGCCGACCGGAGGAGTCGTAACCCAGCGTTGTCTTCAATCCGAGCGGGCTCGTGATCTGGGTCTGGTTGCCGGACGAGTCGTAGTCGAAGCTGGTCGTCTTGCTGCGCTGGTTCGTGGTGTTCTTGAGCAGCCCGACCACTGTGCCGGGCGGCGCGGGCGACGAGGTGGTCGTCCAATACTTGAAGGTCGTGACCCCCGCCTCGCGATCCGTAACGCTCTTCAACTGCCCGACCTGGTAGTCGGCAGCGGGATCGCCCGAGGTCGCATAGGCGTAGGTGGTCGTATTGGTTCGACCGTCCTTGTCGGTGAGCAGGTCGTTGGTGGCGTTGAACGTCCTCGTCACGACATACCCGAGCGGCTGTGGCGCGACCTCCTTCACGATATTGCCGACGATGTCGTATTCGTACCGGCTTGTGTTACCGCGTCCGTCGGTGACCGTGGCTCGCCGACCCATCGAGTCATAGGTGTACGAGGTCGTCCGGCCGAGCGGGTCCGTCACGCTCATCAGCATGTAGTTGCGGTGCGTGTAAACCCAGTCACCGCGGCCAGGGATAGTGACCGTAGTCAGGTCATAGCCGGACGACGTCGTGTAGGTGTACGTGGTCGTGTCGCCGGTGCCGTTCTGCTCGCTCGTGACCCGCCCTTGCCCGTCGTACTGGATGTTCTGGAGCTCGAAATGCAGCGCGGGATCCTGGATGCTCACGAGACGGCCGTTGACGTCGTAGGCGACCGTCCACGTCTTGCCGCGCGGATCGCGGACGCTCGTCAGTCGCCCGCTCGTGTAGCCGTACTGGACATAGCGACCGTCGGGGAGCGTCACCCTCTCGATCAGCGCGGGATCTGCAACGGAGTAGGTGATCGCGATCGAGCGGCCGGCAGAGTAGCTGTTGTCCGACAGGCGCTTGAAGCTGCCGTCGAAGCCTCGCGCTCCGTACGTCGCCGCTCCGGTCTGCCCACCGGTGATCTTGGTGAAGTGCGTGTGCTGGCCGGAGCCAGCGTGGTAGTCGACCTCGCCCGTCGTCTGATTGATGACGGTGACCTTCACGTCGAAGGGCGCCGCCCAGCCAGGGCCCAGCGCGCCGACAGTCGTGTCGCCCGAGTTGTAGCTGCGCGTCCACTCGAACGGGATGCCAGGGCCTGCCAGGTGTAGGTCGGTCGCCGTCTCGGTCAGCGACCCCGATGCTGTATTGACTGGCTCCGCCGTATACGTCAGTGGGCTTTCCCCAGCCACGTCATAGGAGAGAGCGTTCTCGAGCTCGTCGACCTGACACTCGGTACAGCCAAACGTGTTTTCCTTCAGGAGCCCGCCGAACGTCGGGGGCGGCGCGTCGAAGTACAGATCGGGAAACTCATATGCCGGTGCGTTGGCGAGCACCTTGTCGTTGGCGCACCACGAAGAGCCCTGCGCATCGATACCGTGGGAGATAGGGCTCCGTGGCACCGGAACTACACCGCCCGGGCTCGGGTCGGGAGCGCCGAAGCTCAGCTCGCCGTTTTGCGAGCCGAAAGAACAAGGGAGGTAGGAGACCGGGCCCCAGTAGGTGCCGGTCCAGTCGACCGAGAGCGACGCCCGCAGAACGGACATCTGCGTCCACGGCTCACCCGCCGAGAAGCCAAACGTGCCATTGTCATAGATCGCGTTCCCGAGCCGTCCAGCCACGTGCCCGTCGGGAGCAAGGGCGGCAACACCGGAGTCTTGGGAGTCGGACGTTGCCTCAAGATCTCAAGTAGGACAACCCCGGTGCCCTCATAGGACTGACTTGAGTGCGCGAGGCTCGGGTCGCCGCAGATTGCCGCGGGCGGCCCGCGGGCTATTGAAGCGGCGTGCGCAGACCCGCGAGCTTCGTCTTGAGCTCGACCGGCATCGGCTCCTGCACCGCCTGACGCACGAACTGACGCAGCTTCTCTTCGAACCTGTATCGCTTGCGGCAGTAGCTGCAGCCGTCGAGATGTGCCTCCGCCTCCGCGCGTTCCGTATCGGTGATCACGCGGTCCATGTACGGCTGCATCATCTCCTCGCAGTGCGCGCAGGGATCGTACGCCGTCATCAGTCCTCGCCTCCCACTGCAGACTCGGCCATGGCCTGCTTCAGGATACGCCGACCGCGGTGCAGACGCGACATCACCGTGCCGATCGGGATGTCGAGGATCTGGGCGGCGTCCGCATAGGTGAAGTCTCCGACGTCGACCAACACGACCACGTCCCGGAAGTCATGGGGCACCTCCGAGAGCGCGGCGACGACATCGTTCTGGGAAAGCCGCTCCGCGACACGCTCCTCGTCGCTCGCTCCGCCGCCTGAAGCCTCGAGCTTGTTGTAGAGGAAATAGTCGCCTTCCTCGAGCGGCTGCGTGTCGGGCGTGCGTTGCTGCTTGCGGCCGCGGTCGATGTTGAGATTCGTCAGGATTCGCAGCAGCCAGGCGCGCAGGTTCGTGCCGGGCGTGAACGACCGCCAGCTGCGAAAGGCGCGCGCATACGTCTCCTGCATCAGATCCTCGGCCTCCTCGCGGGAACCGACGAGGTGGCGGGCGACCCGATAGACCTGATCCGACAGTGCAAGCGCATCCTCCTCGAAGCGCACGCGATCGCGCGCTTCAGTTGCAAGTTGCCTTGCGTCGGGCTCCCGTGTCGTCTCGCTCATCCGGGCCACCCTACCAAGGCGTTCCTGGCGTAAACGTACGGTTGTCCGCACACATTCCGAGCGAGAGAACTAGGGCACTTCTCGGAAGCCACCGCGGGCCATTGCGTCAAGCAGCTGCTCGCGCTTCGTGCGCTCGTCATCCCAGGCCAGGGTGACCTGACCCATCAGGTTCGCGTTGGCCTCCTCGAGGCCCTCATGCCCTTCGAGCACCGTCGCGAGCCGCATGACGCAGCGCTCGCAGCGGATGCCGCTGACCTGGATCGTCTCCGTTACGACGGCCACGGTTCCTACGCTACCGACCGTTCGACGAGGTCCGCGCAAACAGCCGGCAGGCCTTTGGCGCGGCCGATCTGGAGCTGGCGGTCGGCCTCGCACGTCTCCGGATCGAGCCCGTCCAACGAAACCGGCAGTTCGCGTGCCAGCTCGGTGACGCTGAGCGCTTCGTCGCGGTCGGGATGAATGAGCTTGCCGTGCGGTCCGAAGCGCGAGGCGGCCCAGCGGTTCTGCTCGTAGACGCCCCGCTCGCCCGGCTCGAACCGCCGCGGCGGCGATTCGATTGCCCACGCGCAGAGTGCATGCACCAGGCCGACCAGGGCACCTGTTCGCTCGACGGAGGTTGCTTGATCAGGCGTACGAACCTCGAGCGTTCCGAAGCGCGGATGCGGGCGAACGTCCCACCAGAAGCTCGTGTAGTCGTTCGCCAGGCCCGTCGCCGCCATCCGCTCTATGAAACGCTCCCACTCCGCGTAATCGCGGAACGCCGGCGGTGCGCCGTGGCGCGGCAGGAAGCCGAGCACTTCTGCGCGGATCGAGAGCATCCCGGTGTTGCGGCCCTCGAAGTACGGAGAGTTCGCAGACACGGCGAGCACGAAAGGCAGCCAGGGCAAGATCGTCTCCATGACGCGGAAACACGTCTCTGCGTCGGGCATGCCGATGTGGACGTGCAGGCCGCTGACGCCCTGACGTCGCGCGGAAGGGCCCGCGTACTCGACGAAATCGCGGTAACGCTCGACGGGCGCGATCTCCTGCTCGGACGGGATGCTCGTCGGATACGAGCCTGCTGCGGCAACTCGGTGCCCGTTGCGTTCGGCGATGTCCCGCGCCGCGCGCCGCAACTCGACCAGACGCTCGAGCGCCTGATCCGCCGAATTGCTGACATCGGTCGTCAGTTCGACGACCGACGCGTGCAACTCGGTCTTGAGCGTGCCGGGAAGCCTGCGGCCCTCTGCGCCGGCGACAAGCGTCTCGACCGCGGGCACGAGCTGCAGTGTCTCCGCATCGACGATCCAGAGCTCCTCCTCGACGCCGACCGTCAAGGAGCGCCCGAACTGCTGCTCGATCACCTCGCCCTGACGCCGTGGACCGGGCCGCCGGCCGCTTCCCACGCGTAGTACGACGCGCTGGGCCCGTAGGAGTCCTCGTACGCCTGGATGCGCGGATTGCGTCCGACCTCCTTGGCGCGTTGCGCGTGGTGGAGCAGGTTGGGATCATCGCGCCGCTCCCAGACGAGGATCAGGTGCGCGGCGGTCATGAAGCCGGCGACGAACGTGCAGCCTGACGCGGGACAGGGAAAGGGATTGGTACGCACGCAGAACCAGCCGCTGCGGTCGCCGCTTTGGTCGTCTCTCCAGAGCTCTTCCTCCCAGATGAGCTCTGCGTCCGCGAGCGTGCCCCGGCCCGGCTCGATCCGCCCCTCCTCCACCGCGAACAGGCTACCCGTCGGGTCCCGTCCTCAGGCACTCTAGGACCGGGTCCGGGCAGCTTGGCCAGCAGCCGCAGTCTGGCCAGGTGCCGGGCGCGCCTCGTTGCGCGCCCACCCGGGCCCTTATTGCGCCTTCCAGTCCCGGAACGCGCGGAGTAGAGCCTCCTCGGCTTCCAGCGGCACGTCGTCCACGCTCAAAGCGCCGGTCAGCTCGATCGTGTGCCGCATCTGCTCGACGTACATCGTGCAGCCGTCGCAGCCGGAGAGGTGCGCGTCGAAGCGCTTGCGCTCGCCGGAGGAAAGATCGCCCTCGAGGTACGCCGTGACGAGCTCGACGAGCTCACGACAGTTCAGATGGGCGAGACCGATGCTCATTGTTCCTCCGACAGGTACTGCTCGAGCGCGCGCCTCACCTTTGAGCGAGCGCGGTGAAGCAATACGCGTTGATTGGTCTCCGAGAGCTCGAGAGCGTTACGGACCTCGTCGGCGGTCCACCCTTCGACGTCCCGCAAGGTGATGACTGTCCGCTGGCTCGAGGGGAGCCGTTCGATCGCGCGTTCGACCACCGACCGGGTCTCCTTCGCCAGAAGCCTGTCCTCGGGCCACGCGCGCGGCAGCACCGCCCAGTGACCCGTGCCGGTGAAGCGCGAGCGTTCGACAGCCGGCTCGAACCCACCCTCCTCCGTGTCGAGGGCCGAGAACGGAACCGACCGCCGCTCTCGTTCGCCGCGTGTCTTCGCGGTGTTCGTGAGGATGCGGAAGATCCACGTCTTCAGCGAGGAGCGCCCCTCGAAGCGGTCGATTCCGTTCAAGACCGCCAGCCAGGTTTCCTGGACGACGTCTTCTGCCAGAGCGGCAGTGGGCACGAACATTCGCGCGACGCGCAGGAGCGAGGGGTTCAGGGCCCGGATCAGCTCCATGAAGACCTCCTCGTCGCCCGCCCGCAGCCCTTCGACGAGCTTTGCGTCCTGCGGCGAAAGGAGCTGTTGCATCGATCGACTGTATCGCCGCCGGCGCGGATCTAGATCGGGGCGAGCTCCAGCGTGCGCAGCCCGCGGAGGTCGATCCAGATGCGTTCGCCATCCGTGACGACCTTCATCACGACAGCCTCGCAGTGCGGGCAGCGCAGAACGGTGCCTGCCGCCAGGTAGACATGGATCGCTCCGACAGCCTCGGTCGAGCCGCAGCTGTCGCAGGTGCCGACGGCCGTCGTCACCTCGCCGGCGAACACCTCGCTGAGCAGCCCCGCCGCCGCATTCCCGTCGAGCCTCAGTGCTTCCATCTCATCCTCCTGTCGGGCCGAAGCGTTCGGTCTTGATCCGCGACGGCTCGTGTCCAAGCCCCACGAGCGCCTCGGCAACTGCCTCGACGAACGGGGTCGGGCCGCACACGAACGCAAGTGCAAGATCGGCTGGAGCGACCTCCGAAAGCAGTTCCCGGTCGACCCGCCGGCTATAGCCGGTCCAGTCCGGCGGCTGGTCGCGCGTGAGCGTGAACACGATCTCCAAGCCGTCGCCTCGTTTCCCGTACCGCTCGAGCTCGTCGCGATAGATGACGTCCTCCCATGATCTCGCCGAGTAGAGCAGCTGCGTCGGCACCGCGTCGTGGTTCGTAGCCCGCTGCCGCGCCATGGCCATGAGGGGCACGACGCCGGAGCCGCCGCCGACGAGGAGCACGGCGCCGCCCGGATCCGGATCCCAGACGAAGTAGCCGCCGACGGGCCCGCGCAACTCGAACCGGTCTCCCGCGTGCGCATCCTGGGTCAGATACGGCGAGACCTCGCCCTCGTCGATCCGCTCGACGGTCAACTCCACGCGAGGCCCGCCGGCCGGAGACGCGATCGAATAGCTCCGCTGGGCCTGATATCCGTCGTCAGCGGTCAGACGGACGTCGACGTGCTGGCCGGCCCGGTGACCGGGCCAGTCCTGGACGTCGAGGGCGAGGGTCTTGACTCGATCGGTCTCGGGCCACACGTCCGCAACCTCGGCGACGTGCCAGTTCAGTCGCCCCAGTACCGCTGTTCCTTCCAAGGGTCTCCATAGATGTGGTACCCGTTCGACTCCCAGAATCCGGGCTCATCGGTCGCGGTGAGACGAAGCCCTCGCACCCACTTGGCGCTCTTCCAGAAGTACAGATGCGGCACGAGCAGGCGCGCCGGGCCGCCGTGCTCCGGCTCGAGCGGCTCACCGTCGTGAGCAAACGCGATCCACGCCTTGCCGCCGGTCACGTCGGCCAGAGGCAGGTTGGTCGTGTAGCCGCCGTCGCAGAAAGCGGTCAAATACTCGGCTGAGGTCTCGACCCCTTCGAGTAGCGCATCCACCGGGACGCCCTCCCAGACCGTGTCGAGCTTCGTCCACTTCGTCACGCAGCTGATGTCGACCGTGATCGTATCGCTCGCCAACGCGCGAAACTCGTCCCACGTCCAGCGGTGCCGCTCGTCGACCTCGCCCTCGATCGTGAAGTCCCACTGGTCGAGCGGCGTGTGTGGTGTCGGGCCGGCCGAGAGCACCGGAAAATCGTCCGTGACGTACTGGCCAGGCGGCACGCGATCACGCGGCGCGTCGTCACGCCTTCGACCCTTGAACCCTCGCGAGATGATCGGCATGGCTTCTCCCTTCAGTTTCGGGTCAGCAGCGCACGTGCCGGAGCGCCGACAAGCTCCATCATGCTCTTGTAACAGACCCAGCACGCCCCACGACTGTTACGCCACTGAACAGAGGAGGTGCGATGAACGTGGAGCACTACGACCTGATCGTCCTGGGCGCCGGGTCAGCGGCGCGGGACGGCGCAGGAAAAGCAGCGCGAGAGCACGGCGCACGCGTCGCGTTGATCGAGCACTGGTTGTGGGGCGGTTCCTGCCCCAACGTCGCCTGCCGGCCGACGAAGGCCTACGTCGTCGCGGCCGAGCTGATGCACGACGTGCGGTATCACGCCGAGGAGCGCGGCATCGATCTTCCCGAGCCGACGGTCCGGCTCGCGCAAACACGGAAGTGGAAGGACTCGATCCGCCGCGACCAGCAGAGCTGGATTCAGACCCTGACAGACGCCGGCTACGGGGTGGTGCCCGGAACTGCGACGTTTGTGGATGCACGGACCGTCCGGGTCGGCGACCAGCAGTTGAGCGGCGAGAGGATCCTCGTTGCAACGGGCAGCCGCACGAAGGTTCCGGCCATTCCCGGCATCGAGGACATCGAGTGGATCGACCACGTCAGCGCCCTCGAGCTGGATGAGGTGCCGGAGTCTCTGCTCATCGTCGGCGCAGGTCCCGTCGGGCTCGAATTCGCGCAGATCTTCGCGCGGTTCGGCTCACGCGTGACGATCGTGAACAGCGGACCGCAGATCGCGGCACGAGCAGATACGGAGGCAGCAGGCGAGCTGCAAGCTGCGCTGGAAGAGGAAGGGATCGAGGTCGTGCTCAACAGCGGTGTCGACTCCTTTGCGCGCAGCCGCCACGGCATCGCGGCATCAGTCGGTGGGCGGACGGTCGACGTATCGCATGTCCTGCTCGCTTCGGGCCGCCTGCCGAACGTGGAGGAGCTCGAGCCCGACCGCATCGGCCTGGAAGTCGGTCGTGGCGGCATCACGGTCGACGATCGTCAGCGTACGAACGTCGACGGCGTCTGGGCCGCAGGCGACGTCGCAGCCGGCCCGATGCTCACGCCGATTGCGCAGTACCAAGCCCGAATCGCAATCGAGGACATGTTCGGCGACGGCTCCCGGCGTGCCGACTACTCAGTGCTGCCGACGGCGATATTCACGGACCCCGAGCTGGGCGACATCGGTCTGACGGAGGCGGAGGCCGCGGAGCAGGGTCACGACGTCGGTGTCGCCACGCACCCATTGCCGTTCGTCACGCGCGCGCAGTACACGGGGGCAAAGCACGGTCTCTACAAGATCGTCTTCGATCGCGAGACGCGCCGAGTACTCGGCGTACACGTGGTCTCGCGCGCGGCAAGCGACATCGTCGGCAGCCTCGCGCCGGCCCTCAAGCTCGGCGTCACCGTGGACGACCTGGCGTTCATGCACCACATCTATCCGAGCTATAGCGAAGGGCTGAAGGCGGCGGCTGAGAAGGCGCTCGTTCCGGTCACCTAAATGTACGGCCGAGCCAGGCTGAACCCAGGCACGGCATGAAGAAGAAATAGAGCGAGAGGCCCTGGCAGGCGTGCGGGCCCAGAAGCGTGCGGCCAAGCCAGGCTGAAGCCTGGCACGGCATGAATTTCCGAGCGAGAGGCCCTGGCAGGCGTGCGGGCCCCTCGCCCGGCGCTTCCGCGCGCCGTGCTGGCCTACGGCTCCGGCGGAAGCAGGCCCCCAGGGGTACGGGGCCAGTCTGGGCGGCCAGGTGCGCACGTCACGGCTGCCGCCCGAGTTTCACGTTGAGGTGGATCCGGCTGGTTCCGCGGACGACCTCGAGATCGATCTCGTCGCCCGGCTTCTTCGCAGCAATCAGGTCGACGAGGCGCTCGACGGTCGGCACCGACTGGCCGTCCACCTTGACGATCACGTCGCCCCCGGCCGGCCAGCTCTCCCCTTCGACCGTCACCTCGTTCGCTGCGGGCTTCAGACCGGCCTTCGCTGCCCCAGTTCCGGGCCGCACGGACGCGACGAGTACGCCGTTCGTCACCGGTAGGTGGAAGAGCCGCCCGATATTGGCCTGCAGTGTCTTGCCCTCGATGCCGAGGAACGCATGCTCGACCTTGCCGTGCTTGATCAGCTCGGCGACGACGTCCTTGACGGTGTTGATCGGGATCGCAAATCCGATGCCGACGTTGCCCTGGCTCTGGCCCCCGGTCTCGATCTGCGCGTTGACGCCGATCACCTGACCCTGTGCGTTCAGCAACGGGCCACCGGAGTTGCCGTGATTGAGCGCAGCATCGGTCTGGATGACATGTGAGATCGAGAGTTGGTTGGGCGCCTCGATCCGACGCTGGACGGCACTCACGATCCCGGAGGTGACGGAGCGGTCGAGGCCGAACGGATTGCCGATCGCGATCACCTGGTCGCCGACCCGCGCAGACTCGGAATTGCCGAGCGGCAGCGATTTGAGCGCACGCGACTTCACCTGGACCTGCAACACCGCGCTGTCGGTCGACGGGTCGACTCCGACCACCCTCGCCTTGAAGTGCTCGTTGTTGGAGAAGCTCACCTGAATCGCGTTCGCGCCGCGGACGACGTGGTAGTTCGTGACGATGTGGCCGGCCTTGTCGATGACAAAGCCGGAGCCGAGCGCGCGCTGAGTTTGAGTCGTCCCGAACGGGTTCCCGAAGAAGTCGGAGGGTTGCTGGGTGCGCGACGTCGTTTCGATGTGCACGACCGCCGGCGCGGACGCGCGGTAGATCTCGTTGATCGACATCCCCTTGCCCTGTTGGAGGGCCACCGGGGCTGACGAGCTGGGAACCGCCTCCTCGCGGATGATCGTCGTGTGCTCACCCAGCTTCCCCAACGCGGCCGCGCCGCCAAGCGCCAAACCGCCGCCCAGCACAGCGGCGGTGAAGAGCCCGGCGGCGCGGCTTCGGAGGTGGAGGGTGCGATGCACCTTTCGTTTTCTACCGGCGACGCGCTTAAGGCAAGGTTGCGCTCCGTTAAGGCCGGATTAAGCCCTGTTAGCGGGCTTTGACGCGGCTTGAACCGCCTTTACACGGCTCTAAAGAGACGTTTCCTAGGGTAAGAGGCTCGAAATCGCCCAGACCACAACCTTGAGGGGGAATCGAATGCGTGTGCTCAAGAGGTTCAGGCCGTCGCCTGCGATGGTCGTTGCGTCCCTGGCGCTGCTGCTGGCGCTCGGCGGAACGGGTTACGCGGCGAGCCAGGCGCTGCCGCGCAACAGCGTCACGACGATCCAGGTGAAGGACCGCTCCCTGCTGGCCAGGGATTTCAAGGCAGGTCAGCTCCCACGCGGGGCTGTCGGACCCGCCGGGCCGGCCGGACCTGCAGGGCCCGCCGGACCCGCCGGGCCCGCTGGTGGCGCAGGGAGTGCAGGAGTGAAGTGGGCCCTCGTCAGGGGTGACGGCGGCATCGCCGCGCAGTCCGGCGGCATCACGCTCGCAGCGAAGCCGAGCGCAGGGACCTACATCCTGAGCATCGGCAGCGCGGTGACCGGCAAGCCGATTCTCGCTTCGGGCGCCTACGCGGCTGACGCCTCGGATCAGCGGGGCGAGACCACCGCCGGCCCGTGCGGCGGCGGCGCCGAAGGCAGGACGTGCCCGACCTCGGAAGCGGGGCGAGACCACCGCCGGCCCGTGCGGCGGCGGCGCCGAAGGCAGGACGTGCCCGACCTCGGATACCACGAGCAGCATCTTCGTGGAGACGCGCAGCAACGCCGGCTCCCCGGCGCATCACGCGTTCTACGTCGCAGTCTTCGGCTAGCGGCGAACGTTCACTCGACGGCCGCGGCTCTCTCGGGAGCCGCGGCCGCACCTTGAGCCACAATGTCTGCATGCGGGTTTCGGCCAAGGCCGACTATGCGCTGCGCGCCGTTATCGAGCTCGCCGTCATCGGCGGCGACGGCCCCGTGAAGGGCGAGCGCATTGCGCAGGCACAGGAGATCCCGCTGAAGTTCCTGGAGAACATCCTCGGCGACCTGAGGCACGCCGGCATCGTGCGGAGCCAGCGGGGTGTGGACGGGGGCTACTGGCTCGCGCGTCCAGCCGACGAGATCACGGTGGCGGAAGTGATTCGCGGCGTGGAGGGTCCGATCGCAAACGTGCGCGGCGTCGGACCCGAACAAGTGGAGTACGCGGGCTCGGCGGAGCGTCTACGCGATGTGTGGATCGCCGTGCGCGCGAACCTGCGCGCCGTGCTGGAACGAGTCACGATCGCGGATCTGGCCAGCGGCGAGCTGCCGCTCTCGGTCGAAGAGCTGACGTCGAACCCCGACGCCTGGCAACCGCACTAGCCGCTAAAGACCGTCTGCCGGGTCGGGCGCACGTACACGATCTGCCCGTGCTGCAGCTCTAGCCCTTCCACCTGCTCCCGCGTCAGTTGCGCCGAGAGTGTCTCGCCGTCGTCACGTACGAGCTCGACGCGCACCTCGAAGCCGAGATGAACGAGTCGCTGCACCATCGCTTCCTGCGTCGAGCCGTTGGGCTCGAGGAGGAGCTCGACGTCGTGTGGCCGGATGAATGTGTCGCCGAGCCGGTTGACCGGTCCGACAAAAGACATGACGAACTCATTCGCGGGATGGTCGTAGAGCTCGCGCGGCGGCGCCGTCTGCTCGATCCGGCCGGCATTCATCACGACGACGCGGTCTGCGACGTCCATCGCCTCCTCCTGGTCGTGCGTGACGATCACCGTCGTCGTATGCGTTTCGTCGTGGAGGCGACGCAGCCAGATTCGGAGCTCCTTGCGCACGCGCGCATCGAGCGCCCCGAACGGCTCGTCGAGCAGCATGACCTTGGGATCGACGGCGAGTGCGCGGGCGAGGCCCATGCGCTGTCGTTGGCCGCCGGAAAGCTGCGCGGGATAGCGCTTCGCGAGGCCGGTGAGCTGGACGAGCCCGAGCAGCTCTGTCACGCGCTGCTTGATCTCGCTGCGCGGCCGCCGGCGGATCGTCAGCCCGAAGGCGACGTTGTCCCACACCGTCATGTGCTTGAAGGCGGCGTAGTGCTGAAAGACGAACCCGACGCCGCGAGACTGCGGCGGCAGTCGCGTGACGTCCTCGCCGTCGAGTGAGACTTCACCTTCATCGGGCTGCTCGAGCCCTGCGATCACGCGGAGCAGCGTGGACTTCCCGCTTCCGCTCGGCCCGAGGAGCGCCGTGAGCGAGCCGGTCGGCACGTCGACGGAGACGCCGTCGAGGGCGGTGAAGGCGCCGAAGCGCTTGACGATTCCTCGGGCCTCGATCATTGCGCTCCATCTTCGGGCTTCAGTCGGGTCATCAAGATGAGCGTTGCCACTGCAAGCAACGCCAACAGAGCCGAGGAAGCATACGCACCGACGTCGTCGTACTCGCGGTAGCGGTCCTGCACGTAGAGCGTCATCGACTCGGTCTGGCCGGTCAGGCGCCCGGAGATGACGCTCACGGCGCCGAACTCCCCAAGGGCGCGCGCGGTGGTCAGCACCACGCCATAGGCAGTCGCCCAGCGAATCGCGGGCCAGGTGACACGCCGAAAGGTCTGCAACCAGGAAGCGCCGAGCGTCGCCGCAGCTTGCTCCTGCTCCGTTCCGATCTCCCGCAGCACGGGGACGACCTCGCGCACCACGAACGGCAGCGACACGAAGATCGTCGCAAGGGCCATTCCGGGGAGCGCGAACGCAACGCCGTGCCCGCCGAGCCACCCCCCACGGCCGTACAGCAGCAACAAGGCGAGCCCGACGACGACAGGCGAGAGGGCCAGCGGTAGATCCACGACCGCGTTGAAGATGCCCGCACCCGGAAAGCGGTGGCGCACGATGGCAATCGCCGAAAGGACACCGAAGATCGTGTTCGCGGGAACCGCGATCGCGGTAAGTATCAGCGTCACCTTGAGAGCGTGGACCGCGTCAGGCGTGGTGACCGCGTGCCAGGCCGGAGCGACCCCGTGCTCGAATGTCTTCCAGAAAACGTAACCGACCGGCGCAACGAGCAGAACCGCGAGATACCCGAGTGACGCAAAACGCAGCGCGTACTTACCGATCATGTCTCGTCACCCAGCGCCGCAATGCGCCTATCGCGAGCAGGACCCCGAACGAGATGCCGAGGATGACAACGGATGCCGCCGCCGCTCCGCCCGAATCACCGCTCTCGATCCGACCGAAGATGTAGAGCGAGGCGACCTCAGTCCTAAACGGCCTGTTGCCGGAGATCAGAATGACCGCACCGAACTCGCCGACCGCCCGCGCAAACGCGAGCGCTACGCCCGAAAGGATCGCGGGCAGGATGCTCGGCAGGATGATGCGCAGGAACGTCGCGACGCGACCCGCCCCCAGCGAGGCAGCAGCGTCTTCCATTTCGCGATCGAGCTCGAACAGCACCGGCTGCACCGTTCGCACGACGAACGGCAGCGTCACGAAGAGGAGCGCGACGAGAAGCCCCCAGCGCGTGAGGCTGACATCGACGTTCACCGGCGACTTCGGCCCGAAGAGGATCAGGAGCGTCAGTCCCGCAACGATCGTCGGCAGTGCAAAGGGCAGATCGACGAGCGCGTTGACCAGACCTTGTCCGACGAACCGATCTCGTACGAGCGTCCACGCTATTGCCGTCCCCGCTACCGCGTTCACCAGCGCCACCACAAGCGAAATGCCAAGGGTGAGCTTGAGAGCAGCGACGGCTTCCGGATTCGTCACCGTCTGCCAGCCGTGGGCCTTCCAACTCAGCGCTGCGAGCGGCAGCAGGACGATCACGCTCAAGTAGAGCGTGCTGAGGCCGACGGCGAGGCCCGGGGCGAGTGAGCGCCGGGCCCCGGGTGCGGCCGGAAGTGCGCCGGCGTTAGCCGCCACTCGACCCCTGGATCTTCGCCATCACTCCCGAGCTCGGGTCGAAGAACTGCTTCTCGACCTTTGCCCAGCCGCCCACGTACTTGATCGTGAAGAGTTGCGGACGGGTCGGGAAGTTGAAGCCGCGCGCCGCCGCGGTCACGACGGGCCGGTAACCGTTCTGCGCAAAGATCTTCTGGGCGGCGGCGGTGCGCAGATACCTCAGGAACGCTCTCGCCTCAGTCTTGTGCTTCGACGTAGACGTCACGGCGATCGGGTTCTCGATCAGGATCGTTGCCTTCGGGATCACGAACTGGACGGGCTGACCCTTCTTCTGCGCGAAGAGCGCCTCGTTCTCATAGGCAAGGAACACGTCGCCGCGGCCGTTCAGGAACGCCGTCAGCCCCTCGCGTGCGCTCGACGGCTGCGCGACGACGTGCTTCCAGAGCTTGCCCAGGTAGTCGACGGCCTGCCTCGGCGTCTTGCCTGCGCGCAGGGCGCCGCCGTAAGCGGCCATCACGTTCCAGCGCGCGCCTCCTGAGGTGAACGGGTTCGGCGTGATCACCTGAACGCCCGGCTTGAGGAGGTCGTTCCAGGTCTTCAACTTCTTCGGGTTGCCGTCACGCACGATGAACACGACAACCGAGCGAGTGACCATCCCCTTGTACTTGTCCTTGTTCCAGCTCTTCCCGACGAGCTGCTTCTGGACGAGTGAGGTGATGTCCGGCTCCAGGGAGAACGCGACGATATCCGCGTCGAGGCCCGCAGCAACTGCCCGGCTCTGCTCGCCCGAGGCGCCGTAGGACTGGGAGAACGAGACGCCGTTCCCGGCTTTGGTCTTCTGGAACCCCGGGATCAACTGCCCGTACGCGTCTTTCGGTGTCGAGTAGGCCACCAGGGTCAACTTCGTGTCCTTCGACGCACCGGCCGCCAACGCGGGCAGAAGGAGCGCTATGAGCAAAGCCAGGCTAATTCGTCGCATCTCGTCTCCTTATTAGTCCACTGAATCGGTGGACTTTAGGGACAAGGGCAGACCACGTCAAATGGGAACGGCAGGCCGTTCCATACAATCGGTGGCGTGAGCCCTTCCACTCTCAGCGCCCGCGGCCAGAGCTACGAGATCTTCCCGCTCGAGGGCGCGGAGCGGCTTCCCTATACCCTGCGGATCCTGCTCGAGAACGCCCTCCGGCACGGCGAGGAGGAGGACGCCGAGGCGCTGCGCCGCTGGCAGCCGACGGCCGCGCCCTCGGACGAGATCTCGTTCCGGCCGGCCCGCGTCCTGCTACAGGACTTCACCGGCGTCCCTGCAGTCGTCGATCTCGCGGGGATGCGGAACGCGATGGCCGACCTCGGGGGCGACCCGTCCCGGATCAACCCGCAGCTGCCGGCCGAGCTCGTCATCGACCACTCGGTGCAGGTCGACGAGTATGGATCGGCGCGTGCGATGTTCCGCAACGCCGAGCTGGAGTTCGAACGGAACCGCGAGCGCTACGCCTTCCTACGTTGGGGACAGACGGCCTTCGACAACTTCAAGGTCGTCCCGCCGAACACGGGCATCGTCCATCAGGTCAACCTCGAGTTCCTGGCACGCGTGATCGAGGCGCGCGACGGCCAGGCATTCCCCGACACGCTCGTGGGCACGGATTCGCACACGACGATGATCAACGGGCTCGGCGTGCTCGGCTGGGGTGTCGGCGGAATCGAGGCGGAGGCGGCGATGCTCGGCGAAGCCGTGTCGATGCTCATCCCGGAGGTCGTCGGCTTCAAGCTCACGGGCTCGATGCCGGAGGGCGCGACCGCCACCGACCTCGTCCTGACGGTCACGCAGTTGCTGCGAGCAGCGGGCGTGGTCGGGAAGTTCGTCGAGTACTTCGGGCACGGGCTCGTCGGGCTCCCACTCGCAGACCGGGCGACGATCGGGAACATGTCGCCCGAGTACGGCGCGACCTGCGGGTTCTTCCCCGTGGACGACGAGACGCTGAAGTACTTGCGCCTCACTGGACGCGACGAGGACCGGCTCGCGCTCGTCGAGGCGTACTGCAAGGAAAACGCGCTCTGGCACGACCCCGATCACTCGCCCGAGTATTCACAGGTCGTCGAGCTCGACCTCTCTACGGTGGAGCCCTCACTCGCAGGACCGCGCCGGCCGCAAGACCGCGTGCCGCTGCGCGACGCGAAGCTGTCGTTCCTCGACTCGCTCGAGACCTTCGGCGTCGACTACGGCAACGAACACGACGAGGCAGTGGCGGAATCGTTCCCCGCCAGCGATCCTCCGTCCACGGTAGGTCCGGGCCACGGCGCCTTGATCTCGCAAGTGAAGGTGCCTGTCGCAGGGGTCGCAATGCTGGAACAACAGACACCGATGGCAGTTGCAGTGGGCGGGGAGGAGTTCGAGCTCGAGCACGGCTCCGTCGTGATCGCGGCGATCACTTCCTGCACGAACACCTCGAATCCGCAGGTGATGATCGGCGCCGGCCTCCTGGCGAAGAAGGCCGTCGAGCTGGGAATGCGCCGCAAGCCCTGGGTCAAGTCGAGCCTGGCGCCTGGATCGAAGGTTGTGACGGAGTACTTCGAGCGTGCCGGCCTGGACAAGTACCTCGACGAGCTCGGCTTCCAAACGGTCGGCTACGGGTGCACGACGTGCATCGGGAACTCTGGGCCTCTCCCGGAGGCGATCTCGGAGGCGATCGTTGAAGGCGACCTCGTCGTGTGCTCGGTGCTCTCGGGGAACCGGAACTTCGAGGCGCGCATCCATCCGGAGGTAAAGGCGAACTACCTCGCGTCCCCGCCGCTCGTCGTGGCCTACGCACTGGCTGGGCGCATGGACGTCGATCTCGTCAACGAACCAATCGGCCAGGACGAGGACGGCAACGACGTCTACCTCCGCGACCTCTGGCCAAGCTCGGACGAGATCCAGGAGACCATCACCCGCGCGGTGCGCGGCGACATGTTTACGCGCACCTATGCCGACGTGTTCACGGGCGATCCCGCGTGGCGGGAGCTTCCGATTCCCGAAGGCGATCTCTTCGCCTGGGATCCGCAGTCGACGTACGTCAGGCAGCCGCCGTACTTCGAGGGGATGTCACCCGAGCCCACAGAGGTCGAGGACTTCGGCGGAGCGCGTTGCCTCGTCATGATCGGCGACTCGGTTACGACGGATCACATCTCGCCCGCGGGCGCGATCAAGCCGGACTCTCCCGCCGGCAAGTACCTCGTCGAGCACGGCATCGCACGCAAGGACTTCAATTCGTACGGCTCGCGACGCGGAAACCACGAGGTGATGGTGCGTGGCACGTTCGCGAACGTGCGGCTGCGGAACCTGCTCGTGCCGGGCTCGGAGGGGACGTGGACTGTGCACATCCCGAGTGGTGAGGAGATGACGATCTACGACGCGTCGCAGCGGTATCTCGCGGAAGGCGTGCCTCTCATCGTCATCGCAGGGAAAGAGTACGGCTCCGGCTCGTCACGCGACTGGGCCGCCAAAGGGCCGAACCTGCTGGGCGTGCGTGCCGTGATCGCCGAGTCGTACGAGCGGATCCACCGCTCGAACCTGTTGATGATGGGGATCCTGCCGCTGCAGTTCCTGGACGGCGAGACGCCCACGAGCCTCGGCCTGACGGGGCGCGAGGAGTTCTCGGTCGAAGGTGTCGAGAACGGGAACGCCGACGAGGTGACCGTGCATGCCGACGGCAAGGAGCTCCGCGCCCGCGTGAGGCTTGACACCCCGCGGGAGCGCGAATACCTGCGGCACGGCGGCATCCTGCGGTACGTCCTACGCCGACTCCTTCAGACCTGACACTTCTTACCACTGTCTTCGGGTCAGACCCCAAGACGTGTCAGCCGCGACCAGCGCCAATCGTGGACATGGCCGGACCGGACGCGTTCCTAGGCGGCTCGGCCTTTTGACGCGTCGGTGAGGCCGCGGAAGCTCGCCGCGACACGCGCGACCGCTTGCTCGTAGCGCTTCTTGGAAAGGTTCACGCCGTAGCCGTTCCTGCGGTGCGACTCGACGACACGGTCGATGAACTCTCTCGCCTGCAGGTCCGCATCCGGCGTCTTCGCCACGGACCTCAGTTTAGGTCACTCCACAGGCGATCGATGATCAGCTCCGCAAACCAGGTGTACCAATAGTTCTGCGAGAGCTTGCGTTCCGCGAGGTACGTCCGTAGGCGATCCGAGACCTCGAGCGCCGGCGTCAGCGTCGGGACGACGTCGTCGGGCCTCACCGCGTTGCCCGACCCGCGCACGAATTTGCTCGTGTACGCGTGGGCGTCCTTCGCCATCGCCGTCCAGAGCTTCCGGTCCGCCTCGAAGAGGTCGGTGAGCCCGGCGTCGCCGAGCCGCTTCAGCTTGTTCAGGCTCAGCGCCACAGGACGACGCGCGTCGTGATGACCGCCGACCAAGCCGTGGCCGCCAGCTCGAGCGCGAACAGCACGACCGCCAGGTCGCGCAAAGCACGGTGGGGCGACAACAGCCACGAAAACGCCACGGCTACGTCCGCGAGCCCGAGGAGGAAGGCGCCAAGGATCCAGCTGCCTGCGCGCCGGAACCCCGCAGTCGCCGCCGCAGGCGCATCGCCCGCGAACGACTGGAACGCCGAGATCGATACGCCGAGGAACACGAGCAGCAATCCGGCCAAACCCGCCGCGGCGCCGAAAATCGCAGGGACGACCTCCACTTCTTCAAAGTAGCCAAGCGGCCGGAAGGCGGTTAAGGTCGCCACATGCGTCTTGGTAAGGACGGCAAGGTCGAGCTGATCAAGAAGGTGCCGCTCTTCTCGAAGCTCAAGAAGAAGGAGCTCGAGGCGGTCGCACACATCGCCGACGAGCTCGACCTTCCCATGGGAAAGGTCATGGCGGAGGAAGGCGACCGCGGCCGCGAGTTCTTCGTCCTGCTCGAGGGTGAGGCCGACGTGACGAAGGGGGACAAGAGCATCAACACGATGCATGAAGGCGATTTCTTCGGTGAGATCGCGCTCGTTACAAGGATGCCGCGCACGGCGAGCGTCACGGCGACCACCGACGTCCGCGTGCTCGTGATCACCGAACGGGACTTCGGCGCGCTCCTCAAGCATTCGCCCGAGGTAGGCCGCGGCGTCGCGGAGGCTCTCGCCGAACGCGTCGCCCCAGAGCTACCGGTCTAGTCGGCCGGAAGCAGGCGGGCCTGCGTGGCCTTGAAGCTTGCGAAGACGGCTTCGCCGGGGCGGAGCGCAAGCCGCTCGGCGGAAGCCGCCGTGATCTCCGCCGTGAGGAACGGAAGCCGCACGCGGACGCGATTTCCGACCTGAACGAGGGACAGGATCTCGCCCCTGAGATGGTTCAGGGCCGAATCGTCGGCGGCAACGCGGGCCAGCGACACGTCCCACGGGTAGACCACGAGCACAGCGCGACCCCGTGCCTCGTCGGCCGAGTACACGACCCGCTCCGCGTCGAGGTGGAACCGCGTCAGCCCGTCCGGTCCGCTCTCGGCGATTCCGTCGAGGACGTTGGCGCCGGCGAATTCAGCCACGAACGGATCTGCCGGCGAGCCCAGGAGCTCCGCGGGCGTGCCGAGCTGCCGCAAGCGGCCGTCGACGAGCACACCGACTCGGTCGGCGAGCGCTGCCGCATCCTCGAAGTCGTGCGTGACGAGAAGCGCCGGCAGCGCGAGCTCGCGCAGCAGATCGTGCAGCTCAGCCCGCACCTTCCCGCGCGTATGGGGATCGAGCGCAGCCATCGGCTCGTCGAGGAGTAGCACTCGCGGTTCCCGAGCGAGCGCACGCGCCAACGCGACTCGCTGGCGCTCACCCCCGGACAGCTCGGACGGCTTCGCGCGGGCGAGGTGCTCGATTCGCAGCCGCCGCAGCAAACCGTCCGCGCGACCTCCGCCGAAGGTGACGTTCTGCTCGACGCTCAGATGTGGAAAGAGGGCGTACTCCTGGAACACGAAGCCGACCGAGCGCTCCTCGGGGCGGCGGTCGACCCGCCGCACGGAATCGAACCACACCTCGTCGGCGCACAAGACAGTGCCACGCACCGGCCGTACGAGACCGGCGATCGCGCGCAGCAACGACGTCTTGCCCGCACCGGACGGGCCGACGAGCGCAACCGTCTCCGGCCCCGCCTCGAGCGCTAGCTCGAGGTCGAAGGCTCGAAGCGGGAGCGAAAGATCGACGCGAAGCGAAGCCATCCGTAGAGCTTCAGGGTGACGAGGAGGAGCGCACCGACGACGATGAACAGCGCGCTGATCGCAAGGGCCGTGTCGAAGTCCTGTTCGAACTGCGCATAGATCGCGAGCGGGAGCGTCTGCGTCACTCCCTGCAGGCTGCCGGCGAAGATGATCGTCGCACCGAACTCGCCGAGACCACGCGCGAGCGCAAGGGCGGAAGCCGCGCCGAGCCCGCCGGCTGCGAGCGGCAACGCAACGCGCAAGAAAACGCGCGCCGGCCCGGCGCCCAGCGTGCGAGCGGCGTCGACGAGCGTCCCGTCCACCGCTTCGAACGCCGCGATCGCCCCGCGGAAGTAGAAGGGGCTCTCGACGAAGGCGACCGCGAGCACGACCGCCGCCTGAGTGAACGGGATCTGAACGCCGAGCGCGTCGAGTTCGCCGCCGAGCAGGCCGAACCGCCCGAAAGCGGCAAAGAGCGCGATCCCAGCGACCGCGGGCGGCAGGACCAGCGGGAGCTCGATCAGCGTCAGCACGACGCCACGGCCGCGAAAGCGTCGCCGCGCGAGCAGATACGCCGCCGGAGTCCCGATCAAGAGCACGGCGACATGTGCGATCGCACTCGTCTTGATGCTGACGAGCAATGCGTCGCGCGCGACGCCGTGCCCGAGCGCGCCGACGAGATCGCCCGGAGGGACGCGGAGGAAGATGGCCGCGATCGGCAAGAGCAGGAACGCGAGCGCGATCGCCGTCGCGATCGCAAGCAGGGCGGCGAAGAGCGCTCTCATCGCTGTTCCGGCAGCCCGAAGCCGGCCTGCTTCAGGAGGAGCCGACCGCGCTTGGAGAGCAATTTCTTCACGAACGCCTTCGCAGCTTGCGGGCGTGCGCTCGACTTCACGACCGCGATCTCGTAGCGGATCGAAGGCTGCGCCCAGACAGGCAGCGCGACGGAGAGCGTGCGAGATGCCACGGGCTTCGCGTCCGTTCGGTAGACGAAGCCTGCGTCAGCCTCGCCGAGCGCGACCTTCGTGACGATTCCCTTCACGTCGCTTTCCTCGCTGACCACGTTCTTGATCACCTCGGCGGTGATGCCGAGGGCATCGAGGATCTGCCGCGTGTATGTCCCGATCGGAACGGTGCGATCTCCGATGACGATCTTCACTCCCTCGCGACGCAGGTCGTACGCGGTGCGGATATGCGCCGGGTTTCCGCGCGGCACCAGCACGATCAGCTTGTTCGTCGCGAAAACGACCGGCTTGCGCACGATGCCGTTGCGGAAGAGAAGCTCGGGCTGCTTCGGGCTCGCAGCCGCAAAAACGTCCGCCGGCGCACCCTGCTGGATCTGGATCGCGAGCTGATCGGAGCCGGCGAAGCTGTAGCGCGGCGCCTTGTCGATGCGCGGCAGGACCTCCAACAGTGAGGCAGCGGCGAAGACGGTGATCGGCGTCCCTCCGGAGACGGTTGCGGGCAGCGCCAGCACGGCGACCACCACCGCGAGCAGGCGCTTCACCGCTCGACCATCACCGAGGTCGCCTTGACGACCCCGGCCGCCGACATTCCGGGCCTGAGGCCGAGACTCTCCGCCGACTCGCGCGTGATCACTGCGACGAGTCGAACACCCTTCGTCACGTCGAGCTCGACCTCGGCGAGCAACCCGTCGATCTTCACCTCCCGAACGACGCCCTCGAGACGGTTTCGGGCGCTGAGCGTCTTGCGATCGTCGCCGCGCAGGCGCTCGATCTCCCGCGACGGAACGACGCGCCGGTTGGCCGAGTCACGCTGGACGCGGATCCGTCCCTGCCGGTCCCAGCGACGAAGCGTGTCGAGGCTGATCCCGAGCGCGCGCGCAGCCTCGCCCGCCGTGTAGGTGCGTGCCACAAGGCGGCACGCTACTGCATATGCATTACCTAGGCAAGTTGACTACTACTACGGAGTGGCGGCGTCGACGGCATATCCCAACTGGTTCAGCTTCTGTATGGCGGCGCGGCCGTTCTTGATCGCAGCCGATTCTCCGAGCTTGGCAAGCGCCTCTCGCGCCTTCACGATGCTTACCCTGCGCGCTTCCTTCACCGGCTCGAGCGCGTCGGCAAGATCGCCGAACGCCTGTGCGAGCTGCTTGTTGGCAGCGCGGGCATTTGCCGGCGGCTGGAGGCCCTTCAGGTTCTTCTCTCCGTCGCGCAGCGCTTTCTGGAGATCCGAGACTGCGCCGTTGAAGGACGCGATCGTGATCACCTTGCCAAGCTGCTGCCCGGCGACGGTGATCGCCTGGCCGGACTTCGCGAGTTGGGCCTGGTACTGCGCCTTGGTGACGGTCTTTGGACTACTACCGCCGCAACCCGCGAGGGCCACCAGAAGCGCCGCGAGGGATAAGGCAAAGAGGCGTGCCGGGTTCATCGGCCCGCTACCCTAGCGACGCCGGGGTGCGCTGCGACGGCGGCGCTGAGATCACACCCGTGGAACCTGATCTGGTTAGAACCAGCGAAGGGAGCGAACGCATGCAGAGCACACCACAATGGGGAATCGAGCCGGTGCCGGAGCGCCTGCGGGTCCTCGGCCTCATGGACACGACACTGCTCTGGACGAACCTCGGCATCTCGCTGCTGGTGCTCGTCCTCCCGGCCTACTTCGACCTGACGTTACGCGACGCGCTCGCGGCGACGCTCGTCGGCGCGCTGATCGGGAACCTGATGCTCGCAGTCGCCGCGCTCATCGGCGCCGACGCACGTGTGCCCACGATGGTGTTGCAGCGCGCGCCACTGGGACGCCGTGGCTCGTATCTCCCGACCGCGCTCAACGTGCTCCAGTGCCTGGGCTGGGCGATCTTCGAGCTGATCGTCATCGCGACCGCAGCCGGTCTGCTGTGCGACAAGCTCTTCGGCTTCAAGGGCATCTGGATCTGGAAGCTGGTCTTCGGCGCGGTGGCCGCCGTGCTCGCGCTCATCGGCCCTGTCGGATTCGTGCGCCGCTTCGTCCGCAAGTTCGCCATCTGGGCCGTGCTCGCCTCCGTGATCTACCTCGCCTGGTGGATCGCCGACGGTGCGCATCTCCAGCGAATCTGGTCGGAGGGCAGCCACAAGGGATCGTTCTGGCTGGCGGTCGACACGGTCGTCGCGGTCACGGTCTCGTGGGCGCCGTTGGTCGCCGACTACGCGCGCTTCTCGCGTGATCGACGCAGTGCATTTTTGGGCGTTGGCATCGGGTATCTCCTGCCGACGCTGTTCCAGTTCGGCTTCGGCTCCATCCTCGTCCTGTCGCGCGGCGTCGACCCGAATCGTCCCGAGCTGATCCTGATCGCGATCGCCGGCGGCGGGCTGGCGGCCGCCCTTGCCCTGCTCGCCTTGACGGTCGACGAGACGGACGAAGCATTCGCCAACGTCTACTCCGCAGCCGTCTCGACGCAGAACCTGGTCCCGCGGATCTCGCAGCGCGCGCTGATCGTCGGCGCTTCCGTGCTCGCGACCGGCGGCGCGCTCGCAATTGACATGCGCAGCTACCAACGCTTCCTGCTGCTGCTCGGCGCGGTGTTCGTCCCCCTCCTCGGCGTGCTCGTCGCCGACTGGCTGCTCGCCGGCGCGCATTACACGCGGCATCACGTCTTCGAGGGGCCTGCCTTCCGCCCCGCCAACATCGTCGCGTGGCTGGCGGGCTTCCTCGTTTACGAGTGGCTGTACCAGCCGACCGGTCTCGGTTTCTGGAGCCGCTGGGTCAACCACCTGCCGACGCCGTCGTACCAGTTCGGTAGTTCTGTGCCGAGCTTCGCGGTCGCCTTCGTGCTGACGGCTGCGGCTGTGACGCTAGGCTCGTCGCGTGCCGCCGCTCGCGCTCGTCGGGAACCTCTCCCGAGACCTCGTTGACGGCGGACCGCCGCGAATCGGTGGCGCGCCGTACTACGCAGCACGTGCATGGCGCGTACTCGGCACGCGCGGCACGATCTTCACACGCAGCGGGCCCGAAGACCGAGTCGCCTACACACGTCATCTGACCGCTCTCGGGCTACCGGTTGTCTCCCTCGAGGGGACGACGACCACGTCGTTCTCCTTCCACTATGAAGGCGACCTACGAATCATGACCGTCGTGCAATCGGGCGACACGTGGCTGCCGGAAGACTGCGGCGTCGTTCCGCGGGGAGGCTGGATCCATGTTGCGCCACTGTTGCGTTCGGACTTCCCGGCAGAAACGCTTGCCGCCCTTGCGCATGGACGGCACCTCTCACTCGACGGCCAGGGGCTCGTGCGCGCCTCCGAGCCCGGGCCGTTGCGACTCGACGGGGACTTCGATCCGGCAATGCTCGAGCACGTGCAGATTCTCAAGTTGGCCGAGGAGGAGGCAGAGGTCGTCGGCGCAATCGACAAGCTCGGCGTTCCCGAGGTGCTGGTCACGTTCGGCGAACGTGGCTCGCGCGTGTACTACAAGGGCCGCTCTCAAGAAGTGGGGGCGTGGCCGGTCGCGGTCGACCCGACCGGCTCCGGCGATGCTTTCTCAGCCGCCTACCTCGCAGGCAGATCTCAGGGGCTGGCCCCGGTGTCGGCGGCGCGACAGGCGACCGGCGTCGTCGGAGCGCTGCTGACCGGAAGACTGACGTGACCGCGACCGTTCGGACTGCGTTCGGAACGTTCGTCGTAGACATCGAAGCCGAGGAGGTGATCGGCGAGGGCGACGACTTCGAGCCGCCGCGCGTAGCGGTCGAGCTTCCGCGCGTCGTGGCAGCAGCAGCCGCGGGTTCGACCGTGGTCGCAGTCGTCGACCGGCGCCCGCCGCTCGCAATCTCGAATGATGCGGGTCGCACGTGGCGCGAAGCGGGCGGCGGCCTGCCCGCCGGCTTCGCGGTGGCGATCGACGAGGACAATCCGGACGTGATGCTCTTCGCGGGACGGAACCGCCTTTATCTCTCGGAGAACGGCGGAATCTTCTGGCGGGCACTTGTGCCAGAGCTCCCTGAAATCGAGGCAGTGGCATTTCTCTAGCGGCCACGTCCAAGGCGCTCCTCTGTGGAACGTTCGTCACCCTTCCGTCACGGTGTCTGACACCGGACGTAGTCGTAGTAACGAGAGCGCAAACGGCTTGACTAGAGCGATCACGCCGAATGCGGGACTCCGTGGTGACGCGAACGACACGGTGTCCGACACCGAGACGTTGCCGTAGGGACATGTCGTCCTCAGAGACGAAACTCGCCGCGCGCGACGACAACAGCCGAACCGCCGACCTCGACGCGGTCGATCTGGTCCGGCGATCCGTCCACGCGCACGTAGAGCGTCGACGGTCTGCCGACCTCGGCGCCCTGTGACACCTCGACCTCATCGCCGAAACCGGCGCGCCCGTGGCGTACGAGATGAATGCCGAGCGGACCGCAGGCCGAGCCCGTCGCGGGATCTTCGGCGACACCGCTCGCCGGTGCGAACATCCGCGTCTTCCAGCTCGTCCCTGATCCGGCGAAGCAGTTGACGCCTACGTGCGTGAGCCGACCGAGCGCACCGAAGTCGGGCTCGAGCGCGGCGACCTCCTCCTTGCTGCCAAGCTCGAGGAAGACGTGGTGCGGCCCTAGGTCGTAGACCTCGACCGGTAGCTGCGAGCGTACCCCGAGCAATTCCTGTAGCTCCTCCGCTTCCGCGAACAGCTCCCAGTTGGGAATCGGCTGCTGCATCCAGCCGAAAGTGATGCGGGCTCCTTCGCGCTCGAGCGTCACGGGGATCACGCCCGTCCCGGTCTCCAGGCGGATCTCGACGAGCTGCAGCGGCGCCCCGAGGACGAACGCCGACCCGAGCACCGGATGTCCCGCGAAGGGCAGCTCGACGGCGGGCGTGAAGATCCGAATCCGGGCATGGCCCCCGGCCTCGGGCGGCAGGACAAAGACCGTCTCGGAAAAGCTCATCTCGCGGGCGAGCTTCTGCATCGTCTCGTCGTCGACCCCGCGCCCGTCGGTGAAGACGGCGAGCTGGTTGCCGGCCAGAGGAACATCGGTGAAGACGTCGGCGACGACATATCGAAGGGTTGGTGGCACAGACCGATCCTCTACGATGATCGGGTGGCCCGGCGGGTTCTTCTGCTCGTCGCCGCGGTTGCTGCGCTCTCGGGGTCGGCGCCAGCTATCGCGGTGGTCTCTGGCGAGCAGAGCCTGTTGGTGATCAGGGCGACGTGGGGCCCCAAGCCCTTCGCCACCGAGGACGTCAAGGAAGTCCTCGACAAGGTCGACGCATTCTTCCGGACTTCATCCTTTGGTCGCGTGTCGTTCACGAGCACCGTGACACCGTGGGTTCGCGCATACGACAACGCTCCCGCATGCAACCCGCTCACGATCGCGTACCCCGCCGACGACGCCGCGCGTGCGGCCGGGTACGACCCGTCGGCCTACGACAGGATCGTCTATCTCTTTCCCAAGAACGAGTGCTCGTGGGCAGGATCGCGTTGGGGCAAGCGGGCGCTGCTGAACGGGACGCTGACGGTCGCGAACACTGCGCATGAGCTCGGCCACACGTTCGGCCTACCCCATGCACAGGCGTGGTCGTGCGCTCCCAGACCCTGCGGCGTCGTGAACTACGGCGACCCCTACGACACGATGGGCAGCGGCACCGGCGACTTCGACTCCTACGAGAAATGGTTGCTCGGATGGATCACGCGGGTGACACACGCATCGAATCCGACCGTGTACACGCTCGCCCCAATCGAGGTCGCGGCGGCCCAGGCTCAGGGGCTCATCGTCACGACGACACGCAACCGCTACTGGTTCGAAGTACGTCGCGACCCGGCCCGCGACGCGGCCGGCGCTCTGCTGATGAAGGCCGGCCTCCTCGTGCACGCCGGCCCGAGCCCGACCATCGCTCCAGGCATGTCGTCGTACGGGGGTCTCTCGAACGCACTGATCCTGGACCCTGTGGGCCGTAGCAGGCCGTGGCTGCAACCCGGGGACAGTTTTGGAGAGCCCGGAGCATTTCGGATCGTTGTCCTTCCGAAGGCGGGCTCCTCGTACAGGGTGCGTTTCGCCTGGACGGATAGGACGGCGCCGAAGAAGCCCACAATCGTGTTTCCTGGAGCACATGTTCGTCGCTGGGCGGATACACCGGTGACGTGGCGCGACTCGCTCGAGCGCGGGAGCGGTATTGCGGAGTACCGGATCTCGATCGACGGCGCGCCCGCAGTCTCGGTCACGCAGAGCATCTATCCGGAGCTGAACGCAGCCCGAATTGCGGACGTTCCCCGCGGGGCCCACACGATCACCATCGTCGCGATCGACCGCGCCGGCAACCGCAGTCAGCCCGCAGTGCGGCGCTTTGTCGTAGGCAGCAGCTGACGCCGGGGGCTAACGTGCTCGCGCTGTGAGCGCGATCGCCGTCCGTGACCTCAGGAAGTCCTACGGGGCCTCTGAGGCTCTTCGCGGGATCAGCTTCGAGATCAGGGAAGGCGAGGTCTTCGGCCTGCTCGGGCCGAACGGCGCCGGGAAAACGACGACGATCGAGATCCTCGAGGGCTACCGCACACGGGACGGTGGTGAGGTCGAGGTCCTCGGCTTCGATCCCGAGCGTGCCGGCTCCGCGTTCCGGGAGCGCATCGGCGTCGTGCTGCAGCAGTCCCAGCTCTGGCCAAACCTGACGGTCGCGGAGACACATCGGATGTTCGCGGGGTACTACGAGCATCCGCGCAACGCGGACGAGGTGATCGCGCTCGTCGGGCTCGCCGAAAAGCGCGACGCACGCGTGAAGACGCTGTCAGGCGGGCAGAAGCGACGCCTCGACCTCGGCATCGCGCTCGTCGGGGATCCTAACCTCGTCTTCCTCGACGAACCGACGACGGGATTCGATCCCGCGGCGCGACGGGCAGCGTGGGACATGATCCGCTCGCTGCGCTCGCTCGGCAAGACGATCCTGTTGACGACCCACTACCTGGACGAGGCGGAGCAACTAGCCGACCGCCTGGCCGTGCTGCGCGAAGGCGAGATCATTCGCGAGGGCACCCCGGCGGAGTTGACCGGAGGCTCGAGCGAGACCGAAATCCGGTACCGCAAGGACGGACACGAGGTCGTGATCCACACGAGCGATCCCACCAAGCTGTTGCACCAGTTGACGGCGGAGGCGCTGGCCGCAGGCCGGGAACTGGAAGGCCTTTCGGTGCGCCGACCGACGCTGGAAGACGTCTACCTCGCGCTCACCACGGAGTACCGGGAGTGAGGCTCTTTCGGCATCAGCTGAAGTGCGAGCAGCGGCTGTTCTGGCGCAGCCGCGAGTCCGCGGTGTTCGTGTTCCTCTTCCCCATCCTGCTCTTCGCATTGCTGACCGCCGTCTACAACGGTCACATCCAGGGCCGGCCGGCGGCATGGGGCCTCCTCGCAGGGATGATCGGGTACGGCGCCGCGAACACGGCGTTCGCAGGGCTCGGGATCACGCTCGTCGCCCGCCGCGAGATCGGGATCCTGAAACGGATCCGAGCGACGCCGCTTCCACCGACGGTCTACCTGACCGCAGTGCTCTTTTCGATCATGATCGTTTTCGCGATTCAGGTGGCTTCGCTCTTTGCGCTCGGCCGCGTGTTGAAATCGACCCCGTGGCCGAGCCACCTGCTCTCGCTCGTGCTTGCGCTTGCACTTGGGGCCGCGGCGTTCGCCGCGCTCGGCTTGGCGATCACGGGGTTCATCCGCTCCCTCGAGGGCTCGTCGGCGGTCCTCAACGTCATCGTGCTGCCGATGGCCTTCCTCACGGGATCCTTCGGCCCCACGCGCAATTACCCGCAAGTGCTCCGGGCGATCGGCGCTGTCCTCCCGCTGAAGTACCTCCTGGATCTGGTCAACGGCATCTATCTCCACGGCCAGCAGTTCTGGGACAGGCCCCTCGCAATAGGCGTCCTCGCGGGCTGGGGACTGTTCGGAATGGCTGTTGCATTGCGCACTTTCCGCTGGGAGCCGCGAGAGGGTTAGCTCCCGGCGGAGGCGGTAATACGGCTTGTAATGCAGGTCGAAAACGTCATCGCCTTCGCCATCGAGCAAGAGCCCGCAGGTCTGGAGATCCAGATCAACTTCGGCGTCTTCGCAGGGCGCGACCCAACCTCGGCCGAGCTCGAAGAGCTCGGCAAGCTGCTCGTGCCGGAGGCCGGTGAGGTCTCGATCGTGGGCGAGCAGCGCCACGAGATCTCGGAGGATGCCGAGGTCGTCCTGCACCAGGTTCGCGTCTCAGTGTCACCGGAGAACGTGCCGGACGATCCCGGCGAGCGGAAGGAGTTCTGCGAGCGATTGGTCACGCTCGCGGAGATCTGGACCCGCCAGTGCATCAACGAGCGCAGCTCCGAGATCTCAGATCTCTAAGCCGACCTAGTTTTCAGAACGTCCGCCAGCTCTGCCGCGAGAGGAAGAAACCGTGTCGTGCCCGGTTGGCGCAGCGCAAGCCGGCGCGCTGCGAGACGCAGGTGAACCCGAGGATCCTCAGCGTCGCGCCGTACGCGAGCACGGGTCCCTGGCTGAGTGCCGTGTCGCCCGCGCAAAAGGTCTTCGGCCTTGAGACGGCCGTCATCTCGAGGCCGTAGGCCCAGTCGAGGTCGCAAGCGGCCGGACGCGGCGGAGGAGGTCGAAGCCCGGTGCGAACGTCGCACCTCACATAACGAGGCGACCGGCCGAAGATGCAGCCGATGTTGCGCGAAGGCAGCTGGAGACCTTCTGCCGGCTCGAGACCCTCGCGCAAGAGCGGCCTGGTTTGCACGAGGCGTCTGCCGTTCCAGCGAAAACGAACGTCGATCGTGCGGCCTTTCGGACAGCAGCGTGGATCCTGTTCGCGGTAGAGCGTAAGCGCGAAGCTCACTTGGGCAGACCTACGAGTACTGACCTGCCCAAGCTGGCCGTTGGGCCCGAAGTCGCGTTCGCTGCCGACGTACCTTCCATTCGCGAAGAACGCGAAGCGTCGTTCGCTCGTGCCAATGCCGATTACCCAGTTGAGCGTCAGTGCCGGCTTCCACGCGCTCGAGTCCACCTGTGACACGTGCAGGTGCGAGCGCACGTAGCGTTCCGCGGCGGCACGCCCGGCTTCCAGCTGCACCGGCGCCGGGCCCTCCTGGACTCGGACCAGCGCAGGAACGTTGGCGACGATCATCGGGCGCGAGCGGCCCGCAGCGCGAGCCCGGCCACGCGCGTAGGCCGCCCGGCCTTCGAGATCACGTCGTCGAGCGCCGTGGCGAACTCCTGAAGGTCGTCCTCCGACACGACGAGAGGCGGCAGACCTTTCAAGACCGCCATGTCGTGTCCCGCGACCTGGCTCAAGATGCGGTGCTTGGTGAAGAGGGGTACGACCACGAGCTGCGCGAACAGGCCTGCCTGCATTCGCTCCATCATCCGCCACGCGAGGCTTCCGGACTCGGGCTCACCGAACTCCATCGCCCACATCAACCCGAGACCGCGCACGTCCTTGACGGCGTCGTGCGTCTCTACCAAAGGTCGCGTCAACTCCAGCAAGCGTCTGCCGAGTTGCTCGGATCGCTCGACGAGGTTCGCGTCGTCCAGCTCTCGCAAGGTTGCGAGCCCTGCTGCCATTGCAAGGTCGTTCGGCGCGAAGGTGGACCCGTGGCTGACCGAATGCTCGAGCGAGTCGAAGACCCCGTCGTACACCTGCCGCGCCATCAGCAGCGCGCCCACGGGCACGTAGCCGCCCGAAAGAGACTTCGCAACGGTGACGAGGTCGGGCTCGAGCCCCCAGCGCTCGAAGGCGAACAGCCTTCCCGTGCGGCCAAGACCGGTTTGAACCTCGTCGACTGCGAAGAGCGTCCCGTGGCGGCGGCAGAGTTGCTGAGCGCCTTCGAGATAACCGTCCGGCGGCAGGTTCACGCCCTTGCCCTGGATCGGCTCGACGAGGAAGAGCGCGACGTCTTCGCTGCGCAGCTCCCGCTCGAGTGAGTCCAGGTCGCCGAACGGAACCTGCGAGAACCCCGGCAGCAGCGGCCCGAAGCGCTCGACGAAGTGCGGATCGCCGTTCGCCGAGAGCGCGCCGAGCGTCAGCCCGTGAAATGCGTGGTCGGTCGAGATCACACGTGAGCGCCCCGTCGCTGCGCGGCCGAGCTTGAGCGCCGCCTCGACCGCTTCCGTCCCCGAGCTTGTGAAGAGCACGCGCTCGAGCCTTGCCGGCGTACGCTTGAGCAGTTCCTCCGCGAGCAGTCCGGGGAGGAGAGACACGCCCAGCTGCACCGAGCCAGGAGTGTCGAGCTCGAGCGACTCGATCAGCGCGGCGCGGACCCGCGGGTTGTTCCGCCCGACGTTGAACATCCCGAACCCGCCGAGCAGGTCCAGGTACCGCTCGCCTTCGGAGTCGTAGAGGTACTGCCCTTGCGCACGGGACCAGACGCGATCGAAGCCGATCGTCCTCAGCACGCGCATGAACTGTGGGTTGATCGTGCGCGCGTAGAGCTCGTACTCCTCGCCCGAACGCGCTTCGACCAGTTCGCGGATCATCGACGGAGCGTACCGCCCCGAAAACGACGAGAGCCCCGCGGCTGCGAGGCTCTCGATTTTTGGACGTTAGTGAGGACTACTTGTTGTGGCCTTTGCCGTGGCCGGACTTGCCGTGGTTCGAGCTGTGTTGCTTCTTCGGCTTCTTCGGCTTGTGCGACTTTTGCTCGTGACTGGTTGTCGCCGTGGTAGTCGTCACAGCGGTTGGCGTCGCCGTGGTGGTCGTCGACTGAGAGGTCGTCACGGCCGCTACGGCACAGGCGCCGACCGTGTCGCCGTGCGCCACATGGGCGGGAACAGCGGGTGCGGCGATGTTGATCGTGTGTTCCTTGCCGGACCCGGTCTTGTGGCAGACGTCCTCCTTCGCCTGGCCGTTGCCGGAGGCGCCCGCGGCGTCGTCGCCGGTCGTGCTGGTAGTCAGCGGCGTCGTCGTGGAGGTCGTACTCAGGTTCGTCGAGCTCTGATGCTTGTTCTCGCCAGACTCCGACTCGAAGTCGCTCTCTTCCGACTCCTGATCGTCGGCCGACTTGCCTTCGAAGTCGCTGGTCGTCTGCGTCGAGGTCGTCTGGGACTCGGTCGTGCTCGCTACGGCCGTGCTCGGAGCAGAGCCGGTCGTGACCTGCGCAAGTCCGACGCCCGCGGCGGCGGCGAATGCGAGACCTACGAGCGCGCCGATAACCGAACGACGGGTCATGCTGCTCAATCGCTTACGCACTGTGGAATCCCTTCAACTTGGGGGCGGCCTACGGTTGAACAGTCGTCAGCTGCCGGCGAAACTTGCGCCGCGCTCCCTCGACCGAGTGAGCCTCACTCAACCAAGCGGTTGACGGGGCTGTCGGTCGTATCGATCTACTCGTCATCGACGACGACCGTGGCCTGAACCCCTCCCTCTTGGCCGAACTCGTCGTCATAGACCTCGATGACCTCCACGGCGCGACCGTCGGGAAGCCGAACCGTGTCGCCCTCGCTGACGGTCTCAGAGTCCCAACTCACGATTCCAATTACTGAGCCCGCTGTGTCGATTAGCCGCAATCGAAACCCGCTAACCATTTGAAAAACCATAAACGCCCAAAGGCGTATCGTCACCGTTCGCCGGCTGATTGCGGCGCTACGCTGCGGCGTAGGCCCCCGTAGCTCAGTGGATAGAGCAGCGGTTTCCTAAACCGCGTGCACTGGTTCGATTCCGGTCGGGGGCACTCCTCCACGCCTGCAAGAAGTGGCCTGTTTGCAGGAATTCTTTCTTGAGCAGTTGGACACACAGTGAAGTTGACCTGTTCGATTTTCTGGTCGCTCAGATAGGTCAAATTCAGCCTCGCTTGTAGCGGCGTTCCTTGTACTCCTGCACCCACTGCTTCGTCGAGTACCACTGATCCGTCCGGCGAACGGCGCGCAGCCGGCCGCGCTTCGCCGCGACGGCCAGCGCGTTGCCAGAGAGCTCAGAGTCAGCCAAGGAGCGAAGCGGGACGAGCCGGTGCGGCCCCGCTAGGCCGGGTAGTAGGAAGCGATAGATGCCGTCCGTAACTGCCCTGGCGAAGATCTCAGCGAGCGGGCCCGCGTCGCCCCGGTCCGCCCTCCGCAACGCGTTCAGATATCGGGTCCGGTCTCGCTTGTAAATGACCGCCGGCGGAAAGCCGTGCCGGACGAGCAGGAGATTCGTCGCCAGCCGGCCCACTCTCCCGTTCCCGTCGCGGAAGGGGTGGATTCGCTCGAAACGAGCATGGAGGTCGGCAACGAACACCATCGGATGCTGGCCGTCGGCCGACCCTCGATCGGCATCGCGCAGCCAGTCGGTGACGAGCGCCGGCACCTCCGGAAACGGCGGCGGCGTCATCCCACCTGCGAAGGGACGGACGTCGTGCTCCCAGATCGCGTCCGCCTCGACCGGAAGTGGCAACCCGCCGACGCTGCGAAGGTCATCGATCGCCCGCGTCGGTACACCGGGGAGAAATTTCACTTGCCCTCACAGCTTGTCTAAATTAGTCTTTAGAGGTGCCTAAATCGAAGGTGACGCGAAAGCAGCTGCTTGTCGCCGCAGCGCCGGTCGCCGCGGCGGTGCCGTTGGCGAAGCTCGGGCTCGCCGGCGCGGCGACACCAGCTTCGCCGCCCAGCCATGCCGGCATGGCGATGGCGATGGATCCGATCGGCCATGCGGCGATGATCGGCAATGAAGTTCCCGCGCCTGGAGGGCCGAACGATCTGGCCGCGCTCCTGTATCCGCCGGAGCCGCTTCCACACCAACCGGGTCGCGTGCGCGAGTACACGCTCGTGGCCGAAGACCGCCAGATCGAGGTCGCAAAGGGCGTGTTCTTCTCCGCTTGGACGTACAACGGCACGAGTCCTGGACCCGTGATCCGAGCGACCGAGGGCGATGTGCTGCGAGTCGTGCTGGCGAACGCAAGCTCGCACCCGCACACGATCCACTTCCACGGCATCCACCCCTCGAACATGGACGGCGTCTTCGAGATCGTCGAGCCGGGCGGCAGTCACACGTATGAGTTTCCAGCCCGCCCCTACGGCATGCAGCTCTATCACTGCCATTCGACGCCGCTCAAGAAGCACATCGCGAAGGGCCTCTACGGGGCATTCATTATCGACCCGCCAAAACCGCGTAAGCCGGCGCAAGAGCTGGTGATGGTGCTGAACGGCTTCGATACCGACGGCGACGGCGAGAACAACTTCTACGCCGTCAACGGCCCGGCCTTCTACTACGCGAAGTACCCGATCCGGGTGCGGCGATCGCAGACGGTCCGGATCTATCTGGCGAACCTGACCGAGTTCGATCCGATCAATTCATTCCACCTCCACGGCGACTTCTTCCGGTATTACCCGACAGGATCGAGCGATCAGTTCGAGTACACCGACACGGTCATGCTGTGCCAGGGACAGCGCGGCATCATCGAGATCGACTTCGCCAATACCGGACGGTTCATGTTCCATGCCCACCAATCGGAGTTCACCGAGCTCGGTTGGATGGGCTTCTTCGACGTGGTCGACTGATGACGTCTGCCTCGGCCCCCGCTGAGCGGCGTCTACCCGGCGCCTGGCGGCTCTGGGCCCTCGTTCCGTTGCTTCTTCTCGCAGGCATCGTCGCACTGTTCGCCTCGACCGGCACCTCGCTGCTGGACCTCGTCGGCCGCGCGCCACCGCCCCTCGATCAGTTCAATGTCCGGCGGGTCGAGTTCAAGCCGGGCGAGATCAGAATCAGGGTGACGAACCCGCAGCGCCCGAAGCTCACGATCGCGAGCGTCACCATCGACGACGCGATCGTCCCTTACCGGCTCGATGGACCGGCCGCGCTGGGCCGGCTGCGCTCGAGCACGATCATCGTTCCCTTCCAATGGGTGGAGGACGACCCCTATACGGTGGGAGTCACTAGCTCGAGCGGAATCCAGACGACGTTCGACGTTCCCGCAGCGGTCGAGACCCGCGGGCCGAGCCCACGCGGCTTCCTTGGCTACTCCATCATCGGCTTCCTGGTCGGCGTCGTGCCGGTCGCCCTCGGGCTCGGCTGGCTCCCTTCGCTTCGGCGCGCCGATGCCCGTTGGGTAGCTGCCTTCATGGCGTTGACGGCCGGTCTCCTGAGCTTTCTTGCCTTCGACGCATTCGCGGAGGCGCTCGGCCTCCAAGCGCGGCTTCCGGGCGGGTTCCAGGGGACCGGCCTGATCCTGCTCGGCATCGCTGCGAGCTACCTCGGCCTGACCTTCGTCTCTCAGCGTTTTTCGGCGCGAACTCAACGGGAGCGGAGCGCACCGCTCGAGGGCGCGGCCCTGGCCACGCTTGTCGCGATCGGAATCGGACTCCACAACCTCGGTGAGGGCCTCGCGATCGGCTCGTCGATCGCACTCGGTGAGCTCGCGCTCGGAACATTCCTGATCGTTGGATTCATGGTCCACAACATCACGGAAGGACTCGGCATCGCTGCGCCGATCGCAGGCGGAGCGAAGGTGAGCCGCTTGCGGCTCGCCGCGCTCGCCCTCGTCGCCGGTGCGCCGGCGATCGTCGGCGGGTGGATCGGCGGCTTCCTCACCAGCGATCTCCTGGGCGTGCTCTTTTTCTCGCTCGCCGTGGGCGCAGCGCTTCAGGTCGTCGTCGAGGTCGGACGCTACGTCGCGCGCCGCGCCCCCGGTGGCCTCCGCTCGGGGCATGTCGTAGCGGGCTATCTCGCCGGGATCGTCGTCATGTACGTCACCGGACTGCTGGTCGCCTGATGATGTCTGCCAAGCCGAAGGTCGCGGATCTGAGCGACGCCGTCCAGGACTACCTCCGTGAGATCTACAAGCTGCAAACGGAGCACGGGCATGTGAAGACCTCGCCGCTCGCCCAACGGATGGGAGTCGCTCCGCCGTCGGCTACGGCCATGATGAAGAAGCTCGCCTCCTATGGGCTCGTCGACCACGAGCTCTATCGCGGCGTTCGCCTGACCCGAACCGGCGAACGGATCGCGCTCGAACTACTCCGCCATCACCGTCTGCTCGAGCTCTACCTGGCCCGGACACTCGACCTCGAGCTCGACGCCGTTCACGCCGAGGCAGACCGGCTCGAGCACGCTCTCTCCGAAACGCTCGAGGAACGCATCGACAAGGCGCTCGGTTCGCCGACCCAAGACCCGCACGGCGATCCGATCCCGGACGCAAAGCTCAGGATCGTCCAATCGAAATCGAAGCAACTCGCCGAACTGGAGCCGGGGGACGAAGCTACGGTGCTACGCGTCCCTGATGGTGACGACGAGCTGCTGCGTTACCTGGTCACGCTTGCGCTCATTCCAGGAGAGCGTCTTCACCTGATTCAGGCAGAACCGTTCGGCGGCCCGCTCACGCTCCGCACCAACAAGGGCAATACCGTGATCTCACGTCAGCTCGGCGAACAGATCCACGTCTCGACCTAACCGGGGCACTCTCTGCTTGTCCCGGCGTTTCTTAGGATCGGTCGAATGCCCGTCCTCGAACATCGGCACGACATCCGCGACGACGTCGTTGCACTGACCTTCGACGACGGGCCGTCTCCTTGGACCGAACCAATGCTCGACTTGCTGGCGGCTCACGAGGGTCACGCCACGTTCTTCGCGCTCGGCTGTGTCGCTGACGCGGACGGCGCGGACGAGACGTTGCGCCTCATCCTCGAGTCAGGCTCCGAGATCGGGAACCACACGTTCTCGCACCCCTCGCTGCCCAAGCTCGACGATGACTCGATCCGCGACGAGCTCGAGCGCGCCGGGTCGGTGATCGAGGAGGCTTCGGGCACGACCCTGCGATACTGGCGTCCACCCTTCTTCCACGTCGACAAGCGCGTGCGCAAAGTCGTCTCGCCGTTGGGCCTGCAGGAAGTCGGCTGCTCGATGATGCCTTGGGACTGGGAGTGGGACGCCGCTCGCAGCGCGGCGTTCGTCATCGAAAGGCTGCAGCGGGGCTCCATCGTGTGCATGCACGACGGCCGGCCGCCGAACGAGCCCGCAGACCTGAGCGCACCGACGCGGGAAGCCAGCGTCGCAGCTGTCGGAATGATCCTCGACGCGATGAGCCGGCGAGGACTACGGCCCGTGACGATCTCCGAGCTGCTCCTCGCTCGCTAACCGGCTGCCGCGCCCCGACGGATGCCGGGACGCGGCAAGCCGAACCTCCCCCTAACCGGTGACCGGCGGAGTGAACACGCCGAGCACACCGATTCGCTGCGTGCGGCAGGTCGCGTGCGAGGGCACGCGGATCTGCAGGATGCCGGGGCTCCTCCCGATGATCACGAAGCGCGCCCTGCCATTGGCATTCGTGTTCGCACGCTTCGTCAACCCCCGGCCTGTGATCACGACGCGGACACCCTTTACGGGCTTGCCCGCCTCGCGCACGAGCACGCTCACGATTGTGCGCCTGCCGACCGTGAGCGTTCGAGGCGTCACCGTCAAGGCGTAGCAGACGCTCGGCGGGACGAAAGCGCCTTGGACGAGCGTCGTCGCCGTGGCTGTGTTGTCGGACGGATCGTGCTCGTGCTCCCTGCCGGTGACAACGGCGGTGTTCGTGATCGTTCCGGGATTGGTGGGTCGCACGACGATCATGATGCTCACCAGCTCGTTGAAGGCCACGGTGCCGATGTTGCAGGTGATCGGATTCGTGCCGGAACAGCTTCCCTTCGTGGAGGACACCGAGACGAATGTCACCGCTGAGGGCAGTGAGTCGGTCACGACGACGTTGTTCGCCGTGTCGCCCTTCTTGTTCGTGACCGTCAGCGTGTAGGTCAGGAGCCCCCCGACCGATACCGGGTCCGGGCTGTCCGCCTTCGTGATCGCGAGATCGATCTCGGGCGCACCACCTGGCGGCGGGGGCGGCGGCGGAGCCGCGACGTCGTCGTTTGTGACGGTACATGTCGCCGTATCGCCGAAGTGGGCAAGCGAGCCGGCGCAGCTGGCCGCCTTGGTCGTCGAGTAGCCGGCTACCGCAGCCTCGTTCACCGCATATGGCCCCGGCTGAAGGGTGACGGTCGTTCCCGCTTCACTGCCCGGGAAGGACGCCGGGCTCGGGCTCGAGCCGGTCACCGTGAGCGTGAAGTCGGCCGCCGCCTTGGTGCCACCGTTGTCGTTGACGACATGCTTGATCACCGTCAGCTTCGGTGCCGCCTTCAGCGTGTTCGTGATCGTGCAGTCGGCGGTGTCACCGAAGTGTGCAAGCGTTCCGGAGCAGCCCTCGCCGAACGCGGTCGTGTAGTTCGCGAGGTCAGCTGTTCCTGCTGCGCCTTCGGTGATCGTGTAGGCCACGCCCGCCGTGACGGTCACCTCGGTGGTGCCGTTGCAGTCGAGCGCCGTACCCACGTTCGTGCCGTTGCGCTTCACCTGAAAGCGGTCGCCGGCATTGGCCTTGCCGTTCGGACAGGCCTTGTCGACCGACACCGTAGGCGCAGCCTTTAACGTGTTGGTCAGGGTGCAGGTCAGCTGGGTGCCGCCGCGGACGAGCGCCAGAGCGCTGCAGCCGCTGCTCGACTGCGTGTAGTTGTCCAATGTCGTCGTGCCCGCCGCAGCTTCCGTCACCGTCACCGTTCCAGTCAGGTCCGAGAAAACGTGGCTGTCCCCGCAAGCGAGGTTCACGCTCGTCGGGGTGCCGTTGATGACGACGTTGAAGAGATCACCCGCAGCGGCAGCGCCGTTCGGGCAACTCTTCTCCACCTTCAACTCCTGCTTCGCCTTCAATGTGTTGGTCAGGGTGCAAGTCCCCTCGCCACCTACGACGAGAGTGGTGTCGCAGCCTGCGCTCCGCGATTGGCTGTAGTTGGCGAGATCCGTCGTGCCGGCATTCGCCTCGGTAACGGAAATCGCGCCCGGCGACACGGTGAAGGTATGGCTTGCACCGCACGCGAGATTGGTGCTCGTGGGACTGCCGTTGATCACGACGTTGAAGAGATCACCTGACGCGTCAGACCCATTAGGGCAAGATTTCGAAACGGTCATGGTCGTGGGCTTCGGAGAGTTGGCGATCGAACACTCCTTCGCCTCGCCGATGTCCGGATCGTCCGTCGACGCACCGATGGACGTGTGGCCCGAGCTCGCGCTGTCCTGCGTACAGTCCCCGCCGAACGTCGCGGTGACGCCAGCCGGGAGATCCTCGGTGATCGTGACGGTTCCACGATTCACGGGAAAGCGAATTCGCTCGTCGCAGGTGATAGTTCGCGTGGCATCGCTTGCGCTGTACGTGTTCGTGATGTGAAGGGTGAAGGTGCCCGTGACGCCGCCCGTGCAGGTCTTGGTGATCCCGAGAAGCCCCGGACACTGGAACGTCTCGTCCCCGGGGGGGCCAAAGAGGTCTAGGTCGTGGGTTCCCTGCGAGGGATCGTGGCCCGCCGTCCCGGCCGAGACGATCCGGGAGTACGGATTCGAGTCGGAGCTCGTGGAATGGCAGATGACGACCTTCTCCGCAGCGGCGAACCTACGCGGGCTTGTAGCGCCGTTGAAGATCCTGAGGTTGCTCTTCTGACCCTCGTGCTGCTTCGCCGTGATCACTTGCGCAGCAGTGAAATGCCTCGGCGAGCTATTGCCGAACCGCATCGCCGACGACGAGCCAGCGGTGATCGCCATCAGAACGAGCAGCGCGACGATCGAAATTCCCCACTTGGCATGGTTGACGTGCGACCCGGTTCGACCGGTTGCTTTCTTGCCCCTCACTCGAGCTTCCCCCTTCACCTTTTGATTGCACCGACGGCTGGCGCGCCTAGAGGCGCAATCTCCCCACCTGAGGTAATAGCCCGGTGTCTGGGCGAAAGGGACTGGCGAGAGGGCTAGTTCATCTAGCCCTTTTGGCGAAGTCCCGTCCTGATCGCCCCAAGCTGCCGAAGGCGGCGATCACTCGAATGAGGTACGCCAACCCGAGCCGGGCCGTCCGATTGAACAAGCGACGGATTTTTGTCGCAGGCCGCTCATTCGGAGGTTTCCTTGCCCAGGTTGCTTCTCGGAGCGCTGGCAGCAGCGCTCGCTCTTGGTTCGATCAGCTTTGCCGCTCCCGGCCCGGCTCAGGCTGCCTGCGGCTCGAGCGGCTACGCCTATGCAGGTCTCGGCGCGAGCCATCGCGCCTACGGCGTAGCGACGTGGCTCCAGGCAGTTGCAGCTCCGCAGGTGCTCAGCGGGCACGTCGCCGGCTGGGTCGGGGTCGGCGGACCGGGCGCGGGCCCCAACGGAACCGATGAGTGGATTCAGGTCGGCTTCAGCGCGTTCCCGGGAAGCTCGACGAGCAGTCTGTACTACGAGGTCGCCCAACCTCATCAGGCACCCCAGTACCACGAGGTCGCAGCCGGCGTCCTGGCAGGGTCGATCCACAAGGTCGCAGTCGTTGAGCTCCGTAGCCGGCGAAGCTGGTGGCGAGTCTTCGTGGACGACCGCGCGGTTGGTGAACCCGTGTATCTCCCGGGTAGCCACGGCGCCTGGCGCCCGATGGCCACGACCGAGGCGTGGGGAGCGGGATCCTTCGTCTGTAACCGGTTCAGCTACCGCTTCGGATCGGTGAGCGTGGCCACGCGTCCTGGGGGCGGTTGGCAGCGGCTGACGAGGCACTACACCTTTCAGGACCACGGGTACCGGATCAAGAGCCTGGGCGCGGCGAATTTCCTCGCCGGAGCCGTCTAGCCCGGGTTAACCACCCCTACCTCGCGACGATCGAGATCGGCGTCCCGACCGGCGCCAAGCGCTTGAGCGCGAGCGCGGTCTGATTGGAGACGCGAACGCAGCCGTGCGATACCGCCTGCCCAAGCAGCCAAGGCTTGCTCGTTCCGTGGATGCCGACGATTCCGCCGCCCGGCCACTCGGTCAACCTCGAGTACGCGCTCGTTTCGAACGCGAACGCTCCGAGGAACGGATCATCCGGAACGAAGCGCGCCGTCACGTAGAACTCGCCGAGTGGAGTCTCGCGGCCGGGAGCGCCCACGGCGACTTTCGCGCTGAGCAACCGCTTACCGTCACGCAGCAGCTCGATTCGCCGGAGGCCCCGGTGCACGACGATCCGATTCCTCGTCGGCTTCAGCGTCGCGGTGCCGGCGGGGATCCAGCCGACCGTCCCGTTCGGCCGCATCGGCAGATTGAGCTTGAACCAGGCGGTCCCATCCGCCGCGGTGGTTTGACCGAGCGCCAGCACGATCTGGACCCTGTAGTCGCGCCGGAACTGCTGCAGCAGACGGACGACCTTCGCGCCTCGGTCTGGTGCGGTTCTCGCGGCCACGCGCGTCGCTACCAGCTCGCCTGCGGCCGGGTACGAAGCGGGAAGCGCGGGCGCGGTTGCAGCCGCTCCCGGCAAGAGAATCGCGGCAAGCGCGACCACGCCGAGCGCGTACGTCATGGAAGAACGTGTTGTCCTCATTCCGACTCAATATAGAACGCAGATCAGAGATCCACGTTCTGGCGGCCTCGCCTAGCGCCCGATGGAAAGAATCCGCGCGCGCCAGGAACCGCTCGGCGCCTGGATCTCCACTTCGTCCTTGACCTTGCGACCCATCAGCGCGCGACCGACCGGTGAATCCGGCGACACGCCGCCCACGCTCGAGATCTCGACCTCCATCCGCTCGCCCTGCTCGTCCTCGATCTCGACCTTCGTCCCGACCGAGACCGTGTCGCCGGACGCGGCGTTCTCGTCGAGGATCACCGAGCGCTCGAGCCGGTCACGCAGCATCGTGATCCGGCGCTCGAGGAGGCCCTGCTCGTTCTTCGCCGCGTGGTACTCGAAGTTCTCCGACAGGTCGCCGAAGCTGCGAGCTGTCGCGATCGCCTGAACGGCTTCGGCGCGACGCGGGCCCTCGAGCTCCGCGAGCTCCGCTTCGAGCTGCTCCTTCTGAGCCTGTGTAAGTTCGTCGGATTTGTCGCCGGCCACTAAAGGAGCGTAGCGCTCCTGCCGAGAGGAGTAACTGGTACCTTGTGTCCACGGGTCGCATACGGCTACCCGGTGAGATGAGCTTCTCGTTCCTCCTTCGGGTGTTTCGAGGTAGGCAAGTCTCGAACCCATTAAAGGAGTCGAACAAAACTTATGCACCAATCATTCCGCGAGCTTGGCGTGTCGTCGCCTATCGTCGACGCGCTGGCGGCTCGCTCGATCCATGAGCCGTTCCGGATCCAGGCACTCGTCCTGCCGGACGCTCTCGCGGGCCTCGACGTGCTCGCAAAGTCGCCGACCGGATCTGGCAAGACGCTTGCGTTTGCCCTGCCGATCGTCGAACGCACCACAGCGGCCGACGCCCGTCCGTCGGCACTCATTCTCGTTCCCACACGGGAGCTGGCCGCGCAAGTCAGCGCGGAGCTCGAATCGCTCGTGCCTGCCAAGGGCCTCAAGGCGGCAGCCGTCTACGGCGGTGTGCCGCTGAACGCCCAGGCTAAACGGGCAAAGAGCGCACACATCCTGGTTGCAACGCCCGGACGTCTGCAGGATCTCGCCGAGCGTCGGCTCGTTGACCTGTCGCACGTCCGCGTGCTCGTCCTCGACGAGGCCGATCGCATGCTGGACATGGGCTTCCAACCGCAGGTTGACCGCATCGTTCGAAGGCTGCCGCGCAATCGCCAGACGATGTTCTTCTCGGCCACACTCGATGGACCGGTCGGCGAGCTGGCCCGCGACTACACCAACAGCCCGTCCCGCTTCGAGGCCGCACTTGCCGAAGAGCAGGAGCCCGGTGAGATCGAGCACGAGTTCGTTCCCGTGACGGCCGAGACCAAGGTCGAGACGCTCGTGAAGCAGATCAACTCGTCGGGCGGACTGACCCTTGTCTTCGTACGGACGAAGCGCGGTGCGGACAAGCTCGTGCAGAAGCTCACCCGGCAGAACGTCAGTGCGGTTGCCATGCACGGCGACATGTCGCAGGGAGCACGCGAGCGCGCGCTCGCCCGCTTCGAGAGCGGCAAAGTGACGACACTCGTCGCCACGGACGTCGCTGCGCGCGGGCTGGATCTCGACGACATCACGCACGTGATCAACTTCGATCCGCCGGGCGAGGACAAGGACTATGTGCACCGCACGGGCCGGACCGGCCGTGCCGGACGCAGCGGCAAGGCGATCACGCTCGTCCTTCCCGAGCAACAGGCCGAGACGAGCCACGTTGCCCGCCGGCTTGGTCATCGAGCGCAGTTCGAGCAAGCAGGCCTGCAGTCAGCACGGGCCAAGCTGATGTACACGAGCCGCCGCGGCCGGCGCTCGAAGTGGTAACCCGCTAGACCTTCGCGAGCCCACGCGCCTTGCGGGAGGTGGCGGTCTGCCGCTTCTGGGCAGACAATTCCGCCTTCCGCAAACGCACATTGCTGGGCGTCACCTCGACGCACTCATCGTCGCCGAGGAACTCCAGCGACTGCTCCAACGAGAGCAGGCGAGGCGGAATCAGCCTGACCAGCTCGTCCGCAGTGGACGAGCGCATGTTCGTGAGCTTCTTCTCCTTGGTCGCGTTGACGTCGAGATCCTCGGCGCGTGCGTTCTCTCCGACGACCATGCCCTCGTAGACCTCGGTGCCGGGCGCGATGAACAGCTGTCCACGCTCCTGCAGATTGAGCAAGGCGAAGCCGGTCGCGGGTCCGCGGCGATCGGCAACGAGACTGCCCGTCGGCCGCATGCGCAGCTCGCCGTGCCAGGGCTCATAGGCGTGGAAGACGTGGTGCAGGATCCCCGTGCCGCGCGTCTCGGTCAAGAACTCCGTGCGGAAGCCGATCAAGCCCCTCGCAGGCACGAGGTACTCCATCCGCACCCAACCCGTGCCGTGGTTGACCATGTGCGCGAGACGGCCCTTCCGAAGCGCGAGCAGCTGTGTGATCACGCCCACGTAGTCCTCCGGCGCGTCGATAGCGAGCCGTTCAACCGGTTCGTGGATTTTCCCGGCCATTTCTCGGGTGACGACCTGTGGCTTCCCCACGGTCAGCTCGAAGCCTTCACGACGCATCAGCTCGACGAGTACAGCGAGCTGCAGCTCGCCACGTCCTTGCACCTCCCATGCATCGGGTCGCTCCGTGGGAAGCACGCGCAGGGACACGTTCCCGACGAGCTCCTGCTCGAGTCGCGCCAGCACCATGCTGGCGGTGAGGCGGGTGCCGTCCTGGCCCGCTAGCGGCGACGTGTTGACGCCGATCGTCATGGCGAGACTCGGCTCGTCCACTCCGATCACAGGCAGCGGGCGCGGATCGTCGGGATCTGCAAGCGTCTCGCCGATCGTGACCTCGGGAATGCCGGCGACCGCGATCAGCTCGCCCGGGCCAGCTTCCTCGGCTTCGACGCGATCGAGCGCTTCCGTCACGTAGAGCTCGGTGACCTTCACACGCGCGATCTCCCCATCGGCGCGGCACCAGGCGACCTGCTGGCCCTTGCGAATCGTGCCTTCGCGGATGCGGCAGAGCGCGAGCCGCCCCAGGTACGGAGACGCGTCGAGGTTCGTGACGTGCGCCTGCAGCGGGTGCCTCTCCTCGTAGGACGGTGCAGGGATTCGCTCCACGAGAATGTCGAAGAGCGGGCCCAGGTCGTCCGCGAGGTCGTCGGGATCGAGACCGGCGCGACCGGCTCGTGCGTTGGCGTAGACGATTGGAAACTCGATCTGGCTCTCGTCGGCGTCGAGATCGAGGAAGAGCTCGTACACCTCGTTCACGACATCCTCGATGCGAGCGTCCGGCCGGTCGACCTTGTTGACCACGAGGATCACCGGTAGCCGCGACTCGAGTGCCTTGCGCAACACGAACCTCGTCTGCGGCAGCGGCCCTTCGCTGGCGTCCACCAGCAGCAGAACGCCGTCGACCATCGTCAGAGCCCGTTCCACCTCGCCTCCGAAGTCGGCGTGTCCCGGCGTGTCGACGATGTTGATCTTGATGCCTCCGCGCCGGACGGCAGTGTTCTTCGCCAGAATCGTGATCCCCTTCTCGCGCTCGAGGTCCATCGAGTCCATCACGCGGTCGGCCACGTCCTGATTCGCGCGAAAGGAACCCGACTGCCACAGCATCGCGTCAACGAGCGTCGTCTTGCCGTGATCGACGTGGGCGACGATCGCAATGTCCCGGATGTCCTCGCGAAGCGCCATTCGAGGAGGGTAGCGGCGAAGACCGCCGCCTCTGTCGGTTTCGGCGCTATCCTGTGAACTGACTTGGAGCGAGCATCTGCGCGCGTTCCTTTGAGGAAGGTGATTCCATGACGGCAGACGCTCGATCGGCGCAGCGCGTCGAAGGTGGTCGAATCAGTGGCGACATGCTGTGGTTCAACAACGAGAAGGGCCACGGCTTCATCGAGACGGCAACGGGAGATCGTCTACGCGTCGAGGAATCCGGTTTCAGGAACGGCCCTCCCGAGGGACGGTGCGCCGGAATGGCCGTCACGTTTCAGGTCATCGGTGAAGGAGAGGCGGCAAGAGCTCTCGACGTCGCCTTCCCGGAGGATGCTCCGCCTCGGCGCGCGCGCATCCGCCGCAGCGCCGGCCGCTGAGTTCGCACAGGTAAGGCTAAGCGTCTAGGGCAGGCGCGGCGACCAGAGCGCGGAGAGCAAACCGGCTGCCACGAGCAGGAACGCCGCGCCGGCTAGGAAGCCGTACGTGATCTCGCTCTGGCCGGGCTTGCGTCCGAGACTCGAGCCGAGCTTCCCATAGGCCGATTGCAACGACCTCGCGCTCTGCGCGGCGAAGAACTCTCCGCCCGTGCGGTCCGCGATCGCCCTGAGCGTGTCGGGATCCGGCGGCACCGGCACGCGCCGGCCCCCGAATGGCGGCAACCCTCCCTGATAACCGCCTCCGCCGGCGCCGAAGTCGAGCTGACCGTTCGGGGTTCCGAGCGCGACCGCGTACACCGGAATCCCGGCCTCCTTGGCCAGATCTGCGCCTTCGAGCGGCTCGAGGTCGCCCCGCGTCTGCGCGCCGTCTGAAAGGAACAGGATCGACACAAGCCCGCGTGTCTGCGGATTCGGCGCAGCGGTGGTCGCCGAGGCAAGGTTGCCGCTCTCCCCTGACACCGCCTGCTGGCCGAGCTTGACCGCGGCAGCGAGAGCGTCGCCGATCGCTGTGCCGCCGAACGAGGGGAACCATTGGATCGTGTCCAGGGACTTCCGGACGAGATCGTGATTCGTCGTTGGTGGGTTGGCCACGGCGGGATCGCCCGCAAAGGCGATCAGTCCCACCTGAAGCCGATCGGGCACGCGATTGAGGAACGTGCGGACGGCCGCGGCCGCGGCGCCGATCCGACTCGGCTTCACGTCCTTCGCCTGCATCGAACGCGACACGTCGATGACGAGAATCACCGTGGCGCGGTCCCGCGGCACGAGCGTCGTGTGTTGCGGACGAGCCATCCCGATGCAGAGCGCGGCAAGCGCCAGGAGGAAGAGTACGAGCGGGACGAACCGTCGCCGGTAGCGATCGCCGACGACACCCGCCAGCACGTCGAGATTCGTGAACCTGATTGCGTAACGCATCCGCCTGCGTTCCGCGAGCACGTACAGCGCCACGGCGAGCGGCACTGCGAGGAGCGTCAGCAGGAGCAGAGGACGTTCGAAGGTCATGAGCCACCGCCGCAGACTGCGCCGACCTGCACGACCGCGCGAACGCCTTGCACTGCCGTCGGGGAACGCACACGCACTACGACGCGCCGTCCCTGCACGGAGCGCGTGGCGCTCACGCTCTGAATCAGCGCCTGCGTCGGTGCCGACTGCGTGTAGAACGCGAGTGCATGCCAGGCCGAGATCAAACGTTCACTTGCAGCGCACGCTGTTACGGCGCTCACGACGCCAGGGCGTAGGTTCACCGTGCGCACGCGCCTGATCGTCGGTTCTCCCGGCGGGAAGGCTGTGGGCTTCCTGAAGGGCACCGGCCCTGCGCCGCCGCCCGACGCAGGCAGGCAACCGAGATGTGGCCGGAAGCTCGGACCTTTCGGCACGTTCCCGGCATACGTGGCCCGGAACAGCGCCGCCCTTGTGGTCGTCACGCCCGGATTGACCGGACTGCCGAGCTTCCCGAGAAAGTCGATGTCGATCGCGCGATCGGAGAGCTCCGCGTCCAGTCCGCCGATCACATAGCCACGAGGACACGAGAGTTGGAAGTCGACGCGCGGCCGTGGCGTTGTCAGCGCGGCGGGCACGACGACCCAGGGCCCGGCTACGCGCACGCACACCGGTAGGCCGCGGCATTCGTTCGTCGCAGCTGCGGGCGACGCACCAAGTCCAGCTGTTGCCGCCAGAATCACGGCCGCCAGGACGAGACGTTTCACGGCACCCTCCGGAACCACAGCGCCGACAGCGCCCCGCCGAACAGCAGGAAGGCCGCGGAGCCTCCCGCGAAGAGATCGGTGATCTCACGCGACTCGCGGCGGTGGCCGAGACGGGAACCGAGCTTTTCGTAGATCTGGCGTAGATGGTCCTGGTCGGGCGCGGTGAAGAACTGTCCGCCTGTGACAAGAGCGACGCTGCGCAAGGTCTCCGGGCTCGGCGGTACCCGTAGCTGGGCCTGGTACCCGCCGGCCAGCGGCACGTTCACGACACCGTCCGGCGTGCCGACGACGACCGTGTAGACCGGGATGTGCAAGGACTTCGCCTGCTCGGCTGCGACTGCGGGCGTCGTGCGACCGCTCATCTGTGCCCCGTCGGAGATGACGAGCATGGCGGTCGGGGGAATCGCTCCGTCGCTGGTTCGCTCTGCACGAGCAAGGCGGCTTCCGAGCGCCACCGCGTCACCGAGCGCAGTTCCCTGACCCGATTTGAGCGACTTGAGGGCGCTACGCACGAGCCCTCGCTCTTCTGTCGGCGGAACGGCGACGTAGGCGCGCCCGGTGAATCCGATCACGCCGACACGGAGCTTCTTGGGCATCGTCTCGACGAATGCTTGTGCAGCACGCTGCGCGGCGATCAGCCTCGACGGCCGGATGTCCTGCGACTTCATCGACAGCGACGAGTCGATCGCGATCAGCACCGTCGCCTCCTCGCGCTGGACGCTCACGCTTGCATGCGGTCGCGCGACACCGACGATCATCGCAGCCAGCGCGACCATGAGGAGAGCAAGCGGCAGATGTCTGCGCCAGTGGGGCGCTGCGTCGACGAGGTTTGGCAGCAGACCAGGAGTGGTGAAACGAGTTGCGTAGCTCTGCCGGCGCCGCTCGCGCACGACGTACAGCCCCACCAGCACCGGTACGAGCACGAGACCGATCAGTGCCAGGGGAAACTGAAAGCTCACCGGCGTGGGCCTCGGCGTAGGAAGACCGCGAGCGGACGGAGCCAGTCGCCGGCCGTCGTCAGCACCACATGACGCGCGCCTGCGGATGCGAGCGCACGGGCCAGATCGGCGCGCTCCGCCGCAGCAGCCGCCGCAAAGCGGGTGCGCAGCCGCTCGTTGCGCGTGTCGGCGCGAAGCTGTCTCCCGGTCTCCGGGTCGACCAGCCACAGGACGCCAGCGTTCGGGAGCTCCTGTTCCCGCGGGTCCCGGATCTCGACCGCGACCACGTCGTGCCTGCCGGCGAGCTCGAGTAGTCGGCGGCGCCAGTCGAGCGGCCCGCGAAAATCGCTGACCACGATCACCGCCGAACGCTGGCGGGCAAGCGCCGCGGTGCGATGGAGTGCCTCACCGAACGGCGTCGCGCCGGTGTTCTCCGCATCCGAAGAATCCCGTAACGCCGACAGGAGCCCGAGCAGTCCGAGGCGTCCCTGCCTAGGCGGAAATGTACGAGGGCTGTCGTTGCCGAACGTCACGAGTCCCAGCCGGTTGCCACGTCTCGTCGCAATGTGGCCAACTGCGATCGCGACGCCCTCGGCGACGTCGGCCTTCCGCCGGTCGGCGGTGCCGAACTGCATCGACGCGGACGTGTCGAGCACGAGCCACGTCACGAGCACGCGCTCGGCGAGATGCACGCGAACGTGCGGCACGGCGGTCCGCGCGGTGACGTTCCAGTCGATCCTGCGCACGTCGTCGTCTCCGGGAACGTAGGGCCGCACCTGAGCAAGCTCGGTCCCGTCGCCGAGGAGCGTCGAGCGATAGTCCCCCGCGAGCAGGCCCTCCATCCTGCGCCCGATGCTGACGTCGAGCGCACGCAGCAACGCGTCCGGCAACGGCCCCGGCCCCGGCCGCGCAGGTGTCGGCTCGGAGTGGAGCGCGCGGCTCATCGGCCGATCCGTGGCCGATGAGCGGGGGAAGGGGCGTACGGGGAAACCGGGAGGTTTCCCCACTCCTTCTCAGCGCGCGCGACGGCGGTCGCCACGGCGCGGGCTCTGAGGCGATCCCTAAAGAAGGGAGCTCGTGAGGGAAACATGGTTTCCCTCACGGGAGCGAGCCGAAGGCGAGCGACGCTCATGCGACGTCGGTCGCGGCCAGGTCGAGCTTGGGGACGGGAACGGCCGCCAGAACCCTCTCGAGGATCGTGTCGGGCGTCACCTCTTCCGCGAGAGCCTGGTACGTGAGGACCAGGCGATGGCGCAGCGCGTCCTTCGCGAGCGCGTGTAGGTCGTCGGCCAGGACATAGTCGCGGCCTCGCATGAGCGCGAGCGCGCGAGACGCCTGCACCAGGCTGATCGGACCGCGCGGGCTCGCACCGTAGGCGATGAAATCCTTCAGGCCTTCCACCCCGTGTGCCGCCGGCTCTCGCGTAACGGTCGCGATGGCGACGGCGTAGCTAACGAGAGCGGGATCGACATACACGTCGAACACCGCCCGCTGCAGGGCTTGCAGATCCTCGAGCGACAGCGCCTGCCGCAGCTCGGGTGCCGCAACAAGCTGACGTTGCACGATCGTGAGCTCCTCGTCGTGCTCCGGATAGTCGATCAGCACCTTCAGCATGAAGCGGTCGATCTGCGCCTCCGGCAAGGGGTACGTCCCTTCGGACTCGATCGGGTTCTGTGTCGCCATCACGAGGAAGGGCTCCGGAACGGGGTAGCTCGTGTGCCCGATCGTGACCTGCCGCTCCTGCATCACCTCGAGCAGGGCCGACTGCACCTTGGCCGGGGCGCGGTTGATCTCGTCGGCGAGCAAGAAGTTGCAGAACACTGGGCCGAGCTCCGTCTCGAAGGCTCCTTCGCCGGGCCGGTAGATGCGGGTGCCGACCAGATCGGACGGGACGAGGTCGGGCGTGAACTGCACACGGGAGAACGAGCCTCCGAGGACGCCGGCCGTCGTCTTGATCGTGAGCGTCTTCGCCAGCCCGGGCACCCCTTCGATCAGGAGGTGCCCCTGAGCCAGGAGACACACGAGGACTCGCTCGAGCATGTCGTCCTGGCCCGCGATCACCCGCCGGATCTCGAAAAGGGCCTGCTCGAGCCGGTCCTTGGCCTCGGCCGGCGAGGGCACGGGCAAGTCGGTGCTCTGCTCGGTCACGTCGTCTCCCTCCTTCGCTTATCCAGAGTCATATACGAGAGCAGGAGAACTTAAGTTTCTCCTTAGAACCGCTCTCTGGACAGCAGCACCCCCTGGGCTTAGGCTTCCACCATGCCCAGGTACCTCGTCGAGCGCCTCTTCCACGTCAGCATCGACGAGATGCCCATGGCCGGTCGCCGGTCCAAAGAGGTCGCCGTGGAGCAATTCCCGGAGATCACGTGGGAGCACAGCCACGTGGTCGTGGACGACGAGGGCGCCGTGAAGACCTACTGCGTGTACGCCGCCCCCAGCGAAGAGATCGTGCGCAGACATGCCGACGTGCTCGGGCTGCACGACCTCCAGAGGATCTCCGAGATCGCGGGCGACGTCAGCCCGCACGACTTCCCTCTGGACTAATCCGAACCAAGCGTCCCGCGCTGAACGCCGCGTCGGAGCTCGGTCGCGTGGAACACCGACGCCAGCGCGACTGCCCGGCGCTGCACGATCTCCCGCCGTTGCACCGTCTGTTCTTCCGGGAGAAGTGCGAGTGCCTCCTGGTAGAACGCTGCGGCCTGGTCTCTCGCCCAGCCGCGTCCGGCCTGGTCACCGGCGATGACGAAGTAGTCGGCCGCGCGAGCGTTCTCCCCCGATTCACTCCAGTGATGCGCAAGTGCAGAGGCCGCCGCGTGGATCTCCGGCGTCGTCTCTTCGAGGAACGCAGCCACCTGCGCATGCCGTTTCCGCCTTTGCGGCCGAGGGAGAGTCGCGTACGCGTTGTCGCGGATGAGATCGTGCTTGAAGCTGAACTGCTGATCTCCCCGCAGCCGGGAGACGGGCTCCCGCCGGATCAGGTCACGTCCCTCGAGAGAATCGAGCAGATCGGAGAGATCAAGCTCGCCTGAGAACATCCGCTGCAGCGCACCCGCCCAGAAGACCTTTCCGACGACCGCTGCATCGAGCAACACCGCCCGCTCGCCGGGCGGGAGCGCGTCCAGCCGGGCCGACACGATGCCGCGGATCGTGGTGGGCAGCCCGGCTACCTTGGCCGCCGCGTCCTCGGCCACCGAGGCCGCGAGCTCCTCGATGAAGAGAGGGTTTCCTTCACCTACGACGCCGATCTCGGCGGATTCTTCACCGCCCTTTTGCATCTGCCTCAACACCTGAGCGGCAAGCTCCCTCGCGTCCTCTTCACCCAGGGGCTCGACAGGAAGAGCCGTATACCCGGGCAAGCCTCCTCCCCAGGCCGGCCGGAGCTCGAGCAAGTCGGGACGGGCCAGGGCGACCAGGAGGAGCGGAACGTCACGGACGCGCGAGGCCAGCACCTCTAGGAGGTCCAGCATGCCTGCGTCTGCCCAGTGAATGTCCTCGAAGACGAGCACCGTCGGTCGCTCGTTCGCAAGCGCCTCGACCAGGCGACGGGCGGAGAAGAAGAGAGTTTGGCGGTCGCCGACGCCGCCTTCGCTCCCCAAGCCGATCAGCATTGCGATGTGCGAAGAGACCTCAGCGGTCTCCCCGTCGAGCAGCTCTGCAACCGCCTGGTCGAGCTTGTTGCAGGCAACCCCCGCTTCGTCCGTGTCGAAGATCCTCGCCACCTGCTTCACCTGCGTGGCGAAGGCACCGTACGGAAGCACTTCGCCGTAGGGAAGAGATCTGCCCACGATCACGTGCGCATCCCCGGCGCGTGCAAGCTCCGCGAACTCGCTTGCGAGCCGCGTCTTGCCGATGCCCGCTGGACCGAAGAGCGTCACGAGCTGAGGTCGTTGCTCGTCGACGACGCGATCCCAGATTCGCCCCAGGACGGCCAGCTCCGACACTCGACCAAGCATGGGGACGCGACCGGCGGCGCGCTCTCCCGGGCCGGCAGACGCGGCAACGGCCCGCCAAACACGTACGGGCTCTTGCTTGCCTTTGGCGACGACTGGTTCCGCGTCTTCGTAGTGAATGACCGAACGCGTCGCTCGGTACGTCTCTTCACCGACGAGGATCCCGTTGACGGGAGCGGCCTCCTGCAGACGCGAAGCAGTGTTGACGACGTCACCGGCGACCGCCCCCTCGCCGTGCGCAGCGCTCGCAGCGAGCGACACCAGAGCCTCCCCGGTGTTGACCGCGATGCGGACCTTCAGCTCGAGCTCGGGATCGTTCTGATTCAGCTCGTCGACGGCAGTGCACATCGCGAGGGCGGCTCTGACGGCACGTTCCGGGTCGTCGCCGTGAGCCACCGGCGCGCCGAAGACCGCCATCACCGCATCGCCGATGAACTTCTCGACGGTGCCGCCGAATGCCTCGATCTCCGAGCGCACTCGCGCGAAGTAAGGCGTCAGGATCGCCCGGACGTCCTCGGGGTCGAGTTGCTCCGCGCGCGCTGTGAAGCCGACGAGATCCGCGAAGAGGACGGTTACGACCTTCCGTTCCTCGGAGAGCCCCTGCGACCGCTCGGAGAGCGGTTGCGCGCAGGCCAGGCAGAACCTCGCAATCGGCGGGTTCTCCTGGCCGCAGCTCGGGCAGATTGCCACTGGCAAAGCGTACGGCAACGCCGGACGTCGTCTAGGTGTCGGCGGGCGGTTCGCGGTGCCGATAGAGCACGAAGGCCGCGATCAGCGCAATTGCTGCCGTCACTGCGGCCGCGATCGTGATTCGGTCACGATTGGCCGAACCGCCGCCCTTCGGCGCTGCGAGCCGGTGGCCCGCCGAGGCGGCCAGCCGCTGCACTGCGACAATCGCCGCCTGGACCTCCTTCGTTGCGTTCGCGCCGGGAGCCGGGAGCTTTTTCAGCACCGCGCTCGCCTTCGGATCGGGGTCGGCGTTGACGGCATACCCGTACCCGTTCGGCATGACGACGAGCAGGCGGTCGCGATACACGAACGAGAGCTCGAGCCCGAGAAACGCCGCATACTTCTGCGGCTTGCGGAAGAGCGAGAAAGCCGTGCCGAGATCGGACGGGCTCAGGATCAGAGCCACCCTGATCCGGAAGTCGGCCTTCTGGGACTCGCGCAAGAGGGCATCGAGCCGCTTGACCTCGTTCTGGTCGATCTTGGCTGTGAACGGCAGAAAGACGTTCTGCGCCAGCAAATCGTCGCTCGCCGGGTCGCCGTTCGCGCGCGCCGCTGAAGGCGCACAGAGGCACACGATCACGACGACGAGAGCCGCCAGCCGCTTCTCAGCCAAGCGTGTCAACCGCTAGAAGGATGACGACCGAGGCGTGGACATGATGCCAGCCACTGCACCGCTTCCCCGACGCCAATGGCGGGGCGCGACCGAAGCAGATCCCGCGAAAACTCCCGCGCGCTCCCCTCTCAGCGCGAGAGGGGCCGGCGCCTCTTTGCCGGCCCCCCTCCGCTGGCCTTAGTTTCCGGTGTAGCGGAAAATGTAGAGGCCGAAGTCGCGGGCGCTGGCCGCGACGTACTCCTGGTTGTTGTGCTGGAACACCTGCACGCCCCAGAAGTTGTTGCCGCCGACGTCGATGAAGTGCCCCACCTCCGCCAGTTCGTTGCCGACGATCTTGAGGACGCGGAACCCGCCTGCGTAGTAGGACAGGTAGGCCCGGTCGTCCTGGGCGGCCGAGGTCGCCACCTCGTGCACCGAGAGGTCGCCGAAGCCCCTGACGAAGGCCTGATCGTGCGCCTCCGGGATCGCGAAGGTGTCGAGCTCGGCCAGCTTCCCGGCCCCGTTCCTGTAGAGGTGGACGTAGCCCCACCCGTCGAAGGACCCTGTGAACCGCAGGGTGTCGCCGACCGTGCCGATCTCCACTAGGAGCCGCGGAGGGCCGGTTCCGGCGAGACAGGCCGCGTTGTCGTAGGGCTGGTCGAAGATGGCGAAGCCCTGGCCCCGCGGCGCGACGCCGAAGGTCGGGATGTTGCCCACGACACTCATGCCGAGGGTGTCGTTGCAGCCGCCGTCCGTGCCGGTACGGTTGAAGATCAGCACCGCGTCGTAGCCTCCGGCCGCGATCACGTTCGCGACCTTCTCCGTGAACGTGCAGAGCCCGCGCTCGACCACCGCGATGTCCGTCGCAGCAGGGTTGCCGGCGGGCACGGCCGGATCGACGGTGCACGCGCGGCCGACGAAGACCGAGCTGCCCTCGATGACCTGCTTGTCCAGCAAGAGCTTCGTGCCGCTGCCCTGGCTGGCCGTGATCTCCGTTGCATCGTCGAGGTTGAGACCCTCGACCGCGAGCGGCGAGAAGTCCTCGTCGGCGCCGATTATGAACTGGTTGTCCCTCGTGAACTCGGCCTCATGCCCGTTGCCCTCCGGCGGCACGATGAAGCCGCTTTCGGCCGCTTCCGGGTCGGGGTCCGTGAAGTCGGTGTCCCCGATGTAGGTGATCGCGGTCGGATTCGTAACGTCGATCGCCACGTATCCCGCGTCCCAGTACGAAAGCAGCATGACCTGCTTGCCGCCGATCTCCTTCACGACCATGTCGTGCAAGAACACCTCGGTGAGGTTCGGCGGTGAAGCCTGGAGGATCTGGGGGAACTTTTGGTCCAGGTCGTACTCGGTAAGCAGGAACGCCTTCTTCGGGTCGGTGATGTCGATGATGTCGACATCCGTGCCTTCCTCGTTGTCGACGATCACCGCGTACGCCTTCGAACCGGCATCCCAGGCGAAGACGCTGTGGATCTCGTGCGCGTCCTTCTTGCCTGCGCCAGGAACGGTCGAGTCGCCGATTCCCTCGACGAGCGGCGTCGGGCTGGACGGCTTCGAGATGTCGTAGATGTTCATACCGCCGAAGCCGGCCGGCTCCTTGCACTTCTCGTTGTTCGTGACCAGGATGTCGCCGTTGAATGCAGGCGTGTCGATGTGTAGCCCCTGGACTCCCTCGCCTGGGTAGCTGCCTTCCTTCGAGCCGATAAAGGCGACTTCGTTCGGGCTCGCCGGGTTGCGCACGTCGACGACGTGAACCCCGTTGTACTTGCAGGTGACGACCCCCCACGCAGCGAGGTACGCGTAGCCCTTGAAGACGCCGACATCGGCGATCTTCTCAGGAACGACGTTCTTCAACTTCAGCTTGCTGACTAGAGCAACGTTGGAGCTCGACCCTTCCGGGTTCAGATGGCCCGCGGTCGTTCCGTGCTGTTGGGCATCGCGGGCGCCATCCGCCACGGCGACGCCACCGTCCGGCGATCCGGATGCAGCCGTCGCCAGTCCGGCCGTCATGAGCAGCAGCGCGAATGCCATCCCGACCCGCGCGAAAGCGCGTCGGTTCCACATGTAACGCCTCCCCCTGTTCGCTTGCCTAGCGGGCAGTACCCGCTGAATAGGCGTGGGAGTTTAACGCAGTTCGACTGACCAAAAAATCCAAGTCTATATCGCTTTGGATTGCGGCGTTCCGTGGTATCCGTCTGTACCTGACACACATCACGATGTGACACTCGCGGCACTCGGTGACGTAGAAAGGACTGATGAAGCGGATCTCGTTCTCAATAGCTGCCCTCGTCCTCATGGCCGTCGCGATCTCGGCGACGGCGTATGCCTCCTGCGTGCCGATGACCCCCGCAGAACAGCGCGCTCGAGCTCAGGTGATCTTCGACGGGGTCGCGCTCGAGGGGCCGACCGCGACAGGGATCCAACGCTTCCGCGTCATTCGCTATCTCAAGGGCCGCGGGCCGCAGGTCGTCCGCGTGAACACTGGAAACATCCGACGCGCCGACGGAACCGGCACCGTCACATCCGTCAGCATCATCGTCAAGCGCGGCGAACGCTGGCGCATCTTCGCCCGGGGGACAACGCAAAAAGTGGTTCGCACCACCGTCTGCGACGGCTCGCGCCGCGTGCGGTGAGGCTCGGGCGAACGCCGGCAGGCGCGAAAATGGCCGCCGGCGCCAGTCATTTCGTTGAGTCGGCCCTCGGCTTCGTCGGCGGCCGTTGTGCGAGCCGGACCGCGATGTAGATGACCGCGCCGAGAACGACGAGCCAAGAGCCCATCATCAGCGTCATCCAGAACCAGTCCCAGCCGTCCATCCAGGTGTGCATGACTTCTCCTTCTCTCGACTCTTGAGCTGAGCCTGGCCCAGCGACGGCGCCCGCTATCGGCGCAATGTCACATACCCCACATGGGTAATTACTGATCCGTCAGCACCCGCCGCGAGGCCGGTCATCTCTGCGGCAAACCCGCGGGCCAATGCCGTATTTCGGCCGGATGCGCCACACGCGGCGCCGCGACAAGCTGAAAGCACCCAGCACGACAAAAGGAGGTGAGCTGGGATGCGCAATCTCTTTATCGCACTGACAGGATTACTCGCCGGGACCGGCCTCGTGGTCGCGCTCGTCTTCGCGACGAATAGCGTGACCGCCAAGCAGGCGAGCGCGCAGAAACTGGCGATGCCTCAGATGAGCGGTGGGATGAGTGCCATGAGCTCCGGCACGGTGACCCCCGCCTCGCTGGCGACGCAGAAGCTAACCATTCAGCACGTGCAGAAGGGCTGCCACGTCTGGTCAGACGGCCAGACGACCGGGGCGATGATGCGGCTGCATCTCAAGCCGGGGCAGAGGCTGTCGATCCTCGATCAGGACGTCGATGCCCACCAGATGATGGAACTCGCCGGCCCGATGCCTCTGCGGATGGGCGGGCCGATGATGACGAGCCACGGGATGACGCTCGCGTTCATGAAGAAGGGCGTGTACCGCCTCGGCACCAAGACGGTCGAGATGTCCGGCGGCCGGATGGACGTGAAGACGAAGGGCCCGGACAACAACTTGCGGCTGCTGGTGACGGTCGCTTGACGCGCCGAGTGCGACTGCTTGGCGTGCTGGGCGCAGGAGCGGTCATCGCCACGCTGGCGGCCGTTCCTGCTCTATCGCAGCCCGAGCCGAGTGTCCGGACGGTGTACATCGCGAAGTCAGGGCGAACGCTGCCGCAGACGACGTTCGTCCGTGCGCGCGACTGTCTGCGGCGACCACGTACTTGCGTGAACGGCATCGGTGGCCGCGAGCTCGTCTATCTGATCAAGGGTCGCATGCCGGCGCGAGCGACGACTGGCACCATCCTGACCGACACGGGTTGTGCCGCCGACCGCAACGGCATATCGCACTGCTCCAACATCCTTCGGCTTGCGCCAGGCAGCCGGATCACCATCCGGCACGACCACAGCATGATGAACGACCCCTGTCTCAGTCCTGGCGAACGCGTACGTGTCAAGAGCTTGCGCTGACGAGGCGAGCTCGCAAATCCACTGGCTCGTTGAGTGCGGGTTCCAGGCCGGCCACTAGCAACAAGGTGAAGCGGCACCGCAGCCCATCGCCGGTCACATCGATTCAGCCCAGGAACCAGCTCGAACACGGTACTCGTGGCCTGCACCAGCCGAAGCCGCGGCAAGTGCCGCGTTGACTGCCTCCTCATCTACTGCCTTATCGATTTTCAACGATACGACCGCTCTATCGGCTTCTTCGTCGATTGCGATCGTGTCGACGGTCCCCAGAGATGTCAGCGCATCCTGGACACGCTCAGCACAAGACGGGCAGCCGGCGTGCTCCACCTCGAAGCGTCTCACCAGGATGGTCATACGTTGATCGTAGCTTCGACTGTGCGGCCGGATGATCGCGAGAACGAAATTCAACTAGTCATTGGGCGGCGCCGTGCTGATTGAATGAGGCCGTGGCGAGCGGATCCCCGCCGGACCTGCCGATCCGGCGCAATACGGTGATCCTCTCGGCCACGATGGCGGTCAACTCCGCCGTCCTCCAGTTGACCGCCGCGGTTTCGTCGCTGACCTTCGTGCTCGTCACCGGAGTGAGAGGACTGCTCGGTCTGGGCCCGGCGATCTTCCTGACGTCCTCGGGGTTGACGGCAGTGCCGGCCGGCCGCCTGATGGACCGCGTCGGCCGCACGCCCGTGATGACGGCCGGCTTCGCCCTCGGCGCGACCGGGTGCGCGCTCACGGCTCTCGCAACGCGCACCGACTCGACGGTCGCGGTGATCGCCGGCTTCGCGCTCGTGGGCGCGTCGAGCGGCATCGCGCTCCTCATCCGCACTGCCGCGGGCGACATGTATCCGCCGGCGCGGCGTGCGCGCGGAATCTCGTATGTCTTGTTCGGATCGGTCTTCGGCGCGATCCTCGGGCCGACCGTCTTCGGCCCGCTCTTCGCGGGAAAGGAGGTGAAGGCCGATGCACTGACCGTCCCCTGGCTGGCCGCGGGAGGGCTCGCACTGGTCGCACTCGGGCTCGTCCAGTTCGTCCGGCCCGATCCGAAGCGCATCGCCGAGCTGATCGGGAGCCGCGACGACGTGCCGACGGAGGCCGCCGCTCCGCTCGGCGAGCTCGTGCGCCGTCCCGGCGTTCGACCCGCGATGCTCGCCGCGCTCGCCAGTTTCGGGGTAATGGTCTCGGTGATGAACCTAACCGGCTACGTCGTCGTGGAGCATCACCACCACAGTCAGGACTCCGTCTTCCCGATCATCGGCGCACACGTCTTCGGGATGTATGCGCTCGTCCTCGTGATCGGGGCCTTGATCGACCGTGTCGGACGTGTGCCGGCGCTGCAGATCGGGCTCGTCGTGATGGCGATTTCGACGATTGGACTGCTCTGGGTCTCCAGCGTCTTCGCGACTGCAGTGCTGCTGCTCGGGCTCGGCCTCGGGTGGAACTTCTCCTTCGTCGCCGCAACCGCTCAGCTCGCAGATCGCACGAGCCCGGCCGAGCGAGGCAAGCTGCTCGGCTTCAACGACCTGCTCGGCGCGCTCTTCGGCGCCGGCCTTGCTCTGCTCGGCGGCTATGCCCTCGACGCAATCGGCGTGGGCGCGCTCGCGATCGGGGCGACGGCGATCGTGGCCGCGCCGGTCCTGCTGATCGCGCGCCCGGCGGCGAATCCCACGGTGCGACAGCAGGCTTGACCGTCGCTCGCCTTCGGCTCGCTCGCGCGCTGCGCACGCTCGTCGTCGCCGCCGCGTGTGCCCTCCTCGTGCTTTCGGGGACGTCAACGAATGATGCTCGGGCCGAGGCGCCGACCCATCGGTACCAATCACGCCCCGATCTGAAGCCGCCGACCGTCGAGATCCTGAAGCACACGAAGCGCACGGCGCCCGGTTACATCTTCATCGCGCCGAAGAAAGAGGTGGCCCAGGCGGGACCGCTCATCCTCGACAACCGCGGTCGGGTCGTCTGGTTCCTGCCGCTCGGCACACACGCGGTGACCGACTTCCGCGCGCAGCGATACCGCGGACGGCCCGTCCTGACGTGGTGGCACGGCCGGCCGGACAAAGGCAGCGGGGAGAGCGGCTATTCCATCTACGACGACTCCTACCACCTGGTCACACACGTGCAACCGGGGAACGGGATGCTCGGCGACATCCACGAGTTCAAGATCACGCCTCGAAACACCGCCCTGATGACCATCTCGCGCCAGGTTCGTGTGAAGGGGCGGAGAGTTCTCGACGGCGGTATCCAGGAGTTGGACATCCAGACCGGCCGCGTGCTCTTCGAGTGGCACAGCATCGATCACGTCCAGCTCGTGGAGTCGTACTACCGCCTGCCCCGGGATCCAGGGCGGATCTTCGACTACTTCCACGTCAACTCGATCGAGATCGATCACGACGGCAACCTGCTCGTGTCTGCCCGCAACACCCATACGATCTACAAGATCAGCCGTCGAACAGGGAAGATCCTCTGGCGGCTCGGCGGCAAACGAAGCGACTTCACGCTCGGACGCGATGTGCGGTTTGCCTGGCAACACGACGCCCGTCGCCGGCCGGACGGCGCTCTGACGCTCTTCGACAACTCCGCCGGACCACAGGTTCGCAAGCAGTCGCGGGGACTTGTCCTCCACCTGGACATGAAGCGGATGCACGCCACCGTAGTCCGCAGCTTCGTCCATCGGCCGCCGATCGTCGCAGTCGACCAGGCAAACATGCAGCGGCTTCCCGGGGGCAACTACTTCGTCGGCTGGGGCCACCGGCCGCAATTCACCGAGTTCGGGCCGCGGGGGACGATCCTCTTCGACGGTCGCTTCGGACGAGGGCGCGTGGATTCGTACCGCGCGTATCGGCTTCCCTGGATCGGCCGCCCCCGCCGGCAGGCATTCGCTGTCGCCGTGCGCGGCCGAAACGTCTATGTCAGCTGGAACGGCGCGACGGAGGTGCTGAGCTGGCAGCTTCTTCAGGGCCCGCGCAAGACCGACCTCCGCCCGATCCGTGTTGTAGCCAAGACCGGGTTCGAGACGCGGATCCCACTCGGAATCGACAGTGCCGGCTGGATCGCAGTGCGCGCACTCGACCGGCGCGAGCGGGCTCTCGCACGGTCAACTGCCGTGAATCTGGGTTGACGCCGTATGCTCTCGCGCGTGAGGCGGGCACTCTTCGCATTCGTCGCGCTGACGCTGCTGCTGGCAGGCTGCGGTCACTCCAAGAAGAAGAGCGCCGTTCAGGCGGGCACGACCACCAAAGCGGCGGCGCCACCACCGCCGTCGCGCACCTACCACTCGCGCCCCGACCTCAAGCCGCCGCTGGTGCAGATCCGCACTGCGGCGCACAACACTGCGCCCGGCTACGTCTTCATCGCGCCGAAGATGGTCGTTGCCCAGGCCGGCCCCATGATCATGGACAACCGCGGCGAGGTGGTCTGGTTCAAGCCCTTGAACACGCGCGGAGTCACGGATTTCCGCGTCCAGCAATACCGCGGCAAGCCCGTGCTCACCTGGTGGCGGGGCAAGGTCTCCAACGTCGGGGTCGGTGACGGCTGGTTCGTCATCTACGACACCTCGTATCGCCCGACTGCAGAGGTACGCGCAGGGAACGGGCTGGTCGGCGACGTGCACGAGTTCCTGATCACCAAGAACAACACGGCCCTCTTCACGGTGTACCACCGGTTGCCCGTCGACCTTTCCTCGGTCGGCGGCCCGAAGGAGGGCAAGATCTGGGACGGGATCTTGCAGGAGGTCGACATCCAGACGGGCCGCGTCCTCTTCGAGTGGCACAGCTATCCCCAGGTTGCGATCGGAGAGTCGTATGCGCCGCCGCCGAAGGCGAAGGCCGGCGCGAAGGCCCCGCCCTTCGACTACTTCCACGTCAACTCGATCGAGGTCGAGCCGAACGGCAACTTCCTCGTCTCCGCGCGCAACACACACGCGGTCTACGAGATCGATCGCAAGACGAAGAAGGTGCTCTGGCGGCTCGGCGGCAAGAAAAGCGACTTCAAGCTGGGCGCCGGAGTGAAATTCGCCTGGCAGCACGACGCGCGGCGCCAGGCGGACGGGACGATCACCATCTTCGACAACGGCGCAGCTCCGCCCGTCGAGAAGTTCTCGCGTGTCCTCGTCGTGCGAGCGAACACCGGCACCAAGAAGGCGACCCTCGTGCGGAGCTACCACCATCCGCAACGATTACTCGCGCCGTTCGAGGGGAACGCGCAGTTCCTGCCGAACGGCAACATCTTCGTCGGCTGGGGTGCGCAGCCGTACGTGAGCGAGCTCTCACGAGGCGGCACACTGCTCTTCGACGCGTACTTCGGCAACGGCAAGCCTCCTGGCAAAGATGCGGACACGTATCGCGGCTACCGCTTCGCCTGGCGCGGGCATCCGACGGACCGGCCCGTGGTCGTCGTCGCAGGAGATGCCGCGTACGCGAGCTGGAACGGCGCAACCGACGTGGTGCGCTGGCAAGTGCTTGCCGGCCCTGCGGCCGGCCAACTGAAGCAAGTGCAGACGGTGGCGAAAAACGGCTTCGAGACTCCGATCCGCCTGAAGAAGTCAGCAGCGTTCTACGCGGTGAAGGCGATCGACCGAAGCGGGAGAGTCCTCGGGACGTCCGAGGCTGTTGCGGCTCAGCCTTAGTGCCGTAGTACTCAGCTGGCGCGCATGACGCGCAACTTGGTCAGCTCACGGTCGCGCTCGTCGATGATCTCTTCGAGGTGGGCGACCTTCATGCGAAGCGTCTCCGTCGTCGTGACAAGCTCGATGAACGCGCGCTGGCGTTCCTTGAGGAGCGCCTCGACGCTGTGCAGCTTGATCTCCGGATCATGGATCAGCTCCGGCGCAACGGGCGTCGGCGCGGGTGCCGGTACTGGCGCCGCTACGGCGACCGGAGCAGGCGGCAGAGGTGGAGGGTCTACCGGTGTAGGCACGGCTGACCATGCCACTACCGCTGCAGGAGCAGGGACCGGAGGCGGTGGCGCCGGAACGGCAGGCACCGCAGGTACCGCGGGTGCCGCGTGCGGCGGCGTCGGCTCGGGCTGTACGTCCTCGATGTCGAGCACCTGTTCCGCGATCGCACGTGCAAGCGCGAGCCAGGAGATCCGACCGGTTTCGATCAGGATCTGGCCCAGGCGCAACCCGGTCCGCTCCTGCTCCGCGAGCGCGGCCGCGAGCTCGGCTTCTGAAATCTCGTTCTTCTCGACCAGAATCTGGCCGATCGGACGTTTCCGCATTGGAGTCCTATCGGCAGGAACGGCGCCGGACGAAAGAGCTGTTTAGCGACGTCTGAAGCCGCGCGGTGCCTCGTCCTCAGCTGGAGCGGGCTCTTCGCTCTCCTCAAGGGACCAGGGACTGTCGAAGCCGGCCTCCCAGGGGTCCGCGCGCGCCGGCTCTTCGGCGGCGGGGAGCACGCGAACGTGCCGCGGCGGCTCCTGGTCGGAGCCGGTCTCGTCGCCCTCCTGGCGGCGGCGCCACCAGCCACGGGACGCGGGCGCGTCAGTATCGGCGTCCACCTCAGCAGCGGGTGGCAACTCCGGCTCCTCAGGCGGAGGCTCCGGCTCGGGCTCCGGCGCGGTCTCGACGATCGGTTCCTCGTCCCGCGACGGGGCCCCGATGATCGTCATCGCGTCCGAGGGTTCCTGCGCCTCCCCGAAAGCTGTCCACCCCAGCGAGTCGTGCTCGTCCGTTTCTTCCGCCCGCTGGGCTTCGACCACAGGATGCGTGGGGGCCATCGCCGCAGGACGCACGAACGACTGCTGCTCGCGCCCTGCGAGCCACTCGATGAGGCAGACAATCGCGAACGCGCCCGCCATGGCGAGCACGATCGCCCACCACGACAGCTTCGCCACACCCAACGCGACAGCGACGGCAACCAGGAACGCGACCTCGCCGCTGATGCGCCAGACGGCAGGCGGAACTCCCTCGCGCGGCGCGCGCATGCCGTAGCCATAGGACTGGGGCTGCGTCCACGACTGCTGCGTCCAGCCGGCAGAACGCAGGGCGCGCAGGTCAGCGCGCAGGGACGCGGCGTGCCGGTGGAACGAATCCACCGACTCGAGCGTGCGCAAGGCCGCGTCGATCTGGGCTGCGTGACGGTAGAAGGAATCGAAGGCAGCCTTGACACTCTCCTGCTCGTAGCCCTGTTCGGCGACGGGCAGATCCTCGACGCGCGGAAGCGGCTCGCGCGGCGGCGTCTGTGGAGTGGGCCAGGCTTCGGGCTCCATTAGCAGGACATTATGCGTTCAACCAGGCGCCGACCAGGCGGCGCCGCATAGAGGCCGTGTGGGCTTTGCCCGCGCGGCCGTCTTCACCCGGCGCTAGGCGAACAACCCCCTCCGAACTCTTCACGTGCGCCTCAGCCTGCCGCTTCCGCACTTCTGAGGCCCCGAACTGCCCAGGCGGCGAATCCGACGATCAGCCCGGCGGCGATCGCGAACGCCGGCACGGCCAGCTCCGGCCTGCCGGAGATGAAGCCCCGACCGGCCTCGAGTAGCGCCGTGATCGGATTCACGGAAGCGACAGCGTGGATCCAGCCCTGAAGCAGATCGAGCGGGACGTACACCGGAGCAAAGAAGAGGAGCAGGAAGACCGGCATCTGCATCACTGAACGTCGAGCTGGTCGTCGGCTCGTCGAGGAAAAGGACGCGCGGCCGGTGCACGAGCGCGAGGTCGAGCCGCCGCTTCATACCCCCTGAGTAGCCGTTCACCTTGCGGTCCGCCGCCTCGGCCAACCCGACCCGAATGAGCAGCTCCTCGCTGCGCTTGCGGCGCTCCTCGCCGATGATCCCGTGCATCGTGGTCTGCAGCCTCAGATGCTCGCGCCCCGTCAGAAACGGATCGAGCGCGGCCTCCTGCAAGGCTGCACCGATCACCTTGCGGACCTGCGGCCCCTCCTTGACGACGTCGTAGCCCGCGACGGTCGCGGTACCGGCTGTAGGCGGCAGCAGCGTCGTCAGCATGTGGACGGTGGTGGACTTCCCGGCTCCGTTCGGACCGAGGAAGCCGTAGATCTCACCGGGGTCGACGTGCAGGTCGATGCCGTCGACGGCGCGCGGCCCCTTCTTGAACTCGCGGACGAGCCCGTGCGCTTGGATGCTGTTCTCGTGCGGGGCGTTCACGCCCCGCCGGCTACCGATGCGCGAGTTCTCTACGGAGAACTGCAGCGAGCGCGGTCAACGCGACACGAGTCTCGTCGAGCCTCGGCTCACGCGTCGTGAGTCGCTGCAGTCCGAGACCCGGCAGAAGCACGACCCGGGCAAGTCGAGGCACGCTCTGAACGAGCTGCCAGACCTCCATCGTGAGCGCCAACGCGAGGACCGACACGACGAGCGGAGTCACTGCGGTTGCGGGCAGCGGCCAGAAGCGGCCACCGAAGATCGCCACGGGCAGCAACAGCGCCGCGAAATTGGTGCCGCAGCGAAGTGAGAAGCGCGAGGGCCGCGCAAGACCGTTCCAAGTCTCCCGAAGACGCCGTTCCTCGAGCGCTGCGATTGCGCGGTGCTCGGCACCGTGCAGGTAGAGCGTGCGGCCGCGCAAGAGCCAGCCGAGCAGAGCAAAGGTCGTGACGAAACCTGCAGTGAGCCCCAGCCAGCTCGGTGCAAACGCGAGCACCAGCGGAGCGGTGATCGCCGCGATCAGGAAGAGTCGTTCGCGACCGCGCGCAACGCCCTCACGCTTGAAAAGGGGCGAGAGCGACCCTGAAAGACGCACCAGCCCACGCGCGAGTGGAATCGCGCGCAGCGAGCGCGGCGCCACCGGCATCCGGCCTTCCCTCAGGGTTCCATCGATCCCTGCGAAGGCCCAATAGCGCTCGCTGACCATGACCACGCCGTTGGCACGCGCCATTCCGCCCAGCCGGGGCACGGTGGACGTGTTCCTCTCTTCGAACTGCGTCAGGAAAGCGGCGGCGGAATCCACCTAGCCATGATCGCCACAACAAGGGCCGCCCGGCAAGTGCCGGGCGGCCCATTTCGAGCTCTCGACGGTCCTAGATGCCTACCAGCGCCCGCGCGAGAAGAAGCCGAGCAGCGCGAGCACGAGAATCACGATCAGGATGATCCAGAGAATGCTCATGCGGTTTGACGCCTCCCTTCGGGGACTTTCGATTGTCGACCTGCGTGATTGTTTCCGTCGAGATACAACGAAAAACCTGGTGAGCCGGGTGCGGTGACTCCCCCGAGCCACTCCGGTGGCTCAGAAGATCGCCTGGATCGGCCAGTAGAGGAGCGCCGCCACGCCCGCTGCAGCGGGAATGGTCAGGACCCATGCAACCACGATGTTGCCGGCGACTCCCCAGCGCACGGCCGAGAGCCGTTGCGTCGAACCGGCTCCGAGGACCGCGCCGGAGATCACGTGCGTCGTCGACAGCGGATAGCCATACTTCGTCGCGGCATAGATCGTCGCCCCGGCTGCGGCCTGGGCCGCGAAGCCGCTCTCCGGCTCCATCTTGTAGAGACGCTGGCCCAGGGTGCGCATGATCCGCCACCCACCCACGTAGGTGCCGGCTGCGATCGAGAACCCTGCGGCGATCTTCACCCACGTCGGGATTTCGAACTCCTTCAGGTTGCCGTTCGCAAATAGCGCGAGAGCGATCACGCCCATCGTCTTTTGCGCGTCGTTCGCCCCGTGGGTGAACGCCATGAACGTGCTCGACACGAGCTGGCCCAACCGGAAGCCGCGGTTCGCGACACCTCGTGTGATGCGGCGGAACACCCAGTAGATGACAAGTAAGAGGAGGAAGGCTCCGGCAAACGCGAGCACCGGCGCAATGAGCGCCGGGATCGCCACCTTGTGGGCAAGCCCGTGCCACAGCACTCCCTTTTCGCCGGACTGCGCGAGGGCAGCCCCGACCAGGCCGCCGATCAGTGCGTGCGACGAACTGGACGGAAGACCGAACCACCAGGTGAGCAGGTTCCACACGATCGCGCCCAAAAGGGCGGCGAGCACGGTCTTCGTAGTGATGAGCTCGGAGGCGACGATGTCCTTCCCCACGGTCTTCGCAACCGCAGTCGTGACGAATGCTCCGGCGAGGTTCGCCACCGACGCGATCAGAACGGCCATCCGCGGAGTGAGCGCACGCGTCGACACCGAGGTCGCGACCGCGTTTGCCGTGTCGTGGAACCCGTTCGTGAAGTCGAAGCCGAGCGCGACGACGATCACGACGACGAGCAGGACGTCGTTCATGCCTGGACGGCCTAGCGGTTCTTCACGAGAATTGCCTCGAGCACGTCCGCGGCGTTCTCGCACGCGTCCACAGCTTCCTCGAGCTGTTCGTGGATGTCCTTCCAGCGGATGATCCCGATGGGATCCTCGCCGGAGGTGAACAGCTCGGAGACCGCAGCGCGGTTGAGCCGGTCCCCCTCGTCCTCGAGATCGCGGAGCGCGTGCAGTTGGCTGCTCGAGTCCTTGAATCCCTCCAGTCGGCTAACCGCTTCGTGCAGCTTCTCGGCGCTTCGCAGGATCACCTGCGCCTGCTCCTTCGCCTTGGGCCGGATCTGCTCGACTCCGTACCCGACGATATTCCCTGCGGCCTCGTCGACGTGATCGCAGACGTCGTCGATCGCACCGGCCAGCAGATAGATGTCGTCACGGTCGAACGGCGTCACGAACGTGCGGTTGAGGAGGTCGACGACCTCGCGTGTCAGGCGGTCGCCCTCGTGCTCCAGCTCTTTGATCTCCCTCAGGTTCGTTCCGTTCGACGGGAACGCGTCAAGGAGCTGGACGAGTTGTCGCGAGATACCTACCGCGTTGTCGGACGCGTGCTCGAGGAGCCGAAAGAATTGTTTGTTCTGCGGGACCAGCGAGATGCGAGCCACGGCGCTCCTCTCCGGAGTTGACGGCGGGAGTTTGTCAGGCTTCGCGCGGGCTGGGGTGCGAGGCGTCAGTGAACTCGCGAAACTCCGCCGTCAGGAGGTAAGCGGTCTGTTCGCCGATGTCGACGGCGTGGTCGCCAATGCGCTCGAGGGCCCGGGAGACGACGACCATGCGGAGTCCGTACTCCCGCATCTCGGGGTCCCCGCCGAGCTCCAGGATACGCTCGACGACCCGCCGGTTCGCACGGTCGATGAGCTCGTCGAGATCAACAAGAGACTCGGCGCCTGCCAGATCTCTGTCCCCGAACGAGTCCAGCGCTACCCGGATCATCTCCTCGCAGCGGGAGCCCATCTCCTCGAAGCCTTCGACGAAGCGCGGGCCCGGATCCACCTCCGGGACGAGCTTCGAGAGCTTTGCGATCGTCACGCAGTAGTCGGCCATGCGCTCGAGGTGGAGGTTCACGTGGAGGATCGCGAGGACGAGGCGCAGATCGCTTGCGACCGGCGTCTGACGCGCAAGCAGCAGCTGTATGCGCTCTTCTATCCACACGTAGCGCTGGTCGACGTCGTCGTCGAATGCGATCACCTCGTCGGCGAGCTCCTCGTCGCGCTGCTCGAGGGCCTTGATCGCACCGCGCAAGGCGCGCAGCACCAGCTGACCCTCCTCCTGCAACGTCGCCTCGAGGAGGTTGAGCTCTTCCTGAAATGTCGTCCTCATCCGAATCTTCCGGTGACGTAGTCCTCCGTGCGCTTGTCGGCTGGGTTGGTGAAGATCTTGTTCGTCGAGTCGTACTCGACGAGCACACCGCTTCGCCGGTCTTCGTCGACCTCGAGGCTGAAGAAGGCAGTTAGGTCTGCGACCCGCGCCGCCTGCTGCATGTTGTGCGTCACGATCACCAGCGTGTAGTCCCGCTTCAGCTCGTGCATCAACTCTTCGATTGCAGACGTCGCAATCGGGTCGAGCGCCGACGCGGGCTCGTCCAACAGCAGCACCTCGGGCTCGACAGCGATGGCCCGCGCGATGCAGAGCCGCTGCTGCTGGCCGCCCGACAGGGAGAGTGCGTTCTTCTTCAATCGGTCCTTGACCTCGTCCCACAGAGCCGCGCTGCGCAGCGCCTTCTCGACGCGCTCGTCGAGGTCCGCGCGCATGCCCAGCACGCGCGGTCCCCAGCCAACGTTGTCGTAGATCGACTTCGGGAACGGGTTGGCCTTCTGGAAGACCATCCCGATGCGCCGCCGCACCTCCACGGGATCGACTTCCGAGGCATAGAGATCTGCGCCCTGGTACAGGATCTGCCCGTCGATCCGGGCGCCGGGGACCAGATCGTTCATGCGGTTGAGACAGCGGATGAACGTGCTCTTCCCGCACCCCGATGGACCGATGATCGCCGTAATGACGTTCCGGTAGATCTGGAGATCGACGCCGCTGATCGCAGTCAATCGTGCGTAGTTGACAGTCAGGTCATGGATGTCGAAGACGACCTCACGCTGGTTGGGCTCAGGGTCCTTCCGCACCTGGGCGACGTCGATCACGGGGGCAATCGTAAAGCTCCCGGTCACGGGGCCAGCTCGCAAGGAGCACGAAGGCCATCAGCACCAACGCGGCGGCCCATGCCTGCTCGTGCAACGCCGGATCGGGCTGCTCGGAGTAGGTGAAGATCAGCACAGGAATGTTCGGGAGGGCCTTCGTCACGTCCGTCTGCACGCTGTTCGCGAAGATCGAGCTCGTAAAGAGCAGCGGTGCGGTCTCGCCCGCAGCACGCGCGACCGCGAGGACCGTTCCCGTGAGAATGCCGCCGACGCTCGACGGCAAGATCACGCCGAGCACCGTGCGCCACCGGCGGACACCGAGCGCGAGACTCGCCTCCCTCAGCGTCGAAGGCACCAGGAGCAGCACCTCCTGCGTAGCGCGCGCAATCAGAGGCAGCATGATCACCGCCAGCGCGAACGCGCCGGCGTAGCCGCTCTGTGTGTGTCCGATCACCAGCAGTGCGTAGACAAAGATCCCGATCACGATCGTCGGGAGGCCCGCCAGCACGTCGATGACGACCTGAATGGGGACGGTCAGGCGACGCGGTGCGAACTCGGTCAGGTAGATCGCGGTAAGCACACCGACGGGCAGCGCCATCAAGGTCGCGAGCAGAACGAGCAATGCAGTCCCGACCAACGCATTCGCAATGCCGCCGCCCGGCTGCCCGAACAGCGCCTGCGGTTTCGTGAAGAAGTCCCAGCTCACTGCTCCGGCGCCACGGCGCGCAACGGATATCACCACGATCGCGAGCACCGCGACGGCGACGAGAGCGGCCGCGCTCGCGACGACTTCCATGGCGCGATTGACGAGCCGCCGACGGCGATACCGGCTCACGCTCACGCTCGCGCTCCTCGCAACGGATCGAAACGGTGCACGATCACCTGGGCGATCAGGTTGGCGATCAGGCCGAGGACGAGCAGGATCGCGGCCAGGTAGAGCAGGGACGAGGTCTCGAGCCCCGAGCCTGCGCCCTGGTAGCTGGATGCGATCTTGCTCGCGAGCGTATCCGCGGGCGGAAAGAGCGACCACCCGATCCGAGTGCCGCCACCGATCACCTGTGTGACCGCGATCGCCTCGCCGACCGCGCGGCCGAGCCCGAGGATCACTGCTGCCGCAATCCCCGACCGCGTGGCAGGCAGGATCACGCCGCGCACCATCTCCCAGCGTGTTGTCCCGAGTGCGAGCGCCCCTTCCTCGAGCTCCCGCGGCACACCCAGGAACAGCTCGCGACTGATCGACGCGACGATCGGAACGATCATGATGGTGAGGATCACCGCCGCCGTGAAGAGACCCTGGCCGGTCTGCTGGGGATCGCCGAAGAGCGGGATGAAGCCGAGGGTGCTGTGCAGCCACGGCTCGACGTGGTGGGCAAGGAAGGGCCCGAGCACGAGGATGCCCCACAGTCCAAGCACGACGCTCGGGATCGCGGCAAGCAGCTCGACGAGCGACCCAACGACGCCGCGCACGCCGCGCGGCGCCAGTTCACTGAGGTAAAGACCGATTGCGATCGCAAGCGGCGTCGCCAGAACCAGCGCAACCAGCGAGCTCACCGCGGTCCCGTAGATGAAGGGGAGCGCGCCGAAGACGTGCTTGACGGGGTCCCAGCCTCGTGCGGTGACGAAGCCGAGCCCGAAGCGGTGAAACGAGTCGCCCGACAGCTCGAGGATCTTCCAGACGATCGCGCCGACGAGAAGCAGGCACGCGAGACCCGCGGCCATGGTGATGCCGTGGAGAGCGAGATCGCCTAGACGACCGCGCAACCGGTCGCGGCGGCGGGCCTGCAACGGGCTCGTCGTCGGAGCGGCGCTCACCAGCGCGCGAGCCTACTGACCGTTCGAGCTCTCGCGGCCGCCGTTCACCACCTTGTCACCAGACCGCAACCACCGTTCTGCCCACCGGTGGGAGGAAGGCAGGCACGCTCGCGGTGACGTGAACCAAACGAGAGGAGCAATCTTGACTCGCAGGACACCGGCCGTCCTCGCCGCGATCGGCGCGGCACTCGTCCTCACCACCGGAGCGGGAGCCAAAGCTTCTGCAGGATCTTTGACCGGGGCTGGGAGCTCGTTCGTCGCTCCGCTCGTGTCGGCCTGGATTCCGAAGGTCGACGCCGCGTACGGCGTCAAGGTGACGTACGGACCGATCGGCTCGGGTGGCGGCATCAACGCGATCACGAACCGCACTGTCGACTTTGGCGCGAGCGACGCGCCGCTCACTCCCGATCAGTTCGCCGCCTGCAAGGGCTGCGTCCAGATTCCCTGGGCTCTGTCGGCGACATCGCTCGCCTACCGCGGCGACGGGCTACCCGACCACATCAAGCTCGACGGCCCCGCTGTGGCGGGCATCTTCCTCGGGAGGATCAAGAGGTGGAACGATCCGGCGCTGAAGAAGCTCAACAAGGGCAAGTCGCTGCCGGACCTCGCCATCACGGTGATCCACCGGAGTGACAACAGCGGCACGACCTACAACCTCACCGAGTACCTGAACAGCGTCAGCACGCAGTGGAAGAGCGGATTCGGCAAGGGCGTCGCAGTCAACTGGCCCACCGGCGTGGGTGCACGCGGAAGCTCTGGAGTCGCCGCAACGCTCAGTCAGACGAACGGCGGCATCACGTACGTCGACGTCGCCTACTCCCTCAAGAGCCACTTCAAGATCGCAGCGGTCAAGAACCGCGCCGGTGTCTTCCAGCTGCCGGGCCTGCGCGCGATCGCGGCAGCGGGGGCAACGATCCTCCGCGTAGCGCCGAACAACACCGGCATCTCGATCGTCAACCCCTCGAAGCGTCAGCCGCTCGCCTACCCGATCTGCACATTCACTTACGTCATCCTCCCCACGAGCAGTCCGAAGGCGAAAGAGCTGAAGCAGCTCGTGCGCTGGGCGGTGACGAAGGGTCAGGCCTCAGGGCCGAAGCTGCTCTTCTCGCCGCTACCGAACGTGGTGCTGAAGGCATCGATCAAGACGCTCAACTCGGTGCACTCATAGAGAACGTGCACCGCACAGTGAGACCGTGACCAGGACCGCCGGTCACCTCCACCTCGCCCCCGGCGGCGGTGACCACGTGCTTCACGATCGCGAGACCGAGGCCCGTGCCCCTCGAGGCGCGGGCTCGGTCGCTGCGGTAGAAACGCTCGAAGAGCCGCGGCAGCTCGTCCTCCTCCACTCCCCGCCCGTCATCGGCCGCTTCGAGCACGCCCTCCCGCGCCAAGATCGTCAACGTGGATCCCGGTCCTGCGTAGCGAATGGAGTTCTCGGCGAGGTTCTCCACCACGATCTGCAGCATTCGCCGGCGGAGCGGCAGCTCGACGTCTCCGGGAGCTTCGATTCGAATCGTGACGTCCGCGTTCTCCGCCCTGTTGGCGAGTCGGTCGCGGACCTCCTCCAATACCGGCAGCGCCGGAGTCGAGCCGAGCGCGACAACCTCCCGACCGCTCTCGAGCTCGGAGAGGAAGAGGACGTCGTCCACGAGCTCACTCATCTCCTCGACCTGATCCCGCGCCTGGGCAAGGAGTGCGTCGCGGTCGGCATCCGGGAGCGAGGCCGACTCGAGCAAGGCCAGAAGCCGCGCCAGCGGCGTGCGCAGCTCGTGGGACACTGCGGCGGTGAAGCCGACCCGCAGTTCCTGGTAGGCCCGTGCATCCTCCATCAGAGACGAGTATGGCCAAGGTCCTGATCGTCGAGGACGACGCCGTCATCGCGGACGGGATGGCGAAGCATCTCGCGGCGGCCGGCTTCGACCCGGTCGTAGTCGGGAAAGGGGATCAGGGACTTGCGCGGCTACGCTTCGAGCGGCCCGACGTCTGCGTGCTCGACCTGATGCTTCCGGGACGTGACGGCTGGAGCATCATCGAGAGCGCCCGGGCGGAAGGAATCCCCACTCCCATCGTCGTCGTCAGCGCGCGGGGCACCGAGCACGACCGCGTGCACGCGCTCGAGATCGGAGCGGACGATTACCTCGTCAAGCCGTTCTCGATGAACGAGCTTGTCGCGCGTGTGCGCGCAGCGTCCCGGCGCGCGCTTCGCCGAGACGACGCACAGCGTGGCAACCCGATCCAGATCGAGGAGCTCCTCATCGACCCGGGCGAGGTGCAGGCGTTCGTGGATGGAGAGAGCGCGGGTCTCACGCCCACCGAGTTCCGCTTGCTCTATCAGCTCGCGCTCGAACGCGGACGCGTCGTCACACGCGACGAGTTGCTCCAGAAGATCTGGGGCCGGCGCGAGAGCCACCGGGACCGGACCGTCGATGTCTTCGTACGGCGACTACGCGAAAAGATCGACCGCCGCACCACTCGGCACACCTTCATCCAGACTCGCTACGGCGTCGGCTACCGGCTCGAGCCAGTTACGAAGGACTGAGCGAGGCCACCGTGCGCCGCCCACCCTCCTCGTAGATCAGATCGACTGTCTCGTGCTTGCGATACGTACCCGCGACCCCTAGCAGCATCGACAGCCAGCGGATCGGGCCTAGACGGCCCTCCTGAGCGAGCTCCCGGCGAAAGACGAGCTCGTCGCCGAGCCGGTCGAAGTCCCGCCCCGACTCCTGCCGGACCCCGTTCACGTACACCTCGTAACTATCTCCCACCCCAGCAGGCAGGTGGACGCGCGAGTATCCCTCCACCTCTCATAGGATGCCCGACGTTGGCGCGAGAAGCTTGCAGCTGCCGCGGGGGAGAGAGTTCGAGCGCGGCTCGGCTCCTTCGGCGTAACTCGGACGCCTAGCGTGCCGGTGAGGCGCAAAGCCCTTGTCCTAGTGCTTGCTCTCGGCGCCGCGCTGGCGCTGACAGCCGTCGCCTATGCAGGCAACGGGGGCTTCGCGCCGGCCACGCCGCATTCGCCGAACGCGCAGCGGATCAACGACTCGTACCTGTGGATCTCGATCTTCACCGGGGCGATCTTCGTCCTCGTCGAGGGCGCATTGATCTTGTTCATCGTCAAGTACCGCCGTCGCGGCCGCCTTCGTAGCTTGGAAGGTCCGCAGATCCACGGCGCCACCCGCCTCGAGCTGATCTGGACGGCGGTTCCCGTCCTGATCCTGGCCGTGATCGCGGCGTTCATCTTCTACAAGCTCCCGGGCATCCAGGACGTGCCGAGCGCAAAGGCCGAGGGCGGCCCGCTCGTCGTCAAGGTGGACGCGCATCAGTTCTACTGGCAGTTCACCTACCCCGACGGGCAGGTCTCGATCGACGAGCTGCACGCGCCAGTCAATCGAACGGTACGCGTCGACATCACCTCGCAGGACGTCGACCACAGCTGGTGGGTCCCGGAGCTCGGGGGCAAGTTCGACGCCATCCCCGGCCACACGACGCACACATGGTTCAAGGCAGATCGCGCCGGGACGTACCGGGGAAAGTGCGGCGAGTTCTGCGGCATCTTCCACGCAGCGATGAAGGCGATCGTCGAGGTGGAGTCGCAAGCCGAGTACACCGCCTGGCTCGACACCGCCGCGGGTGAGCTGGGACGCGGCGAGTGGGTGGGCTCGTGCGCGAAGTGCCACGGGCTCCAGGGACAGGGCGGCTTCGGGCCGCAGATCTCCAACAACGCCCTGCTGACGCAGGGGCAAAGCCTCGAGCAGCTGATCCGGCAGGGTAGGAACGAGATGCCGCCGGTCGCGAGCGGCTGGTCGGGCGAGCAGGTGCAGGCGCTGCTCGACTACCTGAAACAGAGCGTCTACAAGGGGACCACGAGTGGCGGCTAGGACCACCGTCGAGCCGTACCGGCCGGACTGGCGCCAGGGGCGCGTCATGAGCTGGGTCACGACCACCGACCACAAACGGATCGGGATCCTCTACATCTGGACGTCCCTCGTCTTCTTCGCGGCGGGCGGGATCCTCGCGCTTCTCATGCGCGCGCAGCTCGCGCAGGCGAACGAGCACTTCATCACCAAGCAGAGCTACAACGAGCTGTTCACCATCCACGGCACGACGATGATCTTCCTCGTCGTCGTCCCGATCTTCGCCGGCTTCGCCAACTTTCTGGTTCCGCTGATGATCGGCGCCCGCGACGTCGCCTTCCCGCGGCTCAACGCGCTCTCGTACTGGTTCTTCCTCTTCGGCGGCATCGTCCTCTACCTGAGCTTCTTCGCCAAGTACGGCGCATCGAGATCCGGGTGGTACGGGTATCCGCCGCTCTCGGACGACATGTTCTCGCTCGGCCGGGGCCAGGATCTCTGGATCCTGTCGCTGCACCTGCTCTCGCTTGGATCGCTCTTGGGCGCGATCAACTTCCTCGCCACGATTCACAACATGCGGGCGCCGGGAATGAGCTGGATGCGGATCCCCTTGTTCGTGTGGACGATCGAGATCTACGCGGCGCTGCTCGTGCTGGTCCTGCCTGTTCTCTCGGTCGGTCTCACGCTGCTGTTACTCGACCGGCAGGCCGGCACCCACTTCTTCGAGCCGCAGGATGGCGGCAACGCGATCCTCTACCAGCACTTCTTCTGGTTCTTCGGCCATCCGGAGGTCTACATCATGATCCTGCCCGCGATGGGGATCATCTCCGAGGTCATCCCGGTGTTCTCGCGCAAGCCGATCTTCGGCTACAAGGCGATCGCGTTCTCGACGGTTGCGATCGGCTTCTACTCCATGCTCGTCTGGGCGCACCACATGTTCAGCGTCGGGCTGCCGAACTTCCTGAACGTCTTCTTCATGCTCTCCTCGATGGTCATCGCTGTGCCGACGGGCGTGAAGATCTTCAACTGGCTCGCGACGACCTGGCGCGGGAATCTGATCTTCGACACCGCCATGCTCTGGGCTCTGGGCTTCATCGCCGTGTTCACGATCGGCGGCCTTTCCGGCATCTTCCTCGCCGCCTTTCCCGTCGACTGGCAGGTGACGGACACGTACTACGTCGTGGCGCACATGCACTACGTGCTCTTCGGCGGCTCGGTGTTCGGAATCTTCGCGGGTCTCTACTACTGGTGGCCCAAGATCTTCGGACGCATGCTTGACGAGCGTCTGGGGAAGGCTCACTTCTGGCTCGTGTTCCTCGGCTTCAACCTCACGTTTCTTCCGCAACACATGCTGGGGCTGCTCGGGATGCCGCGGCGGATCTACACCTACCAGGAGCACGGCCTGTGGGAGGCATACAACCTGATCTCGTCGATCGGCTCTGGCGTGATGGCGATCGGACTGCTCGTGTTCGTCGTCAACGTCGTCCAGACCTCGCGCAAAGGCGCCCGCGCGGTGAACGATCCCTGGCTCGCTGACACACTCGAGTGGTACACCACCTCGCCTCCGCCGCCAAACAACTTCGACCAGTTGCCGTACATCACGAGCGCTCGGCCGATCCGTGATCTGCGGCGGCGACTTGCGGAGGCCCGTGTCTAGGCCCGGGCCCTGGCTGCGCCTGACCGCGTTCTTCGCCGCGCTCTCGACCCTGCTCGCGGTCGTCAGCGGCGCGGCATCGCTGGGCGCGGCACATCGTGTGCTCGCAGCCCTCGCGTTGCCGCCACTCGTTGCACTCGTGGTCGCGGCAGTCCTCGTGCACGGGCGGCTACTCGTGCCTGCCGGCAGCGCCCTTGTCCTCTTCGGTATCGCCGCGCTGGTGACCGCACCGACCCTGCACCTCGCGCTCGCCGCGGTTGCCTTCGCCGCTTCGCTCGTACTGGCGGCCGCGACCTATCGCGGTGATCCGGCGCCACGCGCATCCTGGCGCGACTATGTGACGCTGACCAAGCCGCGCATCATGTCGCTGCTGCTCATCACCGGCCTGTGCGCGATGTTCGTGGCCGCGCAAGGCGCTCCGCGTGCGTCGCTCGCGCTCGTGACCATGACCGGCCTTGCACTTGCGTGCGGCGGCGCGTCCGCACTCAATCACGTCCTCGATCGCGACATCGACAAGCTGATGGGGACGCGCACCCGAGCGCGCCCCCTCGCCGCAGAGCGAATGACGGCGCCTCGGGCCCTCGAGTTCGGCCTCACCCTGTCCGCGTTCAGCTTCGTGCTGCTGGCGTCGCTCGTGAACGTCCTCGCCGCCGTGCTCGCGCTCGTCGGAAACCTCTTCTATGTGCTCGTGTACACACGTTGGCTCAAGCGCACGACGCCGCAGAACATCGTCATCGGCGGCGCGGCCGGAGCCGTTCCCCCACTCGTCGGCTGGGCGGCGGCAACCGGAAACCTCACGCTGCCCGCGCTGTGGCTGTTCCTGATCGTGTTCTTCTGGACGCCCCCACATTTCTGGGCGCTCGCGCTCTTGATCCGGCGCGACTACGAAGCCGCGCGCATTCCGATGCTGCCCGTGGTCCGCGGAGTCCGCGAAACGACGCGGCAGATCGTGCTGTACTCGCTGGTCCTGGTTGCCGTCACGGTCGTTCCGTTCTTCTGGGGGACGCTCGGCCTGGTGTATCTGGGTGCTGCCCTCGCGCTCGGCGCTGCCTTCCTGCTCCTGGCCGTGAGACTGCGGCGCGAGGCGACGCCGCGGCAGGCGTCCGTCCTGTTCCACTTCTCGCTTCTCTACCTGGCGCTGCTCTTCGCCGCGATGGCAGTGGACCCGGTCCTCTAGATGACAGAGCCGATCACACCGGTAGAGCCGACCCCCGAGGTGGCACAGCGGAACTTCAGGCTCGCGGCCGCGCTGATCGGGCTGGCGATCCTCATCGCCGCCGGTTCGATCGTCGTGGCGCTCATTTACCTCCAGTACGACTGAGCAACGGCTAAAGGAATCTTGGGCCAGAGCCGATCTGGCCCAAGATGACGCGTTCGTCTCGGTTCCTCCTGCCCTTTGCTCTCGTCGCGCTCGCGGCATCACTGGCCGTCGGTGTCCCTCGGGCTGTCGCGATCGATCCCTTTCCTACCACCGGGATTGCCACGCTCGCCAGCGATCACTTCCTGATCCATTGGAGCCGCGACGTCTCGCCCTGTCCGGCCGCAACCATCACGCAGGAGCACGCCGGGGAGATCCTTGGCATGGCAGAGCGCGCTTACGCCCTCTACGGCAGCTGGGGATACACCGCGCCGGGTTACCTGGCCGACATCTCGGTCGACGACTTTTCGACTGCTTGCATCGCGCACGGCTCCATCCCGCTCGGCAACCCGCCACCTCTGGAGCGTTGGGACGCCGTCCTCGATCCGGTTGCCCCCGGGGTCGACGAGATTCATCTCAACGTTGCGAGCGGTCTCGAATATCACGTGCTCGCCCACGAGGTCTTCCACCTTTTCGAGGACGTTGTCGCAGCCGGGGCGGCCGACCAATGGCTGCATGAAGGGCTCGCCGAGTGGGCCTCCGTGCGCGCGAACGCCGAAGCCGGCGGCCTCGAGCTGAACCCCGACCGGACGATGGACTGCGTCGGCTCCGAATGCGGCGACAGCGAGTTCGATCGCAACGGTTATCCCGGCTGGATGCTCTTCGAATACCTGGCAGAGCGGTTCGGCGACGCCAAGGTCAAGTCGGTGCTCGACGCTGCCGCTGCAGATCCGACCTGGAGCGGCACAGAGGTGCTCTCGAGCGTCGTCCAGCCGCTCGGCCCCACGCTCGGCAAGTTCTTCGAGGACTACACGATCGCGCGCCTGACCGGCAGCTTCACCTTTGCCGCTCTCGCCGGAGTCCTCCCGAAGACTCAGGCAACGATCGTGGTCGGTTCCTCGAGCGGCGGCATCTCGCCGGTGACGCTCGCCGTCAACCACCTCGCCGTTCGCTTCGTCGACCTCGCGCACGGGAGCGACACGGACAGCGGGCCGTGCTATTCGGCATCGCTCGCCCTCAAAGTTGTGCTTCCGGCCGGCGTCGCCTCCACGCCGTACTACTCCGCGAATGTGAAGGGCTCAGTCGCCCAGGCCTTCGCGGTCTCGGGTAACACCGCTTCGTTGACGGTTCCGTGGAACACCTGCGGAGCCAGCCCGCATGCATACGTCTCACTGCCGAACGAGACGAATGACGTCGCCCCGTCCACCGCCCTCGACGGTCGCGAGTTCACCGTCTCGGGCACGGTCACGGTCGACAAGTCAAAGCCAGCGGCGGCAAGCGAGGCGCCTCCGGGCGTCAAGGTCACCGGTTCAGTCATCCAGACTCCAACGTCCGACCCCGCGCCCGTTCTCACGTTGCACGCACCCGAGCTCATTCGTGTCTCTGCGAAGACCAGGCTGCTCCGTTTCATCGTCTTCTCGAGTGGCGACGGAACGCTGAAGGCGATGCTCGGCTCCACGTGGCTCGGCTCCGCAGGCCTTCACGCCGGCAACAACGACATTCGCTACGTCCTCCCGACGCAGCTCCTCAAAAGCCTCCGCAAGACGAACACCCCCGCCAACGTCCTAACGCTCACGAGCTATTCACCGGGCGGCACGCAGGGCGCAAGCGTCACACGCCGCGTCGCGATGAAGCCCGTGCCGAAGCCGCCGAAGCCCAAAAAGCGCCGCGGGTAGCCAGTAGGGTCGCCACGTGGCGGCCGACGCGATCTTCCTCGCAATCCCAGAGGAGCCCGGCACAGGCATCCGGCTGGCGGTCAAGGACCTCCTCGACACCGCCGGGCTGAAGACGACCTACGGCTCGGCCGTGTTCGCCGACTACGTCCCGGCGACGAGCGCGGAATCCGTGCGCCTCGCAGTTGCCGGCGGGTATGCGAACGTCGGCAAGACGAATCTGCACGAGTTCGCGTACGGCATCACGTCTGAGAACCAGCACTTCGGCACCGTCCCGAATCCGCTCGCACCAGGGCGCATCGCCGGTGGCTCATCGGGCGGCTCGGCGGCGGCCCTCGCCGCATCCCTTGCCGACGCGGCTCTCGGCACCGACTCCGGCGGCTCGATCCGCATCCCGGCCGCATGCTGCGGCATCGTCGGCTTCAAGCCGACGTACGAGCTCGTCTCGACTGTCGGCTGCTTCCCACTCGCGCCGAGCTTCGACCACGTCGGGCCGATGGCGCGAACGGTCGAGGACTGTGTCGCGCTGCTCGAGGCGATCGCACCCGACTTCACTCCGGCCGAGCTCGGCTCACTCGAAGAGATCGCAGTGGCGACCGCGTGGACGGACGAGGCCGATCCGCTCATCGTGCACCGCGTGCGCGAGGCAGCCGGCCACTTCCCGCGAAGCCACGCACTCGAATGGCCGAGGCCCCAAATCGGCGCCCTCTTCATGCGCGAGGTCGCGGACGTTCATCGCGAGCTCTACGCCGAGAACGGCGAGCTGTACGGCGAGGAGATCGCGGTGAAGATCGAACGCTGCCTCGCGGTGTCCGATGCAGAAGCCAACCGAGCCGAGCAGGTGCGCGTGGAGTACCGCGAGAGCTGCCTGGAGCTCCTTGACGGCTTCGACCTGTTGCTCACGCCGACGCTGCAGTGCGTCGCGCCCCCAACCGGCATCGGTGACCTCGCCCTACGGGAGCGGCTGATCGCGAACACGCTCCCGTTCAACACCCTCGGCTGGCCCGCCCTCGCCCTGCCTTGCGGGCCCGCGGAGGACGGCCTCCCGGCGTCGGTCCAGTTGGTGGGAAGACCTGGTGCCGACGCGCTTGTTCTGGCGGCCGGCAGCCGGCTGGCATCCCTCATTTGAGGGACAGCCGAACGGGGGAGGCTGCCGACAACCACATAGAACGATGCTGCGTGCTCCCCTACTTGTTGCCGTCTGTCTCGGCTTGCTCACACTCGCTCCCGCCGCGGAGGCGGCGAAGCCTGTCCGAGGTGCGGCGCCGAAGAATCTGCACGGTTTCCTGCTGCGTGCCGACGAGCCGGTCGACACCTCCTTCCCGCGCACACCGTCCTTTGCATGGAATCCCGTCCCCGGCGCGATTCGCTACCAGTTCCAGCTCGCAACGAGCTCGAGCTTTCGGGAAAGCGGGCTCGTCTACTCGACGAGCGGGACCAGTCCGGTCGCCGCCCCCACGGTGATGCTGCCCTGGATCACGGGCAACCCGCATGCATTGTTCGCGCGCGTACGCGGGATCACGGCGTCCGCCACGACACCGTGGAGCAAGCCTTTCGGCTTCGACATGGCGCCGGGCGCGGCCCCGAAACCGTTGGCGAGCGAGCCGGGACTGCTGCGGTGGTCGCCCATCGAGGGCGCCGACGGCTACCAGGTTTGGTTCGTCGACATCAACAACCCGACGCCGAAGATGGAAACCGTGTTCACCAATGTCCTGGACGAGCGCGAGTTCTACACCTTTCACCGCACGGCGAGCTGGACGAGCAGCGTGCGCTGGCGGATCCGCGCGCTTCGGACTGACCGCACCGACGACAACATGCAGAGCCGCCAGAACGGCCTGCCTGCAGTCGGCTACGGCCCCTGGAGCCCCGTGTACAACTCCACGAACTCGCCGTACGAGGGCGGGCCGATCAAGCTCGGGCGCACCGTCTCCGACGTCGTCTCGACCGGCGACGACGCCTCTCCCGCCCACCGTCTTATGCCCGCGTTCACCTTCACCGGCGACCAGGCGAGCGACGGCACGAGCGCGGAGCTCTTCCGCGTGTACGTCTTCACCGACCGGCAATGCCTGAATCGTGTCTTCGCAAGCGCCGTGTTCGGCGGCCCCGCGTACGCGCCGCGTCCGTTTGGGCCGCTCTCGCTGCCGGCCCTCCCGACGTCGCTTCCCGCGGCACGGGCCTCGTACCTCAACGACGGATCCGAGCCGGACAGCTACACCTTCGACGGCCTGAAGGTTCAGACGAGCGAGCTGAAGTCGCCCGCCACGCCTACGACCGCGGTTCCTGCCGACTCGGACTCGAATTCGAGCTCGACTGCCTCACCCGCTGCCGGCCCGCAGCAGATCCAGATCGGCAGCGGCATTCTCGGCGCACCGGTCGATCTCTGGGACACGGACTGGCCGGGTAGCGGCTACTACTGGACGGTCATTCCCGTCGAAGCCGTCTCACCGGGAGCGCTGAAGACCAGCACGGCTGCAGGTGCCGCGATCGGTGGCACCAGCGTGATCGTCAGCAGCGCCGTCGGCTTCTCGAGCGGCGACACCGTCCTACTGGGCAGCACGACGAACCAGGAAACCGTCACCGTCGTCGCGGTCAGCGGCAATACGCTCTCGCTCGCCGCGACACTGAAGTCGGCGCACGGCGCGGGCGAGCCGATCGTCCGGAGCGGCGGCAATCTCCGCTACCAGGATCTCGAGCTGGCGCAGGACGTGTGCGCTGCGCCGACCAACCGCGTGGCGCGTTTCGGTAAGAACAGCGAGCCGGCGCTCACGGCTGCCGGAGAGCTCTTCGCCTCAGGTCTGTCACCGAAGGGACTCCTCACCTCGGGGACGAACAGTCAGGCTTTCTACGGCTCGCCGCTCGTTGCCTGGACACCGGCACTCGGCGCGACGGTGTACGAGGTCCAGTGGAGCAAGAAGCGCTATCCGTTCAAGCCGGAGCCGAACCCCCAGAACCAGAACGCGCTGGGCACGCTCGTGCTCGGGACGTCCACTGTCCTGCCGCTCAAGCCGGGCACGTGGTACTACCGCGTCCGTGGTTTCAACTACGGGCTGCCGACCGGCGCGCAGCAGATGTCCTGGTCAGACCCCGCCAGAATCGTCGTCGCGAAGCCCAAGTTCCGCGTCGTCGGCGGCGGCAAGTAGCCCGCTGCTGACTTAGTGGCTCTGAGCCACTAGGTTCGAGGCGACCGCGCAGAAAGCGCCTTCGCGGCAGCCAGGCTGGGGCTTGTGGCTCTGAGCCACAAGCCCGCAACGGTTACTGGATCGCTTTGAGGAGCCGTCGGCCGATGCGCTCGACGGGCCCCGGCAAGAGTCTTCGCTGCTTCTTCACTACGGACGAACCGAGCCAGAACGCTGTCTTGACGCCGAGCACGTAGCGGTTCCGGGCGCGGTCGGCGAGCGAGTTCTGATCGACCTTGCGCGCGACGGTCGTCGAGCCGACGACGAACCTGGCGTCCTTGAAGCGGCTCGAACGGTAGATCGCCTGGCCCACCACCTTGCGCGGCCCGGCGGTCCAGGTCGTGTCGTGAAAGGCGACCCAGCCCCCGTCGACGACCTTGGGCACCCACTTCTCGAAGTCCTCGAGCACGAGGTCGTACTCGTGCGAGCCGTCGACGAACAGCAGCTCAATCGGTTCGTGGAAGTCGTCCGCTGCGGGTTGCGAGAGCGACGCGATCGGGGTGACGAGCTCGGTGATTCCCGCGCGGTCGACATTCGCCTTGAAGTCGTCGAAGCGATGCTCCGCATGCGGGTCGATCGCATAGATGGGAACAGACGCTCCCGCCAGAGAGCCACGCCCGAGACAGATCGTCGACTTGCCCATCCAGGAACCGATCTCGACGATCACACCCTCCCCCGTACACGCGCGCGCGAGGTCGTACAGCGCCTCGCCTTCCTCGTCCGTCAGCCAGCCTGGAACGTCCGCGATGAGCGGTTTGACGTGCACGGTGAAGTCGTTCATGCGAGCCGAAGGGGAGCCACGTTCATGCCGCGGCGGAGCGTACGGCTTCTTCGTAGATCCGGTCGCGCTCGAACCTGTCGAGCTGCTCTGAGAGCAAGTCGGAGGGCGGCGGCGGGTCGCCCGGGGGGAACGGCGCCGGCTTCCCGTCGATCTCGACGGCCTCGAGGCGGTCGGCAGGTTCGTGCTCCAACTCGACCTCGCAGGCGAGACGCGATCGCAGCCAGCCTGCGAGCAGCTGGGCCTGCGCGGCGGTCCCCTTCACCTTGATCCGCTCGACGTTCGCGATTCCGGGCCAGAGCGACGCGAGCTGCCTGCGCCAGCGGCTCGTTCGCGCCCACGCGATGTCCGAGACCACGACGCGGTCGAACACCTCGGCGAGCCGCGCATACGAACCGGGCAGATCACCCCACTCCGTGCTGTCGACGATCAGGCGGTCGACCACACCGACGAGACTCTCGAACTCGTCGCTGCCGAACGACGGCACGCCGCGCCAGCGCAGGAAGACGGGCAGGTCCGGCAGGAAGAGCGGCTGGACGACGCTCGCGGGCGCGGCTGCACGCTTGCCTTTGAGCCGGATGCGGATCGTCTCCGCGCAAACCTGCCGGCCCTCGCCCACGGGGAAAGTCTCGACGTCTACCTCCGCCTCGAGGCCGCTTTCTTCGTCGGGCACGGGAACGAGGACGATCGTTCGTGATGGATGGCGCTCCGCGAGACCGGCCAGGACGTCCTCTGCAGCAGGGACCCATTCCGGGGGAACCCAGGCCGTGTGCGTCATGACACTCGTCCGCTGATACGGAACGTCGGCGCCGGGCGCGATGCGCAGGGTGGCCATCTCGCGCTCGATCTCCCGGATGGACGTCAGTGGCGCCGCCATGCCCGCCCGTCTCGTTCCATCAGCTCGTCCGCGGCCGTCGGCCCCCAGGTTCCCGCGGCGTAGTTCGGGAATGCCGGGCGGTCGCGCGCCCAGGCCGCGATGATCGCGTCCACGAGCGCCCACTGCTCTTCCACCTCGTCGATGCGCGTGAACAGCGTCGCGTCTCCGAGCATCGCGTCGAGGATCAGCCTCTCGTAAGCCTCGGGCAAGCCGGTCCGGAACGCGCCGCCGTAGAGGAAGTCCATGTGCACGGTGCGGATCGTCATGCCCTGTCCCGGGACCTTGACGCCGATCGCCAGCGACACGCCCTCGTCGGGCTGCACGTGCACGATGAGGACGTTCGGCTTCAGCCGCTCGGCGGAGAGCTCCTCGAACGGCGGGTGCGGCGCGCGCTTGAACTGAATCGCGATCGTCGTCTCGCGCCGCGCGAGCCGCTTGCCGGTGCGGACGTAGAACGGCGTGTCCGCCCAGCGCCAGTTGTCCACGAAGAGCTTCGCGGCCACGTATGTCTCCGTCATCGAGTCCGGCTCGACACCGGGCTCCTCGCGGTACGCCGGCACCTCCTCGCCCTCGATGTAGCCGCGCCCGTATTGGCCCCGCACCACCGACTTCGGCCCAGGCGTGTGGATCGCGCGCAGGACCTTCACCTTCTCGTTGCGCACCGAGTCGGCGGTGAAGTCGATCGGCGGCTCCATCGCGGTGATCGCGATGAGCTGCAGCATGTGGTTCTGGAAGATGTCGCGGATCGCGCCGGCATGCTCGTAGTACCCGGCGCGGCCTTCGATGCCCATCGTCTCGGCGACGGTGATCTGGACGTGGTCGACGAATTGCCGGTTCCAGATCGGCTCGAAGATCCCGTTCGCGAAACGGAGCGCGAGCATGTTCTGCACGGTCTCTTTGCCGAGGTAGTGATCGATGCGGAAGACCTCGCGCTCGTCGAAGTACTTCTCGACCACCTTCTGCAGCTCACGCGCGGATGCGAGATCGCGGCCGAACGGCTTCTCGATGATCAGCCGCACCCACCCCTGCGCCGTACGCCGCTTGCTGACGGCCTTGACAACGGTCTCGAAGACGTTCGGCGGCGTCGCCAGGTAGTAGACGCGGTTCCCTTGCGTCTCGCGCTCCTTGTCGAGCTCCGTGAGCGTCTCGGCGAGCCGGTCCTCGCCCTCCTCGTCGGCGAAGTCCATCGCGACGTACCGCATGCCACTCGCGAGCGACTCCCAGGCGTCGTCGCGGAAGTCATCGCGGGAGTGCTCCTGCACAGCTTCCTTCATCCGATCTCTGAACTCGTCGTCCGTCTCCTCCGAGCGCGAGACGCCGACCACTGCGAAGTTCTCCGGCAGGAGCCGGCGATACGCGAGCGAGTAGAGCGCCGGGAAGAGCTTGCGCTTCGTCAGGTCACCCGACGCGCCGAAGATGACGAGGATGCAGGGGTCCGGCGCGCGCCGGACCTCCAGCCCTTCGAGCAGTGGATTCTCCTGCGCGATCGCCACGGCTACCGCGGGTCCGAGCCGGCCTTCGCCCGCTCGACGGCCTTGACGGCATGGCCGCCGAACTGGTTCCGCAGAGCGGCGGCGACCCTGGCCGAGAACTTGATGTCGTCACGCGACTGGAAGCGCGCGAAGAGGGACGCCGCGATCACCGGCACCGGCACGTTCTCGTTGATCGCCTCGTTGATCGTCCATCGGCCTTCACCCGAGTCCTCGACGTAAGGGGCGATGTCCTCGAGCTTCGAGCCGTGCGTCTCGAACGCTGCGTGCAGAAGCTCGAGCAGCCATGAGCGCACGACCGATCCGTTGCGCCAGATCCCGGAGATCTCGTACGCGTCGAGGTCGTACTCGGAGTGCTCCATGATCTCGAAGCCCTCGGCGTACGACTGCATCAGGCCGTACTCGATGCCGTTGTGAACCATCTTCACGAAGTGGCCGGCACCGGACGGGCCGACGTGCGCATATCCCTTGTCGGGCGCAAGCGCGTCGAAGATGGGCTCGAGTCGCTGCACCGGTTCGTCGTCGCCGCCGACCATCAGACAGAAGCCGACCTCGAGACCCCAGACACCACCGGATACGCCTGCATCGGCGAAGTGGATACCGCGGTGCTTCGCCTGCACGTAGCGGCGCTTCGAGTCCCGGAAGTTCGAGTTGCCGCCGTCGACGATCGTGTCGCCCTCGTCGGCGATCTCGAGCAGCTGGTGAAAGGTGTTCTCCGTGATCTCGCCGGCGGGGATCATCATCCAGAAAGCGCGTGGCGGCTTGAGTTGTTCCTTGAGCTGTTCGAGTGAGTCGGCCGTCCGCGCTTCGACGTTAGGGTCGTATGTGTGCAGGTCGTGACCGTGTTCACGCAGGCGCTCCGTCATGCCCGAACCCATGCGGCCGAGCCCGATCATCCCCAGTTGCACTAGCTGTCCTCCAGTCTGACCCGCACGATCGGGCGCCCGCGTTCTTGCAGTGAGCGGTAGTCGCCTTCGGCCTGCGCCCGGATCAGACGGCCGAAGCCGAAGTCCTCGCCGGGAATCGGGATCTCCTCACCGGTGTCGTCGACAACCTGCACGAAGAGCCCCGTCGGGGGACCGCCCTTGTGGAGCTGTCCGGTCGAGTGCAGGTAGCGCGGTCCCAGCCCGTGCGTGACGACGCAGCCGGTCTCGTGTCCTCGCTCGATCAGAGGCTGCAGTTCCTGCTCGCGCATCGGGTCGATGAAGGCCTGAATCGCGACGTAGTTCGGCGGTTCGGCGCGAGCCAGCAACTCGTCGAGCGAGCCGTCGGGCTCAAGCCTCGGATCCTCGCCCGAGGCGAGCACCTCTTTCGTCTTGTCCTTCGCCGCCTGGACGTTCGGCTGATCGAACGGATTGATCTGGAGGATGGCGCCGGCAATTGCGACGGCGAACTCCCAGCGGAAGAATTCGGCGCCGATCTCGCTCGCGTCCCCCAAGTCCACCTCTGCGGCCTGGCGGTCGGGGCCTTCCGGGCTCTCGCCCGGAGCCGGCACGAGCCCTCTCCCCTCCTTGCCCGTGGACTCGGCGATCAACTGCTCGGCCCACAGCCCAAACCGCCCCTCCGTCTCGGTGATGCAGACCTTGTCGCGCCCCTCGCGCCAACGCTCGCCGAGCTGGAGGCCTAGCTGAAGCCCAGGGTTGGCATCCCCACGGCAAGCCTCCGCCATGCGCTCGGCGTTCGCGAGCACCCGGTCGACGTCGATGCCCATCAACGCCGCCGGCACGATCCCGAACGACGACAGTGCCGAGTAACGGCCCCCGATGGTCGGCTCACCTGCGAACACGCGCACGTTGCGCGTGTTCGCCAACTGCTCGAGGGACGAGCCTGGATCCGTAATCGCGATGAACTGCTCTCCCTCACCAACCTTTGCCCAGAAGTACTCGAAGTGCGAGAGCGTCTCGAGTGTGCCGCCCGACTTCGACGAGACGATGAACATCGTCTTGCTCAGATCCAAGGACCTCTCCGCGTGCCTGATCATCGCGGGATGGGTCGTGTCGAGCACATGGAACTGCCTGGCGCCGAACGTGCGCTTCAGCACCTCGGGCGCGAGCGAGGAGCCGCCCATGCCGAGCAGGACGAACGTCTCGAACTTCGTGCGCGCCTGCGCCGCGAACTCGACGATCTCGCCGACGCGCTCCTGCATCCGCTTCGGCTCGTCGAGCCAGCCGAGCCACTTGTCCTCGTCCGCACCGGTCCAGACGGTCGCGTCGCGCGCCCAGATCCGCTCGACGAGCTCTTGCTGCGTCGCGACCGACACTTATGCGGGTGTGAGCTGTCCGCGCTTGGCGCGGATCCCTTCGAGCAGCTCGTCGAATGAGTCGCTGAACTTCTGCACGCCCTCGCGCTCGAGCGTGTCGGAGACGTCGTCGTAGTCGATGCCGGCAGCAGCGAGATCGTCGAACAGTTTGCGCGCGGCATCGACGTCCTTCGTCAACGTCAACTCGACCGTGCCGTGGTCCTGGAACGCGCGGATCGTCTCTTCGGGCATCGTGTTCACGGTCTCGGGGCCGATCAGCTCCTCGACGTACATGACGTCGCGGTAGTCGGGATTCTTCGTGGACGTCGATGCCCACAGGCAGCGCTGCTTCGTGGCGCCTTTGTCCTCGAGGGCTTTCCAGCGCGGTCCGGCGAAGATCTCGAGGTAGTTCTGGTACGCGAGCTTCGCGTTCGCGATTGCGAGCTTGCCCTTCAGCTTCGTGGCGTCACCACCGATCTCGTCGAGCCGCTTGTCCGTTTCCGTGTCCACGCGCGAGACGAAGAAGCTCGCCACCGAGTGCACCTGCTTCGGGTCGCCGCCGCTCTCGACGAGCCGTTCGAGGCCGCGGACGTACGCCTCCATGACCTCTTTGTGCCGTTCCAGCGAAAAGATCAATGTCACGTTGATGTTCTTTCCCGAGGCGATCATCTCCTCGATCGCGCCGAGCCCCGGCTCGGTCGCCGGGATCTTCACATAGAGGTTCGGTTTGTCGATCCAGTCGTGCAGCCGGTGCGCCTCGGTGACTGTGCCGTCACGATCGTCGGCAAGTGTCGGGTCGACCTCCCACGAGACGTACCCGTCGAGGCCTCCCCCTTCGTCCCAGACCGGGCGCAGCAGGTCGCAGGCGTCCGCAATGTCGTGTGACGAGAGCTGCAGGAAGATCTCTTTCGGGTCCTCTTCGCCCGATTCCATGACCTCCCTCAGTTGGCCGTCGTACGCATCACCTTGCGAGATCGCCTTCTGGAAGATGGTCGGGTTCGAGGTAACGCCTACGACGGCATCCTCCGCCATCATCTTCGCGAGCTTGCCGCCTTGCAGCATCTGCCGCGAGACGTAGTCGATCCACACGCTCTGGCCGAGCGCGGACAGCTTGTGGAGGTTCGATTCAGGCACTGGACATCGCCCTTTCAATGTCTTCGATTTGCTTGAGTCGTTTCACATAACGCTCGCCGCCGTCGAAACGTGCCGCGAGAAACGCCGCCACGAGATCGCGCGCGAGGGATGGCCCGACCACCTCGGAGCCAAGACAGAGGATGTTCATGTCGTCGTGCTCTACCCCCTGGTGGGCCGAATAGACGTCGTGGCAGATAGCCGCACGTATTCCCGGCAGCTTGCAGGCGGCGATCGAGGCGCCCACGCCGGAACCACAGACGAAGACTCCGCGCTCGGCGTCGCCGCGAAGAATCGCCTCGCCGATCGCCCGGGCCTTCTCCGGGTAATCGATCCGCTCCTTGTCCGTGTCGGTGCCCAGGTCCACCACCGAGTGCCCATCGAGCACGTCGAGGACCGCGTCACGGAGATGTACGCCACGGTGGTCGAATGCGACCGCCACCTTCACGTCTGGACCGTACCCCACCGGCGACAGAGCACGCGCCCTGGCTCCTAGAATGGCTCGATGGAAACCAGCGAACTCCGCGAGCTCGGCCAGCAGTTCCGCGTCGATTCGATTCGCCCGGCGGCCGTCGCGAAGTCGGGGCATCCCACCTCGGGCATGTCCGCCGCCGACCTGATGGCGGTGCTGGTGGCCAACCATCTCCGCTACGACTTCGGCGACCCGAAGCAGGCGACGAATGACCGTCTGGTCTTCTCAAAAGGGCATGCCTCGACGCTCTACTACGCGATCCTCCGCGCCGTCGGGGCGATCACCGACGAGGAGCTGCTCACGTACCGCAAGTTCGGCAGCATGCTCGAGGGGCACCCGACTCCACTCATCCCGTGGGTGGACGTCGCCACGGGCTCGCTCGGGCAGGGCCTGCCGATCGGCGTCGGGATGGGCCTGGCCGCGAAGTACCTCGACCGCATCCCGTCGCGCGTCTGGGTGCTCTGCGGCGACAGCGAGATGGCGGAGGGCTCGATGTGGGAGGCCTACGAGCACGCGTCGCACTACGAACTCGACAACCTGACCGCGATCATCGACGTGAACCGGCTCGGCCAGCGCGGCGAGACGATGATCGGCTGGAACACCGGCGTGTACGTCGAGCGCGCGCGTGCTTTCGGCTGGAACGCGATCGAGGTCGACGGACACAACGTCGAGGAGATCGACCGCGCCTACAAGGAAGCGGCAGAGACGGCCGGCCGCCCGACGGTGATCGTGGCGCGCACGATCAAGGGCAAGGGTGTCAAGGCGGTCGAGGACAAGGACGGCTGGCACGGCAAAGCGCTCGACGATCCAGACGCGGCGATCGAGGAGCTCGGCGGCGTCCGCAACATCCGCGTCGAGGTTCCAAAGCCGAAGCCTGCCGAGCCGCACCGCTTCCCTGAGACACCGCTCGAGCTGCCGCGTTACGAGCTCGGCCAGGAGGTGGCGACGCGCAAGGCGTACGGCGAGGCGCTTGCGGCTCTCGGGTCTGCCCGCGGAGACGTGGTCGCACTAGACGGCGAGGTGAGCAACTCGACGTTCGCCGAGATCTTCAAGCAGGCCCACCCTGACCGCTTCTTCGAGATGTACATCGCGGAACAGCAGCTCGTCGCCGCGGCAGTCGGCCTGCACGCACGCGGTTGGAACGCATTTGCCTCCACCTTTGCCGCGTTCTTCTCGCGGGCGTACGACTTCGTCCGCATGGCTGCGATCAGCCGCCTGGATCTGCGTCTCGCAGGATCGCACGCCGGCGTCTCGATCGGCGAGGACGGTCCTTCCCAGATGGCGCTCGAGGACATCGCAGCGCTGCGGGCGATTCACTCCAGCGTGGTCTTGCACCCTTGCGATGCAAATCAGACCGCCAAGCTGGTCGTGGCGATGGCAGACACGAAAGGCATCGTGTTCATGCGCACGCTCCGCCCCAACACACCGGTGATCTACGGGCCGGACGAGGAGTTCGAAGTCGGCGGCAGCCGTGTCATTCGCTCGTCGGAAGACGACGATGTGACGATCGTCGGCACGGGCATCACGGTGCACGAGGCACTCAAGGCGGCCGATGCTCTCGAGGAAGACGGGATCGCAGCCCGCGTGATCGACGCCTACTCGATCAAGCCAATCGATACTGACGCACTTCAGGCCGCCGCGGAGGCGACGGGCAAGATCGTCACCGTCGAGGACCACTTCCCCGAAGGCGGCCTCGGTGACGCCGTCCTGGCCGCGCTCGCCGAAAAGGACGAGCACGCGCGTGTGCTGAAGCTCGCGGTGCGAGAGATGCCGCGATCCGGCAAGCCGGAGGAGCTCCTGAACGCGTACGGCATCGACGCCGAGCACATCGCGGCCGCGGTGCGTCAGCTCGTCGGTTCGGAAGTCACCACCTCGTAGAGTCTCCGCTGCCGCTCGCGGGCGGCGCGGAACACGTCGACCTTGTCAGGGCGAGGCTCGACCACCGCGCCCAGCGGTGGGGGAGCCGGCGTCTCGCCCAACCGCTCGAGCACGACGACGGCCGCGCCGCGTAGCGACGCCTCCTTGACGCCGGACGTCGTGACCGGTCGCCCGAGCGCGTCAGCCATGATCTGCACCCAGTCGGGATCCTTGAGCAGCGCACCGCCCGTGACGACGATCTCCTCGATCCCCGGCATCAAGTCGGCGACCTCGGCGAAGCGGAAGGCAACGCCCTCGAGGCCGGCCTGGCGCAGGTCGAGCGGCGTGGTCTCGAAAGTCAGCCCGCGGATCGCGCCCTGCGCATGTTGGTGCCAGCCGGGGCTGCGCTCTCCGCCGAGGAGCGACAGGAACGTCAGGCCGTGCGAGTCCGGGTCGCGGCCGGCAAGCGAGCCGCGCGCATCCTTCAAGGTCTGGTCCAGCCAGTAGTTGAGGTTCCCACCGTCCGACAGCGAGCCGCCCTCGACGACCCTTGTCTCGTCGACCCAATGCAGGAAGAGAGCGGGGCGAGGCTGCGGCCGCTCCGTCTCGTAGACAACTCGCATCGCACCCGACGTGCCGACCATCAATGCGGCGCGCCCGCGGGTCACGCAGCCCGCGCCAACGTTGGAGCAGGCGCCGTCGAGCAGCGCCGGGTACCAGCTGTCGACCGGCGCATCCGAGATCTCCGGTAGACGCTCGGTGTCGAGGTCGAGCGTGTCGAGCAGCTCCTCGTCCCACGTCCGCGTCGAGAGGTCGACCAGGCCGGTCGCAGAGGCAATCGAGATGCCCGCAGGGACGTCTCGTCCGAGCAGCTGTGCGTAGAGGTAGTCGCAGAACGAGACGAACCGGTGCGCGGTGCGAAAAACCTCCGGCTCTTCCTGCGCCAGCCACGCCAGCTTCGCCGGCCAGTAGCTCGTATGGATCTGACAACCCGTGCGTGCGTGGATCGCGTCGTTGTCGACACGGCGGAGGAGCCAATCGGCGGCGTCGGCGGACCGCGTGTCGCGCCAGGAGAGGATCGATGTCAAGGGCCGGGCGCTCCGATCGAGCGCGAGCAGGCTATGGCCAAAACAGGATGCGCCGACCGCGTCGACTCTCTCCACCCCACCCGCCTCTTCGATCGCCTCACGCACGCGCGCAAGAACTCGGCTCGGGTCGTACTCCCCTGGATACTCGCGCCGCGCGGGCTCACCGCGCTCCTCAGCGGTCTCGTCGAATCGGCAGGCCCGTATGGAGGACGTGCCGACATCGAGCGCAAGAACTCGGGCCACGAACCGTACCCTTACAGCCGTGGCAGTCCTAATCGCATCCAACCTCCGCAAGGAGTTCTCCGGGGATCCGCTGTTCGACGGCGTGTCGTTCAAGGTCGAGCGCCGCGACCGCGTTGCGCTCGCCGGGCCCAATGGCGCCGGCAAGACGACCCTGCTGCGCGCGCTCGTGGGCGAGACGACCCTTCAGGGGGGCGACCTCGCGTTTCAGAAGGGCACGCGCGTCGCGTTGCACGACCAGCGGCCGCCGCTCGAGCGGCGCCTGACGCTGCGCGAGTACGTCCTCTCCGGTGCACGCGACCTGATTGCGCTGGAGGAGGAGCTGCGGCGGTTGGAGCGGGCGATGGCTACCGGAGATCACGGCGACGCAACGATTCGCCGCTACGGCGAGGCGCAGGCGAGGCTCGAGCATGCCGGCGGCTACGACTGGCGCGAGCGCGCGACCGCCGTGGTACGCGGACTCGGCTTCGCTGATGAACAGCTCGACCGTCAGCTCCAGACTTTCTCCGGCGGCGAACTGACCCGCGCCTCCCTCGCACGCGCGCTCGGCGGTGATCCGGATCTCCTGCTCCTCGACGAGCCCACCAACCATCTCGACGTCGAAAGTCTGGAATGGCTGGAGCGTGAGCTGCAGTCACTCGACGCCGGGATCATGATCGTGGCGCACGACCGCTGGTTCCTCGAAGCGGTGACGAACGTGGTGCTCGAGCTCGACGCGGGGCGTTCGACGTATTTCAAGGGGCCGTGGCACGCGTGGCGCCTCGAGAAGGCCTCCCGCCTTCACGCCGCGTCGAAGGCTGCCGAGCGCGTCGGCCGAGACATCGAGCGGCTGGAGCGCTTCGTCGCCCGATTCCGTGCCTCGACGGAGAAGATGGCACGCAAGGCACAGGTGAAGCTGACACAGATCGAGCGCCTGGAAAAGGAACGCGCCAAGGCGAAGGGTGAGATCGATCTGCTCACCCGCAGAACCCGAAGCCTCGGCTTCGAGTTCCTGAAGCCCGCGCGCAGCGGTCGCACCGTCCTCGAGGCCGAAGGGCTCGCGCTCCGGATCGGCGACCGCGTGCTGTTGGAGGGCGCAAGCTTTGCGATCGAGCGCGGAGAGCACGTGGCGCTCGTCGGTCCGAATGGATCGGGAAAGACCACCCTGCTTGAAACCATCCTCGAGCGGCGCGAAACCGACGACGGCTTCCTCCGTCTCGGCCACGGCGTCCTGCCGGCGTACTTCTCCCAGCAGGAGATGGAGCTCGACACGCGCGGCTCCGTGCTGCAGTGCGTCCAGCGCGCAACGGGCCTGCAGCGCCCCGACGCGCAGAAGCTGCTCGGACGTTTTCTGTTCTCCGGCTGGACCGAGCATGAGAAGCCGGTGCTCGCGCTCTCGGGTGGGGAACGCCGACGCCTCGCCCTGGCGCTCGTCGTCGCGTCCGGCGCGAACTTCCTCGTCGTCGACGAACCGACGAACCACCTCGACCTTGAGAGCCGAGAGGCTCTCGAGGCGGCGCTCGAGGCATTCCCGGGAACGGTTCTGCTCGTCTCACACGATCGCGCGCTCCTCGACGCAGTCGCCGAGCGAACGATTGCGATCGAGGACCGCCGGCTGAACTCCTACGACGGCGGCTGGGCTGAATACGTCCGTCAGCGCGAAGCGCGCGCGGCCCCGCCGGCTCCCCCGCCGGTCGAGCGCAAGGCTGCGAAGCCGCGCAAGCCGCCCGCCAAGGCAAAGGCTCCCTCGGAGCTCGAGCGGATCGAGGCGCAGATCGCCGAACATGAAACAACAGTCGCCGAGCTCGAGCGACGCCTCGCGGAAGACTGGAACGACGTCGAGATGCTGGCGGCTCACCGCCACGCACGCGACGAGCTCCAAACCCTGCTCCAGCGGTGGGAGCGGCTCTTCGAGCGGGCGCACACGTGAGCGTCCATCGCCTTCGGCTCGCTTCCGTGGGGGAAACCATGTTTACCCCACGAGCCCCCTTCTTTAGCTCCCCCGCTCATAGGCCACAGGTCGGCCTATGAGCGAGCCTCCGGTCACCCGCACGGAAGAACCGGCGGCGGCGAGCCGCTGGACCGGCCTCGGTCCGGCATTCATGCGATTCGGTCTCGCCTGCGCCGGCCTCGCGATCGGGCTGGGCGTGGTCGCTGTAGGGATCGCATTCGCGACTGATCACCGCGTTTCGGCCACGATCGCCGTCGCGTACTACATCGCGGGGACCCTGCTGTTCCTGATTGGAACATTCCCTACGGGCGGCTTCTCGCTCTTCCGCGGGACGATGACGCAACGCCGTCCGACGGGCTTCCGAGGAGAGCCGATCTTCCTCTTCGGAATCGTCCTGATCGCCCTCGGCGTCATCGCCGACGTCTATTCGTTCTGAAGGTTCAGTCGAAGGTCGCGATCAGCGCTTCCGCAACCACTTTGAGTGGACGCCCCGAAATCTGGCTCGCCTTGCGCAGCCGCGCGAATGCGTCCTGCTCCGAGAGCCCTTCCTTTTCCATCAGCAGGCCCTTGGCGCGCTCGATCGCCTTGCGCGCCGCCAGCGCCTCGGCAAGCGACTCCGCTTCCTCGCGGAGCGCAGTGAGCTCCTCGTGCCGCGCGCGCGCCGTGCGGATGGCCGGCAGCAGGTCTTGCTCGCGGAAGGGCTTGACCAGGTAACCGAACACACCGGCTTCGGCAGCGCGCTGCACGATCTCGTCCTGGCCGTAGGCGGTCAGCATCACGATCGGGATCGGCCGCTCCTCGAGGATCCGGCGAGCCGCCTCGATTCCGTCCAGCTTCGGCATCTTGACGTCGAGGAGGGCCAGATCCGGTCGCTCCGAGCGCGCGAGGGCCACCGCCTCCTCCCCATCGCGGGCCTCGGCGCACACCTCGAAACCGGCGTGCTCCAGCAGGGCCCGCAGATCGAGCCGGATGATCGTCTCGTCCTCGGCGACCAGGATCCTCACCTCTGGTGGGTGAGTCTGGCGCAAACCGCTCAGCCGAGGGATAGTGCCGACCCCTGGCCCGGGCGATCCTCTCTGTGCGGCTCCTCATGTCTGAACAGGAATTCAGCACCCCCAGGCCTCTCGTGCTCCGTGTGGAAATCTCGGCGGAGCAGGCAGCTTCCCTTGCGCCCCTCCTTGGGAGCGAGATCGTTGGCGGAAGCGACGTGGGGCAAGAGTCGACTTACGTCGAGCGGCGGCTGCAGCCGATCTCGGACTACGCCGCGGACGCTCGGACGACTGAGCTCAAGCGTCTCGAAACCGAGCACCGAGCTCGAAGAGCTCGAGCAGACACTTGACCGGCGTGAGCGGGACCTCGTCAGCTACGTAGACCAGCTCCAGGGCGCCATGTCCGGAAGCGACGGCGCCTGGTGGTCGCGGCCGGCCGGCGGCGACGGCGGCGTTCGATAACCGACCGAAAGCTTCGCTTTCGCTCGGGATTGGGTACGGCGCTTCGCGCTGAACGTGCGCTTGACAGCTAGGCGTGGGATGGTTCGGGGATGGCGCCGTTTCGGGTGATCTTGCTTCCCGGGAGCGTGCTTCCCGGCAATCTCGCGTACGGCTCCTTGGTCGCGGCGCTCGGCTCGGCTACCGATGCGGTCGTGAAGGAGTTGGAGGTGTACGCGACGGCTGAGTCTCCGCACGACTACACCCTGGATCACGAGGTCAGCGGCGTCTTGCGCGATGCGGATGAACGCGGCTGGGAACAGTTTCATCTCGTCGGCTACTCCGGTGGAGGCGCTGCAGCATTGGCGTTCGCGGCCCGCCACTCAGAGCGGCTGGCAAGCCTCGCCCTCCTGGAGCCAGCCTGGGCTGGTCGCTGGGATCTCAGCCCGGTTGAGGAGGCGCTCTGGCGCGCGTACGAGGGGCTTGAAGCGCTCCCGCCGGACCAGTTCATGCGCACGTTCACGCGGCTCG
>WNFU01000088.1_pt1 | contig 103760 bp, 32 predicted proteins | sample 5400121 | NCBI WGS metagenome assembly WNFU01 (sample SAMN13153360, study PRJNA577476) | soil metagenome | isolation source: 100 cm soil or saprolite under grassland replicate 1 | place: USA:California | collected 2016-06-15 | reverse complement strand
TGGCAGTGGCTGCGCGAGACGCGGGTGGCACCCGGCCCGGACAGCTTCTTCCAGGCACTGATCGAGACGGCGGGCGCCACCATCACCGAGCGGGTTCTGGCCGCCGGCAGGCAGATGCTCATCCGGCAGTACCGGGGCCGGACAGTCGGGGAGGTGCTCAGCGACCCCGCGACCGGGCTGGACGTCCAGATCCTGCGCTGGTTCATGGAGGAGCAGCTCCGGGCCCAGCACGGCGACCATCCGGCGTTCGACTCGATCGCGCAACGCCTGGGAACCGTCGGCGACCGGCCGGACTGGCTCGCTCCACAGCGGGCCGCGCAGGACCTGCATCTCGCCGTGGTGATGGTCGAGGAGGACGGCCGCCTCGTCCGCCAGCACCGCGGGTTCGGCGAGAACCCGCCCGCCGGGGACGCGACGGTGTTCGTCGCGCGCCGCGGCGAGGATTTCATCGCCGTCGAACCGATCAATGCCGACGACTACCCCATGACGCTCGCGCGGTCCCGGTCCGCCGCCGGCCGGGCGCAGTACGCCGATCGTGGACCGCTGTGGTGGTACCAGGGGGACCACAACAGGCCCGGCGAGTTCTACGCCCCCACGCGCGAACAGCGTGACTGGCTGATCGTCAATGGCCTGCAGGTCGGCTGGGTGGTGCCGGACGGCGACTGTGTGTTCGAGGCGACGGTGCAGACCATCGGCCCGGGCCGGATCGGCCAGGCGATGCGCGCCATCAGCGCCCGCGTCGACCTGCCGGTACCGGACCTCGCCGGCCGGCCGGTCACCGGCCGGGATCTGCGCCTGTTCCTGGCCGACGTGACCGAACGCCTCGCCGCCAGCGACAACACCCACCTCATCCCCGGGCTCGACGCCTTCCTGGCGGCGCCGAACACCGATCCCAGCGTCCGTACCCGGCCGCGCCTGCTCGCCGGGCTGCGCCAACTCGGCGACTACTCCGAAGACAGCGGCGGCGACGCCTTTCCCGACCTGCTGCACAGTCTGCTCGCGCTCGACGACCTCCGGCTCGGCTGGATCCAGCACACCGACGCCGGGCTGCTGCAAGGTCCGGACCCGCAGCGGCGGGAACCGCACACCATCGTGCTCAGGCAGCAGCACTACCTGCCCACCCGGCAACGCGACGGCGCGCCGCCGCAGGCGCCACCGCCGCCATCGGCCCGCCGCCCCGACTGGCTGAGCCGCACCGCACCGTGGCGGCGAACAGCCGACCACACCTACGCTGACGATCCGGGCGCCGCTCCCGACCAGCTGCCGGTCGGGCTGCGCGTCGGGCGTCCGCTCGGCGCCCAGGCCGGCATGCAGCTGCGTGACGCGCTGGCGCAACTGGTCAGAAGCATGCCTGGAGCAGAAAACCGCGGCGTCACCGGCGACACGCTGGCCAGTGCCATACCTCGCCTGGCCGGAGACGACCCCGTCCTGGACGCGGATCTGCTGGGTACGGTGGCCGCCCGGTACGGGCTGCGCATCCAGCTGCTGCGCGTCGACGCGGGACACGTCCACGCCGAGGCACCGATCGGCGCGGTGGGCGACCCGATCCGGTACCTGCGCCACGACCCCACGGCCGGCACCGACCGTCTCCGCCCGCTGTGGCAGGACCTGCCCGGCCTGGGCCGCGCGTACAGCCCGGCCACCCGCCGCGAAGTGCCCATGCTGGCGCTGCCATCCGGCCGTCGCGTCGAACTTCCCCAGGCCACCTGGTACCACGCGGGCGGTACCACACCAGCCAGCGGGGACCGGGTCGCCCGCTACGAGGCACCACCGGGTCGCCTGACGGTCCTCCTCGGGGCCGCCGGTTCCCCGCCGACCGAGCCGCTGCTCGCCGACCTGCGCCATGACCTTGACGAGATCCCGCTGGCCAGCCGGGAGAACCTCACGCTGGTCGTGTTCGGGGACCGGACCACCGTCGAACCGCTACTCCGACAGGCTCTGGCCCTTGACGACCCGGTCCACGCATACATAGCCAGCAATGTCCGGGGTACCGGCAGCGCGCCGGACCGGGACCGGCGTGCCATGGAAATCATCTGGGTGACCGACCAGGAGGCAGGCGGCGACCAACCCGGGCCGGCGGCACCCACCGAGCCGGGGGACACACCGTTCGGCCAGCGGGTGCGTTTGCCGCGCCGCGGCCCCGGAGAAGGTCTCACCGGGGTTTCCACCCAACGGCTCGGTGAGCGGTTGGACGGGCTGCGCCGGCAGGTGCTGACCTACCTCGAGCAGCGGGGCGCCGCCACCGATTCCGTGCAGGAAGCGGCCGAACAGCTGACCGCCGTGCTGGCCGAGGCACGCCGCCAGGCCGGCGACGGTACCCGCGAGCCGGAATGGAACGCGCTGGTCAGCGGCGGCCTGGCGCGACTGGCTCCGCCGGCCAGCGACCGCAGCTACACCGCGCACCTGCCCGGCATCGACCCGGCCAGCCTCGACAACGGCGTCCAGATCACCGTCACCGGCCTCATCCATGCCCACGCCCACGCCGGGTCCGTTCCCGACGGCGACGTCCGCTACGAGATCATCAGTCCCCGGGGACGGAACGCGACCGCCCTGGCGGGGACCGACCTGATCCTGTTCGACCGCGGCCAGCACTTCCAGGTCACCGCCGTCACCACCGACCCGGACGGCCGGCCGCTGATCCGACTGACGCACCCGGTCAGCCTTCCCTCCGCGGTACCCGTCGAGCCGGAGGACAGCGGCATGCCGCCCGTACCGGCCCACGACATCCGCCCCGGTCACCCGGAGCCCGCCCCGGCCGCAAGCGACCAGCCGGCCGCCGAGCCGCAGGCGCAGCCGCCGACCCGGTACGCATGGTTGCCGTTCCCCCGGTCGACGCCGGCTGGAGACGTGGTTGTCCGCGATCCGCGACGGCGGCCCGGGGACGGGTCGACCGAACTCACCCAACGGCAGCTGGAACGGCTGCGCTGGCAGTGGCTGCGCGAGACGCGCGTGGCACCCGGCCCGGACAGCTTCCTGCACGCCCTGATCGCCACGGCAGGCGCCGCCTTCACCGAGCGGGTTCTGGCCGCCGGCAGGCAGATGCTCATCCGGCAGTACCGGGGCCGGACCGTCCGGGAGGTGCTCGGCGACCCCGCGGCCGGGCTGGACGTGCAGATCCTGCGCTGGTTCATGCGGGAACAGTTCGTTGCCGAATTCGGCGACCACGCGACGATCAGGTCGATGGCGCAAAGCCTGGGAACCGTCGGGGAACGGCTGGACATGCTCACTCCCCAGCGGGCCGCGCAGTACCTGCAGCTTTCCATGGTGCTGGTCGAGGAGGACGGCAGCCTTGACCTTCTGCGCCGCGATCCCGGCTCGGAGCGGCCCGACGAGGGCCCGTGGGTGTTCGTCGCGCGCCGCGACGATGCATTTATCGCGGTCGAACCCATCGACACCAGCGACTACCCCGTGCTGGTGGCGCCGCCCCTCCCCGGCGCCCTGGACAACGCCGACATCGGGGTGACCGACCGGCAGCCCGACGAAGTCCAGCCCTCCGGACCGCAGCCTCCGTCCGTCGACCTCGACGGTACCCACCCGGTCAGCGACCCGTCCGCGCCAACCGGACCGGGCACGAGCGAGCCGGTCGCCACGCAGGGCGAACCGCACCCGGAAGGCAGACCCGCGACGCCCGGCCCGAGCCCCGCCGAAGAAGGCACTCCACCGGCTGACCGCGCGGCTGGTACGGCGGCGGAGCAGGCGGAGCCTGCCGGCGCGCCGGACGGGGCCGGGGTGCCGTTGCCGGGCGCCGCGGTCGAACAGACGCGCCGCCCCGACGAAGGGTCTCCGGCCGACACCCATCGGGCGGTGGATTCCCTTACCGCGCAAGAACTGGCGGCCGCACGTCCCGATGTGCGGACGGTCTTCCTGCCCTCCGACGGTCAAACGGTGAACGTGGCGCCGGTCAGTAATCTGCTTCAGAGAGAAGCGGCTCTGGGCCGGCTGGGGCTGCCTGGGGGACGAAACCGCCCGCGCCGCCCGGTACGGATCGTCACGAACATGCCCGATGGTGAACGCGGCGAAGACGTTCTCGGCCAACTCCGGCAGATGTTCGCCAGGTCGGGACGGGAGGCGTACGCGCCAGCAGCGGGGCATCGGGTCGTCGCGCAGCACGGCGATCTCGTTGTCGTCGATGAGTTCGGTCAACCCGGCCGGTGGGAGGCGGTGGGCTCGAACCGGCCGGCCCGGCCGCTGGGGTACCGGACCCTGGAGAACGGGTACCTGGGCCGGGATCTGACGGATCCGGACCTCGCTGTGACCGAGCATGAGCTCGTCTGGTGGATGGTGCGCGACTCGGTCCTGCCGACCTGGTTGGACCCGCAACCGGGCCAATCGCAGCGGCCATTCGGGGTGGAGTTCGAATTCGTCTTCGAAGCCGGCCTACCGGAAGAAGAAGTCGCTCAACGTCGTCAGCGGATCGTCGATGACCTGCGCCGCTTCGGGCTGACGGATCAGGCCGAGGTAACCGAGGCCCACTCGGCAGGGGTCGGCGGATACAGTTCGCGGCGATCTGGCTGGCACGTCGAGCTGGACGCCTCAGTCGATGGTGAGGTGGTCTCGCCGATCCTGCCGTACCAGGATCCGGCCGAACGCCAGCGGACGTGGTACGACGTGGCCCTCGTGCTCGGGGTAATCCGCCGGCACGGCGATCGGAACGACCCACGGGCCGGCGGGCACGTGCACGTCGGAGTCGGAGACTACCGGCGCAGTGTCGACACGATGCTCCGACTGATCCACCTCTTCCGTTCACACCAGGACAGCCTGTACCGGTTGGCGAGCGCGCCCGGCCAGCCCTACCACCGGGGCGTGCGTCACGCCCCGCCGCTCGCCGCGCCTCGACCGCATCCGCTGCGGGATGAGGGCGAGCGGTGGGAATGGCCCCAGTTCGGCATCGAACGAGGCGGGTCGGTCGCGGACCGCACGGCGCTGAACGCTGCTCCCTTGCTCGACACCGCCGGCGGGCCGGCCGAGTCCGACCACGTCGAGATCAGGATCTTCGACGGTGATCTGAGCCTCGGCGGGGTCCAGGCTCGCGTCGACATCAGCAGGGCGTTGGCGGATGCGGCTGCTGATCCGTCGAGCAGCCAACACCGCGCCTCCGAACTGGGGGAAAACTTCGTTGGCGAGGACCCGTACGGGTCGACGGATGGGGCAGCCCTGGCGCGGGTACTGGATCTGTTCCCGGGCGAAGCGGTGTCCTCACGGGATCGGGTGACGCGCCTGTGGCGACTCACCCGCTGGCAGCCTCCCGCTGCGTCGGCACGAATCGTCGGACAGTTCTTCTGGCCCGCCACGGTTCCGCGACCCGAGCAATGGCGGGGACTCAGTCCGGTCGCGGCCAGACACGTCGACCGCCCGGTCATCATGTACGTGGACGTCAGAGCCTCAGTGGTGCGACTCAGGGCGACGCTGGAAATGTGGCGGCCCGCCACGAGCGACGGCGCGACAGCCGTCACCGGGCGAAGCACCGTCGTCGCGGTCGTCGGGGGGTCTGGGGTCGAGGACCTGGACACGCTCCCGGCCGAGTTCGGAGTGTCGTTGGTCCGGCCCGCGGCGGCCGCGGGGCAACAACCCGACCCTCGCTCGGCCGAAGAGGACGGCGTTACCGGTTGGCATTCGGATACCGGGTGGGTACTGGTCCGGCGGGGCCCTTCCGGCGAGACCATCCGGACGGAACTGGGCTCGTTCTTCGGCCCGCAGCAGCTTGCCCGGGTACTGGAGACGCCCGCCCACACCGGCTTCGTGTTCTGGAACCGGGACGTCACCCTGCCCCCGTCCGTGTCACCGGCAGCGCGCATCGTCACCTGGGCCGACCACGTCGACGAGCACGTGGACACCACGCCGGATGCGATACCGACCGACGCCGTCCTGACCTGGCTGCGGGACCAGGCAGCCGCCGCGACCAGCGACGACGCCCTGCGCGCGCTGCCGGCCCCCTGGCTGGCGGAGGGCCGGCCGCTGGCGGTCGAGGTGGTGGTGGGCTCCCGGATGGACCGCGGGCTGCTCGACCGGCTCGGCCAGCATCTGGCCGGCGAGCTGAACCGGGAGCTCAACCTCGGCCTCATCGGGTGGGCCGAGCGGCGCGGGCAGCCGCCACCCGCGGCCGACGTCACGTACTCCGTCGAGCCACCGCCCGACGCGGGCGACGGGTCGGCGGAGCGGATCCGGCTCCGGTACCTCCCCCCGGCCGGCCCGGCCTCCGCCGACCGCTGGTGGCGGGCGCGGGAGCCGGTGCGCGGGGTCGATGCGCTCGTCGATGCCGTGCCGGAGAACGGGTTCCGCCCGGTGCGCAGCGGCGTGGGCGCCGACGCGGTGGTGGGGTACGAGGTGGCCCGGGTGGTCGAGGTCGCGCAGCTCGCCCCGGTCGGCGCCGCGGAGAGCGCCACCCCGGTGCGCGTCTTCCGCCTGCGGCTGGGTCTCGCGCGGGAGCTGCGGCAGCTGGCGCTCGACTCGGTGCGGGCGCTCAACCAGCGGCTGCGGCTGCCCGACGGGGACCAGTTCCATCTGCTGGTGGAGTTCGCCGATCCCGGCCAGGCAGATCACCCGGTCACCTGGCGGACCCAGACCAGACTCCTGCCGGGGGCCCGCAACGCCCTTCAACGCGAGCTGCTGCGCCGCCTCACCCTGGACCGCTCCCCGCGGGGACCCGACCTGGTGGATCTCCGCCCCATCGAGGACGCGCAGTTCGCCCGGTACCTGGCGCGGATCTGGCGGGCTCAGGAGAGCCAGGTGATCCCCCAGCTGACGATCGCGCACCGCCAACCCGGCCCGCCGCCACGACCGGTGGGGCGGCAAATCGTGGTGGAGACCATCGCCACCCAGCCGTACGAGGACGTCTGGTCGGCGTGGGCCCAGGCCGACGCGATGCTGCGGCGGCTGCTGGGCGTCGACCCGGGCCAGCGCAACGCGCGGATGCTCGACGAGCGCTTCGCGGCAGAGGTCAGGGCCACTGTCCAGCGGTACCTCGAGCTCGGCGAGCCGCACCAGTACGTGGGTCCGGCCTACACCCTGGTACCGACCGGGGGCGTGGAACGCTTCCTCAACGCATTGACCCACCCGGATCCCTCGCGGCGACCTCCGGTGCTGGCCCGTACCGAGCCGTTCGCCGACATACCGCCCGACCACACGCAGCTGGTGTTCGACCTGTCCCACGGCGTGGACGCGCACGTGCTCCAGCCGCAGACGGTACTGGTCGTCCCGGAGTACCTCGAGCTGGACAACCCCAGCCCGCACCGCCTGGCCGAGGTGGAGGACCGCAGGGTCCCGCGGGATTTGCGCAACCGCATCCATGTCGGCCTGATCGAAGACCCCACCGACTACCCCGCCCGACTCCTGACATTCCGCGTCGGGCTCGTGCCGGGCGACCCACCGGCGGTCTCCACCGACCCTTCGCCCGACCAGGTACCGGTGTTGCGCGGGCTGGGCCGGTACGCGGAGCTGACCCAGCCGGACGCGGACAGCCTGTTCCGCTCGGTCATCCGCGCCGCCCAGACCGAGCCGGTCCAGACCGGTGTCATCGCCGAGCTGGCCAGGATGACGCCGGCCGAGCTGCGTTCCGGGCTGGAAGCGGTCGGAGACCTACCCCCGGAGGGCACTGAGCTTCTCGAGGCCGGTGCGCGGACACGGGCCGAGGCCGCGTTGGCCCGGCTGCGCGAGCTCCTGGCTGGTCTCGGTCTGGGAGCCGAGGACGTCACGCAGAGGATCCTGCGCCTGCGGCGGCAGCTGCGAACGCTTCGGGAAGTCGCCGGGACCGAGCAGCGGTACCGCCGCTTCCGGCGCCTGCTGAACACACCTGGCCAGCGGCACCACGGCCTTTTCGACCCGTTCTTCCTCCTCGCCCCGGAGCTGCTGGGCATCCGGCTGAATGTGGTGTTGGAGGACGGTACCGAGGTCGAGCCCGGGCGGCACGGCGCCCCGATGCTGCACCTGGTGCGTACCACCAGCCACTACATGCCGGCCGTGCCTGCCGTCCCGGCCGCCGGGTACCTCGGGCAGACCGGTGACCCGCCGTCACCCGGACCCTCGGATTCCGGGTCCAGCTCGTCGGGGTCGAGCGGTGACACCACATCCACCGGGACGGTTACGCCGGAGTTGGTCGACCAGCCGCTGACCGGCGGCGTGGTGATCGCCCGGGCCGATGTCGATGCCCACCGGTACCAAGCCTTGATGAACCCGGGCCGCTGGTACACGATCGTCGTCGGCGGGCCGGTGCACGGCCCGGCTGATGCGTCCCACCTGTACCGGGTGCTGAGCCATCTGGATTCGCTGCCCGCCGATCGGCCGCCGGTGGTGGTCAGGATGGTCGGCGAGGTACCCGGCGCGGCCGCGGTGGCGTCGCGGATCCGGCGGGGTGACCCGACGGCCATGGCGGCGCTCGAGGTGCGGAGTCTGGTCGATCGGATACTCACGCATCGTCAGGTGGACGCGGTGCTCGCCGTCACCGAGGTCGGCAACCGTGTCGCCGTCACCGCGATGCGGGTCGGCGTGGCCCACCCGACCCCGTGGGCGGCCTCGGAGATCGCACGGCTGGCGGGTTACGGGGTGTCGAACCCAGCGGTGGTGGTGGACGCACCGCTGGACCGGCCGATCTTCGCCGAACCGCTGGCCCAGGCGCTGTCCACCACGGACCTGCCCCGGGAGCCAGGGGCAGACCAGCTGCTGGCGCTGGTATGGAATGCCACGGCAGCCGGTACCGTCCCCGCGATGCGGCTGGCCCGGCGGCTGGCTGACCCGTCGCGTGCGGTCGTGGAGGTGCACGGCGGCCCGGAGTTGCTGTGGCGGCTGGCGGACAGTCGGATCTGGTTCACGCCGCCCGAGGGGCAGGACCCGTCGCCGGCCGCCCGGCAGCTTCTCGAAATGGAGCAGTTCGAGGTTCCGTCCGAAGCGATCGCGGTCGCGTTCCTCCGCCCCCTGCCACCCGAGTCAGCGCGGAGCCGGGTGGACGCGTGGCTGGACCAGCTCGACGCGGCCGGCCTGGTCGACCGGCCGCTGGTGTTGTTGCTGCCCGGGATGAGCGCGCAGGAGTCCCGGGAACTCGCCCGGTTCGTGCAGTCGCGGATCGATGCGCGGCTCCGGCAGTCGCGACCCGCGCCGCCCGGGGTGCTCACCTCGCTGGGCTGGGGTGACGATGGGCCGGCCGGCTGGTGGTGGACATCGCCGTTGGACGGCAACACGGCGACTGTCACATATCGTTCGTCGATCCCGGGGCAGGCAGAGTTCGCCGAGCTGACCTCCGCGGTGCAGTGGGTGCTTGCACATCCCCAGGCGCCCCTGGACGTGGACCGGGTGGTGTCGGACGGGTCGGCCGGTACCCCGAACGAGTGGGACCTGTCCCCCGCGGACCTGGCCCGCCTGGCCCCGGAATCGGAGCACTGGCAACCGACCCCTGAGGAGCGCGCCTTCCTCGCGGCGACGAACCGGCCGGTTCGGCTTGTCGACCACCGGACGGTGCCGGACCCGGTGGACGTGCTCATCCGGCGGCTGAAGGCCGCGCGGGACCGGATTGCGCAGGGTAGGGACCGCCGCCGCGAGGATCCCGACATGCAGTGGCGTTACGGCCCTGACCCGTTCGCGCTGCGCGACCGCCCGCCGGTCCCGGACCTCATGAGCGAGCTGAACGTCGACCAGCTGCACACCGATCAGCTGGTCCCGCTGTTGCGCCGGTTGAACCTCGCCGACGCGGATCCGCGGGTACCTGTCGATGTGCGGGACCTGCACCGGGACACAAACTCCGTCTGGTCGGCGCGACTCGACGACGAGCAGCGGGCGTGGGCACCTGATGCCGATCAGTCCACGCTGGGCGAGCACCTCCGGTCGCTGCCGCCGGAGTTGGAGATGCCGGCCGTCTTCCACAGCATCTGGCTGGGCAGCCCGTTGACCAGCCAGCGCCCCGCGACCGAAACGGTGCGCGTCCTGCTCGGCGAGCTCGCCGATCAGGTCAGGGATCACATGACCGTGGTGGTGTGGACCGATGTGCCGCGGTCGGAGTTCCACCGCCGGGAACCGGCTCACGGCGTCGCCGAGATGCGGGACTGGGCCCGGCGGCACAACATCCTGCTCGTCAACGTGGATGAGGTGTTCCACACCGGCGCGCCGATGGTGCGCGCTTCGGAGTACCGGCTGGAGCTGGCCAAGGGCACAGCCTCGGGCTACGGCGCGGCCAGCAACATCCTGCGTCTGGAGATCCTCAACCGGTTCGGCGGTATCTACACCGACGGCGACAACGCGTTCGTCAGCATGGATGGGCTGCCCGAGCTGATGGCCCAGCGGGGGTTCGCGGTCCACCACTGGTTCCTCGGCGGGGACCGGGGGTGGAACAACTCGGCGCTGCTGGCCACCCGCGGCCATCCGTTCGTCTGGACGTGGCTTGACCGGCTCGACCAGACGTACGGGTACACCCAGCCGGAGCTGCACGTCCACCGGCTGCGGTACGACCGCGACGATTGGTACACCCCCGCGGCCGAGGTGCCCAACACGTCGCAGGCACACGCAGACGCCTACCTGCGTCACCCGGCGCGCTTGCGGCGTCGCCGCTCCAACATGGTTCGCGCCGGCGCGGACAACCTGGCCGAACTGGCCGTCGTGACCGGCTACGGCACCCCGCAGGAGTTCCCAGGCATCAACCACCCCGAGCAGCTGATCATCGGTGCGGCGCACAGCTGGCTCGGCGGCACACCGGCCCCGCGACACGGTCCCGACCAGGTCCTGGTCATGGTGCAACACGGGATCTCGCACCTGATCTGGCACCTGCACAACCGGCTCGGCGACCTGAACCTGGTCGCGATCGCACCGATCATCGAGCGGCTGCACGACCCGGCTCGGGGCTGGGAAGCAGTGATCGGGTTCATCTTCCAGTCACCGGAACTGCGGATGCTGGTGCGGCGGGCCACCTACCGCGAGTTGGTCAACGTCGACGGAGGGTACGGCGGCGAGCCACAGACCGAGGAGCGGACCCTGGACCTGCCGCCGTCCGTACGCTCGATCCTGGGCATACCCGACGCCGGATCACCGGACCAACCGACGGGGGAATGGATCCGCGGCGCCTTCTCCGCCGACGTACCGGAGCACATCTGGTCATCGGTGTCGCCGAGGCGGGTCGGCCCGGTCGACCTGGCCGGAACCCAGGACCCCGGCCGACCCGGCGACGTTGTCCCGGAACCATCGGGCTCACTGGACGGGCAAGCTGTCGCAACCAGCGGGGACGACGCCCCGCCGCCGGCCGCCGGGTACCTCGCGCTGCGCTGGCTGAGCGCCGGCGGTTCAGAGCAGGCGGTCACCATGGACGGCCTCGCCGAGCAGGATCGCGCCCAGGCGACCGCAATGGCGAGCCTGCCGGTACCGGACCAGGCGCTCCTGGTACGGGACGAGCTGCGTACCCGGACGGACCTGACCGTGGCCGAGCCCACCGGGGCGCTGCCGCCGGACCTGCCCGCGGGTACCCGGATCTGGTTGGCCTCATCCGTGGCGGGCCAGGCCCGGGCGGCTCGGGCGCAGCTCGGCGGCTCGTTCCGCGTCTTCGACCCGGCGGCCGGCCGGATTCGCGACATCGGCGACGTCGATGGCTTCCGTACGTGGATCCAGGAGGTGGGCGGGCCCTACACCTTCGTGGTCGCCAGCCCCTCCGAGATACGCGGTGGCGACCAGATCGCTGAGACGCCTCCCCCGGCTGACCACCAGGCCGGGCAGACGCCAGCCCCGCCGCTGCCAACGCCGGGGGCACCGGGTACCGATCCGGCCGCGGAGCCGGATCCGGCGGACGTGCTCATCCGGCTGCTGAGAGCCGAGCGGGACCGGGTCGCGGAGCGCCTGGACCGCCGCCGGGATCCTCTGGAGTGGCGTTACGGCCCGGACCCGTTCGGGTTGCGTGACCGGCCACCGGCCCCGGTGTTCATGCGCGGGCTGAACATCGATCAGCTGGGTACCGATCAGCTGCTCCCGCTGTTGCGCCGGTTGAACCTCGCCAACGCGGACCCGCGGGAACCTATCGATCTGCGGGAGCTGCTCCCGGACCCGGAATCCGTCTGGTCGAGGCGACTCGGCGAGCAGCAGCGGGTGTGGGCTCCCGAGGCCGATCGGTCCGCGCTGGGCGAGCACAACTGGTTGCTGCCGCCGGTGTTGGAGATGCCGACGGTCTTCCACAGCATCTGGCTGGGCAGCCCGTTGAGCACCCAGCAGCCGGCGACCGAAGCGGTGCGTAGCGTGCTCGGCGAGCTCGCCGATCAGGTCCGCGAAAGCGGGATGACAGTGGTGGTGTGGACCGACATTGGGCGGGCGGAGTTCGACACGCCGACCCACGAGGTCGCCGAGATGCTGCGCTGGGCCAGGGAACACAACATCCTGCTGGTCAACGTGGACGAGGTGTTCCACGCCGACGCGCCGATGGTGCGCGACTCGGAGTACCGGCTGGAGCTGGCCAAGAGGATACCCGCGGGCTACGGAGCGGCCAGTGACATCCTGCGTTTGGAGATCCTCAACCGGTTCGGCGGGATCTACACCGACGGGGACAACGAGTTCCGCAGCCTGGACAGGGTTCGCGAGCTGCTGGATTGGCAAGGGTACGCAATCCACCGCCGGGCCTTCGGCGTGAACAACTCGGCGCTGCTGGCCGCCCGCGGCCATCCGTTCGTCAGGACATGGCTCGAGCTGGTCTACCGGACCTACGGGTACAACCAGACGCAGCTGTTCACCTACAGACAGCTGTACGACGTCAGACTCACCGGGTATCCGGTGGTGCCCGACACGCGGCAGGCGCACGAGGACGCCTACATGCGTGACCGTTACCGCTTGAGGCGCCGCCGTTCGACCATACCGCGCACCGGCGCCATGAGAGCACTGTCCGACCTTATCGGCTATGGCACCAGATGGAACCGGTTCCCGGCGATCACCCCCACGCAGCTGGACATGGGCGGAGCGTCCAGCTGGAATACGGGCGCACCGGCCCTGCGGTACGGCGACGACCAGGTCGTGCCGATGCTGCAACACGCCATCTCGTACCTGATCCGGGACCTGTTCAACCGGCACGGCGACCTGCACCTGATCGCGGTCGCACCGATCATCCAGCGGCTGCCCGACCCGGCGCGCGGCTGGGAAGCGGCGATCGGGTTCATCCACCAGTCGCCGGAACTGCGGATGCGAGTGCGGCGGGCCACCTACCGCGAGCTGGTCAACACCAACGAACAATACGGCGACCAGGCGCAGATCGAGGAGCAGACCCTGGACCTGCCGCCATCCGTGCGCGCGCTGCTGAGCGTGCCCGACCCCGGATCACCGGACCAACCGACAGGGGAATGGATCCGCGCCGCCTTCTCCGCCGACGTACCGGCGCAGCACTGGTCCTGGCTGACGGTCGACTCCGCCGGACAGAGCGCCCCACTGCCGCACCCGGACCTCGTGGAGCTGAGCCGCCAACTGTTCACCCACCTGCGGGTCGGCTCCCGGGTGCAGCTCAACGTCGAGGGCGGCGACGACGGTGGCCTCTCGGTGGAGCGGCACACGGAGACGGCGGAGGCGCTCGATCTGCAGCCGGCCCAAGCCTTCGCCGACCAACTGCTGCAGCAGCTGCAGCAACGCAACGCCGAAGCCCGGGCCGACCGTCGCCGGCAGGTCGACCTCAACCAGCTCGTCAACCTTGAGCGCACCTCCCGCGGCGGTGGCCCATCGCGCGGCCCCGCGCCGCTGACCCCGACCAGCCCCGAGGACCGCCGCCGGGTGGTGCTCTGGTGGACGATCCAGCCCGACACCGACGCGAACATCCGGCTGTCGACGGCCGAGCGGGACCGTAGCCTCGGGCCGGCACCGGTCGCGGCGTCTTCGGTGTCGCCCGATGCGCTACCCGGCAATGTGCGTCTGCTGAGGTGGCAGGACGGCAGCGTCGTGCCGCTACCCGACGTGGCTTGGCCACGCCATGAAACGGTGGTGATCGCGCACGGGGACGCCACCGAGCAGCAGGTCCGGGAGGCGCTGGACGGGCTGCTGCCCACCCTGCCCCCGGATCAGGCAGTCGATTTGCTGGTGCCGCAGCTTCCCGAGGCTGTGGCGGTGTCCCTGGCCGAAACCCACCAGCGCGACCTGATCTTCACCGAGGCCAGCATCATGTGGGATGAACACGGTGCCCACCTGGCCGACCCGCATGATCCGAACTTCCAGCCCACTTGGCGAGTCGCCCGGGCTCACCACGACGACAGGCCAGCAACGGTGGAAAACACCAGCCGGTCGTGGTTTCCGCCGTTGCGTTGGGAAGACGCGCTATCGGACGCTCCGGATCACATCGAGGTAGACCCCGCTGGCCCAGCGGTACGCATCCGCCGTACCGCAGCGGGGTTGGTCTTGCACCCCATGGACCAGGTACTGCCATGGCCGCTGCTGCGTATCCCGGTCGACCGCGATAGGCTCAGCATCGCTGTCGATCCGCTGCTGACCGACCACGGGCAGGTCGCGCAGGCTCTGCTGAGGCTGCTCGCGATGCTGCCGATCTCCTCGGTTCGGATCATCTGGTCGGGCGCGACCACGCCAGGACAGGACGGGCCGTTCGCGGCCTTCGCAGCCGAGGCGTCCTCGGACGGGTGGGAGGTCATCGTCCCGATCCGGGACGTCGAGGTCTCCCCGGACGGCGTCGTGGTCGCGCCGGCCGGCTGGGCCCGGTTCCAGGCCGGGCGGAGGACCGGCTGGACCGAGGAAACGATGGCGTATCCGGCGTGGTCGTGGCGGCGGGGGACGCGCCACCTGCCGGACACGATCGGCACGTTCAGGGTGACGGCCGCCAGCTTCGGTGTGATGCTGAGCGACGAGGTGGACCTCGTCCCCGCCGATAGCGCTCCCGGGCTGGACAACCCCGAGTACCTGACCGTCCTGCTGATCGCCACCGACCTCGCAGCCGGCCGGGCCGCGTTGATCGGGTTGCTCAACCAGCTGCCCTACCTGACCACCGCCCAGATGCGACTCATGGGCGGCCACAACGGCTTCCCGCTGAACTCCTGGCGGCTGGCTGCCGACGTCGCCCGCCGGTTTACCGCCCGGGTACAGATCCCATGGACGTTGGACGACGAGGGCATGCCCGCGGAATGGCGCGACGTACCGGCACTGAGCGACGAGGTGCCGTCGATCTGGAACCTGACCGAGGTGCTCACCGAGGCGACACTGCCCTACCGGCTGGATCCACCGCCAGCACCGGGGACCGAGGCGGTACGCCGCGAGCTACACCGCACGACCCGCCCCGGCGGGTCAGCCACACGAGCGATGGTCGACGTCGCGTACCTGGCCGACCGGTTGACCCGCCTGTTCACCGCACCGGCCGACCAGCCCGGCCTGACCCTGCCCGCCTCCCAGCTACTGCTGTCACTCGCGAGGCTGCGCCGCGACCGGGTTTCGGTCGACAACCTGCTGGCCCTGATCAACCTGCCCGCCCTTCTCGACATGGCGCGAACCCAGCGCCGGATAACCCCCGACACGCACGCCCTGGCCCAGCTGCTGATCGCACCCAGCCCACAGGACGCCGCCCCACCGGACCCGGCCGCCGACGCCCCGACTCTCGACCACGCCATCGGCACCGGGGACATGCCGGCGGCGGTCGAAGTACTCCTGCGCCACCAGAACCGCCTCAGCCAGGTCTGGGCCCTGGCCGAGGCGTATGCGGCGCACCGGCACAGCTCCATGCTGGCCCAGCTACGCCGGCGCTGGCCCGACGCCCCCGAACTGCCGTTCCTCCTGCACCTGGCCGGCGAGCAGGTCGACCACATCGATGCGATAACCGTCACTGAGGCCAACGAGCTGTACGCCCGCCTGGCTGAGCAACCGATCGGCTTCGGCGACCTCGAGTACCGGCGCCAAGAGCGCGCCATGGGTATGGCCTTCGAGCTGACCGAACGTGGCATCCACGCCCGCTTCGTTCACGTCCTTGGACGACTGCGCATTTGGGCACCGACCGCGACGAACGCCCGCCTGGGCGAGCCCATCCCCCTTGACTGGCGCGACCACGTGGCCGTCCTGGTATCCGTCATCTCCCCCGACGGCCCGGTCGACGTGGTCCTCGACCCGACCATGATAGCAGGCCCGCTCGTGCTGGCCGACTGGCTTGCCCACCTCGGCGTCAACCCCGCCAACCAGGTCCACGTGTCGCAGCCACCAACCGCACCCCACTTACCGACGTTCGAGGCATTGCGAGACCGGTTCGATTGGGAACTTCGCCTGGGCGAAGACTCGACCAGTCTGGTGTGGATCGTCGAACCACCGGTGTGGCAGCCCCCCCACGCCCCTGTAGCACAGGTCCAGTACCGGCGACCGGGAGGCACCCGCCCCCGAGACCTGGCGTACACCTATGCCGCCCATCTCCCCCGGCTGCGCTCGTCGTTTGAGGAAGAGCAAGCCCGTGAGCTGTACCGTCTCGTTCGGGCGCTGGTCGACGTGTACGGCGTCTCGGACCAGGTCATAGCACTCTCGAGGGAAGTCTTCTCCACTCATCCCGGACGGGCCAGGCTAGCCGAGGAGGGTCGCGGCGCCGAGCTGCGGCGGGTGCTGGGCGAGACCGTGTTCGACCAGCTGCTCGATCGCGATGCCTCCTCAGGTACCGCGCCAACCCAAGACGGTGTGCGGCAGGCTCGCCACCTGCTGGCGTCGATCAGCGGGCCGATGGAGACCATCTCCTACACCCCGGCGCCAGACCATCAACCGATTGCAGAGCTGGCCCAGATCAGCCACCGGTCCGACCGGACCCGGGTACTGTGGTTCGCCCAAGGCGACCCGCACAGCGTGGCCCTGGACGAGCGCACCGCCCGGGTGCTGGCCGTCCTACCCGGCGCCACCGGCGTACTGGTGGCCGCCCGAGACGGGCAGCTTCAGATCGCCGGGCGGGAGCAGACCCCGGCCAGCCTGGCCGGCGTGCTGCGCTCGCTGGACCTAGCCACCGGCCCGGTGTTCCTACCGGCCCTGCTGTCCGCAGCCACTGCCATCGCCCTGGCCGAAGATCTCGGCCAACCGGTCTACACCTACCTGTACGTCCCGCCCTTGGAGAGCGCCGTCTACATCCACACCGGTACCGGCGCCAGCCGCGGCGTTGTGATGGGTCCGGGACCAGCCGGACTCCGACAACCCTTGGTTCAGCTACCCCTCACCCGCGTGGACCCCGACCGGGCCGTTGAACCCCTTCCACCACAAGAACCACTCATCGCCGACACCAGCCCCGACACGGTATGGGTCAACCGGTCCGGCACCGCCCACGACACCACCCCACCCGCCTACGCACCACCCATATCGCGTGCGACCCCGATTGGCCGCCTGCCGCGCTACACAACTTCCCCGATGGCGACACATCCGGGATGGTGGCACCGCCAGGTTGGCAATGTGCATTTGCTGAGGTGGCAGGACGACAACGCCGTTTCGCTACCCGACGTGGTTTGGCCACACTCCGAAACGGTGGTGATCGTTCACGGGGAAGCCACCGAGCAGCAGGTCCGGGAGATGCTGAACGGGCTGTTGCCGAACCTGCCCCCGGACCAGCCGATCAATTTGCTGGTACCGCGGCTGCCCGAGGCTGTGGCGGTGACCCTGGCCGAGACCCACCGGCGCGACCTGCGCTTCACCGAGGCCGAGATCGTGTGGGATGAACACGGTGCCACCCTGGCCGACCCGGGTGATCCGTACGTCCAGCCAACGTGGCGATTCGTCCGGACTCCCAGTCCAGGCGTATCGGCAACGGTCGAAAACACCAGCCGGTCGTGGTTTCCGGCATTGCGCTGGGAGGAGACGCTCTGGAACGTACCGCCGCGGATCGCGGCACGCCCCGCGCCCGTGGCGGTGCGTCGTACCGCCGCGGGGCTGGTGTTGCAGCCCATGGGCCAGGTGTTGCCGGAGTCGCTGCTGCGTATTCCTGTCGACCGCGACCGGCTCACAATCACCGTCGATACGATGCTGACCGACCACGAGCAGGTCATGGAGGCCCTGGAAGACCTGCTCACGATGCTGCGGATCCCCTCGGTTCGGATCGTCTGGTCCGGCGCGACCACGCCAGGACCGAACGGGCCGTTCGCGGCCGAAGCGTCGTGGGACGGGTTGGAGGTCATCGTCCCGGTCGGGGATGTCGAGGTCTCCCCGGACGGCGTCATGGTCGCGCCGCGCGGTTGGGCCCGGTTCCACGGTGGTCGGAGAACAGACTGGAACGAGGTCGTTGAACCGGCGGGCGGCCCCACCGTGGTGAGGTTCGACGGCGGCGCGGTACTCACCCGGGCCGGTGACGACTCCCGTGCCGGCCGGCACGAGCCCTGGATGAACCCGGCAAGCCGGTACACGATGGTGTTGGACGACCCGGCGGACGTGCAGTCGCTGGCGCCCCTCCTGGACCAGGCGGTGGCGGACCTGAGTACGCGGCCCGACGTGCCTCTGCTGGGCGTGGTGTTCGGTGAGGCACCCGGCACAGCCGACGTCGATGAGCTGCGCGGGTGGGATGCGTCGCACGCGGCCACGGCCCACCGGGTACGACAGTCGGTCGACCAGATGTTCACGCAGCCTCGGGCGGTCACGGTGCTCGCTGTCGCCGTGGCCGGTGACCGGCTCGCCGTTTCGGTGGTACCTGCCGGCCCTGCCGACCCGGCCTCGTCGACCACCACAGCGACGACAAGGTTGCTGGACTCGGGCGTATCGGGTCGGGCGCTGGCGGTGGATGCACCCCCGGACCCGGTCATCGTCGACGCGCTGACCCAGGCCGAACCCACCCGGTACCTGCCGCCCGGGGGACCAGCGTCGATCCAGCCGCTGGCGCTCATGTGGGAGGGTGCCGAAGCGGGCGGTGCGGAGTCGGTGGCGCAGCAGCTGGCTGACCGGTGGCGTGTAGTGGTGGACGTGCCGGGCGCCGAGCCGGTCAGCTTCTGGCCGGGGCGCGCGGTGGAGTTCGACGGCGGCGTGGTGCTGGCCCGGGTTGGTGCCGTCGGCCGTGCCGACCGGCACGCGCACTGGATGAGCCTGCAGGACCAGTACGCGATCGTGGTGGACGAGCCGGGGGACCACCACCTCGGGGCGATCCTCCTTGACCAGGCGCTGGCCCGGCTCGGTTCGCCGCCCGATGAGCTGCCCTTCCAGCCGCCCACGCTGCTCGTGGTGTTCGGCGAGGTACCCAGCGCTGACGACGTTGAGTGGATGCTCCAGTCGGGTCAACCGCAGGCGGCCGCGGCCGGTCGGGTGCGGGATCTGGTCGACGAGCTGATCGGGCATCACCGGGTGACCGCGGTGCTCGGGGTCGACGTGATCGCCGGTGACCGCGTCGCCGTCTCCGCGTTGCAGGTCGGCCAGGCCCACCCGACCAGAACCACCGCGGAGAGGGCAGAGTTCACGAACGCCCGAGCGTTGATGGACTCCGGGGTCCGCAGACGCGTACTGGCGGTGGAGGCGCCGGTCGACCAGTCGGCCGTCGTTGACGCGGTGGCGCAGGCCGTGTTCACCATGGACCCGTCCACGGAGCTGGCGTCGGTCCAGCCGGTGGCGTTGATATGGGAGGGTGCCGGGGCGGGCGGCGCGGAGTCGGTGGCCCAGCGGCTGGCCGACCGGTGGCGCGTGGCGGTGGAAGTGCCAGGCGACCCCGAGCCGGTCAGCTTCTGGCCGGGGCCGGCCGTGCTGTCGCGGGACAGCGTGCAGTCAGCTCCGCCCTGGACGGTGTTCCTGGACCCGGGGCGGGACCAGCCGGCGTGGACCGCGTTCCTGGACTTCAGCCAGCTGGCACCGCCGCACGGGTTCACGGTCGACCGCATCCGCGCCGGCCTGGTGCTCCGGCGCGAATCAGCACCCGAGCCGGAGAACGTACGGCTGCTGCCGCGCGGCAGCACGATGACGGTAGTGGTCGCCGCCGGTCCGGATCCCGGTTTCGGCGAGGTGGGCGAGGCGGTACGGGACTTCCTCGCCGAGTTGTTCCAGCGGTGGCCGGTGCCGCTGACGCTGCTGGTGGCCGGCGGCGCGAACCCGTCCGCAGTCGCCAGAACGGTGGTCGACGGCCTGGTGACCCGCATGATCGCGGTATCGGAACCCGGGTGGACGATCGACGATGACGGTTCCCTCACCGCACGGGTGAGCCGGCTCTCGAACGATCGTTCCCAGCCGCTGTGGCGGATGGCGGACAACCGCTGGTTCACGCCACCGGACCACCTTCCGCTCCCGGAAGCACGCATTCTCGCGCTGGAACAACTTGACGTTCCGCACGAAGCGGTCGTGATCGACTTCCTGACGTACGCCCAGCGAGGGACCGATGTGCGGTTCACGGTGGACCAGGTGGATGCCTGGCTCGACCAGCTGGCCGCGGAGGGCGTGGTCGACCGGCCATTGGTGCTTTTGACGTCCGAGTTCCCCCCGGACGACTCCCGAACAGTCGCCCGGACGGTGCAGTCGCGGATTGATGTCCGGCTACGGCGTTCGCGGCCCGCGCCGCCTGGATTGGTGGTCTCGCTGCCCGATCCCACGGCGCCCGCCCGCTGGTGGTGGCCATCGCCGTTGGACGGCAACACGGCGACCATCGCGTATGGTTCGTCGATCCCCGCGGAAGTGGAGTTCCCCGATCTGGCCGCGGCGGTGGCGCATGTGCTGGCGTACCCTCAGCGGCCGGTGAACGTCGACCAGGCGGGATGGGACTGGGTCAACGGTACCCCGAACGAGTATGGACTGCCCCCCGATGCGCTGGCCCAACTCGCCGTAGCAACGCTGCCCTGGATGCCCAGGTCGCGTGTCGATCCGGAGGCGCCGGTCTACCGGGAGCACGTCGACCAGATCGTTTCCGACCCTGAGGTTCGGGTCATGTGGGACGACGTCCGGGTGTCGATGCCGGCCGGGTTCGACCGTATGGATCCGGCCGGGCAGGTTCTCGCGGTGCGGGACCTGTTGCGGCTGGGGGTGGTACGGGACTGGCCGGTGGAGGGCCGCCCGGCGGTCACGGTCCACCTGGCCTTCCTGCACCCCCACGTAGCCCCGACCGACAGCAACGGGTACCGGCGGCTCCGGGCCGGGCTGGCCGCGGCACTCCAGCACGGGTGGTTGCTGCCGGCTACCGAGACCCATCCGGCGACGCGGGTACTGCCGTTGCCAGCCACCCATCTCGACGATGTTCTTATCGGTGTCGACCGGCACCGTAATCCGGTTTACCGCAACGTGATCAGGCGGCGGGACCTGTGGGTGAACCCATACCGGACGGGCTACGTGGCAGATCTGATCGACGGGGGCCACGACGGGTTGGCGGACAGCATCCCGCGGCAAGCCGCCCACCGGATCCTGGTGGAGTTCGGGCCCCTCAACGGCATCGACGTGGATGGCAACCCGCCCGGTACCGCGCTGTTCTCCCGCCCCGACGGGCTGGCCGGGTTCTGGTTGACGGCTGAGATGTACCGGGATCGGCTGCCGCAGCCAGCCGCCGGCGGCCGCCGGCCGATCGTGGTCCTCCTGGGGGCGACAGCGCACAATTCGCCGTTCGTCCGAGCCCTGGGCCGCCATGCGGTCGTGATCACGCCGGGCAGCCGCCATCGCTACCGTGACCGCGGAGCCCCTCCTAACTGGTACGAGCCAGGCTACTGGTACGCCAACGGGGAGCTGGTCGTACTCATGGAGGGGTTGACTGCCCAGCCAAGCAACACATTGGCCAGCGTGCTACGGGCCTTCGCTGGCACTCCGCGCGATGACTGGGTCGGCACGCCACGGCAGGCGTTGCAGGCCTTGTTGCAGGCTTCTGCCGGCCACGAAGCGGCCCGGCCCGAGGTGGTGGCCAGGGTCCGGCGGTGGTACGACGAGCGACCGATGCCGACCACGACCCGCGCGGTGCGGATTCCATTGCCGGTCGGGCCGCTCGGAGACCCCATCTCCACGGTCCAGCGCTGGTTCGTCGAGCACGAACTGGTCGCGTTCCGCCGCGACGCCCCATCCGGGCTGTATGTCAACGTCGAGGTTCCGCCCGGGTACGTGCGCTACGCCGCGGTAGACGGCACGGACGTCGCGGTGATCGACACCTCGGCCCTGGCCCGGTCGCGCGCGAGCGTCACCGCCAGTGCCAGCGGGGACGCCATCGTGATCACTCCTCATCTGCTGGACCCGCAGGCGGCGGACTCGCCGTCGCCCCCGTACCAGGCCGTCGAACCGGCCGTCATCGAGTTCGAGGAGCGCGTCCGGACGCTGCCCGACGAGGACGCCGGAGTGCTCCAGGCCTTTGTCGGCCGTCTCACCGGACCGGAGGCTCCGCCCGCACCGGTGATCTGGATCGAGGGCGGCGGCAACGGACTCCTCGCCCAGGCATCACGTACCGGACTGTTGCGCGCACGCGCCGTCTACGACCGGCTCGGGATGCGGGCCGGGTTGGACTCGCGATCCCGGACCGCGCACACCTACGTCATCGCCACCCGGGGCGCCGGTCCGTCCACCATCGATCCCCGACCCAGCGGCACCGACCAGGAACGGCGCCGCGTGCACGTGGTTGCGGCAACACCACTGAGCCTGTACCGCAGCAACCGGCCGCAGATCCAGGCCGACCCCGCCCACCAGGCCGCCGCCGTCGACCGCGACCTCGACCAGCCAACCTGGCTATCGTTCGACCATCAACACCACGACCTGCCCGAACGCGAGCACGACCGGGTTGTCGACCTGGCTCACGCGATCGCGACCCGGGCCCGCCAGGCACCACCCGGCACTGAGCTGATCGTCTGGATCGAAGGCGGCGCCGACGGACGCCGTTTCGCAGCCGGGCGGGCATGGCACAGCGGGCTGGTCCGCGCCGCGGCGGTCTGGCAGGCACTCCGGGGCCTGATTGCCATCGCGCTGGCCGATCACCCGGAACTGGCCCTGCAGATCACCTACGTCGTCACCACCCGAGGATCGGACCCGACCCGGGCGCCCACCGGTACCACACCGCCCAGGCAGACCACCGGACACCGCAGAGACGTCGCGGTATGGGTCGACCTGGCTCAGACGGCGCTATCAGACGCCGACATCGCCGGCCCGCCCACCGAGCCCGGCGCCGATGCAACCCCTGACCAACCGGACACCACCCACCCGGTACCGCTGGACCCCGACACCGCAGCGCTGCTGTCACCCACGCGGCAACTGCACCCAGGCTCGAGCCCACCCGTCGCGGACCCCCCACCGGCGTATGAGGTGGCCGTGACGCAGCTCCCCCACGAGGTAACGATCAACCAGTACCGGTACGAACCGGTTCCGTTGACTCGCAGCAGGGTACGGGCGCCCACACGCTTCCGCATCGAGTGGTTCGCGGGTGACCGGGTGCGGTTGACGTTGCCGATCCACCTGGACTCCACGCCGTTGCGGCAGCAGCTTTCCGAAACCCGCAGCGGCTCCGAGTTGGATGGCGAGGTGGCCCGCCTGCTGCAGCAGACGATCGACGACACCCGGTCGGGCGTGGAGCAGGTGGGCAACGTGGGGCACCGGCTGCCCAACGGGTCACCGCTGTCGTTCAGGGTGCAGTTCGTCGACGACCCGGCGGACGCCCTGCTTGTGATCACCCTGCGGGCTTACGGCCACATGACCGCCACGAGGTGGGTGGCCAACAGACCGCGCGAGGCATACATGCACGAGGTGATGCATCTCGTCGGCGAGGGGGACGAGTACCGGGAACAGTGGGTCCGCGGCACCCGCCCCATCTACACCGACGGCGGGCTCATGGGCCGCTCCGAGATCGCACCGACCGGGACCAGCGACGCCGACATCGACCGGATACCGGCATCTGCCCACCCCGGGTTCATCCGCGAGCGAAGGGCGGATGTCCGGTTGATGCCCCGGTACCTGAGGCGCCTGGGTGCTCTGGTGGCGCAGGGCGGATCGCAGGTCGGTGCCCCGGCGGGCCCCGCACCGGTGGAGTTCGCCGAAGGTGTCCTGGAGGCCACCTTGTCCGGTCCGGACCGCCGCCACCGGCCGCAGGACGCGGACGATGCTGTTGAGCGCCAGCTTCCGAACGGGGTCTACCGTCGGGCCGGCATGCCGGGCCCCGCTCCGTCGGCGGGCGGTGCCGGGGCGGGCGCCCCGGCCGATGACGCCGCGGTGGGTACGCCGGTGGATGGCGGCTGGATGTACCCGGTCGAGTGGACCGCGGAGGAGGTGCGCTACCACGCGGAACAGGCGTTCCTGGACGCTGTACGCACTGGGCAGGTGCACGACCCCGCCCAGGTTCCGGGCCGGCAGTGGTGGGTCGGTGCCTACAACGGTGTACGCAGCGAGGGTGAGGTCATGGCCGGGCGGATCACCCGGTTCCGGCCGGCCGCCGATCAGGGTGGTGTCGACGCCCCGGTGCTGCATCCGGTGCTGCGGACGCCGGTGGGCCAGCGCCCGCCGCGTCGGCCGGAGTTGATTCCGCACCGGACCGCGGACGTGTTGACCTATGGTGACCGGCAAGGCCGGACCGGGATGTTCCACCTGCCCGCCGGACCGGTACCTGGGGCGCGTATCCGTAGGCGTGGGGTGGCCCCGCATCCCAACGGCACATACGAAGCCGACCCGGAATACCTCGATCCGCGGGTCCGGCCGTGGACCGCCCGCGCCGAGCTGGAGCATCACTGGCATCCGGCGGCCGATGGGGACACCGTGCACCGCATGTTCCCGGACCTGCCGGCGCTCGCGGTGTACGGCGCCGTGCTGGAGGCCCACGCCCACGCGCTCGGCGCCGACGCCGTACACCACGCGGAAGACGGCACCACGAACTGGGTCGGCACCGGCCGTGGGATGCGCATCGAAGGTACCGATGACGCGCGGGGCCGCATCATCGCCGTCCGGCCGACACCGGACCAGCCGGACGCACCCGACCGGGCCGACGTGGCGCAGCAGTCCACCGTCGCCGTCGGAGCGCTTGTCGAGCTGGGGTTCTGGCTGGACGACGCCTGGCAGCGGGTGGTCGTGAATCCGGAGCTGTTGGCTGACGGCCAGATCGGCTACCAGGTGGCCAGGCCGGTGCGGCTGGTGGCGGACACCGGTACCGGCGACCACGTCATGACCGCGTTCCGAGAGTCACTGGCCGACCTGACCGCGTTCACTCGGACGCGTCCGCACCTGTGGAACGGCCGGCGGATCACCGCCGAGCTTCTCGAGTACTCCGATGAGGCGGACCTGGCGGTCAGGGTCCATCCGGACGGCTCCTGGTCGGTCGCTGGCCGACCGGCGGAGCTGCCGGAGCTGTCCGGGCCGGCGGAGGATCTGCGTGGCCTGCTCAGCCTGCTGCCGGTATCGGTGGCCGCCGAGCAGCTCGACGACCAGATCTCGGCGCTGCTCCCCGACGTGCTGCCGCTGCTGGTACAACGTGACTTCCGGAACTGGATGAGGGTTCCCGACGAGACGGTCCTGGACCGGACCCTGGCGGCGATGCGTGCGGAGCACCCGGTACCGCGCCAGCCGGTCTGGCGCGCCGCCACCGGGTTGCCCCGCCTCGGCCTGGCCGAGGACGATCCCCGCTGGAGCGATCCCCGGTGGAGCACCGCGCTGCACGATGCCCGTCAGTACGTGGACCGCAACCTACCGGTGGTGCTGGCCGGCTCGGACGAGCAGACGTACCTGGCGCGGCGTCGCGGCCCGGACGGTGCCCCGACCGGTCCATCGGTGGTGATGTTCCCGGTCAGTTGGACCCTTGACGATGTCGCCGTCGCCACGGAACAGATCCTGCCGATCCTTCAGCCGGGAACTTCCGAACCGCAGGCCGGCGACCCGCGGCCGGCTCCCGAGCCGGGCGGCGTCCCGCTCGGCCCGCCAAGGCTTCCGGTTGAGCTCGCCGTGCAGGCGGAGTGGATCGGGGTGGTGCAACGGATCACCCCTGCCGCGCCGAGCCGTCTTGCCGAGCTGACCGAGGCGGTACACGCGGGCGGTGTCTCCGATGCCGACCGGGCGCTGCTGCCGGCGGCCGCCCTCGACCCGGACACGCTGGCCTTCGCGCTGGCCCAGATCGTCGACAGTCCGGTGTTGACCGGCCCGGCCCAGGTTCCCGGCGACGGTACGGGCGAACCGGTACCGGCCGAGGCGCACCTGGGTGAGTACGGCGGCGTTCGCGCCGAGGTGATCATCGGGCCGGAGATCATTTACCGGATCCTGTCCCGGGCCGAGTACGACAACATCGGCATGTCGCGGCCGCTGGAAGCCGCCTCGGCGGAAAACCCGGCCGCGCCGGACTTGCTTGGTGATACGCGCCCGGAGCGGCCGACAAGACCTCGACTTCTCCGTCGCGAGCCCTATCAGGGGGCTGCCCCGCCCACGGATGGAGATCCCGGCGCGCCGCCACCGGTGACCCTGGGCGGCGCGGAGCGGTCGCGGGATGGCGCCTTGAGCGGTGACCAGGTGTTGACCGGTACGGAAAGTGACTCGGACGGTCAGCGGTCGGGCAGCCCCCGGCCCAGTTCGACGTCGAGCTCGCTTACCTACGAGACGCTCAGCCAGGCCGAGGACGTGGTCAACTCCAACGACGGGCTCGGCGAGCCGGCGGCGATGGAGGTGCCGACCGCGGACCAGCCGCCATCGGTGCGGTCGCTCACGGGCCGGTCCGATACAGAGTCAGGGGGCGAACCATCGTCGGTATCGATCGGTGGCATCTCCCCCGATGCGCCGGCGGACGACTTTCTGGTGATCGACTTCGACCGGCGCAGCGCACACCTGCAGAGTCCACACCCGGATCTGGTGGAGTTGAGCGACCGTCTGACCGCCGCCCTGCGGGCCGGTCGTCTGGTCCGCGTCAGCGTCGAGGGCGGCGGCAACGGCAGGATGTGGCGGCACTGGGGGGCCGATGCGCGCGGTCAGGAGCGGGCCGAGGCCGTTGCCGGTCAACTGCGTGAGCTGCTGGAAGTGCGTAACGCCGAGCCCGGTCCCGACGGCCGCGGGGAGGTCGACCTCAACCAGCTCCTCGATCTGAGGACCGCCAGCCGCGGCGCCCGCCGATCGGTCAGCCCGGCCCCGCTGGGGCCCAGAACCGATGAGCGCCGGCGGGTGGTGGTCTGGTGGGCGATCGAGGAGCCAGAGCATGTCGTGAGTCCGCCGACGCCCCTGGCCGGCTCCGGGCGGAGTACCCCGCTCACCAGCGAAGGGTCCGTGGCGACGCAAGCGGAAGCGATCACCGGCCACTCCCCCGTGGACGACGACCCGGTGACCGCGGTGACGCTCGCCGGCGGCGTGGTGATCATCCAATCCGATCGCGTCGACAATGCCAACCGGTACGAGCAGTGGATGGATCGGGACAGCCGGTTCACGATCGTGGTGGACGAGTCCTCGGACCTCCGGCACGCGGCGCCCCCGCTCGCCCCGGTACTGGCCGAGATCGAATCGCTGCCCCGGTCCCAGCCCGTGCTGGTCGTGGTCTTCGGCAGGGTACCCGGCGACGCAGACATCGAGGCGCAGTTGGCCGCCGGCGCCTTCGATGCGATCGCGGACCATCTTGTGCGTTACCGACTCGATCGGATCATCGCGCACCCTCGCGTGACCGCCGTGGTCGGGGTGGATGTGAGCGGTGACGGCGTCGCCGTCTCGGCGTTGCAGGCCGGCCAGGCCCGCCCGACCCCGGGGGCCATCCCCCTGCCGGCACGGGCGCAGTCGGGTGGGTCGAACCCGGCAGTGGCGGTGCACGCGCCGGTCGACCAGCCGCTCATTGTCGACGCGGTGGCCCAGGCCGTGCTCAACCAGTACCCAACCGACGAACCGTGGTCCATCCTGCCGGTTCTGGTGGTATGGGAGGGTGCCGAGGCCGCGGACGGCGCGGAGCCGGTGGCGCAACGGCTGGCGGACCGGTGGCGTGCGGTGGTGCGGGTGGACCGCGACGGGGGCCGCGAGCCGGTCACGTTCTGGCCGGGGCGAGCCGCGCTGTCGCCGGACAGAGTGTGGCCGGTTCCGCGATGGACCGCGTTCGTCGATCCTGTTCGGCTGGAGCAGCTCGCGTCGACCGAGTTCACCGCCGAACCCATTGACGCCGGCGTGCTACTGCGACACCACGGCGCGCCGGTACCCGAGGACGTGCTTCGGCTACTGCCGGATCCGACCAGCATGACGGTGGTCGTCGCAGCAGGCCCGCACCCGCCGAAAGAGCTGGTCCAGGAGATCGGGCTACGGCGCACGCTGGCCGCGCTGTTGCAGGGGTGGCCGGTGCCGCTGCGGCTGCTGGTGGTCGGCGACGTGGACCCGGTCCAGCTCGCCAGCAGCCTGACCGGCGCCCTGCCCCCCGGCACGTCGATCCAGGTGGCGGTCCGAGGCTGGACCGTCAACGAGAACGGTCTCCTGCGCGCAGACTTGCGCTGGGTCGCCAACAACGGCCGCCAGCCGCTGTGGCGTCTGCCGGGCACCCGGGTCTGGTTCGCGCTGCCGAACGCACGGTCACCCGCGGCGGACGCGCGGCCTGTTCGCTGGCTTCGGCAGATGGCGACCCGCATGCGCGTCCCACCCGGTGCAGTCGTGCTCTTCCCCTCCGACCAGGGGGTGGAGTCGTCCCGGACGGATGCATGGCTCGCGCAGTTGGCCGAGCAGGGAGAGGCCGACCATCCGTTGGTGCTGTTGCTGTACAACATGGATTTGGCCCAGTCCCAGGCACGGGCCAATCTGGTGCGGCAGCGCATCGACGACCGCCTGCGGCAGTCGCTGCCCGCGCCGCCCGGGTTGGTGGTCTCGTGGGGTTGGCGTGAGCCTGGGGCCTTGCCGCACGACTGGTGGTGGGGGCCGCCACTGGGGCGCGACACGGCGCCCATGAGGACACGCGGCCTCTCAAGGGGGGGCCAGACTTTCGACAACCTGGACGAGGCGGTGACGCACGCATCGACGTTTGGCCAGGCACCGTTTGACGTGGTCCGGGCGGTATCGGACTGGTTTGCCTACACGCCGAACGTGTGGTATCTGTCCCAGCCGGAGCTGGCTCGACTGGCGGCGGAATCCCTGCCGGTAGACCTGCTCGCCGGCGGACCGCCTGACTACCAGGAATACGCCGTACGGACAGTGGCGGATGTCGCCGCCGATCCGGTGGCTGAGCTCCGCCGAAACGAGGTACGGATACCGGTGGCGACCGGGTCCGACCCCGCTGGGCAGGTTGTCGAGGTGCGGAGCAACCTGGCGCTGGGGCGGTTGCTGCGCTTGCCGGTGGGGGGCGAAGAGCACGTCGAGGGCGAGGAGTCGATAGCCGACGACGCGTCGGTCACGGTCCGGTGGACCTTCCCGCACCACGAGGCCGTCGACATGGCATTCGACAACCCTGCGCTCCGCCGTTATCTACGCATGCTTTCGGCGCAATTCCGCAACGGGATGTGGGTGCCGGCCACCGCTGGGCGTCCCGCGATGCGGGTGCTGCCGTTGCCACCGGCACGGCACGACGATGACGGCACACCCGGGCTGTCGATGGACCTGTGGGTGAACCCGTACCGGTCGGGCTTGAGGATGGAGCTGATCGACGGCCGCTTCCGGTACGGGGTGCAGGACAGCATCCCGCCGCAGGCCGCCGACCGGATCCTGGTGGAGTTCGGGTTCCTCGACCCGGCCGGTGCCAGGCTGTGGTCACGACCCGACAACCTGTCCGGCCACTGGTTGACCGCCGCGCAGTATGTGGCTGAGCTGCCGGTGCGGGACACCGGCGAGAGCGAGGACGAGGGCGAGGGCGGCGCGCAGCAGCGCAGAACGGTCGTCGTTCTGCTGGGGGCGACACAGGACAATTCGTTTGTCCAGGCCCTGGCCGCGCACGCGATCGTGGTCACACCGGATGACGACCATCGCTACCACTACGGCGGAACCGACCCGGTGTGGCATCTGCCAAGCGAATGGCACGTCAACGGGACGCCGCAGACGGACACGCTGGCCGCTGTGCTGCGGTCCGTTACCGGTACCCCCGACACCCCCGGCGGCCACTGGGGCGGAGCGCCCGAGGAGGCACTGGCGCAACTGCTGGCGGCGACGACCAACCACCAAGCCGCCCCATCTGGCTTGATCACCGCGGTCCGGCGGTGGTACGAGGAACGGCCGATGCCGATGGTCGCCGATCCGTTACTGGTTTTGCTGCCGGTCGACCAGCAGCCCGCGGACCCGACCTCCTACCTCGAGGGTTGGTTGGTCCGGCATCAGATGGTCGCGCTCAGCGACCTGCCCGGCGAGTCCGGTACCGATCTGTGGATCACAGTTCCGCCAGGCTACGTGCGCTGGCACGTGGGCGCCGACTACTCGTGGACCGCAGTGATCGATACCGCGGCCCTGGCCCGTTCGCACGCGAGGGTCACCGACCGGGGGAACGTGTTCGAGATCACTCCAGTGCCGGTGGCGGCGGAGGTGTCGCTTCCGCCGAGGTACTACCCGGTGGCGCCGCCGTACTGGCCGCCGGCTACGGCCGATCTCGACGTTGATCTGGTCGCCCGCGAGCAGGCGCTGGTGACGGAGCTGGGAGGACCTGGTACCAGCGCGCTCATGGCGGAGGCCGCGCGCATCCTGTCCCGGGAGCTGCGTCACATACCGGACACGGTCACCGCGCAAGCCTGGTGGGCGGAGCCAGGGCTGCGGGTTGCCGAGTCATACCTGTGGTTCGGGTTCACGCAGGCGCAGGCGCAGGCCCAGCGGCTGCGCCCCATCCTCTCACTCACCGACGAAGACCCGCTCACGTCGGTGGCGCCGTGGTCATCGGCGAACCGTACCAGCGAAGCGCAGGACCGGGTCCTCGCCGAACGGGGCCGGTTCGCCCGGTGGACGCCCGCGGACGGGGACAGCCTGCTGGCCTCGATCATCCGGGGCGCGCGGGACGTCGCCGACGAATACGAGGAGCAGGCCGACCGGCACCCCGGCCCGCACCAGCCGATCGCCGAGCGGTACCCGCAGATCGACGAGTTGGCCGACCTGACGCCGATCGAGCTGCGGCTACGCATTGCCGAGAACCTCGACCTGAGCCCCGAACGGATCGCCGCACTGCAGGCCCAGGTACGCGAGGGCGACCCGCAGGCGCAGTACGAGCAGTTCCGTAGGGATCTGGTGACCCCGGGCCGTCGGGCGCACCCGTTGTTCCGTGCCCTGCCGAGCATGCTGCCCTCGATGCTCCGGGTGCGACTGGTGACCGTCGATGACGAAGGCCTGGTGACCGTCAACGACGAGGGCCTGGAGACCGTCGATGACGAAGGCCGCGTGACACGGAGAAGCACCGACTTCCCGGCGGTCCACCTGGCGCGGTCCGCCGATCACTACATGCCGGCGCTGCGCCGCCGGCCCCGACCCGATGTGCCGGAACCCGCCACGCGGCCGGCCACCGCCGCCCCGGGAGCCGTTGACGCACGGCCGACGATGGTTGCGACGCCACTGCCGGGCGGTGTCGTGATCACCCGAGAGGGCGCCACCGCCCCTGACCGTGAATACCTGGAATACCTGCCCTGGCTGGACCCGGACAACCGGTACATGGTCGTGGTGGACGAGCCGATGGACGGGCCGTTGGCCGCGGCTCACCTGTCCCAGGCACTGCAGCACCTGGAACCGCCGTCGCCTGACGAGCCGCGACCAGGCCACGGTCTGCCGGTGGTGGTCGTGGTATCCGGCGCGGTACCCGGTGCGGCCTCCGTCCAGGCGCTGCTGGCGGAGCGGGGTTACGAGCAGGCGCCCGATTCGGTGCGGACGCGGTACCTGCTGGACTGGCTGATCCGTTACCCCCGGGTGACCGCGGTGATGTGGCACGGCGTGACCGAACAGGGTTTCCCGGTGGTGGCCGCGCTGGCGCCGGCGGCCGAAGACCCACTTGCCTGGGCGTCGGCCATTCAGGACCATCTGGTGGCGGCCGGCGTCGCCCCGGCCGAGGCGGTCCTGGTTCAGGCCGCCACCGACGATGCCACCGCGGTCGACGCGATCACCGGCATCGCCACAGCCGCACGCACGGTACGCCACCACGCACCGGACGACCAGCCCGGGACACCCGACCGGACCGTGCTGGTCTGGGACCGCACCGCCGTACCTGTCGACGGGATGGCACCGGTCGCCCAGCGGGTGGCCGACCGGTGGAACGAAGAAGTCCACGCCCCAGCCGACGACGTGGTCGCCGACGACGCCGGCCTGTCCGGCACCTGGTACCGGTTCCAGCCCGGACCCACCGAGCCCCAACTGCTGGGTGACCTGCTGCCGCACCTCGACGGAGGCGGGAACAACGGCGCCGACCAGTCGTCGACCACCCACCCGGCGCAGCGGATCAGGGGCGGCGCTACCCGCGCGGACCAGATGCGGGGGCTGCTGCGGTTCGGTACGGGTGGCGGCCCGGCCGTTCGGCCGGCGGCTGACCCCGTCGACGAGCTGATCGGCAGGCTGGCGGACATCGCGCGGGACCGGGCCGCCGCGGTGCGGTCGCGACGCCCCCTCGACCGTTACGGCCCCGACCTGTTCGGGTTGCGTGAACCTCCACAGCCTCCGGAGTTCATGCGCGGGCTGGACACCGCCAGGCTGCGCACCGATCGGCTGGTGTCGCTGTTCGAACGGTTGAACCTCGCCGAGACGCGGCCGATGGCTCGAATTACCGTCGACGAGTTGAACCCGAGGCCGGATTCCGTCTGGCGATCGGCGGAACTCACCGAAAACCAGCGGGTGTGGGCGCCCGATCCGTCCGTGCTGGACGAGCGGTACCGGCTGTTGCCGCGGGTGCTGCGGATGCCGACCGTGGTTCACGCCATCTGGCTGGGCAGCCCGGTGAGCACCCAGCGGTCCGCGACCACGGTGGTGCATCGGCTACTCGGCGCGTTCGCCGATCAGGTCCGGAACACCATGACCGTGGTGTTGTGGACCGACGTACCGCGGCGCGATTTCCTCTTCGGGTCCGGCGAGGTTGCCGAGATGCGGGCCTGGGCGGTGCAGCACAACATCCTCCTGGTCAACGTGGACGAGGTGTTCCATGCCGGCGCGCCGATGGTGCGTGCCGCGGAGTACCGGCTGGAGTCGGCCAAAGCGACACCCACCGGCCTCACCGCCGCCAGCAACATCCTGCGCCTGGAGGCCCTCGACCGGTTCGGCGGCATCTACATCGACGGCGACAACCCGGTCGTCAGCCTGGACGGCATACAGGACCTATTGGACCCGCCGGGCTTCGCGATCCATCGCACCGTCCGACCTGAGGGTGTCGGAACAAGCAACACGGCGTTGCTCGCCGCCCGTGGCCATCCGTTCGCCGGGCTGTTCCTCGAACAGATCGGCGAGAACTACCGGTACACGCAGCCGGACTTGAGCAGCTACGGACGCGACCTGCCCAACACGCGGCAGGCGCACGCGGACGCCTACCTGCGTGAGCCGGAAGGCTGGCTGCGCCGCCGCTCCGTCATGGAGCGCACCGGTTCGTACAACCTGTTCGATCTGGCCGCCCGGACCGGCTACGTCCTGCCGGCACATTTCCCGGCGATCACCGAGGACCAGGTGGTCCACGGCGCCGGGCTCAGTTGGGCCGGGGACAGCACCGCGGCGGCGCCGCCGTTCCGTGACGACGAGGTCGTTCGGATGCTGCAACACGCCATCTCGTACCTCGTCTGGGACCTGATCAACCGGCACGGCGACCTGAACCTGGTGGCGATCACACCGATCATCGAGCGGCTGCCGGACCAGGCGCTGGGCTGGGAAGTGGTGATCAGGTTCATCCACCATCTGCCGGAGCTGCGGATGCTCGTGCGGGGGGTCACCTACCGCGGGCTGGTCAACACCAACCGCAGGTTCGGCCCGGAGGCGCAGATCGAGGACCGGGTCCTGGATCTGCCGCCGTCCGTACACGCACTGCTGGGTATACCCGCACCCGGATCACCCGCCCCGGTGAGGGGGGAATGGATCCGTGCCGCCTTCTCCGCCGATGTGCCAGCGCCGCTGTGGTCCTGGCTGACGATCGACTTCGCCGAGGGCAGCGCGGAACTGCCGGAGCGGCACCATCTCCGGGAGTTGATCGATCAGTTTGTCGCCTACCTGAACGACAACCGCCTGGTACGGGTCCACGTCGAGGGCGGCGGTAACGGCAGCTTGTCCTGGCGGGGGCGAACGCACCAGGGGGCGCAGGAGCGCGGTCGGCAGCGGGCCGAGGCGGTCGTCGGCCGCCTGCGGTCGCTGCTGGCGCAGCGCAACGCCGAAGCCCGGGCCTACGACCAAAGGGAGGTCGACCTCACCGAGCTCATCACGCTCAGCCGCGGCGCCAACCCGTCGAGCAGCCCGATACAGCTCACCATGACCAGCCGCGCCGACCGCCGCCAGGTACTGATCTGGTGGACGGTCGAGACACCGCCGGTATCCGGGCCGCCGCCCCACCAGGCCGGCGAGTCCAGCACCACCGCCGGGCCGTCGACCAGGCGCCCGGCGCAGCGGATCAGGGGCGGCGCCGCGTCGGAAACCGACCCGGCCTCGACTGTTTCGGACTACGACCCCCACGAAGAGACCGGGTCGGTACCGGCGGGTGTCGGCGGGCCGTCAGGCGGGCAGCTGGCCGGGTCCAGGCCGGCCTCGGTGACAGCATGGAACCAGCTGGATGACATGGTTGACGAGTCGTTGCCCGGCGGCATGGTGATCGCCCGAGCCAACGACGTCTCCGGTCAGTACCAGTACGGCGACTGGATGGCTGCGGACAGCCGGTACACGATCGTCGTGGTCGAGCCGATGGAAAGCCGGTTCGCGGAAACCCACCTGAACAGGGCGCTGGAGGATCTGAATTCGCGACCTGCCGGTGGGCTGCCGATAGTGGTCGTGGTGTTCGGCGCGGTATTGAGCGCAGGTGAAGTTGGGGCGCTGGCGCCGCCGCATGGACCGGAGGTGGATCCGGACTCCGCGATGCAGCGGCGGATCGACACGATGGTGCGGGTGCGGCATTTGGTCGATGAGATGCTCCGGCATCCGCGGGTGGACGCGGTGCTGGCGATCGAGGAGGGCCGCGACCGCGTCGTCGTCTCGGCGTTGCGAGCCGGTCAGGCCCACCCGACCCCGGGGGCCGTCTCCGCGATGGCACGGTTGGCCGACTCCGGGGTGTCGAACCCGGTAGTGGTGGTGGACGTGCCGGTGGGCCGGCCGGTCCTCGCGGACGCGGTGGCTCAGGCCCTGTCCAACGTGGACCAGCCCATGGAGCCAGGGACAATCCAGCCGGTGGCGCTGGTCTGGGAGAATGCCGAGGCGGCCGGCACCGACGATGCGGTGCGGCTGGCCCGGCGGCTGGCCGACCGGTGGCGCGTGGTGGTGCAGGTGCATGGCAGCACGGAGCCGGTCCCGACGTTCTGGCCGGACCGCACCGCGCTGTCGCGGGATCACCTGTGGCCACCGCCGTGGACGGCGTTCCTGGATCCCGATCGGCTAGCCGCACCGCCCGGTTTCACGATCGCCGCCATCCCCAGCGGCCTGTTGCTCCGGCGCGACTCCGCGCCGGAACCGGCGAACGTGCGGCTGCTGCGCCCCACCCGACACGCGGCGATCGTGGTGGCGGCCGCGAGCCCGGACCCCGATCCGGCCCAGGTGGCGTCGGCGGCCCGGCAGGTCCTGGCCGAGCTGTTCCGGGGCTACCCGTTGACGCTGACGCTCATGGTGGCCGGTGATGCGGACCAGGGCGCGGTCGCTACGACAGTGCTTGACGGCCTGGCCGGCGGCACGTCGATCCGGGTGGTGCGGTCCGGGTGGACCGTGGACCACAACGGGTCCATCAGCGGAGAAACCGCGGAAGTGATCTGGAACGAGCGGCCTCAGCCGCTATGGCGGCTGGCGGACAACGGGATCTGGTTCACGCCGTTGACCGCGCGCCAGCTCACGTCGACCGAGGTGCTGTCCGGGGCGCCGCCGGCGGACGCGCAGGTACCGTTCCCGGAGGCGGAGGAACGTCACGAGATAGAGCAGTTCGCCGTCCCGGCCGGAACGGTCGCGGTCGCGGTCCTGTCCCCCTTGCCGGTGGAGTTGACGCGCGCCCGACGCCAGGTCGACGGGTGGCTCGACCAGTTGACCGCGGAACCGGTGGTCGACAGGCCACTGGTGCTGGTGCCGATCGGTATGGGCGGGCAAGAGTCCTGGAATCTGGCCCGGTTCGTACAGTCGCGGATCGATGACCGGCTGCAGCGGTCGCTGCCGGCGCCACCCGGGTTGGTGGCCATGCTGCTGGGGTGGGACGGCTGGTGGTGGCCGTCACCTTTGGCCGGCCGGACGGCGACGATCGGGTACGGCCTGCGCGCCGAGCAGCAGCGATTCGACGACCTGCACCTGGCGGTCGATTTTGTGCTTAGGCATTCCCAGGCGCCGCTGGACGTGGCCCGGGCAGTATCGGACCGGCTGGCCGGCGTCCCGAACGAGTGGGCACTGTCCCCGGCGACGCTGGCCCGCCGGACCGCGGAATCGCGACTGCCCGTCGGCCCGCTCCACGGGGTGGCGCCGACCGACGGGGAGCACACCGCCCAGATCGCCGCGGATCCGGGTGCCGCCGACCAGGTGGACGTGGTGGCGGTACTGGTGCCTGCCGGGTTGGGTCCCGCGGATCCGGCCGGACAGCTTCTCGCCGTGCGGGAATCGCTGCGGCTCGGGGTGGTGCAGTCCCGGCCGGCGGACGGCCACGTCCGGGTCGAGGTCCAGGTGGCCTACTCGCGCAACCAGGTGCATGGTGGCCGCGACATCTCGCCTTGGCACCGCTTCCAGCTCATGCTCACCGCGGCGCTCACCAACGGGATGTTCCAGCCGGCGACCGCGACCCGACCGTCGCAGTGGGCCCTACCACTGCCGCCCACCTCCGACGTGGACCGCCCACCCGCCCCGCAGATGGACCTGTGGGTGAACGGGTACCGGTCCCTCTACACGGTGGACCTGATCGATCGCCGGTTCCGGGACGGGTTGGAGGAGAGCATCCCGCCGCATGCCGCCCACCGGATACTGGTGGAGTTCGGGATCCTTAACCCGGCCGGTACCGCGCTGTGGTCACGACCCGACGCGACGTCCGGACGCTGGTTGAACGCCGGGCAGTACGCGGCTGAGCTGCCCGTGCCTGGCTCGACGATCGTCGTCCTGCTGGGGGTGAGACGGTGGGACTCGCGGTTCGTTCAGGCCCTGCGCGAACACGCGACCGTGGTCAGCCCGACCGGGAACCATGTCTACTCTCCTGGCGACAGGAGCCTGGACTGGCACTCGCCGGGCGACTGGTACGTCAACGGAAACCTGCGTTACACCACGCTGGCCAGGGTGCTACGGGCCACCGCCGGTCCTCCCCACGATCACTGGGTGGGTACACCCTCGCGCGCCCTGCGGCGTCTGGCGGAGGTGTCGGCCGGCCATGCACCGCCCGCGGCCGGACTGGTGGCCGCGGTTCGGCGGTGGTACGACGAGCAACCCATGCCTACCACGACGCACCCGGAGCCGGTATGGCTGCCGGTCGCCGCGCTGCCCGAGTACCCGGACAGCTACATCGAGCATTGGTTGCCCGAGCACGAACTGGTCGCGCTCTCAAGCCTGGCACCGACCGGGCCCGGTATCCGCGTCCATGTTCCGGTGGGGTACCAGCGCGTGTACCGGCCCACCACCGGCGACGCTCCACCGATCGTGGTGGTCGACACCTCGACCCTGGCCCGGTCGCGTCCAACCGTCACCGCCGCTGCCGAGGACGCCGTCGTGATCACCCTTCAGCGGGTACGGCCGCGGGGGTGGCTTCCCCTGCGGTACCCGTTGCCCGGCCAGGAGGAACCGTCGGTTCCCCGGCCCGAAGACATCGCGGCTGCCCATGGGTGGTTGACGGTGGACCAGCACGCGGCGCTCGACCGGCTCGCCCTGGTCGCCGCGCCGACGCCGCGGGACTTGAACGACCTTCCAGCCTCAGTCATCCGCGCCGCACAGGATGTCCCCGAGCCGTCACCGGAGATCGCCACCCTGGCCCAGATGACGCCAGCGGACCTGCGGCAGCACCTGGCCGAGGTCCTTGACCAGAACCCCGAGGTGATCCACCGGGGCACGCGGTTCCGGGAATTCCATGCTGCTCTGCAGACACCGCGCGGATGGCATCCGCTGTTCCTCGTCCTCGCGGAGAGGCTAGGTGACCTGCTCAACATCCGGATAGTGATCATCGACCGGCACGGGGCGCTGACTCCGCCGGAGCGCACCGCGCTGTACCTGGTCCGTACCGCCGATGGCCATTACCGGCCCGCGTTGCGCCACTCCCGGCCGGACGGGGCGACGGGCGAGGAGCAGGCTTCCGGAATCGTTCTGTCGGTGGACCAGCGCGCGGCCCTCGAAAGGCTCGACCGATCCGCCTCGCCGACCCCGTTCAACGGGGACGCCCTGCTGGCCTCGATCATCCGTGCCGCACAGGATGTCCCCGCGCCGTCACCGGAGATCACCACCCTGGCCCGGATGACGCCGGCGGACCTACGGCAGCACCTGGCCGAGGTCCTTGACCAGAACCCGGACGTGGTACCCGCGCTGCGGTTGCGCCACGCGGGCGAGGCTCCCCCGGATGTGCGGTACCGGGCGTTCCTCGCTGCTCTACAGAGGCCGCAGGGGTGGCATCCGCTGTTCAGCGCCCTGGCGGACGGACTTGGCGACCTGTTGAACGTCCGGGTGGATATCCTCCACCCGGACGGGACGCAGACATCGTTCGGTCCGCTCACCGGCCCGACCCTGTACCTCGCGCGGACCGCCGACGGCCACTACCTGCCGGCGCTACGCCGCTCCAGGCCAGGCGCGTCGGCGGCCGGGCCGCCGTCCGGTGACGCAGATCGGCGGCGACGCGCTCCGCGCGCTGCCAAAGAGCCGGATTCCGGGACCGTCCCGCCGCTGTCCACCATTGCGGCCATGCCGACGATTCAGGTGTCGCCGGAGCAGCGCAGGGCCCTCGACGCGCTCGGCCGGTTCGTCGCGCGGGCGTCGCTGGACGCGGGCGATCTTCCAGTCTCGATCATCCGCGCAGCGCAGGATGTCGCCGAGCCAGGACCGGAGATCGCCGCGCTGGCTCAGATGCCGCCGCATGGCATGCGGCGGCATCTGGCCAGCCTTCTTGACCAGAACCCCGAAGTGGCCACCACATTGCGGTCGCGCGCTAATGAGCTCGGCCTAGGTGTGTATTGGAGGGACTTCCGGGTCGCGCTGCAGACGCCGCAAGGGTGGCATCCGCTGTTCGACACGCTGGCGCAGTTCCTCGGCGACCTGCTCAACGTCGGGGTGGTCCTCATCGAAGAGGAGGGGACGCAGATACTGTTGGGTCCGTCCTCCGGCCCGGCCTTGTACCTGGTACGTATCGGCATGGGCCGCTACACGGCGGCGCTGCGCGGCTGGCGGCCGGACGAGTCGGCGACCGGGCCCTCCAGGCCCTCGGGTGACGCGGGCCCGGGGCGGGGCACCCGGCGTACGGCCGAGCAGCCGGATCCCGCAAACGTGGCGTCGGTGTCCACCGGCGAGTCCGAGCCGGTGACCGAGCCGACCGACGGCGGGGTTGACCCGCAGGCCCCGCCCGTCAACCGGGCCGTCGTCGAGTTCGCCGAAGGCGACTGGACGCGGCCGAGTGGTACCGAGGTGCTCAGGGATTTTGTCGACCGGCTCACCGGACCGGACGACCCCCTCCGCGGGGGCACAGCGGCGATCCGGATCGAGGGCGGCGGCAACGGGCGCCGGTTGGATCGCGCCCGGGCGCTTCGGAGCGGCCTGCACCGCGCACGCGCCGCATTCCATGAACTCCGGGCGCTCCTGCGGGCACGGGCTGGGCAGGGCTGGCTGCCCCCGACCGGACTCACCTACCTCATCACCACCCGGGGTTCAGGTCCGCCCATCATCAATCAAGCACCCGCGTCTGAGCCCGACGGCACCGCCGATCAACGGCAACGCCAGGTGCACGTGGTTGCGACAACAATCCCCGGCCGCGGCCGTGTCGGCGGCCGGCCGACGACCCAAGCCGGCCCTGACCACCAAGCCGACGCCAGCAACCTCCAGACGCCGACCTGGCTGCCGTTCGACCATCTCGACCGCGGCCTTTCGGAGCAGGCCCGCCGGGTGGTCACCGAGGTGGCCCGCGCGGTCGTCGCCCGTGCGCGTCACACTCCCCCCGACGACGAGCTGGTCGTCTGGATCGAAGGCGGCGGCAACCGCAACGTCCGGCACCCCGGCGAGGCTTGGCAGAGCGGACAGGAACGGGCCGCGGAAGTCTGGCTGGAACTCAAGCCCGAGATCGACGGCGCTCTACCGGAACTAGCTCCGCTGATCACCTATGTCGTCACGTCGCGTGGACCGGACCCTTCCCTGTTTCCCGGGGGTACGACGCCCCTCGCTCAGCCCGCCGACCGGCGCCGCGTCGCGGTGTGGGTCGAGCAGGTACCGGCGGCGCGCACATACACCGACGTCGCCGGCCCGCCCAGCGAGCCCGGCGCCGGTGCGACCCCTGACCAGCCGGACACCACCCACCCGACACCGCTGGACCCCGACACCGCAGCGCTGCTGTCACCCGTGCCACCCGTCGCGTACCCCCCATCGGCCTCGACCCGGTCGGACCAGCCGCCGTCGCCGGAAGCTGGTGACCCTGCCAGCCCCTTCCCCGGCGACGACCGGCTCTCCGCCCGCCAGGACGACCAGCCCACCGTCATGCTGGCTACCGTTGACGCGATCACCTGGCCGTATGCCAGCCAGCTGCCGGTGGATGCCGCAGGCTTCCACCAGATCCAGGACGCCACCGTCGAAGCGCTGCTACCGGACCTGCCGCGTCAGGCCGGGGCATCTGCCGAGTTGATGGAGTCGGTGGCCGGGCAGCCGGATCTGGCGGCCGCGGTGTTGCAGACGCTGGTCGAGGCGGCCGCGGCCGAGGCGGTGGCGCAACGGTTGACCGGCGTGGACCGCGAGGTGTTGGCAGACCTGGGTATTTCCGGCGGGGACTGGGTGCAGCCGGGGCAGGTGCGCGGCTACGCGGACGCGTTCGCCGAACTGCGGGACCGGTACGAGACGGCGGTCGATGGCATTCCGGAGGGGTCGGCGCAGCGGGAGGCCACCCGGATCACGCAGGCGTTCGACCGGGCGGTGACTGCGCAGGCCCGGCAGGTCGGCATGCCACTCACGCAGTTCGTACACGTCCGCGACACCTACCAACAGCTGCACGCCCTGATCGGAGACGTCGGCCGGCAGACACCGCCAGTCGACGGACCCGAGGTCTTCATCGTCACGATCGCCGATCCGGACGACGCCGCCGCACAGCCCGACACCGCCGCCCACACCGCCGCCCGGGCGCCCACGCAGCTGACCCCCGGCACCGACGACCGCCCGCCCCCGTACCCGACTGCGGACGGCCCGCCCCCGTACCCGGGTACGGGCGCCCCGCCGCCGACGGCCACCCCTGCCTGGGCGGGCGGCTCCGCGGTGAGGTTCGACGGCGGCGTGGTGCTTCCCCGGGCCGGTGACGCCGGCCGTGCCGACCGGCACCGGCGCTGGATGAGCCCGGGCGGTCCGTACGCGATCGTGGTGGACCAGCCGGAGGATCTCCAGTCCGTGGAGGCTCTGCTGGACCCGGAGCTGGCCTGGCTGAATCCGCTGCCAAGTGAACGGCCGTTGCTGGTCGTGGTGTTCGGCGAGGCACCCGCCACCGCCGACGGTGACGCGCTGCGCCAATGGGATGAGTCGCAAGCGGCCGCGGCTCATCGGGTACGGCAGCGGGTCGATGAGCTGCTCCGGCAGCGTCGGGTGGCCGTGGTGCTGGCTGTCACCGTGGTCGGTGACCGCGTCGGCGTCTCCGTCGTGCCGGCCGGCCACGCTGACCCGATCCCGTTGGCCGCGCAGTTGGCCGGTCCCGGGGTACCGGAACGGGCACTGGTGGTGGACGCACCAGCGGACGATCCGCTCGTCGCCGACGCGCTGATCCGGGCCGAACCGAACCGGTACCTGCCCGGGGATGAAGACTCCATCCAGCCGCTGGCGCTGCGGTGGGAGGGCAGCGCGGCAGGCGGCGAGGAATCGGTGGCGCAGCGGCTGGCCGACCGGTGGCGGGTCGTGGTGCGGGTACCCGACGGCCAGCAGCAGGTCGGTTTCTGGCCGGGACGCGCCGTGGAGTTCCACGGCGGCGTGGTGCTCGCCCGGGCCGGTGACGCCGGCCGTGCCGACCGGCACGCGCCCTGGATGAACCCGGACGGCTGGTACACGATCGTGGTCGACGAGCCCGGGGACCCGACGGGGGGCTTCCGGTCGGGGGCGAACCTGCTGGAGCAGGCGGCGGCCCGGCTCAGTTCGCTGCCCAGTGAACTGCCCGTCGACCGGCCCGTGCTGGTCGTGGTGTCCGGCGAGGTACCCAGCGCAGCCGACGTTCAGCGCCGACCGCCGACCGCCGCGGCCCGCCGGGTACGGCAGTTGATCGATCAGATGATCACGCATCCCCGGGTGACCGCGGTGCTCGGGGTCAACGTGGCCGGGGACCGGGTCGCCGTCTCCGTGTTGCAGGCCGGCCAGACCCACCCGGATCCGCAGGACTTCGGGGAAGGCGACCGGTCACTGATGGTACACGCGCCGGTGGACCGGCCGGTCATCGTCGATGCGGTGACCCGGGCCGCGTTCACCATGGGCCTGCGCACGGAGCTGGTGTCGGTCCAGCCGCTGCCGCTGCGATGGGACGGTGCCTCGGCGGGCGGCGCGCAGTCGGTGGCGCAGCGGCTGGCGGACCCGTGGCGGATGGTCGTGGAGGTGCACGACGGCGACCAGCGGGGCAGGTTCTGGCCGCAACGTGCCACGCTGTCGCCGCAGAACGTGCAGGCGGCTGCGCCGTGGACGGCATTCCTGGACGCAAGGCGCGGCCATCCGCAGTGGACCGCGTTCCTGGACCCCGGGCAGCTGGGCCCGCTGCCCGGGTTCACGGTCGTCCCCATTCGCGCCGGCCTGCTGCTTCAGCGCGGCGCCGCGCGGGTGCCGGACTATGTGGATCGGCTGCCGCGGGGTACCACGATGATGGTGGTGGTCGCGGCGGGCGACGACCCCGGTTTCCTCGAAGTGGGCCAGGCGGTCCGGGACTACCTGGCCGAGCTGTTGCTGGGGTGGCCGGTACCGGTGACGCTCCTGGTGGCCGGCGCCGCGAACCCGTCCGCGGTGGCCAGGACGGTGGTCGATGGCCTGGCGACCCGCTGGGTCGGGGTGGCCGAACCCGGCTGGACGGTCGACGGTGGCGGTGCACTCCATGCACGGGTGAGCCAGGTCTCGAGGGATCGATCCCAGCCGCTGTGGCGGCTGGCGGACAACCACTGGTTCACGCGACCGGACGAGCAGGTTGCGCTGCCGGAACGCAACCTGCTCGGGAGAGCGCGGGTCGAGGTCCCGCCCGAAGCGGTCATGGTCGACTTCCACATATACCGCCCCCCAGGCAGTGAATGGAACCTGACGGTGCACGAGGTCGATGCGTGGCTCGACCAGTTGGCCGCCGAGGGTCAAGCCGACCGCCCGCTGGTGTTGTTGACGACCCAGATGAGGCCGGAGCAGTCCCAGGCAGCCGCCCGGTTGGTACAGGCGCAGATCGACCAACGGCTGCGGCGGTCGCTGCCCGCGCCGCCCGGCGTGGTGGTCTCGTTGATACCGCGCGATTCGGCGGCGCCGATGCGCTGGTGGTGGCCGTCGCCGTTGGACGGCGACACGGCGACCGTCACGTACGGTTCGTCGATCCCCACGGCCCTGGAGTTCCCCGACCTGCCCACGGCGACGGCGCATGTGCGGGCGTTTCCTCAGCGGCCGGTGAACGCGGACCGGGCGCTGTCGAACAGGCGGGCCGCCGTCCCGGACGAGTACGGACTGATCCCCGATGAACTCGCCCACCTCGTCATGAACTCGGTACCTTGGCAGCTGCCCGACCCGCTCGTACGCGAGGACCCGCGCACCTACACCGAGCAGCCGCGTATCGACGAGAGGACGCTCGCCGACGAGGAGGACCCCACCCGGATCGCCGCGGACCCGGCGGTCGCGGTGGACGAGGTGCGGATGCCGCTGCCGGACGAGGTGGCCGCCGCCGATCAGGCCACGCAGGTCCGCGCGGTGCGAACCGAGCTGCTGCTGGGTTCGGTGCGGTTCTGGCCGGTGCAGAGCCCCACGACAGTCAGCGTCCGGCTGGCCTACCAGCAGGTGCTGGACCGCGGGCAGATGCACCGGTTCGACAGCATCGGGTACCGGCACTTCCGGGGCGGGCTGACCGCGGCATTGCACGACGGACCGGTGCTACCGGCCACCGAGACCCTTCCACAGGTGCGGGCGGTGCCGCTCCCGGCCACCCATGTCGAGAGCGATGTTCGCCGCCCGCCCAGGCAGCGGGACCTGTGGGTGAACTGGTACGGGTCCGGGTCCGGCTACGTGGCGGATGTGATCGACACCGGCTTCCGGGACGGGTTGGAGGTCAGCATCCCGTGGCACGCGGCCGACCGGATAGTGGTGGAGTTCGGGTACCTCAACAGCAGTGTGGTGCAGGGCGCCCAGCCCAACACCGTGCTGTGGTCACGCCCCGACTCGCTGGGCGGGCACTGGTTGACCGTCGACGCGTACCGGCAGCAGCTGCCGTACCGGGCCGGGGAGGACCGGCCGGTGATCGTGGTCCTGCTGGGCGTGACCGAGAACCGTTCGCCATTCGTTGCGGACCTGAGCCGGTACGTGACCGTGATTACTCCAACCATCAGCCATGCCTACATAGAGCGCGTACCCCGTTACCCGAACTGGAACGAGCCAGCCGTCTGGTACGTCAACGGGGAGCCGTTAGGTGTGGACGACTATCCTTTCGAGCCACGGCTGACCACCCTGGCCGAGGTGCTGCGCTCCGTCGCCGGTACCCCGCGCGAAGACTGGGTCGGCACGGACGAGGGCTGGGTCGGCACGGAGCAGGACGCGTTGCGGCGCCTGGTGGAGGCCTCCGCCGGCCACCAAGCCGCCCCTCCCGGGGTGGTGGCCTTGTTCCGCCGGTGGTACGACCGGCAAGCCATACCGCCCGCGGCCGGCCCGGTGCGGGTTCCGGTGCCGGTCAGGCCGTTCGGCGACCCCACCTCCGATATCCGGCGCCGGTTGACCGAGCACGAGATGGTCGCGTTCCCCATGGACCCGTCCGGGCCAATTGTCGACGTCGAGGTTCCGCCGGGGTACCTGCGCTTCCTCAGCGGTGCGGACGGTCTGCGGACCGCCGTGATCGACACCTCGGCCCTGGCCCTGTTGCGCTCGACCGTCACCGCCAACGCCAGGGGGGACGCCGTCGCGATCACTCCCCGTCCGCTTGGCCCGACGCCACCGCTTGACCCGGAGGTCGAACCGGCCGTCGTCGACCTCCCCGAGCGCGTCCGGACGCCGGCCGCCGGCGATAGCGTGGAGCTCAACCGCTTTGTCGGCCGTCTCACCGGACCGGAGGCTCCGCCCGCACCGGTGATCTGGGTCGAGGGCGGCGGCAACGGACGCCAGTTCGGGTCCGCCCGGCCATCAGGTGGTACCGGACTGTTGCGCGCACGCGCCGTCTACGAGCGGCTCCGCGCGCAGGCCGGGCCGGGCGGGCCACTGCCGACGGGACTCACCTACGTCATCGCCACCCGGGGCTCCGGTCCGCCCGTCATCGACCAACCGCCGGTGCCGCGGCCGGACAGCACCGCCGAACAACGGCACCGCCAGGTGCACGTGGTCGCGACGACGCAACTCAGCCTGTACCGCAGCAACCGGCGGCCGATCCAGGCCGACCCCGCCTACCGGGCCGCCGCCGTCGACCTCGACCAGCCGACCTGGCTACCGTTCGACCATCACGACCACGACCTGCCCGCACGCGCACACTCGCAAGTCATCGATCTGGCCCACGCCATCGCGGACTGGGCCCGCCAGGCACCACCCGGCACCGAACTGGTCGTCTGGATCGAAGGCGGAGCCAACAACACCACGGGCCAACCCGGGCGGGCACGGCACACCGGACTCGAACGCGCCGCAGCGGTCTGGCAGGCACTCACCGGCCAGGTCCCCACCGCGCTGGCCGGCCCGGCCCCACCGGTCAGCTACGTCGTCACCTCGCGAGGGTCTGACCCGACCCAGGCTCCCGGCGGTACCACATTCCTTGGCCAACCCGCCAGGCGCCGCCGCGTCGCGGTGTGGGTCGAAGCGGTTGCGGCGGCGCCGAGACACCCCGACGCCGGCGTCCCCACCGGGGCCGGCACCGGCGAAGACCCCGGCCCGCCGGACACCACCCGCCCGACACCGCTCGGCCCCGACACCGTGGCGCTCCTGGCACCCCCGCCGCAACCGTTGCCGGGCTCGACGCCACCCGTCGCGGACCACCCACCCGCACCGACGGCATCGAGCCGGACGGACCGCACGCCGCTGCCGTCAGACGCCGGCCGGCCCGCGGTCACACCCGACGCCCGCGACGACTGGTTCGCCGCCGTGCAGGAGGACCGGTCCCCCACCCACCTGCTGGCCGCCGTCGACGCGATCACCCTGCCGTATGCCGGACAGCTGCCGGTGAACGTCGAGGCCTTCCACAAGCTCTGGGTCGCCGTCTTCGAGGCGCTGCTGCCCGGCCCAGCGACAGCGGGCCTTCACGCGGGCACCACCCAGCCCTTGACCGAACCCGATCCTGACGCCGTACCCGCAGAAGCCCCACCGCGGGATCTGGTCATGGAGGTCGCCAGGATCCTACAACGAGATTTCCAGCAGTCCCGGACGCAGCAGGAGATCACTGACGCGTACACCAGGCTGCTACCGCTACGACCCTGGACCGTGACCCGGGACCTGGAGAACCTTGTTGCGGGTGAGGTGTTACACCCGGGCGAACGGGGACGCCTGCCGGGCGGTATGCCGCCTCGCCGACCCGGCGCCGCACGTCGCCACGCGCAACCGGACCAGACACCGGGCGCGGGCTCCAGCGGTACCCCATACGATCAGGACACCGACCCGGCCGGCCACTCCACCCAGCCAACACCGCCGCACGTGCCTGCCACAAGCCACCAGTGGGTGACCAACCGGGCGCAGGCCTGGGAGCTGTTCCGCGTCAACGCCTACCTGGTTCGGGTCCACGTCTTGGACGATCGGATGCTGGATGCGCTGGAGGCTCTGTTGGACACCCTGGTCGACAACATGGACCAACACAGCGGGATCATCGCCAGCGATGTGCGAAATCTCCTCATGGGGACCGTGAACCGCGCCCGTCGCAGCCCGGGCACCCACAACCCGTCGCCTGACACGGTGTCCAAGTGGCTGGTCGCGCTTGAGAAGCATCGGCTGCTGATCCCGGTCACGCTGCCAGACGGCAGTACGGGTTATCGGGTGGCTAATCCCGGCCTGGTCTCGCTGCTGCCGTCAAACCGTGACTGGGTGACCGACCCGGCTCAGGCCCGGCGCCGGTTCACCCGAAGCGTCGACGGTGACTCCGAGGAAACGTTGCTGGAGCGCCTGTGGAAGATCATGATCGGGCAGATGAACCGCGACGGGAGCCTCACCCCCAACCCAACGCAGCTCGCCCGCGAACTCGGCCTGACAGGCGACACCACCTCAGAAGTCGCCCGCCAAAAAGTGTGGAACATGATCCGGAAGCTGGTCAGGAAAAAACTGCTGGATCGGGTCGAGGCCGGTACGCGTAGCACGCGGGCGGTGTTTGGTGTGCTGCCGGGTCCCGTTGGTGTGCCGGGTCGGCCGCCGACCTACCGGGTGGTTGATCCGAGCCCGCTGTTGGGCGACCCTCCCCACGGCTATCGGTGGGTGCATGACCCGGATGAGACCCGGGCCCTGTTCGCACAACACGCCCTCGCTGTGGCGGGCGGCACGGATCAAGGACAGCCGGGCCCGCTGGGCGCGTGGATGACCCTGACCGCTGAGTGGAGCACCCTGATCGCTCACATGAATCCCGACGGGAGCATCCTCGACGAGTTCGATCCAGACAGCGAGGAACGCAGGGCGGTCACGCAACTGACCGAGCGTGACGTGCTGTTCCTCGCCCGGGCGCCTCAGCGCAACCGGCCGGCGGTGTACGGTGTCGTCGCTGTCCAGGGTGGCCGACGGGTGACCGACCCGGTTGAGGCCCGGGGCCTGGTCGACCTGCACGCCCGCAGCCTCGCAGGCAGGGATCAGCAGGTGGAGCAGCTGCTGCGGGCTGCGTGGCACGCCATGATCCAATACATGGGAGACGACGGGACCATCGGCGTCAGCGTGGCAGGCCTCGCCACGCTCCTCCGTGTGCGGGAGGAGTGGGTGCGGGACAGCATCGGGATTTTGCTGGTTGGCGGCCTGCTCGAGCCGACCGGGGAACGTCACGGCGACGGGTCGGCGGGTTACTGGGTGTACCGGGTGGTTGATCCGCCTCGCCGGGGCCGCCGGTACGTCCGCGACCCGGATGAGGCCCGCCGCCTGTACCTGTACGCACGGCACGCCGACCGTCACCTAGATCGACAAGGGCCGAGCCTGGTGGAGCTGTTGGACGCCCTGATCGGCCAGCTGAACGACGGGATCATCACCGTCAACGGGGCAACGCTCGCGAACGCCAGGAACTGGGACGCCGATCAGGTCAATTACGGGATCAGGCTGTTGCGGATTCGCGGCCTGCTAGAACTGATCGCGGGTGATGGCGAGGACAGGACTTACTGGGTGGTTGATCCGCGCCCGCTGTTGGGCGACCCTCCCCACGGCCATCGGTGGGTGCGTGACCCGGGTGCGGCCTGGGCCCTGTTCGCGCAACACGCCGCCGGTGTCGCGGCCGCCACCGGCCAAAGACAGCCGGACCCGTTGGGCGCGTGGAACACCCTGATCCCTCACATGAATCCCGACGGGAGCGTCCTCGACGAGTTCGGTCCAGACACCCCGCAACGCTGGGCGGTCACGCAACTGACCGAGCGTCGCGTACTGTTCCCCGCCCGGGCGCCTCAAGACAACAGGCCGGCGGTGTACGGCGTCGGCGCCGCCATATCCGCGGACGGGGATCGCCTGTTCAACGCGATCCTGGAAAGCGCCCGCAGGCAGAGGGTGCCCTTGGCACCTGATTCCCACCCCACCACCGTCGGGCAGTTGCGCCGACTGGCCGCCAACCGACTCTTCGAAGTGTTGCACCAGGAGGGCACCCAACCGACCGTCCAGCATGAAATACTCCGTCAGGCCCTGCTGCACCCCGAGTTGTCGAACACCCCGATCAGCGACCATATCCCCGCCGCGCTCGCCTTCGCCCTCAACCTGAACGTCACCATCCACGAACAAAACCGCCAGGTCGAAATATCGGGGCGTCACCCTGACACCGCCGCCACCCTCCACCTCGAACGCCAACATGGCAACCACTACCACGCGCTGCCCGGCCCGTCGACTCCCGCGCAGCCGCAGGGGGTGGGCGGGGCAGGACGGGCCGGGATGACTTCCTTCTTTATCGAGCAGGATGGGGATTCCCTGTTCAACGCGGTCCTGGTAAGCGCCCGCGAGCAGGAGGTGCCCTTGGCACGTGATTCCGAACCCGAACCCACCAGCGCTGAGGAGTTGCGCCGACTGGCCTACAACCGACTCGACGCGGCGTGGCGCGAGCGGAACGTCCAACGGACCGCCGGCCTTGAAAGGCTCCTTCAGGTCCTGCTACGCAGGGAGTTGTGGGACGACCCGATCAGCGAGGATATCCCCTCTACGCTCGCAGCCGCCCTCAACCTGAACATCATGATCCATTACCCAGACGGCCAGTTCAACGATCTACCGGCGCCTAACCCTGACACCGCCCTCACCCTCCACATCGAACGCCATGGCAACCATTACCAGGCCCTGGGGCGTAACCGCCCGAGCGGCCGGTCGGCCGGTCAGGACAGCGGCAGTACGGCGGACCGCGGCCTAGGCGGCGACTACCAGGCGTGGCGGGTGCAGGTCCCGGAGCTTCGGGTGCCGCGTCTGGAAAGCCGGTCGGGGCAGGCTGAGGCGCCGGCGGACCTGCAGCGGCAGGCTGAGATGTTTGCCTGGCTGAAGGGGTCGGTGACTGGGCAGCCGGCTTTGGAGGCGGAAGTATTGCAGGCCCGGGTCGAGGCGGAGGCGGCCCGGGCGGTGACGGAGCGATTGACCGGCGTGGACAGCGCGGTGTTGGAGAGGCTGGGCATCGCCGATCGGGAGTGGGTGCTGCCCGACCAGGTGAACGGGTACAAGCACGAGTTTGAGGTGCTGCGGGACCAGTACGAGGAGGCTGTGCAGGGATCGCAGCAGCAGCGGAAGCGGGAGCGGGCCGCGCAGATCAAGCAGGCGTTTGACCTGGTGGTGAATGAGCAGGCCCAGCAGTTCGGCATGCCGCTCACGGCGTTCGTCCATGCCCGGGACGCCTACCAGAAGCTGCACAACCTGATCGCGGACATCGGGGAGCAGAGGTCGCCGGAGCACGGGCCGCAGGTGTTCATGGCACTGATCGGCGATCCGCAAGACGTCACCGGGCAGCCCGACACCGCCAGCTGGGTGCCGGACCGCTCGCCCCTCTCGCCGTCGCGTCGGTACTCCGCCGAGGATGCGGTAGGGGTGCTGGCCAAGGCGGCCGCGACCCTCATCCGCGAGCTGCGTAACCGGCCCGGCGACCTGCACCTGACCGCGGTCGCGCCCGCGCTGAACGGCCTGCCCGAGCCCGACCCGGCGTGGCACGCCCTGCTCACCTTCCTCCTGGAGCGCCCAGAGATCGCCGATCAGATCTCGACAGTGACCCACCGGGTGATGTACCTGGCGGACAACAACGTCGTGATCGACGACCTCCCGGAGATCGCCCGGGCCCGGTTCGGCCTCAGCGCGGACAGCCCGGGTACCTGGCGCCTGGCCGAGTTCACCAGCCCGATCCGGCCAGCGACCCCCGCGCCAGGGCCGTTGACCGGCGACCGGCCGCTGGCGCCGGCCGGCCCAGCGGCGCTGCCCGACGTTGATGACGAACGGGCCGCGGCACAGCTCGCCGGAATGCTCGCGGATCGGCTCGGCCTCAGTGACCCATCCACGCCAGGCGAAGGGGTAACAGCGCCGGCCGGTACCGTCGTGACCCACACCACCACCCAGCCCTCGACCGAACCCGATCCGGACGCCGTACCCGCAGAAGCCCCACCGGCGTTGGTGCGGGCGGCGGTGGCGGCGTTGCCGCCGTGGCAGGGCGAGGCCGACTGTGTGGCCCGGGTCACGCAGGTGTTGCGGGCGCTGGGCGTGGCTGGCGCGGTGGCCAGTGATGACGGTACCGGGCTGCGTGATGTGGACGGGTTGGCCCGGCTGCTGGGCGGTGATCGGTTCCAGCTCGCCGGGTTGGAGCTGGTGACGGAACAGTTGGCCGCCGGTGAGATCACCGTGGTGGAGGTGGTTGCGGTCAACGACCCCAGGCATGTCGTGCTGGTCTGGCGGGACCTGGCCGGGCGGTTCTGGCAGATCGAAACCCAAGACGCCGGGCCGGGGCAGTTTGTGCCGTTCGACCCCACCCGACCTATCCAGCGGGACGGGCACCCGGCTGCGGCGCCGCTCGTGTTGACCCAGCCTCTGCGGGTGCCGACCGATGCCGATGGCGGGCTGAGCAAGGTCGTACCAGCCGGTGCCGCGGTATCGGCACAACAACACACCCCCACCCCTACCCATGCCCCGGCACCGGCCGGTCAGCGACCCTCGCGGAGCACCGATCACGCTGCCGTCACGGTCTATGCCCTGCTCGACCCGCCCACCACCAGCGAACCCGGCATGTCACGCAAAGCCCCTACACAGGATAGATCCGACGATCAGACCGCGGGCCAGGCGGGGCAGGGCAGCAAGCGCCGCCGTGTTAGCCCGTCGGCACCTGATGACCGGCGAGACCGGGGGTCGGATCTGTTCGGCACGAGGCCACGCACCGATGGGTGGCGACGCGAGATAGACGGTAGCTACGAAGCTTCTCAACAGGCGCACGCGCCTGCCCCAGACGACCGGTGGGTGACCGACCGGGACCGGGCCCGGGCACTGTTCCGCGTCAACGCCTACCTGGTTCGGATCCACATTATGGACGATTCGAGGCTGGAGGCGCTGGAGGCTCTGTTAGACACCCTGGTCGACAATATGAACCAAGGCAGCGGGATCATCGATCGACCTGGGGAAGTGCTCCACTCGGAAACCGTGAGGCGCACCAGGCGCCGCCCGGGCGCCTCGATCCCAGAGCCGGCCGCGGTGCCCAAATGGCTGGACGTGCTGCAGAAGCATGGCCTGCTGGCCCCGGTCGAGGTGCCAGGCGGCCGTACGGGGTATCGGGTGGTTGATCCCGGCGTGGTCTTGCTGCTGCCCGCAGACCGTGTCTGGGTGACCGACCGGACTCAGGCCCGGCGCCGGTTCACCCGAAACCTGGGCGGTGACCCTGACAGGGAAACGTTGCTGGAGCGCCTGTGGGAGATCCTGACCGGGGAAGAGGTGATGAACCCCGACGGGAGCATCACCCCTAATCGGGGAGCTCTCGCCCGCAAACTCGACCTGACAGGCCTGACAGACCCCGAGGCACGCCAATTCGTGACGAGCCTGCTCGCGACGCTGGTCAAGCGTCGCGTGATACAGCAGGCCCAGGCCGGTACGGCTAGCACCCGGGTGGTGTTTGGTGTGCTGCCGGCCCCCGAATCGGTGGGCCGTCAAGCAGCCTCGCGGCACCCTCTCCAGGGCGGCCGACGGGTGACCAACCCGGCTGAGGCCGAGCGCCTGTACAACCAGTACGCCGCCAGGTTCCCTGGTGAGGCCCTGGGGTCGCTGTGGACGGTCATCACCCGCACCATGACGGACGGAACCATCATCCTCCCCACGGAGGATAACCTCGCCGCAATGGCAAAGATGTCGCGAAGGGTGATTCGGGACGGCATCGGGCTCTTGCAGGCTGGCGGTCTGCTACAAGAAGATCGCGCCGAAGGCGCCAAGGCTTACTGGGCGGTCGATCCGCCTCGCCGCGGCCGCCGGTACGTCCGCAATCGGTCTGAGGCCGAGGGTCTGTACACACAGCACGCCGATCGTTTCGCAGGCAGGTATCAACAACCGCTGAAACCGCTGAGCATGGGGGACCTGTGGAAAGACCTGATCGCCCGGATGGACGACAAAGGGATCATCAGCGTCGCGGGGCAAGAGCTCGCGTCCTCCGAGAAGTGGGAGCGCAAGCTCTGGGCGATTTTCGTCGGGATCAGGCTGTTTCGGGCTGCCGGCATGCTGGAAGTGATAGAGGAAAGTCACTCAAATCAGGCGGCGACGTACCGCGTGGTTGATCCGACCCCGCTGTTGGTCGACCCTCCCGCCGTCGCCCGGGCGCCTCAGCCCAACAGGCCGGAGGTGTACGGTGTCGTCGCTGACGTACCCGCGGACCAGGCCGGCTCACCCGCCACCGCCGGGCAAGCACCCTCGAGGCAGCCTGTCCAGCGCGGCCGGCGGGCGACCACCTCGGCTGAGGCCGGGGTCCTGCTCAACCAGTACGCCGCCAACCTCGCGGGCAGAGATGTGGACCTGCGGGATCTGCTGGGGTATCTGACGACGGCCATCATCAACGGCTTCAGGGACGATGGGACCACCACCGTCAACACGTCGGACCTAGTCAAGAACACACGAAGATGGTCCTACCTAAGTGTTAGGTACGGCTTGGCGCTGTTGCGGGTTGGCGGCCGGCTCGAGCAGACCCAGCCACCTCGCGGACCCCAGCCAGCGAGGTACCAGGTGGTCGATCCGCCTCCCCGGGACCGCCGGTTGGTGCGCGACCGGCGTGAGGCCCGCGGCCTGTACGCACAGCGCGCCCGCCGTTTCGAAGTCGTCTACCCGCACACGCCGCCCCTGCCGGAGCTGTGGAACGCCCTGACCGAAGACATAAGCGACAACGGGACCATCACCGTCAACGCCGAAAACCTCGCCACGGCCAGGAACTGGTCGGTAGCGAATGCTACGGAAAGGACCATTCGGGAAGGGATCACGCTGCTCCTGGCTGGCGGCCTGCTAGAACTGATCAAGGAAGATCGCAAAGCGCCGACGTACCAGGTGGTTGATCCGCGCCCGCTGTTGGGCTCGAACGCGGAAAGCCAGAACGTCGCCTCCGCCCCGCCAGCGCCGGCCCCGGCCGAGCGGCCGCCCACGGCCGCCCCGCCACCTGTCCCACCTGCCCAGCGGCGGGTCCGGCCACCGGCCCGGCCGCTACCGGCCCGGCCGCTGACCCGGTCGGAGATCGAGTCGCGGCAGATCGACGCGTGGTTGGAGGGCCAGGGCCTGCAGCGGGTGAGTGTGTCCCCCGATGGGAACTGCCTCTACCACGGGCTGATCGAGGTCGCCGGCGAGCATCTGACCCAGCTGTTCGGCCGTAGGCCGGTGCAGATGGATCTGCGCCGCTACCTGGCCCGCATCCTGCGCGAGGACCATGCCCGGGAGCGCGCCGGGCAGCCGACGCGGTACGGCGGAATTATCGGCCACGCCGACGGGCGGCCCGAGCAGCCCCGCGACGAGCAGTGGGACCAGCACATCGGCTCGATCAGCACCGACGGCGAATGGGATAACCAGTTCGCCGAATTGGTGCTGCAGCTGGTGGCGTTCGAGTTTGGGCTGCCGCTGACGGTGGTGCTGCCCGGGGACAGCGGGCCGCAGATGAGAAACGTCGGCCCAGACGGCCCGCACCGGTACGTGCTGGCGCTGCAGGGCGAGCACTACTGGGCCACCCGGCCACAGCCCGGGCAGCCCCAGCCGCACCCCATCGACACCGACGTCAGCGGCGAGATCGCCCTCCTGGAAGGGCAGTTCCGCTGGCTGCAAGGCCGCTACTCGCAGCTGTCGGTCGGCCGCCCCGATCCCGCGGGGGACGGACTCCGGGCGATCACCATAGCCCACGACTTCGACCGGATCCTGGAGCAACAGCGGCCGGAGGGCAGTCATCAGCCCGACACCGCATTCGAGCATCAACGGCTACAACGGCTGCGGCACTCTCACCGGGAATGGCTGGCGGCGGTGCGCAACGTCGTCCCCCACATCGCACCCTCCGAGGACGCCGCCCACCTCACCATCGACCAGCTGCTGACCCACCAGCAGGCCCCCCCGGCTGCAGCGGCCGGGCCACCCAGCCAGCCGGCCGCCCCCACCCAACAACAGCCTGCCCCGCCGGCACCGGCGGCAGCGCCCCCGCCGACGGCGGCGGTGTCGAGGGGGCGGCCCAGGCAGGGCGGGCAGGGCACCAGCCATCCAGCCGCTGGCACTCCCGCTGACCCCGGCCCGGTCGGCGATGTCCGGACCGAGCGGAGACGGGACCAAGGCCGGATCGAAAGGTTGAGGATCAATCGGGACCCGGACGCAACACATCCGTCGAACGATGAGCGGCCCAACGCACCGTCCCAGCCGCTGGTCCAGCCGACCAGGCGAGGGCAGATGCTCACCCCGTCGAGGTTCAACTACTTCGTCGGCGTGCAGGGCGACGCGTTCCGGCGGTTCGTGCGGGCCAACACCTACTATGTCGGGGAGTACACCAACCTTCTGGTGCCGGACCCGGAGCGGTTCGCCTGGCTGATGTACACGGGCAGCAGGCAGAGCCGGTCCTACTTCACGCAGCTGGTGCTGGCCACGGTCGCCCGGGCCAAGTTCGTCGACAACCAACACCGCCCGCCGGAGGGCCGCCTGCCGCGCCTTATCGAGCCGTTCGTCGGCCCCGGGCAGGTCTTCCTCAACGCCAGCCACTGGGACCGCAGCCTCATACCGCTGTTCAGCTCCGTGGTGGGCGGTGACCTCAACCCCTACCTCATCGCGGTGTATCGGGGCCTGCAGGAGATCGGCGACGCCTTCTGGCGGTCGTACCGCGACCTCGCCGTGCAGTGGGACGCCGACGTGGAAGGCAACTACGCCCGGCTCCTGGACGAGCTGAACCAGGGCGGGCAGACAGCATTGCAGAACCACGACCGCGATCCGATGGCCGCCCGGATGGCCGTCTACAGGTACATCTGGCTGGTTAACCGCGGCAGCCAAGGGGCGATGCTCAACGAGAGGGGTGGGCTGCTCGCCACCCTCTACTACAGATTGGACCAGGCGGATGGGATCCGGGACCGGGAGATCAGTGCCCTGCAGAACGTGCAGCAGCTGTTGCAACAGATTGCCCTCAACGTCGAGGTCCGGGACTTCCGGGACACTAGCCGGTTGGCGACCCCGCAGGACATCGTGTTCATGGACCCTCCGTTCTCCACGTTCAGCACGGCGGTCCCGGGGCCGAACCAGGCCAATCCAGAGCGGTTCGGCACCAAGCCCGTCCAACACTACGGCATCGCCGGCGAGACAAGCCTCGACCTCCAGACGGACGTGGTCAACGAGGCGCGGCGACTGGTGCACCAGGGCACCACGGTCATCCTGCACAACAACGCCAGCCCCGGACTGGTCGTGGCCTACGCACGACTGATCGGGGAGAACCTCAGCCAGGCTCAGCGGCGACACTACATCTACACCTACCGTTCGCCGTTGAGCCAGAGCGAGGCATACCAGCTGACGATCCTGCCGGGGCGGGGCAACACGGCGGTGGCCCAGTCCCCGGACGAGATCTTCAACACCTGGCTGTCCGTCGACGGCGACAACTACCGCATAGACGAGTTCTTCGAGCCGCGGTGGCATCCCGACCGGCTCCGTCCAGCCCGCCGGGGCCACCATGTACGCCCGGCGCAGCGCATACCGGGACACGTCCACGCGGCCGACCACCAGCGCCAGCGGCTGTTCATCCAGGACCACGACAACTTCGATATCGAGGAGGACACCAACGCCCTACCGCAAGATGACGGCATGGACGTCGACGAGATCGACGGGGACACCACCATGCTCGGCCTGGACATAGCCTACCTCGACGGGAGCGACGAGGCGCCTGCCCCGCCGGCGGAGGTGTCGGGATGGCGGCCCAGCCCGGACGGCCCGCGCACGCTGCGGCAGTTCCTGCAATCGATGGCAGACCAGGGGCAACTCCCGGCGGGGGTCGTGCTGGACCGCGGCTTCGGGGAGTTGGAGATCTGGCTGCAGACACGGGTGAAGGCGTGGGCGCTCAGGTTGTTTTGGGACCCGGAACCCGACGGCTACCTCTACTCCGTCGAGGAGGTGGCCGCCCTGTCCGGCGGCCTGGTCAGCGACAGCGAGCTGCGGCAATGGTGGCAGGAGGCTGTTGCGGAGATACCGGGGCCGCCGCCGGAGGTGGCGAGGTGGCGTCCCCCCGGGCCGGGCGGGCGGGGCCCGCGCACGCTGCGGCAGTTCCTGCAATCGATGGCAGACCAGGGGCAACTCCCGGCGGGGGTCGTGCTGGCCACCACCCGCAATGGGGTGTTGGGGCCCGGGATGATGGCATGGGTGCGGGTGTGGGCGCTCGGGTTGTTTTCGGATCCCACCAGGCAGTACGGCAGCACTGACGTGGAAGACCTGTCCGGCGGCCTGGTCAGCTTCGAAACCGCGAGGGAATGGTGGCAGGCGTGGCGGGCGGCCCGGGGGCCTTTGAGGCCGGCCCCGTCCGGGGATCTGTCGGGTGGTGAGCGGCCCGGTGCGGTCCCGCCGCCGGCGCCGGCGGGAACCGGGCGAGGGCCGGGCCCGTCGACTTTCACGCAGCCGTGGGTGGGTTGGCCACGGCCGGCGCCCGGCCCGAGCGGCGGGTCGGCCGGTCAGGACAGCGGCGGTGCGGCGGACAGCGGCGCGGGTGGCGGCTACCAGGAGATCGACGAGAGCGACAAGGCGCCTGCCCCGCCGGCGGAGGTGTCGACGTGGCGGCCCAGGCGGGACGGGCGGGGCCCGCGCACACTGCAGCAGTTCCTGCAATCAATGAAAGACCGCCGGGAACTCGGGGCGGAGATCGTGTTGGACCGAGGCCTCGGGGGGTTGGAGCCCCGGCTGCAGAGACAGGTGGAGGCGTGGGCGCGTGGGATGTTCTGGGACCCGGACCCCGACGGCTACCTCTACCTCCTCCGCGAGGTGGTCGCATGGTGCGGCGACCTGGCCACCTACAGCCAAATACACAATTGGTGGCGGGAGGCTGTTGCGGAGATACCGGGGCCGCCGGCGGAGGTGTCGGGGTGGCGGCCCAGCCCGGACGGGCAGGCCACGCTGCGGGAGCTCCTCCAACAGATGGCAGGCCGGGGGGAACTCCCGGCGGGGGTCCTGCTGGCCACATACCGCCGGAGGGAGTTGGGGCCCGGGATGGTGGCATGGGTGTGGGCGTGGGCGCTCGGGTTGTTCTCGGAGACCGGCACCAGGCGCTACACCCCCGCGGACGCGGTCCGGCTGTCCGGCCGCCTGGTCACCACCAGCACGGCGTCCCGCTGGTGGATGGAGACCCGGTTACCCCCACCACGGTGAGGCAGTGGTGACGGGCGGCTGCCCAGTCGGTCATCGCGGTACCATCCGCCATGCCCGCGCCGGTGGTAGCTTCCTCGGAGTACCGGTTGGAGTGGGCCAGAGTTGCGCCCTCCGGGGGTGCGGCGCGGCCAGTGACGTGGACAACACGCCGCAGGCGCACGAGACTTTCCACGTGCGTGACCCCCTCTGACTGGGTCGCGGATGAGCCCGGCCCGAGTCGCCCATCCACGTCGGCCGAAGGGGTACCGCGATGACCGACCTGCCTACCGTGCTCGACGAGGCCACCCAGCCGGCCATCGAGCGACTTCACCACCTGCTGGTGCGGGCCGACTCCCGGCTCCCCGACGAGCTGGTGGTCACCGCCCGTGCCTGGCTGGCCGAGGGACTGGTGCTCGATGTCGCCGAGGCGGTCGTCTTCAGTTGCCTGAGCTGCGATGTTCCGCTCACCCCGGCAGATGCCGACCTGCTCGCCGACATCCTGCAGGGCGCGGGTGCCGACACCACCGCGGTCGCTGACCTCACCCGCTCCGATGAGGACGCCGTGCTGGCGTACCGGCTGGCCCCGATCAGTCCGGAGGTGCTGGGCCGGTACGGCCCGGAGGTGCCACGCATCATGGACCTGACCGGCGCGACCTACGCCGGTCCCGGCGCCGCCGACGACATCGACCACGCCGCCGTGGCCGCGGTCGCGGACCAGATCGGCACGCACGCACTGTGGCGCTCCTGGCGGTACCCGGTGCCTCGGGACCAATGGCCGCAGGCGACGCGGGGATACCTGGTACAGATGGCCCCCGGCGCCGAGCTGGCCACCACGCCCGCCCGGATCCAGAGCGCGCTCCTCGCCGCCGGCCAGACCAGCCCGCTGGTGCGCGTCTTCACCGACGACGCGGCGCTGCCCGCATTCCACCGCATCGCGCTGCTGTTCTCGGCCCTTCTGTGGACGGCGCGGACACCGCATGAGATCCACGTCGCCGTCGCCGCGACCGACACGCCTCGGCTGGATGAACCGGAGCGGTCCCGGGTGCAGGCGTACCTCGCCGGTGGCACCCCCGTGCGGATCACCACCGAGCTGGCCGACGACACGGTCGACCCGACGGCGGGCACGGTGGTACCGACGAACCTGCGCACCGACGGCGAATGGGTATGGACCGATGCGATCGGGTACTACCTCGACCGGTACCGGCTCGCTCCGGACAAGCGCCTCCTGACCCACATCCGCCGCCGTGGGTACCGCTTGCCGGAGGCCGATCTGGTCGCCCGCCATCGAGCCCTCGCGGCATTGCCGAGCGTGCCGTTGTGATCCCTGAGAGCGATCCGGTGAACCCAGCCCGCGGCCAGGCCGTTGTGAGGGTGTTCGCGCCCGCAGGGTAGGGCCACCCGCGGTTGGACAGCGCCGGAAGGGTACGCCTGTGAGCCAGCGCATGGTGTCGGTCTCCCCCGACGACCCCGGTGTCCTACCCACCATCGCGGACGCGATCGCGATCGCCGGGCCCGGTGCGACGATCGTCGTCCAGCCTGGCGTGTACCGGGAACAGCTACGCCTGACCGGCGATGTGAGCCTGGTGGCGGAGGACGGGCGCGGCACGGTCGTCCTCGAGGCACCTGGCGGCGTAGCGGTTTTCTCCGCGGGCGGGACGGTACGCCTGCGGGGCTTCAAGCTGACCGGGGGCAATGAACAGTTTCCCGCGGTACAGGTCGGTTCCGGCACGCTGCGGATGGCCGAGTGCGAGGTACGCGCCGCGGGCGTCGTGGCCGTGCACGTGAACGCGGGTCGGCTGGACCTGGACGACTGCGTGGTCGAGAACCCTGCCGGTGCCGGCCTGCTGGTGGAGCGGGGCGCCACCGGCGCCATCACCGGGACCCTGATCCAGAACATCGCCGGGGCCGGGGTGGTGATCGCCAGCGGGTCTGATCCGGAGCTTCGCCGGTGTACGGTCACCGACGTCCGCGGGCCGGGAATCCTGTCCACCCGGGACGGCCGGGGCCGGGTAGTCGAATGCGAGATCAGCGCGGTTGACGGACCCGCGGTCGCGGTGGAAGAGGGCGGGGCGGTGTCGGTCGTCGCCACGCTGGTTCGCGACACGCCGGGGGCGGGCCTGGTCGCCACGGGCGGCCGCCCGACGATGGAGGACTGCGAGCTGCGCGGGATCGGCGGCCACGGCGTCATCTTCGCCGGTCAGGCCGACCCGGTGCTGCGCCGCTGCCACGTGGCCGCCACCGGCGGGCACGGGGTACTCGTGCTCGAAACCGCCACCGGCCTGGTCGCCGACTGCACGGTCGAGGGAACCGGGTCCGCCGCGCTGGTGGTGACCGGGTCGGCCGCACCGACGGTACAGGGTGGCCGATTCTCGGGCGGCCAGGACGCGGTACTCATCTTCAACGGCGCGGTGACGGGCACCCTTGTCGGGTCGACAGTGGACGGTAGCGGGGCAAGAGCCGCGGTAGCTGTGGCCGGTGGGGCGGCACTTTCCGCCAAGGAGACGCAGGTGCGCGGTGGCGACAACGGCCTGTTGGTCTCCGGGGGCGGTCGGGCAACGTTCAGCTCATCGGACATCGCGGCGGCGACCTCGACAGGAGTCGTCGCGGAGGCCACGGCCGAGGTCATCCTGCAGGACACCAGGGTGCACGGGTGCGATGGGCCCGGCCTGCGGTTCGCCGCCGGCTCGCGCGGCGAGCTGACCCGCTGCGAGGTGGTCGACAACGGCGGCGACGGCGTCGTCCTGGAGACCGCCGATCCGGTACCGATGACCGAGACGGTGGTACGCGCCAACCGGGGACGCCAGGTCCGGATGGCCGGTCCGGCGGCGACCGGACGCGAGAGTGGCCCCATCGAAACCCGGTACAACGATGCGGCTCCCCCTCCCACCGACCCGGCCGGCGGCGCCGGCGCCGGCCCTCAACAGGGACTGCCATCGACCACCTTGCCGGGTGCGCCGACGGGAAACGGCCAGCAGCCGCCGCAGGATCCGGTGGCCGCCCTGCTGGCCGAACTGGACGGGCTGGTCGGCCTGGCAGCCGTGAAGCAGGAAGTGGCGACCCTGGTCGGCCTGGACCGGGTCGCGAAACGCCGCACCGAGGCCGGCCTGCCGAGGCCACCGATGTCGCGCCACCTGGTCTTCGCCGGCGCGCCGGGCACCGGCAAGACCACCGTGGCCCGCCTGTACGGGCAGATTCTCGCCGCGCTCGGCGTGCTGCCCACCGGTCAGCTCGTCGAGGTGTCCCGGGCGGACCTCGTGGCCGAGCATATCGGGGGCACCGCGATGAAGACCACGCAGAAGTTCAACGAGGCGATGGGTGGTGTGCTGTTCCTCGACGAGGCCTACACGCTCAACCCCGTCGAGGGCGGATCGGGCCACGACTTCGGTCGGGAGGCCGTCGATACGCTCGTTAAGCTGATGGAAGACCATCGCGAGCAGCTGGTCGTGATCGTCGCCGGCTACTCGGCGGAGATGCGGGCCTTCCTGGATGGCAACCCCGGTCTCGGCTCGCGATTCTCCCGGACCATCGAGTTCGAAAGCTACAGCACCGAGGAACTCGTGACGATCGTGGAACGGTTCTGCACCGCCCACCACTACGTACTCGAATACGACACCAGACTGGCTCTGGTGGAGCTGTTCGACTCGATGCCACGCACCGAGTCCTTCGGCAACGGCCGCGTCGCCCGCAAGGTCTTCGAAGACATGGTCGGGCGCCAGGCGTACCGGCTGTCGGAGACGCGGGCATCATCCGGGGTGGAACTCGCCCAACTCATGCCCCACGACCTCGGCGTGGTACGGCAGTCCGGTGCACAGTCGCCACGGGCCGAGTCCGAAGTGGACAGCCTGTTGGCGCAACTCAACAACATGACCGGACTCGCCGGCGTCAAGCGCGAGGTCTCCGAGCTGATCGACCTGCTCGCCAACGTCCGGGCCCGGGCGCGGGCCGGCCTGCCCACCCCGCCGGTCTCCCGCCACCTCGTCTTCTCCGGGCCGCCAGGCACCGGCAAGACCAAGGTGGCCCGGCTCTACGGCCGCCTACTGGCCGCACTGGGCGTGCTCAGCAGCGGGCAGGTGGTCGAGGCGGCCCGACCCGACCTGGTCGGCGAGTACATCGGGCATACCGCGCACCGCACCCGCGAGGCTTTCGAGCGCGCCCGCGGCGGCGTCCTGTTCATCGACGAGGCGTACGCACTCTCACCGCCGGACGCCCGTAACGACTTCGGGCGCGAGGCGATCGACACCCTTGTCAAGCTGATGGAGGACCACCGCGACGAGGTGGTGGTGATCGTCGCCGGCTACGAGGAGGAGATGGCTGCGTTCCTGGCCACCAACACCGGACTGCGGTCACGGTTCAGCCGGCACATCCATTTCGTCTCGTACGGCACCGACGAACTGGTGGCGATCTTCGAAGGGATGGCGAACTCCAACGGGTACGAATGCCCGCGGGACACGCTGGCCGCGATCCGTGCCCATCTCGACCGGGTACCGAAAGACCAGTCGTTCGGCAACGGTCGCTATGTACGGCAGATGCTCGACCTGGCCGTCACCCGGCAGGCGGGCCGTTTGCGGTCACTAGCCTCCCCCACCGTCGACGATCTGCGGATCCTGCGGGTCGAGGACGTCATGACCGACACGGCGGCACCCGTCCGGTGACGTCGCGCGCGACGGTGAACCCGACCAGCACCGCAGCCGTAATCAATTTGGTCCGGTGCAATGCCCGACCGGGGCCGGACGACGCGGGCGGGAGGGGGAGGACGCTTGGAGGACCCGCGCCGGTACCTGCCGGGTGCGGCCACCCCGGCAGGTTGGTCGTTCCTGGCGGAGAGACCGCTCGCCAGCGTGCCGGTACCCGCCGGTTTCGTGGTGGAGATCGCGGTCGGCCCGACCGGATTCCTGGTCGCTGACCGGTTGGTGGCACCTGCCGCGGTGGCCAAGCTGATCGCCTGGGCCAAGGGTGTTTCACAGCGACCGTTGGTACTGCTCGCCCGGGGCACGGTTCCCACCGGCAGCGCCGCCGACATGTTGTTCGGCGGGCTGGCAGACTCGCTCGGTTGTGCGGTCCTCGTCGCCGACGGCCCGGTGTCGCTGACCAGCCACGGCATCCTGCGTACGGCCGGGGTCTTCCGTCAGTGGCATCCGCGTGGCGGCGGGCGGCTGCAGCCCGTTGTCACGCCTCGGCACCGGGTGATCGGTGCCACACTGCCGCCAGGCGCTACCGTCCACCGCCCACCGCCTGCCCCCTCCCCGGAACCGGTCGCGCCGCAAGCCCTTACAGACACCGCGCCAGCGACGCAAGCGGCGCCGGCACCTGTGTCACTCACGCCACCGGCCCCGGCGGCACCAGGCCTCGTTGCGCTCACAGCAGCTGATCACGCTTTGCTCGACCCTGAGCGGTGGACCGGCCGATGGACCGGCCAAACGGTCTCCTCACCGACGCGCCCAACGGCGGCCGCACCGGCGGCGCCGCGTCCGCAACCCGCGGTCCCGGGCTACGTCCCACCACGCCCTCGGACCGTCGACTCGCCGATCACGCGGACGCCCGCCACGGCGGTACCTGACCGCATCGCGGGCCGACCGGAAGCCGAACCGGTCGCGTCAAACGCGATCTGGATCTCCGGCACCGACTGGACCGCCGACGACCGGACCACGCTGCGGCGGGCACTCAACGGCCGCTACGACATGTACGCGCGGATCGTCGCCCGGACCCTGGCCGAGGAGCCGGGGCTTCGGGCCGCCGGGACATCCGCGGAGGTGGTCGCCGACCTCGTCGCGCTCTGCGCCTACGATGCGGTGGAGCGGGACACGGTCAACAAGACGCTGCGTACGGGCCAGCGGCCGGATGGGCGGGAGACGTTGGTGGCCCGGGGTGCGGCGCGCGGGTTGCGGCGGCTGCCGGCCGTGCTGGGACCGGTGTTCGTCGCCGGCCGGGACACGCCACCGGTCATCGGCCGCTACCGTGCCGGCGACGAACTGATCGAACCCGCCTTCGTCGATGTCGACCTGACCCGAGGGCCGGCGGACAACGCCACCGTCGAGTTCGTCATCTGGTCGGTCACCGCCCGCCGGCTGGACCGGATCAGCCCGGACAACGCGGCTACCGCGGTGTTCCCGCCGGGTACCCGGTTCGCGGTACTGGCGGTGGATCGGTCCGAGGACGGTGGGCCGGTGCGGGTACTCCTGCGGGACCGCGCCGGCGACCGCCCCGGCGGCGACAGCGGTTCCGAGCGGCTGTTGGACCGGCTGCGCGGCGCCGTTCCCAGCGAACTGACCGGCCGACCGCAACGGCTTCTCGCGTTCGCTCCCGGCTTGGACGAGCACGGCCGACGGTTCGTTCCGCCAGAGGCGCCCACCTCACGCCCATTGCGTCGGCGCGCCTGATCGTGACGTACACCGGGGAATGACGTACGCCCGGGCATCGTGGGGTGCGCCGACCGGGGGGCCATGGCCGGCGCACCCGACTCTCGCCCGCGTCCGCAGCCTCCAGGCAAGTACGAAAGCGGGGAGTCGAGTACCGCAACGGATCCGGGCCGGGCACGGTTCACGCAAACCGCCGAACAGCTTCCCGGACACGGGCGTCCAGGGACCCGCCTGCCCAGGTTGCAGTTGAACGGTGAGGTCAATGGCCGTGTAGTGGAGGTCAATGGCCGTGTAGTGCCTTGGTGAGTCGGTCACCGAGGTCGGGTTCGATGTCGCCGTGGTCGGCCAGTGCGCGTTGCAGGCCTTGCTGGAACTGCCTGCTGAAGTCGGCGTAGTAGGGGGTGATCGGGCGTAACCGGGCCTGCTCGAGAGCGGCGCGCAGCACGGTCAGGTACGGGTTGTCTCGCTGCACGGCCCGGTTGTCGTAGACCGCCTTCTGGGTCGCCGCGAACCCGCCGCCCTCGAAGAGCATGCGCTGGCTGGGTTCGCCGGTGAGGAACTCGATGAGCGCCTGGGCGGCCCGCGGGCGCGGGGTGTTCTTCGCGATGGCCAGGTTCTGCCCGCCCAGCACGGACGGGCCGGGTGGCAGGGCGACCTGGAACGGGACCGGCGCCGTGTGCGTGGTCGGGTCGCCGGCCGACAGGTCCCGGAAGGCGATCGGCCAGTTGCGCATGAACAGCACCCGCCCGTCGCCGAACGCCGCCCGGCTCAGCCCCTCGTCGAAATGCTGCGAGGCCGGCAGTACCATGCCGGGTCGAGTCAGTTGGGCCAGTCCCTGCTGCCAGGCCGCCCGGTCGAAGGTGACCTGGCCGGTGGTGTCGGTGACGTTGGCACCGACCGACCAGATCGCCTCCAGCCCGTTGACGGTCTGAGCGGTAGAAGATGAGCCCGGCGTCGGTGTTGAACGGCAGCCCCCCACACCCGGTCGAGCATCTCGCTACGCTGCCCGTCGGCGACCTCGGCCACCTCCTCGATCCGCGCCCGGTGTGCCGGGTGGACGGCGTTCCACAAATCGACGAGGGCCTGCCGCTGCCCACCCGGACTGTCATCACGCCCGCTCAGAATCACGATCTCACCCGGCTCCAGCGGATCACCATCGGCGGACCGGCCACCCAGCGTCACCACCCCACCCAGCGCCAACGCCGTACCGGCCACCACACCCAGGGCCACGCCGGCCCACGCCGGGCGCGGCACATGGCGGATCATGGTTCGCTCCTTTCCCAGTGCCGACGCGCTCGGGCAACCCCGCATCGGTGATGCGTCAGGAGCACGGCGCGCCCGTCGGGCGACCCGCGTACCGCACTGACGCGGGCGTCACCGCACGCCACCGGTAGCAGCATCAGGCCGAACTCGTCGGCAGCACCATGTCTGCGTGCCGGTGCGTCACGGCAGGCGCCCCGTGACGCACCGGACTACAGTCGCTGTCGCCAGATGGTTCACGCCATGGGTGAATCGATGCCTGGTCGGCCCGCCTCCGCCATCGCCGACTGCCTGTTTGACGGATGTTCATCATCCCGACGCCGGCTGGTGGTTTCCGGAAACGTTGCCTCCTTGCCGGCCGGTCCGGTTCCGCTTCGAGCGACCTGGAGTTTGGAGATAGCGTGTTTCCTTCGTCCCCCACCGATGACGCCTTCGCCGACCTCTTGACCAGTAGTTACCAACGGGTGGTCGGACGCCGGTTGCTGCCTGGGACCGTGGCTGCCGGTGACGCATCTCGATGGTTGTACGAGGAAGCATCGTTCGCTCTGCTCGCGCACGACGCCTCCCCGGATCCGGTGTTCATCTATGCCAACAGGGCGGCGCAACAATGCTTCGAGTACAGCTGGACCGAGTTCATCGGAATGCCGTCACGGCTGTCAGCGGAGCAACCGAACCGCGACGAGCGCCAGGCATTCATGAACGAAGTGCTGCGTCGAGGCTTCGTCGACCACTACCAAGGACTGCGGATAGCGCGGTCCGGTCGCCGCTTCCGGATCGAAGCGGCCACGGTGTGGAACCTCATCGACGTCCACGATGACCTCCGTGGCCAGGCCGCGCTCGTGCCGCGTTGGACCGACATCACCTAGAACACGATCTTCACGGTCCCGGCTGGACGCCTGCTTGCACCGAAGATCGCGCACAGTCAGCGCTTCGTATGGAGGCCCGAACACCTCCGGCGCGACGGCCCTCCTCCGGCGGCCCTGTCCGGAAGGGTGGAGACGACGCCTGTCAATTGTCTTCCACAGCGGTGGTCATGTCCTGCGTGCCGACTACCGCAAGCAACCGCATGGCTTCCTCGGATGGGCTGCCGTGCACGGCGGTGAAGCAGACGAGGTACTGGTCGCGCATGGGTACGACGAGGGTGTCACAGTTGAGTTCGAGCGCGCCGACCATCGGGTGTTGCATGGTCTTGCGGTGCTGGAAGCCGATCTCGACGTGGTGGTCGTCCCACAGGTCCGCGAACTCGGCGCTGTACTTGGACAGCGTCTTGACCATCGCCTGGATCTGCGGGTCGGTGGGGTACCGGCTGGCGGCGGTGCGCAGCTGACCGACTGCCAGGCGGCCGAATTCGGCTGCGCCGCTCATCCCGTAGTGCCGCGCGGCGGGGTCGGGGTGGAGGAAGTGGCGGTAGATGAGGTTGCGCCTTGCCCGTGGGACGGCGGAAAAGTCCTCGAACAGGGCGGCCGCGAGGCTGTTCCACGCGATGACGTCGTAGCGGGCGTTGACCACGAACGCCGCGATGTCGGTCATGTGCTCGAGCAGATTCAGCAGGGTGGCCGGGACATCGGACCGGGGGCCGGCCGGAAATTCGGGAGCCACACCGGCAAGGTCGAACAGGTGGCGGCGTTCGTTGGCGGTGAGGCGCAGCGCGCGGGCCAGTTCGCTCAGCACCGTCCGGGACGGGCTGGATCCGCGAGCCTGTTCCAGCCGCGCGTAGTACTCGACGGAGATGTGCGCCAGCCTGGCGACCTCCTCCCGCCGCAACCCGGGAGTACGGCGGGTGGTACCCGCTGGCACGCCTACGTCCTGCGGTCGTACCCGCTCCCGCATGCTACGGAGGAACTCACCAAGCGCGGTACGGTCCATGAATCGTAGTATCGTCCGCGCTCCGCCGACTGCCAGGTACAGAATGTACGAGGATTCGCATTGAACGCGCAGACGATCCGGTACGTAGATACAACACCCGCGTCTCATCCGGCGAGCACGCCAGCGCAAACCCGCGCAACATGGTGACATCCACAGTGGACAGTCGAGCGGCGCGCGTCACCGGGTATCAGAAGCTGGACCCGACCCGGGTACCGGGCGGCGTCCCCGCCGCCCGGTACGCATCGCAAGGTCGGGCTCGTCGAAGCCGCGAGCGGTCCGGTCAGGCGAGGCCGAGCTGTTTGGCGATGACGCCGCCCTCGGCGTAGCAGTCGAATCGCTTGATCTTGCCGTCGACGAGTTCGAACACATCGCAGCAGGGCGCGTCCATCCGCCTGCCGGTTGGCGGAACGATGCCCGAAGGCAACTCCAGCGGGCCCAGGTGCGTGCCCTGCAGGGAGAGCTGCACGATGACGATGTCGCCTGCGACGTAGAACCTGTGGAGCTCGCGGTGCATGTCCGGGAACGCCTTGGCGTAGACCTCGACCGTCCGGCCGAGCTCGTCCGGCCCACGGTAGGTGTACGGGATCGACTCGTCGGTGAAGGCGCCGTCCTTGGTGAAGAGCTCGATCCAGCCAGCGACATCCTTGTCCTCGGCGACCTGGTACGCGTGGCGGATGATCTTCTCGTTGTCGAGCATCGCGATGTCCTCGTTCGTATGGAGGTCGGGTGTGTGCATTGACTTTAACGCTCAAGTCGTTGGCAAGCAAGCGTCGGTGCTGGTGACGCTGGAAATAAGGAGTTCGCCGGAGCTACCAGAGTTCGTTCACTTGAACTGTCATGCCTCCAGTGCAAGCGCCGCCGCCGGCACTCCCGCTCAGCGGGCCGGCGAGTCGATGCGCTGCAGGATGCGCTCGGCGTCCTGCCCGAGCCGGCGAAGGCGCTCGGCGGACAGGTTGTCCACGACCAGATGCCGGACGTAGGCCACGTGACCGGGCGCCGCCGACTCCATCTTGCGCATGCCGGCCCGCAGGAGGATGGCGTCGGTGAACCGTCCGTCCGCGGGGTCCGGCTCGCGCCGGACATAGCCACGGGCCTCCAGCCGCTTGACCAGATGGGACAGCCGCGACAGCGAGGCGCTCGTCCGCTCCGCCAGTTCACTCATCCGCATGGTCCACTCGGGCGCCTCGCCCAGGATCGCCATGGTCATGTACTCGATCATGCTCAGGTCCGCGTCCCGCTGCAGTTGGCCGTCGATGGCCCACGGAAGCCGGGTGATGAGACGGGCGACCGACAGCCAGGCGGACAGCTCACTCGGGGTGAGCCACAGATCTGCGTGCTCACCGGTGGGCGCGGCCTGCCTGCCCGTGGTCATTGTGCGAGCGTAGCAGCCACCGGGCGGGTCCAGCCGCAGGCCGGGACTTTAGCGGTCAAGAGGCGAACACGTGAGGCCCCTTACCGGCAGGAGGTGTCCAGCGGCGAGGTCGGCCCAGACTTGACCGTTCAAGCTGTGGACTCTCTCCCGACCGGTGGCGGTTTCCGCGCGTCGACCACGGACGTGCCGCCCCGCCGCGCCTGTGGTGCGGGTCCGGCACGGCCCCGGCCCAGCCCGCCGTCAAGGCGGGTGGCGTGCGGGCTCAGGAAGCCGGGCCGGCAAAGTATCGCCTCCCACTGGGGATGGTGCAGCCGTCAGGACATCGACGGATGTCTCGCTGAAGACCCGCTCGGTGCAAATATCCGATCGCGTTGGGTCATGTTAGGCGGGGTTTTCCGAAATTCTTGACGTGGATGCCGCAAAGAGCGTAGAAACATGCCCGAGCTGGCAGCGCGCTCACCTCCTGGCACGAGGACCTGTCGTCCGGCTGACCGCGGAGACCCGACTACCCGGCCTGCCGCGCCCCATCTCAACGGATCCCGCGGGCCAAGCGTTCAACGCTGGAGTCGGATAGGAGCACATACATGGCAGTCACCGGGCGAACCGTCCTCGCGTCCACGCGCGCCGAAAGCGCGGGAACACGGCCCCTGCTCGCCAACCGCACCGCCATCGGCGCCCGCGACGAGCTCGGCCCCAGCAGCCTCTGACCGGGACGGAGACCTCATGCGCACACGACATCTCCTCATCGGCGCGACGGTGGTCGCGCTCGCCACGGCCGGTGCCACCCTCGGGTGGCATCCCGCGTTCAGCCAGACCACGTCGGACCGGGCCGGGCGGCCGGCCGCGCCGGCCGCGGCTCCCGTCTGGACCGGGACCTGGGCCGCGTCCGCGCAGCAGAACGGCGACACGTTCAACGGCCAGACGCTGCGGCAGGTCGTGCACACCAGCATCTCCGGTACCGCCGCGCGGGTACGGCTGTCCAACGTGTTCGGCAGCCAACCGGTGACGATCAGCAATGTCCATCTGGCCCGGCGGACGACCGGCTCGTCCGTGGACGCCGCGAGCGACCGCGTCGTGACATTCGCCGGTTCGACGTCGGTCACCATCCCGGCCGGCCAGATCCAGGCCAGCGACCCGGTGGCGTTCACCGTCGACGCACTGTCGGATGTGGCGATCAGCTTCTACCTGCCCCAGCCCACCGGCCCCGCCACCGCCCACAATCTGAGCCTGCAGGTCAACTACCTGGCCAGCGGCAACGTCGCCGGCAACGCGACGCTGTCCAACACGCAGGACAGGGGGAGCTACTACTTCCTAGCCGGCCTCGACGTGCAGAACGCCGCCGCCGAAGGCTCGGTCGTCACGCTCGGCGCCTCGATCACCGACGGCATCGACTCCCCCGGCAACGCCAACCGCCGCTGGCCGAACGACCTGGCCGTCCGGCTCAACCAGGCCGGCCGCAGCATCGGCGTACTCAACCACGGCATCAGCGGCAACGGCCTGCTCGGCGGCGCCGGACCGACGGCACCGGCCCGCTTCGACCGCGATGTGCTCTCCCAGCCCAACGTCAAGTGGGTCATCTTCTCCGACGACCCGATCAACGACCTCGGCGCCAACCCCAACGCCGGGCCGCAGATCATCACCGCCATGTCCCAGCTCATCGCCCGCGCCCACCAGGCCGGCGTCAGGTTCCTGTGTTCCACCCTCACCCCGTTCGAGGGCGCCGGCGGTTGGACCCCGACAGGTGAACAGGGCCGCGCGGCCTACAACGCGTTCGTCCGCAACCCGAGCAGCGGATGCGACGGCATCGTGGACCAGGACACCGCGACCCACGACCCGGCCCACCCGACCCGGTTCCTGCCCGGCCTGGACGCGGGCGACCACATCCACCCGAACCAGGCCGGCCTGCAGGCCATCGCGAACGCGGTGGACCTGAACCTGTTCGGCCCGGGCGTCGGGCCGCCACCGGTCATCACCCTGCGCGCACACGCCAACGGGATGCTCGTCACCGCCGAGAACGGTGGGGCGGCACCACTGATCGCCAACCGTACCGTCATCGGGTTCTGGGAGCAGTTCGACCAGATCGACCTCGGCGCCGGCCGGATCGCCCTGCGCGCCCACGCCAACAACCTCCTGGTCACCGCGTCGAGCAACGGCACCGGCCCGCTCATCGCCAGCAGCACCACAATCGGCACAGCCGAGACGTTCGACCTCATCCACAACAGCGACGGCAGCATCGGCCTTCGCGCCACGGTCAACGGCAGGTACGTCTGCGCGGAACAGGCCGGCGCCCAACCCCTGATCGCCAACCGCGACTGGGTCCAGTCCTGGGAATCATTCGATCTGATCCGGTCATGACCGGTCGACAGCACAGTCCGATGTGGACAGTTCCCGGGAGGGACACCTGATGGTAGCCAGAACGAAGATCGCGGGCGGTGCCGTGCTGGTCGTCGCCTCGGCGCTCGCGGTGGTCGCCGCCGGTCCGGCGTTGAGCGCGATCACTGCGCCGGGCGCCGGGGCCTCCTCCGGTACCGCGGCGGCCGCTGGTCCACCCGGGGCGACCACCCCGTTCGCCAGCTACGAAGCCGAAGCGGGAACCCTCGGCGGCGGCGCGGCGGTCGCCTCGTTGACCGCCGCGCCGACGACCCCGTACTCCAGCGCGACCCTGGAGGCGTCCGGCCACGCCTACGTCCACCTCGCCGGCACCGGCCAGAGCGTGGCGTGGACGAACACCACCGGCCACCCGATCACCGCCGTCAACGTCCGGGAAAGCATCCCGGACAGCCCGTCCGGCGGCGGCATCACCGCCACCATGGACCTGTACGTCGACGGCGCCTTCCGCCAGGCGCTGGCGGTCAACTCGAAGCAGACCTGGCTCTACGAGGGCAACAACCACTACAACGGCAACGACCAGAACCCGGCCGATGGCAACCCGCGTGTGTTCTTCGACGAGTCACGCACGTTCATCACCGGCGCCCCGATCGCCCCCGGCAGCACGTTCTCGCTGCGCAAGGACTCCTCCAACACCGCGGCATACTACGACATCGACGTCGTGGACGTGGAGCAGCCACCCCCGCCGCTGACCCAACCGGCCAACTCCATCTCCATCACCAGCTGCGGCGCGGTGGCCGACAACAACCCCACCAACGGGGCCGCCGACAGCCAGGCGGTGGACAGCACCGCCGCCATCCAGAACTGCATCGATCAGGCGCAGTCCCAGCAGAAGATCCTGTGGATACCGCCGGGAACCTTCTATCTGAAGGGCACCAGCGGCCTGCACGCGCGCGGCATCACGATCGCGGGCGCCGGCATGTGGTACAGCGGCATCTACCGCGCGGTCCCGCTGCCGAACAACTCCGGCCTGGGCGCCATCTTCTCGGTCACCTCGTGCACGGTCGAGAACTTCCACCTCGACGCCAACGCCACCAGCCGGGACACCTCCGGCGGCGCCGGCGGCGCGATGGACACCACCGGTACCAACTGGGTGGCCGACAGCATCTGGAGCCAGCACGTCCTGTCCGGGTTCTGGGCCTCGGGCACCGGCGGGACCGCCCGCAACAACCGGCTCACGTCCATCTGGGCCGACGGGCTCAACCTCAACAACGTGTCCCTCGACGGCACCGTCGGCAACGACCTGACCGCGACGAACAACTTCATCCGCGGTACCGGCGACGACGCGATGGCCATCAACTCGGTGGCCTTCAACGACTTCGGCAACGGGCGCATCTCCTACACCCCGATGTCCAACGTGACGCTGACCCATAACACGCTGATCGCCCCGTGGGGCGGCAAAGGCATCGGCATCTACGGCGGCAGCGGACACAACGTCACTGACAACTACATCAGCGACACGGCCCGCTACATCGGCCTGGGCGCCGGCCGCTTCGGCGTCAACGGCAGCGACCTGCTCTCCGCCACGGTGGCCAACAACGTCGTCGTACGGTCCGGCGGCAACGCGTACAGCCAGGGCCAGCCGGCGATGCAGATCGGCAACGGCGGCGACGGGCAGAACACCGGTACCGTCACCAACGTCCAGGCCACGGGGAACACCATCGTCAACGCCCTCTACGACGCGGTCGGCTTCTCCACCTCGACGAGCACCACCCTGGAGAACAACACGATCACCGCACCATGGCGCAACGGTATCGTCATCGCTCCCCCGTTCTATCCGGCGCCCACCGGCTCCGCGACGATCACCGGTAACAACGTCAGCGGGTTGGGTGCCGGTAGTGTTGCCTTCGTCAACAACTCCGGCGGTTTCACCGCCACGGTGACGGGCAACAGCTGGCAGAACCCCACTCCCGAGGCACCGTTCGGGGGTACCCCCGCCGCGGTACCCGGCACGGTCCAGGCCGAGAACTACGACACCGGCGGGCCGGGCGTCGCCTACCGCGTCACGTCCGTCAACGGTACCGGCAACAGCTACCGCACCGACGGTGTCGACCTGGAGGCGACGGCGGACACCGGCGGCGGGTCCAACCTGGGCTGGACCAGCGGCGGCCAGTGGTTCCGTTACACGGTGAACGTGGCCGCGGCCGGCACCTACCGGGTCGCGTTCCGGGTCGCCGCCCCGAGCGCGGTCACCGGCGGGTTCCACCTTGGCGACGCGTCCGGTACGAACCTCAGCGGCGCGGTCGACATCCCCGCGACCGGCGGCTGGCAGACCTGGACGACGGTCACGGCCAGCGTCACCCTGCCCGCGGGCCAGCAGGTGCTGACCGTCAGCCAGGACACCGGCGGGTGGAACCTCAACTACCTGTCGTTCACCGCCGGCAACGACATCGACCCGTCGACCTGGTATCTGGTGGTCAACCAGAACAGCGGCGCCTGCGTGGACGCCACCGCGTTCGGCACCACCAACGGCACCGCCGTCCAGCAGTGGTCCTGCGGCGGCGCGCCCAACCAGCAGTGGCAGTTCACCCCGTACAGCGACGGCTACGACAAGGTGCTGGGCCGCAACGCCGCCGCCCAGAACCAGGCCTGGGACGTGACCGGCGGCCCGTCGGCCACCGCCCCGGGCACCGGGATCCAGACCTGGTCCTTCGGCGGCGGCACCAACCAGCAGTGGCTGCCGGTCGCGGTCGGCAACGGCTACTACCGGTTCGTCGCCCGCAACAGCGGCCTGTGCCTGGAGGTCCCCGGCGGGTCGAGCGCCAACGGCGTACAACTGTCGCAGAACACCTGCACCGGCAGCACGGCACAGACCTTCCAGTTGGTCCAGCACCCGTGAGTCTGGCCGCGGTGGTGAGAGTCGCCGACCAGGACCCGGCAGCGGCTTGGTGCCGGCACCGAGCAGTCGGTACCGGGCCGCGCCCGGCGGTCGACAGCACTACCGCGGTTCGACCCCGGGATTCGGGGCGCGGGTGGCGGCCAGTGCGCGGTGCAGCACGGCAACGAGGGCGTCGCGGACCGACTCGCGGGCTCGGGCGTCGAAGGTGACCAGCGGGGTGCCGTCGTCTATCGCCAGCGCCCACCGCACGTCCTCGAGGTGGTGCGCGAGCTGGCCGTCGAACAGGTTGACCGCCACGACGAACGGCACGTTCGTCTGCTCGAAGTAGTCCACCGCGGCGTAGCAGTCGTCGATCCGCCGGGTGTCCACGATCACCAGCGCGCCCATGGCGCCCTCGGTGAGTTCGGCCCACATGAATCCAAACCGGTCCTGACCCGGCGTGCCGAACAGGTACAGCTTGATCTCGTCGTCGATGGTGATGCAGCCGAAGTCGAGAGCGACGGTGGTGGTGGTCTTCGCGGGAATGTACCCGGTACGGTCGATCTGGGCGGCAACCTCGGTCATCTCGGCCTCGGTGGTGAGTACCGGGATCTCCGAGATCGCGCCGACCGCGGTGGTCTTCCCGACGCCGAACCCGCCGGCTATGACGATCTTCACGGGCATCGGTGGGCGGCGGGCCGCGACCAGGCCGGCGCCGCTAGCGGATGGCTTGGAGTCCACGGATCACCCTTTCGATAATCGCGGCGTCGCGGTGGATACCGGACACGGGCCGGCGCGCGGCAAGGTGGTTCATCGCCACGAGATCCCCGACGAGTACCCGGGCCACGCCGAGGTGTAGGCCGAGCACGGCGGCCACCTCGGCGACCGAGATCGGTTGGCGGCAGCGGGCAAGGATGGCGTGGTGCTCGTAGACGTGCTGCGGCAATGCCGCCTCCCCGGCGGGCGTGATCATCACCTGCGCCTCCAACTCGATGTCCGCGTCACTGGACCAGGCCCGCCCACCGGTGAGCAGGTACGGCCGCACCGGCGAGGCGCCCGGATCGGGCCCGGGCACCGGCGGCCGGCCGGCCGGCTCGTCGCCGGGGCGGGCCAGGTAGGGCCTCACCACGGGCCGTGGGCCGTCGTCCGGCGCGTGGGCGGACACCTCAGCTGCCGACCGTCGTCTTGAGTTCGTCGATCAGGGTCGGAGTGAGCACGCTGCCGGCCCGGTTGGCGAACATCGCCATCTCATACGCGAGGGCACCGAGGTTGGCCGACTTGGCGGCCAGCACCCCCAGCGCGGAGCCGACGCTGATCGCGCAGACCAGAATAAAGCCCCGCTCAAGGTCGACAACGACTTTGATCGGCGCGCCGAGGTCGTAGACCCGGGCGGCGCCGCCGGCCAGGCTGACGATCGCGGAGGTGATCGCCGCCAGCCGATCGGCATCGGCCCGGTCCATGGCATTGGACATGGCGATGAGCAGGCCGTCGGAAGAGACTGCGATCGCGTCGAGCACCCCCGGCGCGTCCTTGGCGAACTCGGTGAGCAACCAGTTGAACTGCCGCGCCTCGGGGCTTAGCTGCTGCATGGGTAGGGTCATCGGGCGCCTCTCAGGGCCGGTGGGTCGATGGTGGTCGGGGCGTCGTGCACGCCCCTGGAGAAGCCGTCGAGGAAACCGGCTACCTGGTCGCGTTCGGCTGCCGGATCCCGCACCGACTGCACGGCCGGCCCGGCGGCCCTGCCGTCCGTCCGGCCGGTCGCGCCGGCGGCTCGGGCACCCGCGCGTGCGGCGGCGGTGATGTGGGCGCCGGGGGTACGGCGGGGTAGCCCGCCGCGCTGCGGCGCGGGTCCCCCCGGGCCTGGCGGACCTTGCGCCACCAACCGATCCGCGTGGGCAAGCCCGTCCATCTGGGCCTGCTCAGCCACCGCGTCCCGTACCGCCGGCGGGTCCGCTGGTGACGGGCCTGCCGGCTCCCCGCCGCCGAGCAGGGCGGCGCCGTGCTGGCCAGGTACCCGGCGATGCAGGCCACCGCGGCGGGTGGCCTCGGGTCCGGGGCGGTCGGGCCGGGGCGCGACGGGGGGTGGCGTGGCAACCGGGGCCAGGGCCTCGATACGCGCCGCGGCGACGGTCGGGGCGTTCCAGGCCGGTGTGGCGGGAAGCGCCGGCTGGTTCGGAAACCAGCTGAAGTGCGGGTTGTCGGCGGCTGCGAAAATCGACGGTACCCCCGCTGTCGTCCGGCCCGCCGACGCGCCGTTGCCGGCGCTGTCGGCGGCCGCGGCCGCCGACAGCGCCGAGGGCGACGCGGACGGCCGCCCGACCGGTGCAGCGGCGATCGGCGGCCCTGCCGCGGCCGCCTCGATCCTGGGCGGCGCCGCCGATGCGTACAGCCGAGGTGGGATCTCCACGACGGCCGTTACCCCGTGTCCCGGTGTGGGCGTCAGCTCGACGGCCAGGCCGTGCCGGCGGGCCAGGCGGCCGACCACGAAAAGGCCCAGCACCGAGGTCGGGGCCAGGTCGAGTCGCTGCCGCTGGCGCAGACGTTGGTTCTCCTCGGCCAACCTCCCGGCTGGCATGCCGATGCCGTGGTCGACCACGACCACCCGGCAGGCCGGGTCGAGTACCGCGCCGACCTCGACCACCGCGTCCGGCGGGGACGCAACCGTGGCGTTCTCCAGCAGCTCGGCCAGCAACAGCCGCAGGTCGTCGGCGAGTTCGACGCTGACGGTGGCGTCGCATACCGGGCCGAGCCGGATTCTGCGGAAGCCTTCCACCTCGGCCATGGCCGCGCGAATGGCGTCCAGCAGCGGCATCGGTGCGGCCACCAGGTTGTGCTGGACACCGGAGACGACCAGTAGCGAGTCGGCTCTGCGACGCAGCCGGGTGCTGAGGTGGTCCAGCCGGTACAGCCGCTCCAGCCGGGCGCTGTCGCGTTCGTCGCGCTCCATCTGGTCGATCACCGTCAGCTGGCGGGTGACCAGCCCCTGGGTGCGCCGGGCGATGGTGGCGAACATGACCGACACGTTGTGCCGGGTCACCACCTGCCGCTCCAGCAGCAGGGCGGCGGTGGCCTGGACCCGGTTGAACGCGGCCGCCAGCTCCCCGACCTCGTCCTGTCCGTGTACGTTGACCGCGGCCAACCGGGGTGGCGCCTGTTCGTCCTCGTCACTGTCAGCCACCCGGACCAGCTCGTTGCTGGTGAGATCGGCGACAGCGACGGCTGCCCGGGTCAGCCGGCGCAGCGGCGCGGCGATGGAGCGGCTGACCCGCACACCGAGGATCACGACGAGCGTGAGGACCAGCACCGCGGCGGTACCGGCGGATCCGGCCAGCAGCTGGCTGTCGGCCGCCCGCCGGTCGGCGTTGCGGGCCGCGTTGGCGGCGATGCTGTCCTCGACAAACTGGCGCAGGGCCGCATACGACTGTGCCGCCTCCACGGCGACGGCGACCGAGGTGGCCGGCCCGGACGGGGACAGCTGCATGGCGAGATCGGCGATGCGTTGGCCGGCCGCTCCCTTGTCCACCTGCTCCACCTGCGCGACCTGATCGGGCGTGGCAAGGGCGCGGAAGCGCAGGGTCTCCAGCAGCAGGCTGGTCTGCGCGGAGTTGAGCAGCGGGCCGCCCGGTGCCGGCTGTGCGGCGGCCACCACGAGCGCCGCTCCTACGCTGCTTGCCTGTTCGTTGGCGCGAAGCAACGCATCGATCGCCTCGAGCTGGCGCAGGCCGGCGGCGTCGACGTCGCCGCGGCCGAGCAGTCCGGTGCCGTCGAGCAGCGCTTCGATGACCGCCTGGTAGTTGGCGTACACCGCGGCCGGATCGACGGCGCGGCCCAGTACCGCGGTGCGCACCGGATCCAGTCCGGCAAGCTGGGCGAGCGCCTGGCCCAGGCGACCCGCGCCCGGTACCTGGGTCGCGTCGTGGGCCACGGTCCGCTGCTGGTCGACCAGGGCGGACCGGTCGAAGCTCGGCAGCGTCAGGTAGGCCACCGACAGCAGCCGTTCCCGCTGCACCTGCTGGATAAGCTCGCCGACCTGCCGCGCCTGCCGGGCCGCCTGCGCGGTGCTACCCGCGGCTCTGGCCTGGTCGACCAGCCCGACGGTGATCGGCACCGCGGTGAACACCACCGCGGTGAACGGCAAGAGCAGCAGCATGCTCAGCTTCTGCCGGACCCCCAGCCTAGACAGCATCGTCGTCGTCCTGGTCCCGCGGGCGGGCCCGCACCCCTCGGCCGACGTGCACGAGCGCTTCGGTGCGCAGCAGCTCGCGGGCGTCGAGGGTATCCACCGGCTCAGCCTCGGCCTCGGCCGGCTCGGCGCCGAACTCGTCGGGCTCGACCTCCAGGTCCGCCGCGGTAGCTCGCCCACCCCGGCCCGGTACCAGCAGCCAGAACAGCACGAACGCCGCGACCAGCGCCGCCACCACGCCGGCGCCGACGAGCCTCTGATGCCGCACCAACGCCACCTGCCGGCCGGCCAGCAGCCGATCAAGCTGGCCAAGGACGGCCGAGGACAGAGCCAGCCCGGTCGACAGCACCTGCCCGGCGGCGCGGACCACCGCGGCCGGGTTGTACGGTGCACTGAGCTGCTGCACCAGGCTGGGCGGCACAAACGCATCCACGGCCGTCTGGAAGGCGTCCTGCTGGGCGGTCAGCGCCACCCCAACCCCCGGGTCCGCGCTGGCCTTGACACTCTTGGACAGGCCGCTGGCGATCTGGGTGGACAGCAGCGCCACCTGGTAGCGGGCCACCGCCAGCGCGGCAGCGTCCTCCCCTTGCGGCGCGTGGCCACCAGCGAGGGTCAACAGGTCGGCCGCCCGGCCGGCGGAGATGATCGCCTGCGGCAGCCCCAGCAGCGCCGCATCCATCAGGTAGTACGTGTCCAGCGCCGGGTCGAGAATCAGGTTCGACGCATCGGTGACCTGTTCCTCCAGCGCATTCGCCAGGACGACGACCTCACCGAAGTTCTGGTACGCGGCACGCCCGCCGCCCGGGGAGCCGAGCAGCGCGGTGACGCGGTCGCGCAGATCCGCCCACCGCCCGCCGGTCTGCAGCCGCCCGCTCAGCTCACGGTCGACCACGTCGACCTCAGCCAGCCGCGCCTGGACCGTAGCCACGTCGAGGACGCCACCACGCACCGCGGCCGACTGCGCCACGCTCAGCGCCTCAACAAGCCCGGACAATGGCTGCAGGTACCGCACCCCCGACCGCTCCTGATCGACGAACGTGCGGTCCGCGCCAACGTCGTTCCAGGACGTCACAACAACCACACCCAGCATCCCCGCGGCGACCCCGGCTATCAGGACCGACAGGCAGATCCGCAGCATGCCCGGTCGGCGGGCACCACCCGCGCTCACCGGGGGCCTGCCGGTACGACGTGTGGGGGCTGCGGTGTCGCGGCATGCTGCGGTACCGGTACCGGTGCCGGCGGCTCGGGCCCGATCAGCTCGTACGCGGCCTCGCCATGGATGGACAGGTCCAGGCCCGCGGCCTCCTCCCGCCGGCTGACCCGGTTGCCTATCAACCGGTTCAGCACACCGCCGATCACCAGGGTGGCGACCAGCGAGTAGCCGGTCACCGCGCCGGCGGTCACCACCTGCCGGCTCAGCAGGTGGTACCCGCCGGCGTAGAACAGCCCGTCAGCGCCCGCCGCGTTGACCGCCTTGGTCGCGAACAGCCCGACGCACACCGCACCGGCCACCCCTCCCACCAGGTGCACGGCCGCGACATCGAGCGAATCGTCCACTCCGAACCAGGTCTTGAGGCCCACCGCCAGATGGCACAACACCCCGGCGATGACGCCGATGGCCAGCGCGCCCAGCGGCGCGACATACCCCGCCGCCGGGGTGATCGCCACCAGCCCGGCCACCGCACCCGACGCCGCCCCCAGCGTGGTGGCCTTGCCGTACCGGATGCGTTCGGCCGCCGTCCAGGCCAGCAGCGCGGTCGAGGCGGCCACCACCGTGTTGATCGACGCGGTACCGGCCAATTCGTTCGCTCCGTAGGCCGAGCCGCCGTTGAAGCCCAGCCACCCGACCCACAACATCGCCAGCCCGATCATCACCATCGGCAGGTTGTGCGGCCGTCCGGTGCGCTCCGGCCAGCCGCGCCGCCGGCCGAGCAGGATCGCCATCGCCAAGGCCGCCGCTCCCGCGTTGGCGTGTACCACCGTGCCGCCGGCGAAGTCCAACGCACCCCACCGCGCCGCCCACCCCTGCGCCGCGAACACCCAGTGCGCCACGGGGGCGTACACCAGCAGCGACCACAGCAGGATGAACACGCTGAACGACCCGAACCGCCACCGGTCCACCGTCGCCCCGGTGATCAGGGCCGGCGTGACGATCGCGAACATCATCTGGAACAGCGCAAAGACCATCAGCGGGATACCCGGTACCGACGCCACCTTGCCGGCCGGATGCACCAGCCCGAACCAGCGCAGATCCCCGATCAGCCCGTTACCCGGCGCAAAGGCCAACGTGAACCCGGCGACTACCCAGGTCACCGCACCGATGGCCAAGGTGGTGAAGTTCTGCATGATGACACCGAGTACGTTGGTACGCCGCACCATCCCGCCGTAGAAGAACGCCACTCCAGGCGTCATCAGCATGACCAGTGCCGCACTGGCGAGTACCCATGCGGTACCGCCGGCATCCACGTTGCCCACCTGTGGCCCCCTCCAGCCGCCCGCCGTTGCGCGTTGTCGGTGACGCCGTCTGTGTCGTCCGCGCAGACGTGCGTGACGTGAGCAACGTTTCGACATGCCGTGGAGTTCGACACCTTCCGATATTGAGGCGGAACGGTTGAGCGAACCTCATCCGAGTTGGTGATCCCGGCCAGGTCAGGCCGCAGGCCCCGGGGCCGCCGGGGCGGTAGACAGACATGCCGCACCGAGGAGTGGAGCCTCGACCAGGTGACGTGCGGGTTCGAGGGCGATGGGGGCGGTTCGGGCGGGATCGGCGTCGGCGAGTCCGGCCCGCAGCGGTTCGGCCACGACATCCCAGGACGCCGCGATGGATCCGCCCACCACGAGAACCGTCGCTTCGAACGCCACCAGCAACGGAGCGAGTACCCCGCCCAGAACACCGAACGTTCGGGTGAGGACGTCGGCCGCGGCGGACTCGCCCTGCCGTGCGCGCTGCGCGATCCCCTGGACATCCAGCGCCGGCGGTTGGCCCGTGGCCCGCGCATAGGCCCGCCGGATCGCGCGCCGGGACACCGTCTCCTCCAGCGGCGCCCCGGCATAACGCAGCAGGTCGACCCGTCCCTCGGGGGGAACCCCGGGCCCGTGCCACAGCAGGTGGCCATCGCGCAGGAATCCGGAGCCGACACCGGTTCCCAGGGTGATCCCGACGGCGCAGCGGTGTCCGCGCGCCGCGCCGGCCCACCATTCGCCGACGACGAACGCGTCGGCATCGTTGTGAAAGCTGATGCTCGCGGCGCCGGGCAGAAGCGGCGTCAGCGCGGCGCGCAGATCGAAACCGCGCAGCGCGTCGAACTTGCCGACCCCTTCGTAGCGTCCGATGCCGAGTTCGTAGTCGAACGGCCCGGGCAGGGCGATGGCCCACCGCCGGCCGGGTCGGGTGGGAAGGTACGAGACACAACGGATAAGGGCTGACACGATGTCATCGGCACTACCGTGGGCGTCCAACGGCTCACGAAACAACTGGCCGGGCAGGATGCTGCGGGTCTCGACCTGCACGTTGGCCGCGGTCACATGTGAGCCGCCGATGTCCATGACCGACACGACGTTCGCGCCACCTGCGTTCATGCCACCATGGCCTTGACGTAGCGGACCCGGTCCGGTCCCATTGCTCGCACCAGGTAGGCGCCGACCGCGGCGGGCACGGTCAGGGTCTCCGCGTAGGCCAGGACGCACTGGTGCCCGCTCGCGGTTTCCAGCCGGATGCCCTCGCCCTCCACGACGTTGAGGACGTGGAACCGGTCGTCCGTGGTGTCGTCCATGGCGGCGTCGGCCGCCAGGTCGACGCGGCGTACCTCGAAGAACATCTCCGGGAGCCGGCCGAGGACCTCCTCGCGCCAGCGCGCACCCGAGCGCACGGTACGCGGTTGCGGGACCAGGTCGCGTGCCACGGCATCTCCCGACCGGGTGGCGTCGAGGTTGTCGAATGCGTGCCCGACGTGGACCGGCCGCTGCCTACCCTCACGGTCCCTGCGCAGCCAGTCATAGAACCGCAGGCTGTACAGGTACGGCGTGGCGCTGATCTCGAGGACGACGTTGCCCGCGCCGCTGCCGTGCGGGGTACCGGCCGGGATCAGGAAGAGCTGGTGCGCTTCGGCGGGGAAGGTCTGGACGTAGCGTTCGACGTCGAACGGTACGCCGTCCTGGACCGCGCGGTCGGCCTCGCGCCGGAACGCCTCCAGGTCGGCGTCTTGGCGCAGGCCCAGGAACACGCGGCAGCCGGCTCCGCCGACCATCATGTAGTAGGTCTCGTGCTGGGTGTAGGGCCAGCCGAAGACCCGGTGCATGTAGTCCTGTCGCGGGTGGCAGTGCACGGACAGGTTTCCGCCGCCGGCAGTGTCCAGGTAGTCGAACCGGATCGGGAACGAGATGCCGAACTTTGCGTACACGCTCTTGCCGAGTACCTCCTCGGGGTGCAGAGCGACCAGCGCCTCGAGTGGGACTTCCACCCGGGCGCCGTCCGGGCCGCCGATGAGGATGCCGCTCTCCGGCGCGATGAGCTCGTACCCCACCGCGGTGTTGGGTGCCTGCGGGTTGACGCCGAGGCGCCGCTGGGCCCAGTGCCCTCCCCATGACGTGGTGTTGAACGTGGGCCGGGTCCGAAACGGCCGGGCCGCCAGGTCGGCCAGGGCCGCGCGCAGTGCCGGCCCGTCCAGCCAGGCCGGAGCCTGGGGGTTCTGGGTGTCCAGCCACAGGCCGATGTCGGTCAGTACGGCGTCGCGATGCCGGTCCAGCACCGGCCAGTCGATGTAGAACAGCCGGCGGGTCGTCCCGGGACCGGTACCCGCAGGCTGCCCGAGATTTCGGCCGGCCCCGGCGGTCATCCCGACCTCGGCGTACCGCTTGGGCAGGTCCGCGTACCACAGGTGGTCGTGGGCGACGAGAGCCGCGCCGGGTCCGAAGACGACCGTCACGGTGTCGGGCGCGGTCTCGGCTTCGGGTATTGCGGCGAAGAAGCCGTCCAGACCCTCCTGCGACAGCGGGGCGAAGTCGGGGTCGTCGGGCAGCACCCCGGACGCGGTGAGCGCGAGGATGTCCGGCCACGGGGCGAAGTGCTCACGCATGTCGATCTGTTTGGCGGTCAGTTCCCGGGCGGCCAGCGCGTGGCAGATCCCGGCGCCGACCGCGTCCCAGTCGACGGCGGCGGCCCCGTCGACGGCGAGAACCTGCCCCGGCGGGAGGCCGGCGAGCGCCGGACGGTACCCGGTGCCGACCGCTGCCGTGACGGCGTGACAGGGTTCGGCCTCGTAGCGGATCATCCGATGGTCAGTCCAACAGAGCCGCTGGTGATGGTGTAGCCGTGACCGTTGAACGACACCCCCGAGAGGGTCCCGTTGATGCCCCGCGCGATGCCGGCGTCCTTCAGCCCGGTCCGCTGGCCGTCGGGGGCGTATCCGAACACGTCGGTGATGATGACTCCGGCGAACGCCCCGCCCTCTGTGCCGTTGTACACCTGGGGGTCGTCGTTGGCGATGAGCCCGACGTCGGGCACCGGGGCGCTCGGACCGGACACCGGTGGGTACCACAGCCTCAACGCGGGATCGGCGCGGGCGGTGAAGGTGTTGCCTGCGGAGAAGATCCCGGAGATCTCGGTGGCCGACAGCGCCCTGCTGTAGACCTGCGCACCGGCGATCGTGCCGTGGAACTGCCGCGTGGGCGAGCACGTTGGGCAGCAGGTTGTTCGCGGACGTACGCAGGGAGCTGGCCTGGCCGGCGTTGTTGGACCGGGCCTGCAGGTCGGCGACCTGACGCATCAGCCAGACGTTGCCGGGGTTGAGCGACGCGACCTGGTTGGTGTACCGCGGCAGGACCTCCAGCAGGTTGATCGGGGCGCCGTAGTCGGCCAGCTGCTGACCGCCGGGGACGAACTTCTGCCAGTACGTGGCGGCGGCGGTGAGCAGTTGCAGCACGGAGGTGCCCCGCACGGTCGAGCTCAGGTAGGTCCAGTCCCCGGTGAGCTTGACGTAGTTGAGCGCTGTCGTGGTGACGGTCAGGTCGTTGGCGCTGTAGAAGTTGCCGACCCGGTTTCCGGTGAGGGCGTCGATGCCGTAGCAGGTGTGGATGTCCAGGGTCAGGAAGTAGGAGGTCAGGGCCTTGAGCATCTGCGGATCCAGCAGCGCCAGCAGGGCAGAGCAGTAGGACGTGTCCCAGAAGAACATGGTGGTCCCGCCGAACTCATTGGCCCCGGTGGTGTAGATCCGATCGAAGCCGGATAACCCGCCGGAGGGGCGGCCGAGGAAGCCGTTGAACGCGGGGCCGAGGTTGGTGCGTTCGCAGGCCAGCACCGACAGGACGCTCATGTAGTAGAGCCGGTCGATGGCCGGGTGGTCGGTCGCGATCACCGGTAGGTACCCGGAGTAGTGGGTGTTGCCGGGGGTGAAGGCGTCGTTCCAGCGGTTCGCCCAGCCGGTCTCGGCGGCGGTGAAGACGTTCGAGAAGGAGCTGATCGACGAGTTGGCCGCGGACAGAGCGGCGGTGGCGTCCGAGCGGTTGGTCAGCGGTCTGCCGGTGGAGGTGTCGCCGATTGCGATGACAATGTTGATCGTGGCGGTCGCGCCGGCGGCCACCGTCAGCGTCCAGCCGGCGGTACCGCCGACGCCGTTGACCGACAGGCTCTGCGGCGACGGGGACAGGGCGAACGCCGTGACGGCCGGTCCGGTGTTGTCCGACACGAGCAGGTTCTGGTTCGGTGCCGTACCGGTGAGCTGGGCGGTGAAGTTCTGGTCGGAGGGTCGTGGGATCTGCCAGTTCCACCCGCTGGTGTATTTGCGGATCAGGGGGTTGAGGGCGACGGAGACGTTGGTCGACACCTGGGCGGTCGTCGGGTTGGTGACTTTGACGGTGAGTAGCACCTGGTTGGCTTCGAAGGCCATCCGGGTCCCGGATTGCACGCGCAGACCGGACGCCGTCTCGGCGAGCCGGTGGATCTGATAGGGGTACCAGCGTACGTACTGCGACGTCAGGACCGCCCCGTCGAAGGTCATGTCGCACGCCGAGCCGGCTTGCGAGTAGGGGGCCATGGTCAGGCGTTGGAAGCCGGCGATGTTGCCGCCGGCTTGCAGCCCGCCCCAGAAGTTGCTGATCTCGGGTTGGTGCACGATCCCGCCGACCGGCTGCCAGTCGCCGGCCATCGCGTCCAGGCCCGGCGGCGACCAGGCCGGTCCGGCGGCGCGGGCGGTTGGCGCGAGTTCCAACGCCAGGTCGGCCGCGGCAACGGCAAGCGCGGTCAGCGCGCCGCCCTGCAGAAGCCTTCGGCGACTCAGTTCAGGCATCAGTGTTGGTCCTCATCTCGAAGGGAAGACCCGCATCCCGGCCACCGCAACAGGGTTGGTCCGGACGGCGGGAAGGATGACGCGCGACGGCCCCGCGGCGTCGTGGCGCACGCATTGGTAGGCGATGGTCGACGATTCAGGACGGCCGGGGTTGCGGTCCCAGCGGGGGAAGCAGCTCGAGGCGATCTGCAGGCGGACGCGGTGGCCGGGCAGGAACACATGCGCCGTGGACCACAGGTCGATGACGTGTTCTGCGGCCGGCTCGTGCCCGGAGGGCGCGAAAGCACGGTGGCATGCCTGGGTGCGCAGGATGCCGTCGGTGATGTTTCGGGACACCCCGTCGGGGTCGACGTCGCAGAGTCTGGCCACCCAGTCGGTGCTGAGTGCGGTGGATTCAGCGAAGAGGTGGACCGTGACGCGGCCGATGACTTCCAGCGGGGCGCGCAGCGGAGCACTGGTGTAGACAAGGACGTCGTCACGTTCCTCGACCTCGCGCTGATCGCACGGCCCGGCGGGGAACTCGGGCGGCAACAGCAGCGCACCGCCGCATGTGGGTACCGGGTCGCTCGGGTCGTGCCGGAATGTGTCCGGTGGCGTGCCCGGCCCGGGTGGGTCGAGCGAGAGTCCGCCGTGGGCGTGCAGATACCAGGCGAGGTCGACCGACTCGGGCGGCCACGCTGGGAAGCGGCGCCACTCGTTGGTACCCATGACGAACACCAGGACCGTCGGTTCAGGTGGGGGCGCGGCGGGTTCCGGCTTGAGATGGCGGTCGAGCCAGTCCAGCTCGTACGCGTGCAGTGAACGGCCGGCAGCCAGTGTCGCTTCATCGGCGGTGGTACCGAAGTCGCTCTCACCGACCCGGCTGGTCTGGTTGTCGTGCGACCACGGCCCTACGATCAGCGCCGCGGGTGCCCCGCCATCGCGTGCCCGGACGTGGTTGTCGATGCTTCCCTGGAGGAATGCGTCGAACCAGCCGGCGACGGTCAACGTCGGGATGCCCGCGGTGGTGGTTGGGCGCCGGCCGGCCATCGGCGTGGGCAGGCCCAGACGGCGAATCGTCGGGCCTGGGTCGGCGGGCAGCTGCCAGTACGTGTGTCTGACCAGGCCGTCGAGTGCGCTGTTCAGCTCGGCGAGCCGCCGGTGTCGTTCGGTGGGACGGTCGGCGTACCGGCGCTCCAATACGTTGACACCCAGCGTCAAAGTCCAGTGTGTCACCAGCCCCAGTTCGTATGCCGCGCCGCGGGCGATCAGGCCGTCATTCGGATCCGACCAGGTGAACCCGGGCACCGCGGCGCACAGCTGGGCCGGTGCCGCCCGGATGGCCGCCAATTGGGCGTGGCCCAGGTAGCTGGGTCCGTACATGCCCACGTGCCCGTCGGCTCCGGGCAGGTTGGCCGCCCAGCCGATGGTGTCGTATCCGTCCGTGCCCTCGTTGACGAGCGGCGCCCACTGTCCCTGGGATCGGAACCGACCGCGGCAGTCCTGGACGATGACCAGGTAGCCGCGGCGGGCGGCGCCGAAGGGATCGAGGCGGGCGAGCACGCCGGGATCCTGCTTGCCGTACGGCGTGCGGGCCAGCAGCACCGGCCACGGGCCAGGACCGGTCGGCCGGAAGGCGTCGGCGCGCAGGACGGTGCCGTCGCGCATCGTCGCTTGCAGATCGAATTGGGTCTCGATCCCGCCCGCAGCCCGATCCGCCACGGCACCTCCTCCCCGTCGTCTGGGCGGCGGCCCGGTCAGCCGATGGTCAGATCGTCGAGGTAGCCGCGGTACCCTCCGGTGGAGTTCGGGTGGTCGTAGCCGACCAGGATCCGGCTGACCTGTTTGTTGGCGTTGCTGGTGGCCAGATTGACGGTGACGTGGTTCCAGGCATCGAGCGTCAGGCGCCCGCACTGGAAGGCGGGGTGCAGGCGGTTGCCGTTCTGGTCCACGGCGCCGGAGTCTCTCAGGGTGCTGCCGTCGGTGAAGATCATGTCTATCGCGACGCACGTGCTGTTGTTCGATCCGGCAGGGACCCAGGTGCTGGTGGCGTTGCTTTGCGGATAGATCCAGTAGCTGAGGGTTTTGCTGGTTCCGATCGTCAGCGGGCCGCCGCTGAGGTCATAGAACTTCAGGTAGGCGTACACCGTGCCGCCGCCCTGGCCGGAGCCGGAATACATCAGGGCACCGCTGCCGGTGTGTGCCGTCTCCCCGCTGCGGATCCCTGACTCGGGGGCGGTCAGCCCGCAACAGATCCCGGTGACGTTGGCCAGGCCACCACCGGTGGTGTCCACGGTGTTCGTCCACGTCAACGGTGGGTTGCTCGACTCGAAGCCGGAGCTGAAACTGCTGCTGGTCCCGGACTGCAGCGGCTGGGCCAGTTGGCTCTGGATCGTCGACAGCGGCGTCCCGGCCGGCGCCAGGTGAAGGGTTTCGTTGGCCGAGGTGGCGAGAGTGATCCTCGATCCGGACACGGTCCCGGTGTCGGTGCCGTTGCGGTACACCTCGACACTGCCCGACCAGGGATTGGTGAAGGTGAAATCACCGCCGCGTTGACTGACCACCCGGATATACTGCACCGCGTTGCCAGACCTGCTGCTGGAAATCAGGAAGTCGCCGTAGGCGAGCAGGTCGCCAAACTTGGCGTTCGTGTTGGCCGGCCAGTCCGGGAAGACCTTGATGTCGTTCTGGAACGACTGCAGCAGCATCTCGTCAAGGCCCGAGGTGGTGACGTTGAGGTTCTCGATGCCGCCGCCGTTGTGGTGGATGGCCATGTTGTTGTAGCTCTGGTTCGTGGCCTCGTCGTGCAGGTTGGTCAGGATGGTGTTGGGGTTGTAGCCCACCCGGGCCGCGGCGGCGTAGAAAGTGGCCGGTGCGTTGCCGCCGTGCCAGGCGTTGGTCAGCGCGCCGACGGTGTTGCGTGCGGTCTGCTGCAGCGTTGCGTCGCTGTCCAGGCCGACCAGGCTGCCGGGGTAGATGGCCTGCGCGTCGATGTCGTTGCCGTCGTTGATGAAGTCGCTGCCGACCTCGGTTTCGCGCAGGATGGTCTGGCCGCTTAGCACCATCGTCGGCAGGGCACTGAGGTGGGAGAGGATGTTCTGCCACGTGGCGCGGGTAGCCGAGTCCTGGTTCAGCGCGGTGCTCATGTCGACCAGACCCTGCAACAGCAGGTGGACCAGTCCGAGCGACATGCCGCTGTTGGTCTGCGGGTAGCTCTGGTCCTCGTGCGGGGCGTCGTTGGTGATGACGTACCGGTTGTTGGCGGCATCGAAGGTCAGGTAGTTCTGCCAGAACAGGCCGACCTGCTTGAGCCACGGGTAGACGGTGTTCGCGTACGACGTGTCGCGGGTGTACTCGAAACGCATCACCATGTCGCTGGCGAGGTTGGCCGCATTGGACTTCTGGTTGTGCAGGTTCATGTCCGCGCTGGTGCCCTTCGGCGAGATACCCACCGGGTAGAGCACGCCGGTGAACCCGTTGCGCGAGGCCAGCGACTGGCCCGCCGACTGCCAATCCAGGACCGGCTGGTCGTAGGCGGCCATCTGGGCGATGTGGTTGGTGGACAGCGCCGCGTAGAACGGGGCCTCGTAGTTGTAGTTGGTGTGGAAGTCGCCGTTCCAGTTCATGGCTCCGGTGATCCAGTTGCCCCACAGACCGGGCGCGGTCTTGCCGGACCGCGAGACGGCACCGAGCAGGTACAGCGAGCCGTACCAGTTCTTCTCCACGGCCTTGTCCGGGATCTCCACGTAGGACTGCGACCAGTAGCTCTGCCACCAGGAACGGTGCGCGGCCTTGTGGTTGTCCACGTCCTGCTGGACGAGGTTGGCGACCAGCGAGTCGGCGCTGGCCTGCCAGGACGAGGTGTCGATACTGGAGACGATTCCGGCCACCAGGGTGGACGTGGTACCCGGCTGCATGGTCAGGGTGATCCGGTTGCCGGAGATCGACTGGGTCTGGCCGATGGTTCGGGCCGCGATCCGGGCGTGCGGGTCACTACCGGTACCGGTGTCCGCGGCCACGTCGGCGTCAAGGTCGTTGCCCGTGGTGGACACGCCCGGCGTACCGCCCGAGCCGTTCTGCAGTGTGATGCCGACACTCTGCGCGCCGCCGCCGGTCAGCGTGAACGAGGTGACGAACAGGCCCCCGTTCGCGTCCACCCAACTGGTCGTGCTCAGCGTCTGGCCGCCGAGGGTGTAGCTGCCGCGCACCTCGGCGTGGGCGAGGTCCTGGACAACCTGGTACGACGAGCCGGTCAGCCCGGAGGCGTTGATCACGATCCGGCCGAGCGGCCGGATCGCGTGGCTGGAGCCGGAGAAGAAGTCGTTCTTCCCGAGGTACATGGTCTGGTTCGCGATCGACCCGCCGACCGCGACGCCGATGTCGCCGTTGCCCAGCAACGGCGCGTCGACCGTCTCGCCGTTGGCCAGGGTGGTGGGCGGGCTGGTCCAGACGCCGGTGTACTGCTGGACGATGCGCCAGGCCTGGTTGGCGGTGACCGAGTCGGCCAGCGCGGGATGGGACAGCTGCGCGGTCACCATGGTGCAGGCGAGCGCCGCGACGGCGGCGACGCCCACGGCCCGCCTGGGCCACACCTTGAGCTTCATGAATCGGACCTCTCAGCGGGAAGCACCGGGACGATGGCGGAGGGTGAGCTCGTCGATGCCCGGCAGGACGTCAGGTTGTCGGTGAAGCCGGCGGCTCGTGGCGCCTATGGCATCTCGATGGTGCCCACGCCGGCTCCTCCGGTAGATCACGCGCGACGATGCAACGGACGGCAGGTGCCACCGGTTCACGCTTACGGCTCAGGTTTCCGCGGCGACGACGGCCGTCGGTGCCGAAGCGATGAAGCCGGCCGGCTTCCGAACGTGCTGGATTGAGGGACACCAATCAGACCCCACAAGCGGTGGCGGAACTCGGCGGGTGGGGCGCCCGCGGCGAGATAACGTTATCAGAGCGTGCCCCGCCTGCCGCGGTCTGTCAAGAGCTCGTCACGGCCGGGTAACCGCCAGCGCGGTCGAGGCCGGCCGCTCCCCGGAGCCGCGGACCTTCAAGGCAACCGGAACGACCACCATCTGCACCGCCCGGGACGGGTCGGCGATGCGGGCGCGCAGCAGCTCCACGGCCGTTTGGCCGATCGTGGCGGTGTCCTGAGCGACCACGGTGAGCGCGGGCTGTACCAGATCCGCGAGCGGAACCTCGTCGAAGCCGACGATCGCCAGCCGCGAGGCGGCCTGCGGCCCCAACCGGCGCAGGACCGCGATCGTGGTGTCCAGGTTGCCGGTGACCAGGGCCGTGGCCGGATCCGTGCCGTGCAGTGCCGTGTCCAGGGCCGCGGCCACCCGCTCGGTGGTGATGTCGCCGGGGTGCACCAGGCCCTCGACCGGCTGCCCATGGGCCACCAGCGCGGCGCGGAAGGCCGCGGCGCGCTCCCGTCCGGAGAAGACCCGCTCGCTGTCGCCGACGTACGCGATGCGGCGGTGCCCGTGCTGGTGCAGGTGGTGGAACGCCATGCCGATACCGGAGGCGTTGTCGGACATGACGCAGTCCACCGAGATCCCGCTCATCGGCCGGTCCATGGCCACCACCGGCATACCCGCCTCCAGCTCCGGCTCCAGGTAGCCGTGACTGTTGCCGAACGGCTCGACGATGATGCCGTCCAGGCGCTGGCGGCACATGGAGACCAGGATGTCGCGCTCCCTGGACTCGTCGAAGTCGGTGGAGGAGGCCAGCAGGCGCAGCCCGGTGGCGCGGGCGGTCTGTTCGATGGCGGCCAGCGCCGGGTTGACCTCGGCGATGCGGCGCACCGCGGCGCCGATCGTGCCGGTGACGCCGCTGCGCAGCTGGCGGGCCCGCTCGTCCGGGCGGAAGTTCAACGCCGTGATCGCCGCCTGGACCTTGGCCACGTACGCCGATCCCACCGTTGGGTCGTTGTTGACCACCCGCGAGACCGTCCGCAGTGCCACCCCCGCCTCGCGGGCGACGTCGACCATGGTCGGCCGCTTGGACCAGCCCCCGTTCCCGCCCCGGGCTCGGCTCATCCGCTCTCCTTATCGCGCCGCCGCGTCGTTATCGGACCGACTCTTGACACGGCCCTACAGCGAGAGCCTATCCTCGCCAGATAACGTTATCCCGAACGTAGTCCGGCGTCGAGCGCTCGTCGATCGGGTCACATCATCCCCTGGAGACTTCCATGCGGCACAATCGTCTGCTCGCGGCCTGCCTCGCCGCAGGGCTCGGCCTGGTCGCGGGGTGCTCCGCGGCGTCGTCGGGCGGCGGCGCGACGGGTAGCGTCACCCTGACCTATCTCACCTTCGAGACCCCAAGCCTGACCGCGTCGTTCTGGGACACCTCGATCGCCAACGCCGCGAAGAAGGTGCCCGGGGTGACGGTCAAGAAACTGGTCGCCCCGAGCACGGACCGCGACGCCTACGCCAAGCAGCTGCAGGCTTCCGGGCAGTTCCCCGACCTGCTGCAGTCCATCACCCCGTCGACGTTCGTCCAGGCCGGCCTGCTCAGGCCGTACGACCAGAACTGGGTGAACGCCAACTTCCTGCTGCCCCTGGGCAACGCCTACAAGGGCAAGGTCTACATCCCGCCGACCAACTCGCAGATCATCCCGATGGTGTTCTACAACAAGACGCTGTTCGCCAAGGCCGGGATCACCGCACCGCCGAAGACCTGGTCGGACTTCCTGACGGTGTGCGGCAAGGTCAAGGCGGCCGGCATCGTCCCGATAGAACTGGGCGGCGGCGACCCGTTCGCGACGTCGATGCCGCTGGTGGGCATCCTGTCGGCCGACGTGCTGGGCAAGAACCCGAACTGGCTGCAGGACCGGTACGCAGGCAAGGTCAAGTTCGCCGACGCGAACGTCAAGACGGCGGTGGCCAAGTACCGGACGCTGGCCAGGAACGGGTACTTCGAGGACGGGGCGCTCGGGGTCAAGTACGCTGATTCGATCACGAACTTCACCTCCGGCAAGACCGCAATGTACATGATGGGCAGCTGGTTCCTGGGTGCGGTACCCAAGGACCACGCCGACGACTTCGGCTCGTTCATGACGCCCACCGACGGCGGCTCGCTGGTCGTACCGTTCGCCGTCGGCGGGTCGATGGCGATCAGCGCCAAGACCGCCGCCCCGGACAAGGCCACCGCCTTCGCCCAGGCCTGGTCGCTGGACCCGGGCAACTACAAGGCTTTGATCGAGGGCGACGGCGCCTTCCCGATGCTCAAAGACAAGGACCTGGCCGGGTACAACGTCAACGTCACTCAGGTGTTCAAGGACTCCTACGCCTTCGTGCTGAACAAGAACACCAAGGTCTCCGCGTTCGGCTGGGCGACCAACGACGATTCGATGCCCTCCGGCCTCAACGATGCCTTCTACGCGGCCAGCCAGGCGCTGTTCAGCTCCGATGACATCGCCGGCCAGATGACCAAGCTGGACGCCGCCTGGGACTCGGCGACCAAGTGACCCCAGACACCGGCGCCGGGCGGGACGGAGGCCCGGCGCCGGCCCGTCCGGTACCGACATCCAAGGAAACGCCATGACCACCCGAGTCGGCCGATACCGCGGCGACCCAGCCCTCGGTGCGCTCGCCGTGCTGGCCCTCGGCCTGTACGTCCTGTTCATCATCGTCCCGCTGATCATGAGCGCCTGGAAGAGCCTGACCGACGAGAACCCGCTGCTGGCGCACGCCAACTTCGTCGGCGTCGCCAACTACACGGACATGGTCCACGACGACGCCCTGTCGGCCAGCCTCGGCTTCACGCTGGCCATGGCCGGCGCGGCGACCCTGGTCGCCAACGCCGCCGGCGTCGGATTCGCGCTGCTGCTGAACAGGACGTCCCTGAGCTTCCGGATGATGCGTACCGCCGCGTTCCTGCCTCAGGTACTGTCCGGCGTCATCGTCGGCTTCGTCTGGCGCTACGTCCTGGCCCAGGACGGCATCCTCAACGACGTCCTGGTCGCCACCGGGATCACCGACCGGCCGATCACCTGGCTGGGCAGCCCGTACCTGGCCATGTTCTCGGTCGGCCTGGTCGCCGCCTGGGTACTGACCGGGTTCACCACGGTCGTGTACCTGGCCGCGCTGCAGTCGATCCCGGTGCAGCTGTACCACGCCGCCACGGTCGACGGCGCCGGACGCTGGCAGCAGTTCCGGCGGATCACGTTCCCGATGCTGGCCCCGGGCACCACGATCAGCGTCACCATCTCGCTGATCACGATGCTCAAGCTCTACGACATCATCGCGGCCCTGACATCCGGCGGCCCGGCGGACTCCACGCAGTCCACCGCCCTGTACATCATCAAGCTCGCCTTCACCGACGACCGGTTCGGCTACGCCTCGGCCGTGGCCATGCTGCTCCTCGTGGTCTCCGCGGCTATCGCGCTATCCGTGACCGGCCTGCTGCGCCGTCGGGAGGTGAACCTGTGACCGCAACGACATCGCAGCTCCCGTCCGCCACTCCGATCACGCCGGCGCCGGCCACACCGGCACCGAACGGGAACCGCCGCGCCTGGGGCTCCCGAGGCCACCTCATCGTGGCCGGACTGCTGACGCTGTTCTTCGTCAGCCCGATCTACCTCACGACCGTCAACGCGTTCAAGACCCAGGACCAGATCATCCGGAACCCGTCGGCCCCGCCCGCGCCGCCGACCACGCACAACCTCACCGACGCACTGGCCCGGCCGGACAGGATCATCCAGATCGGGTTGGCCAACTCGGCGGTCACCGTGGCCGTCTCGGTACTGCTGATCATCCCGCTCGGCGCGGCGTTCAGCTTCTGGCTGACCCGACGGTCGGCCGGCTTCCGCCGGACCGTCCTGGCCGGGTTCGCCGCCGGACTGATGATCCCGCCCGCGGTGGTACTGCTGCCCACGATCAGGATCCTGACGTTCCTGCACCTGGACCACACCTATCCCGGGTTGATCCTGGCCAACGTCGGCGGCGGGTACCTGTCCTTCGCGGTCTTCGTGTACACCGGTTTCCTGCGCGCCATTCCCGGCGAGATCGTCGAGGCCGCGGCCATGGACGGCGCCGGGATGCTGCGGACCTGGTGGACGATCGTCATGCCGTTGCTGCGCCCAGCCACCGCGACGGTCGCGATCTTCCTGTCGCTGTGGATCTGGAACGACTTCCTGAACCCGCAGTTCATCCTCGGCCCGCTGCACGGACAGACCATCACCACAGGGCTGTACCTGTCACTCGGCCAGTACTCCACCAACTACGCGCAACTGTTCGGCGTGATGTTCCTGGCGGCGGTCATCCCCGTGGCCGGCTACCTGGCCCTGCAGAAGCAGTTCGTCGCCGGACTCACCACCGGGGCCACCAAGTGACAGGCGACGCCGCCGACATCGAGGAGATCCTCGTCCTGCACCACAGCCATCTCGACGTCGGCTACACGCACTCCCAGCCGATCCTGTGGCGCCTGCAGACCGAGTACATCTCCCAGGCCCTGGACTGGCTCGAGCGCACCACCGACCTGCCCGAGGATCACCGGCCGAAGTGGACCTGCGAGGCGACCGAACCGGTACGGCGCTGGCTGGCCGACGCAGCCCCGGACCAGATCGTGCGGTTCAAGGACCTGTGCGACCAGGGCCGGATCGGACTTTCCGCGCTGCGCTGGCACGTCAGCGCGCTGATCGACCGGCCCGGGATCCGCCGGCTGCTGTCCGGAAAGCGCGAACTGGAGGACGTCGTCGGCCGGCCCATCCCGGTCGCCTGCCAGCACGACGTCAACGGGGTCCCGTGGCCGATCGCCGACGAGCTGCTCGACGCCGGCGTCGACCTGTTCGTCATGGCGGTCAACCCGCACCTCGGCCGGCCCGTCGCCCCGCGGCCCGGGCTGTTCGCCTGGGAAGCCCCGTCCGGACGGCGGCTGCGCGTCTTCAACGGCAGCCACTACACCATGTTCGACCAGCTCCTCAACGCCTGGGACAACTCCGTGGAGCGGATGACCGCCGGGTGGGACGCCTTCCACGAACGCCTCCAGAGGATCGGGTACCGGCTGCCGTTCGTCTTTCTCACCTCGACGTGCTCACCGATCATGTGGGACAACGCGCCGCCGAACCCGTACCTGCCCGACCTGATCCGACGCTGGAACGCGCAGCAGCGCGCGCCCCGCATCCGCTATGCGACGCTCGACGACCTCAGGGACCGCGTTCTGCACGAACCCGATGAGGACATCCCGGTACTTCGCGGCGACTGGACCGACTTCTGGAGCTTCGGCGTCGCCAGCACGCCGGTAGCCACCGCGGTGAACCAGCAGACCAAACCTCTGCTGGCCGCCGCCGAGGTCCTGGGGGCCGACCCGGCCCTCATCGCCGCGGCGGCCGAGCGCGCCGACCTGTTCGACGAGCACACCTGGAGCCACTGGGACACCGAGCCGGGCAATCCGCAGGCCCACGCCATCGAGGAGATGAAGCGGGCCAGCGCCCACGAGGGGCACGAGCTGGCCGCGTTCGCCGTGATGGACGCGCTCGAACGCCTGGCCGGCAACCCGGTCGCGGACAAGGGCACCTCCGGGGTGCTGGTCTGCAACCCCACCGCGTCCGACCGCACGGTCGCCCTCGACTTGCCCGGCGCCTGGTTCGCCGAACCGACGGCGGCCAACGAGCGGACCTACCGGGCCAGCCGGATGGCGTACGAGAACCGGCCTTGGCGGACACCCTCCCCCGACGAGCAGCGCCGGTCGTTCGGGCCGATCGACCTCGCTCCCGGGGCCTGGCGGATCGTCGACTTCGACGACCTCCCCGCTCCGGTCTTTCCCGGCCAGCCGACGCACGAGGTCGTCCGGCACCGCAGCTCGGCCCGCGAACTGAACTTCGCCACCGCGGTCGACCGCGTGGCCGCCACCGGCCGGATCGAATCGCCGTTCCATGTACTGACCTACGATCCGGACTCCGGGCGGATCGTCTCCCTGGTCGATCGCGCCACCGGTCGCGAGATCCTTCGGCCCCGGCCGGGCACGGACCTGATGTCCTTCGTCCGGGAGCGGCCCGATCCGCTCGTCGACGACACCCGGCGCGCCTTCTACCAGCGCAACCTGGAGCGGGAGATGCTGGACGAGTCGTGTTGGGTGCCCTGGACGCCGATCCGTGAACCCGCCGAACGGGTGCTGGATTGCGCCGTCGAGCAACGGCCCGGACGTGTGATTCTGCAACGCCGATTCGCCGCACCGGGCACCAGCAGCCTGATCCAGCGCATCTGCTTCGACGCGATCGACCCCGTCATCCGGATCGACATCGAGGTCGATCCCATCGGAGACTCCTCGCCGAGCGGCGTGTACTTCGCCCTGCCGCTGACGATGGACTCGGGATGGCGGGCCGCGTTCGACACGGCGGGTCAGATGGTGGCTCTTGACGACGGGCAACTGCCTGGCGCGTCCCGGGGCTGGGTGACGGTCCAGTCGGCGGCGGCGATGTGGGACGAGCATGGTGGGGTGGCGCTGCTCACACCGGACGCGCCGCTGGTCCAGTTCGGCGGATTCCACTTCGGGCCACCGCCACAGGCCATCGACCGGGTTTCTGATCCGCTGCTGCTGAGCTGGGTCGCGAACAACTACTGGGACACGAACTTTCCGCAGGTCCAGAGCGGGCCGATCAGGCTGTGCTACGGGCTTCTCACGCTCGTCGAGCCCGATTGGGCCGAGATAGCAGGGCGGGCTGAAACGTTGCGCAGTCCCGTGCTTACCTGGCCGGTGACGACCGGGGGCCGTGGAGCGTCCGCGGGTTGCCTGTAACCACCGCCATTCCGCCGGGCGTCGCGCCGAACCCCGACGGCGGGTCCGGCGCGACGCACCACACGTCAGATAACCTTCAGTGCCTCTGGCTTGGTGACGACACGACCGAGGGCGCCGAACTCGTGCAGGTCGCCGAACACCTCGATGCGGATGGACTGGTCCAGGCCGCCCACGCGTACCGGTTCGAAGCCGCCGGTCCGGATCAGGTCGGCGACGAGATCACCGGCAACGTCGTCGTCCGTGGCGTAGAACAGCACCGCGCGCTCGGGTTCCTGCCGCGCCGCCGTGGACAGTGTGCCCGCCGACAGCGTGCCGAACGCCTTGACCAGCCGCGCGCCTGGCGGCAAGAGCCCCGCCAGGATCTGACCCGACGATTCCCCTGCGTCGATGACTTTCTGGAAGGCACCGCTCTCGTCGGGTGCGACCGGGTTCGACGGGTCGACGATCACCTTGCCGGCCAACCGTTCACCGTACTGGGCGACGAGCTGCTTGAAGACGTCGAACCAGACGGCGAGCACGAGCACGTCGGCCCGGTCGACCGCCTCGTCGACACTGACGGCTTCGGCGTGGCCGTCGAGGCCGGAGGCGAGCTTGCGGGCAGCGTCCTGGTCCCGGCCGGCCAACAGGAAGTCCTGGCCGCCGACGGCGAGGTTCGCCGCGAGCCTGCCGCCGATGTTGCCGGTACCGATGATGGCTACCGTGGAGTGGGAAGCGGTCACTGTGGCCAACCTTTCGATTGCGGCCTGGGTGAGCAGTCGACCCGGGCCGGTGGGCGCGGGACGGCACCCGGCCCGATAGTCGCCCGATCGGGAGATCCGTTGCGGCTCTGCTCGTTCCTTACTTAGCTTGATCGTTCAAGTCGAACCTAAGCGCTGCAGCTCCATGTGTCAAGGCAACACCGAGCCACCCGCACAATGCTCGACAGGCGTCGACGTTGCCAGGGGGCGAGCGATCACCTGACCAGACACGGTCGTTGCGTAAGTCCTCGCGCCACTTGCTCTGGCAGGATCGCGGGCACTTGGCGTGAGGCACATCACTTGAAGCATCAAGCATGTTGGATCGTTGGAACCGGTGTGCCGCATGCCTGAGGTCCGCAGGCAACCGAAGGGGTCCGGCCCCGCCGAAGCTGCGTGGGCACCCTGGCCACACGGACAGTTGGCGCGGGTACGATCGAAGTCGATCGTCATGTGCGTTCCGTCGCATGGCGGTCGTCAACCCTCGACCGCCCTACCGTTGACCGACAGTTCCACCGAGATCCTCCACCGTTCGCGCGGCCGAGACCGGACGCGGGCGGTGCGTCTGTACGCCGGGCGCGTCGACCAGCACAGTGTGCCGCCGGTGGGCCTGGCCCAGCCACGTACGGTTTGTACCTGGACGTGATGGGTGCCGTGTGGTTGACAGCGGTGTGGTCGCGGGCGGTGCCGACGCGGACCTTGTGGTGAACAGCGGTCCTGTGCCGGTCGCCCACGCGTCCCGTGTTGGACGCCTCCTCATGCGAGCAGGCTGGGCAGGTAGCGAGGAGCGGCCCGAATTCAGAAGTGCACTGGAGACTCCGCTGGGCCTGGCCTCACGGCAACCGGTGAGCCGCCTGATGCTGGCGAACGCGGTACTCGACCTCCTGCGCGCGGGCGCGACACACTGTCCGCTGATGGTTCTGGTCGACGACGTCCACTGGATGGGCCCCACCAGCGTTGTCGTACTCGGCATGGTCGCCCGCAGGCCGGCCGGCAGGCTCCCGTCCACGTCCGCGCAGCGTTGCCAGGCGCACCAGGTACTGGCCGAGGCAACGCGCGAGACAGCACCAAACAGATCGCGTGTCGGCTGTTCCTGTCGAATCGTACGGTCAGTGCACACCTCTACCGGCTGTTCCCCAAGCTCGGCATCACCTCGCGCGCAGCGCTTCGGGACGCTCTGGGCTCCATGCCTTCCGAGCAGATCCGCAAACAGGCCCGTGGCGAGGGTGCCGTGGCGAACGCGGGGGGAGAGAGAACCATCCTACAGCTGCGCGGCCCGCCGTTGCCGGGACCGAGCCTCGCCGAAGACCGATCCATCGGCAAGATCGCGGGCCGTCAGCGTCCGGGGAGCGAGGGTGGCCGGGCGGTCAGCCGGAGCGAGGCGCGCGGGTCGGGTGCCGATCCGCGCCGGTCGCTGGCGTTGGCTCGGACCCGTCCTTGGCATTGCGTCGTGGTGGGAGCGCCCGCCGACCCGGCAGGCGGTCAGCATTGGTCGGCGGGAGGTGGTCGCTGCCTTGTCCCTCCACGTCAGCCGCCAGCACGGCCTGGCGGAGCGCGTGTACCCCGTAGTACACCCGAGACTTCACGGTCCCCTCGGGAACGCCAAGGATCTCGGCGGCCTCCTTGGCCGTCCGCTCGCGGTAGAAGACCTCGATCAGTGTCGCACGATGCTCCGGGCTCAACGACATCAGCGCACTCCGCAGGGCGTGCACCTGGACGAGCCGCTCGATGTCGCTGTCCGGGTGTGACAGCCGGCTCGGATCGGTGAGGGACACTTCGTTCGGCCGCGCCTGCTTGGCCCGGACTCCGTCGATGACGATGCGCCGGGCCACGGTGTACAGCCACGGCCGCATGATCCTCGGATCGACGGTGCGTTCCTGCAGCCAGCGCCAGGAGCGCAGGAAGGTCTCCTGGAGGTAGTCCTCGGCCTCCCGGCGGTCGCCCAGCGTCAGGCGCATCAGGTACCGGAACAGCGGCCTGGCGTGCAGCCGGTACAGCAGATCGTAGTTCTCCTCAACCTGCCGGCGGTGGCGCTCCCCGGCGGGTAGTCCGGCATGTTCCGCCGGCGCCTCAGTATCGTCGCAGATCGATGCGATCATCCGTGCCATCCCCTAAATCGACCACGAGTCCAGAGTTCCCGGCCGCGGCCGACGAAACATCGCTGAGCACAGTGAGGTCGTACGGCACGAACGGACACCGCGGCCCTCACTGGGGACGTCGGTCGACCGCGAACCCGAGCCGGACGGCCCTAGGCGTCAGGACGTCGACTCCCGGTCGGTGTCCCCGAACTCGGCCATCACGTCCCGGAGATCCTGCGGCGTCATCATGGCCAGCGGTTCCACGGCGGTGCCGAGGGCGTCGGCCTCGATGCAGCAGTCGGCACACTGCGCCACGTGTCGCTCGACGCGATCCCGTTCCTCGCCCTTCAACGCTCCCAGGACATAGAGTCCGAGCGCTTCGCCGACGTGGGTGTCGTCGTTGTCAGATCCGGTCACCATGCCTCAGATCCTCGACTGCTCGGGGAATGGGGATCACCAGATAGGACATTCGACCTGCGTGGTCCGTTCGGTCGCCCGGAAGGTGACCCTCTCGACGGATGAAGGCCCTGTCCATCAGAAACGCTACCGGAGATGTGCTGTCATCTCCACCCCGCCAGGACGGTTCATCCGACACTCCATGTACCGCGAATCAACAGACTTTGCATACCTCATGAATCCGATCCGCGGCAGCGTCCATCCGATGCCGCCGCTCCGGACTGTACTGCCCGGGCGCGCAGCCGGCCGCGCATGGATCTCGTAGGCGCGACTCGACATGTCGATCACTCGGTTAAGCTTGCAAGGTCAGCGTGTCGGATCAACGGCGGGGCGGCTGCTTGATCGGACGTCCGGCAGGGCTCGCGGGCGCTGGCCGTCCGGCTGGCACTGGCCTGTACTGGCTGGGTGACTCGGCAGGCTCCACCGCTCGGGCCCGGCGGGTCAACCCTTGAGCTCGCCAGCCAGGTGGGCGCTCCGGACCGACGATGGGCAGTTGGCAGCGCGGATGAGGGTCATCGCCTCCCGAGCGGCTGGGCGGACGGAGCGCTACCGGGACGCCCTCACGCTGAGCACCCTCACCCCGCGAAGACCTGCCCGACCTGTGGCGTGGCCGCCTGAACGCCTGGTCGGCGATAGCCCTGCTCTATCTGGGCCGCCACGCTAAGGCTCGGCTGCGGGCCAAGGAGAGAGAGTATTCACGACGCTCAACGATCCGGCGACGCCCTGAGCATCGGCCACGCACACTTCGTGCTGGCCCGGCTGTCCTCCCCGAGTCGTCGATGAAACACATCGGGGCCGGCATGGCTTTTCACGGTGACGTTCCGGGGTCCGTTGGTAGCCGGGTACGACGAAGCCATCGCGGCGCTGAGCGACCAGCGACTGTCGGTTGCCGCCATGATGGCGGCCGGGGCGCTCGACGATGGAAAGCTTGCTCCGCACCTGCGGGACGCCGTGCTGACGAGTCTCACCAACTCCGATCCGCCGGATCACACGCGGCTCCGGCGCCTGGTGTCCAGTGTCTTCACCCCTCCGCGTCGAGGTCATGCGACCGTGGATCGGCCGACTCACCGATAAGCTGATCGCTGCCTTCGCGCAGCACGACCGGGTCGAGCTGATGGCCGAGTTCGCGGTGCCGTTGCCCATCCTGGTCAGCAGCGAACTGCTCGGCCTGCCCGAAACCGACCGGCCGCAAGTCCGGGCATTGTCCCGGGCGATCATCTCCGGTCTCGGCTCGCCCGACTTCCCCGCGCAGACCGCGACAGAGTTTCGTGGGATACCTGCGTGATCTCATCGCACACCGGCGCGACCACCCGGACGATGCCCTGATCTCCGCGCTGATCCGGGCCAGGGCCGGCGGCGGCGCCCTCAGCGCGACCGAGCTGACCGCGACGATCGTTCCGATGATCATCGCTGGCCACGACACTACGCTCAGCTTGATCGGGAATGGCGTGTACTTGCTCATGAAGGAGCCCGACCGGGCCGCGTGGCTGCGCGAGGATCCCGGCCTGCTCCGCCAGGCGATCGAGGAATTCCTACGCCTGGAAAGCCCGGTTCCGGTGGCCGACTTCCGGGCCGCGATCGACTCGTTCGACATCGGTGGTACGCACATCTCGGCGGGCGATCTCGTCGCGATCAGCCTCCAAGGGGCCAACCGGGACGACTCCCGATTCCCCGACCCGTCCCAGTTCGAACCGGCCCGGACGGAGGGTCGACATCTTGCCTTCGGCCACGGGATTCACTACTGCCTGGGTGCTCCGCTGGCTCGGCTGGGAAGCCGAGCTGGCGATCGGGACCCTGCTCAAGCGCTTCCCGTGCCTGAGGCTCGCCGTTCCCGTCACAGAACTGACCTGGAGTCAGGCAACCTTCGTGCACCGGCTGGACACGCTACCGCCCCTGCTGTCGTAGCAGTACCCGTGACCGGTGCGGCGGTGGCGATCTGTTGATCCCGACAGCCCGGCGCAGGGCACCCGCGATCCCCGGTTCCTCGCGCGCCCGTTGAACGACCCGGTCTGGTCAGCCGTCTTATTGTGTGTTCAAACGCCTCGTTCACGTGGTACGTCGGGCAAGAACGGCGTGGCGTCAAACGTACGTCGAGGCGGTACCCATTTGGAGGCACATCATGAATGCACTGGGGCACAAGGTCGCCATCGTTACCGGCGCCTCCCGGGGCATCGGCTCGGCACTCGTCGCCGCCTACCGCAAGCTGGACTACGCAGTCGTCGCGGCGTCGCGTACCGTTGCGCAGGATGACGACCTCAAGGTGCTCGCCGTCCGGGGAGACATCGGGGATCCCGCCACCGCTGACCGCGTCGTGGACGCCGCGATCGAGCGGTTCGGCCGGGTGGACACCCTGATCAACAACGCCGGGATCTTCATCGCCAAGCCGTTCACCGACTACACCGATGAGGACTTCGCCCAGTATGTCAGCGTGAACCTGGCCGGGTTCTTCGGGATCACGCGTCGGGCGGTCCCGCACCTGGTGGAGCATGGCGACGGGCACATCGTGAACGTGACCACAAGCCTCGTGGACCACGCCAACTCGAATGTGCCGTCCGTGCTCACGTCGCTGACCAAAGGTGGCCTGCAGTCTGCGACGAAGTCGCTCGCGATCGAGTACGCCGGCCGTGGGTTGCGGGTCAACGCGGTATCGCTGGGTGCGGTGAAGACCCTGATGCATGCCCCGGAGGCCTACGAGGCTCTCGCGGGCCTGCATCCCCTTGGCCGCATGGGTGACGTCTCGGATGTCGTCGAGGCCGTGGTGTACCTCGAGCACGCGTCGTTCGTCACTGGCGAGATCCTCCATCTCGACGGCGGCCAGAGCGCGGGCCACTGAGGCTCGGCCACTGCCTTCGGTCCGGACCGACACCCGATATCACGCGACGGGCCAGCCGAACGTACGGCGCCCGGCTGGCGCCATGGCTTGCCGGCGCTCGCGTGCTGACAACCATCGCCGCCGCGCTGGGCGAATTACCCGAACACAAGACGGCCGACGCCGCGAAGTGGGCTGGCGCGGCAAACCGCTTTCTTCAAGTCCGACACCGGGAGTCCGCGATTTCGTATGGTCGGGTGGCCCGGGGGAATCTGGCTCTCCCGGCATGAGTGTGGATGTATTCGGGGGATCACGGAGATCGTTCGTGGGGTAGCAGGAGGGTGATGGGTCCGCAGGAGAGCAGCACCAGGGCGAGTGCGGCGTCGGCGCTGTGGAAGCCGTAGGCCCGGTTG